>ENA-UOJO01001579-UOJO01001579.1-human-gut-metagenome-genome-assembly--contig:-P57-NODE-1579-length-28127-cov-5.460352_pt1 | contig 28127 bp, 25 predicted proteins | sample MGYA00242351_ERZ723898 | MGnify/ENA metagenome assembly ERZ723898 | reverse complement strand
TCTGGATTAGCCATATAAGTCTGCATGGTTTTACCTCCTGTTATTTATCAACGATAGTTTGTTTAATCACGGTCTCCCGCAATATCATGTATAAAATTTCCTGGTGAACAGTGCAAATCTATATACTGCGGAAATGTCCGAAACCGCTGATAAAAACACCTTTGCCGGGGCTTTGGCTTAAGTGTTATCGCACTATGTCACATTGGGTTATTTTACTATAATGCCCTTTGCATGTCAACAGTTATTTCCGAATTTTTTACAATTTTTTTACACCATAAAACAGCTGTATTTTTTATCCCGAAAAACAGTTATAATATATCTGTTATTATAGAAGAAAATATTTTACAGCGGAGGATATGCCATGTCCAATATTACCAAAAAAGCTCTTATGGAGTCCCTGAAAAAACTTATGCTCCAGAAACCTTTAAACAAAATCACGATCAACGACCTGACCACCGACTGCGGAATCAGCCGCATGGCCTTTTATTATCATTTCAGGGACATCTATGATCTCGTAGAGTGGGCATGTCTGGAAGAATCCACCAAAGCCCTGCAGGGTAAAAAAACATACGAAACATGGCAGGAAGGACTTTTGCAGATTTTTGAAGCAGTCTACGAAAACAAACCTTTCATTATAAATGCCTATCATGCTGTAAGCCGTGAGCAGATTGAAAACTATCTTTTCCAGCTCACACATGATCTCATTATGGGTGTTGTACTGGAGCAGTCAAAAGAAACTGCGCTTTCCGACGCACAGAAAAATTTTATCGCTGATTTTTATAAATACAGTTTTGTCGGGATCATGCTCGACTGGATCCGCCAGGGCATGAAAGATGATTACACTTCCATCTGCGACAATATGTGCATCACCATTCAGGGAAATATTACAAATTCTATCAAAAACTTTACAAATGTATCCAAATGATAAGATTTTGCTCATCCGGCATTTTTTGTCAATTGAATTGAACGGCAAATGGCAATACTATAGGAGACAGAAACAGAACAACAGATCATCATAAATAAATGAAAGGTGGTTTTTTATATGTCCAAAAAAAGTTTAAAACTTGGTGTTGCCCTTGCAGCCGGAGCAGGCGCTGCCGCCGTCCTCGCCAAAAATTCCAAATGTAATCCAGTCACTTCAAAGTCCCCAAGCAAATCAGCTTCATCAAAAAATTCTGTAAGCTCCGACTACCGCAACACAGAACGCGGCAAGTACGAAAAAAACAGCAAAGGTATCTATTATACAAACGGAAACTACGAAGCATTCGCCCGCCCGGAAAAACCGGAAGGTGTTGACAACAAACATGCATACATCGTAGGAAGCGGACTTGCTTCTCTCGCTGCTGCCTGCTTCCTTGTCCGTGATGCTCAGATGCCCGGTTCCCACATCCACATTCTGGAAGCTATGGATATTGCCGGCGGCGCCTGCGACGGAATCTTTGATCCGACACGCGGTTACGTCATGAGAGGCGGCCGTGAGATGGAAAACCATTTCGAGTGCCTCTGGGATCTGTTCCGCAGCATCCCTTCCATCGAAACACCGGATGTTTCCGTACTGGATGAATATTACTGGCTGAATAAACATGACCCGAATTATTCTCTCTGCCGTGCAACCATAAATCGCGGCAAAGATGCCCACACAGACGGCAAATTCAATTTAAGCCAGAAAGGCTGTATGGAGATTATGAAACTCTTCATGACAAAAGATGAAGACCTCTACGATAAGACCATTGAAGATGTTTTCGACGATGAAGTATTCAATTCCACTTTCTGGCTGTACTGGAGAACTATGTTTGCATTCGAAAACTGGCACAGTGCTCTGGAAATGAAACTGTACTTCCAGCGCTTCATCCATCACATCGCAGGACTTCCGGATTTCAGTGCTCTGAAATTCACCAAATACAATCAGTATGAATCCCTGATCCTTCCGATGCAGAAATATCTGGAAGCTGCAGGTGTGGACTTCCAGTTCAATACCGAAGTCACCAACGTTATCTTCGAATTCAAAGAAGACAAGAAGATTGCAACTGCAATCGAATGCAAAGTAAACGGAGTCGAAAAGGGCATCGTCCTTACTGAAAACGACCTTGTATTTGTAACAAACGGAAGCTGTACAGAAGGTACGATCTACGGTGATCAGAACCATGCGCCAAACGGTGATGCAGAAGTCCGTACAAGCGGCTGCTGGTCCCTCTGGAAAAATATCGCAGCACAGGATCCGTCTTTCGGACATCCGGAAAAATTCTGCTCCGATATCAGCAAAACCAACTGGGAGTCTGCAACTATCACCACACTGGATGACAAAATCATTCCTTATATCACGGATATTTGCAAACGCGATCCACGCACCGGCAAAGTTGTTACAGGCGGTATCGTAAGCTGCCAGGATTCCAGATGGCTTTTAAGCTGGACGATCAACCGCCAGGGACAGTTCAAAGATCAGGACAAAGACAAAGTCTGCGTATGGGTTTACGGACTGTTTACAGATGTACCTGGTGATTATATTAAGAAACCGATGAAAGACTGTACCGGTAAAGAGATCACCGAAGAATGGCTTTACCACCTCGGTGTGCCGGAAGAGCAGATTGAGGAGCTTGCAGAAAACAGTGCTGTATGCGTTCCTACCATGATGCCTTATATCACTGCATTCTTCATGCCAAGAGCAAAAGGTGACCGCCCGGACGTTATACCGGATGGCTGCGTAAACTTCGCATTCCTCGGTCAGTTCGCAGATACTCCACGTGACACAGTCTTCACCACAGAATACTCTGTCAGAACCGCTATGGAAGCCGTTTATGGACTTCTCGGTGTGGACCGTGGCATACCGGAAGTATGGGGAAGCGTTTACGATATCCGCGAACTTCTAAGCAGCAGTGTGAAGCTGATGGACGGCAAATCTCCTCTGGAAATCGAATTTCCGGGAGCGAATCTCATCAAAAAACCTCTGCTCCACTTCATCAGGGGAACTGTGATCGAGAAAATCTTACGAGATTACGATGTACTGAAAGACGGAATGTAATTCTTATAAAACAGAAAATGTGCAATATTTTTATAATATGTGCTACTGCATCTGAGAATCAGATATGATATCTTAAGTATGCACACATATTCAAGAAAAACACCGGAACAGGTTTCCTGACCTGCTCCGGTGTTTTTCTTATAATATAATCAGTTATTTAATTTTTAATGAATAGGAGTGTTTGCCGCCTGTCCAGAATGTCTTAATATAAATTGTCTCGCCTTTTTTCAGAGAGATCTTTGCATAACGGGTATGAAGATCAGAAGCCGTTTTGATCTTTCTGCCTTTTGTGTAGGTATTGTACCATGCCTTTGAGCAAATGTTCAAAACAGAGGATTTTCCACCGTTAGTCTTGACTCTCTGCATGCTTCTTCCATATTTGGTATTCTTATAAATGTAAACAGATCCAAGATGTCTTTCAGACGGAGTGTAACCTTTCAGCTTACGGAAATCACTGAATGTCAGAGTATATTTTCCTTTCTTCGGTGCAGTAAAACGAATGTAATCGTCTTTATTCATCTTTGTCTTACTTAATACTCTGTAGGTTCCTTTTTTCTTAATGTTTACAGCTTTATTTGGATTTTTGTTAGCTGTCACGGTTCTGGCAGCCTGTACCGGAACCTGAAATGGTCCGGATAACATTGTCACCGCTGTAAGGACAATTAAGAGTGCACATAATAGTTTCTTTGCCTTTCTCATCACATATCCTCCTGAATATTTTGATAAAAAAATTTTACCATAGAGGACGGTGCAAGTCCAGTATTTATCACGAAAATTCACTAAAAAAGTTTCGAATTATTACTGTTCAAAGGTAATATCCCACGAGATGTTTTGCTATGAATATGGCAAAATCCCGAATTATGTTGATTCCCTGATCACCAGTTCTGTATCAAGCAAAAGAGATTTCATCTCTTCCTGTGGATCCTCGATCAGTTCCAGAAGCATTTCACATGCTGTATAACCCATCTGAAATTTCGGCTGATTCACAGTTGTGATCGAAGGTGAGGTCATAGAGGATAACTCAATATTATCAAATCCGACCACCAGAATATCCCGCGGTACATGCAGGTGAAAACGCTTCGCCGCACGGATCACTGCCGCTGCAAAAACATCGGATATGGTAAAAAATGCATTCGGTCTGCTGTCAGAATTCAGAAGTCTGCACACCGCTGCATAAGCCATCTCGTAACTTACTTCCGGCAGCTGCACGATCCACTGCTTCGGGATCATGACCTCCGCGTTACGAAGTGCATTCATAAATCCTTCCTGACGTCTTCTTGCATATTTGAAGTTTCCCGGTCCGTTGATCAGGGCAATCTTACTTCCTCCATTTGACAGAAGATATTCCGTTGCAAGTTCTGCAGCTCTGGCGTCATCAATACTGACATATGGGTAATCCGCATGGTCATTATATTCACAGCACTGTACCAGCGGAGCGATCACTCGTATCTGATTCAGGCCCTCTTCCGAAACACGATTCAGAAGAATCACGCCTGCTGCATCCACTCTCCGCAGAAGATTGCAGAAATCCAGCAGATTCCCTTTATTCAGATGTGATTCATGGATCAGCAGATGGCATCCATGTGCCTTTGCAGATACTCTCGCACCCCGGATGATCTCCTGATAAAATACATTCTCGATTCCCGGAATGTTCAGAACGATCAACGGCTGTGTCTCCTTCGAAACTGTGACTGTATTTTCTATCTGACAGCCCAGAGAACGCATTGCTTCCTCTACCCGTCGTATCGTCGGCTCTTTTACCAGTTCTCTGTGATTCAGGACTCTCGATACCGTTGCCGGTGATACCTGCGCTTTTTCCGCAATTAATGAAACAGTTATCTTCTTCATATTTTCTCTCTTTTTCAGGTTTTCTAAATTATTTCTATTATAAAGTATAAAGTATTTTTCGCCTGTTTAACAGAGATTTTATTCTGCTTTCTTAAATTTCTGTTTGATCTGAGGTCCCACGATCTGTACCATGATGACGATCAGAAGAATAATTCCCTTGATTGCATTATTGATAAGAGAATCCATTTTAAGGGACACAATGATCTTGTCAATGATCGTATAGGACATTGCGCCAAACAGGATTCCGAGGCATTTTCCTTTACCACCTGACATGCTGATTCCGCCAAGTACTGCTGCTGCGATCGCATACATTTCATAGCTGTTTCCTGTGGTTGCCGGGTCAGCAGAAGCATTCATGGCAATCCATAAGAAAGCACCGATGCCAACAAGCGCACCTGCAATCACAAATACGGAAATTTTTACAGCCGCTGTATTGATTCCTGCCATCTGCGCACCTTTCATATTGCTTCCTACTGCATAAACTTTTTTACCGTATTTCGTGCTTGTTGTGATATATACAAAAACAAGTGTCATGATAATAAGGATCAGACCAACGATCGGGATCGTAGATACTTTTCCATTACCAAAATTATAAAGTGTCTGATAAGAAGACTGGCTGTTTGCCATCTTATACACAGAACTTCCGCCGCCGATCAGGGCTTTATCCACATGCTGGCAGAAATACTGCGCAAAAGAACGATAGATCAGCATTGTTGCCAGAGTTACGATAAATGCAGGCATCTGGATCCATCCGACCATCACACCATTGATCAGTCCGCAGAATGCGCCAAACAGAACTGCAAATAAGAATGTAAGCACAATGCTGTTTGTCATGTTAAAAATGATAACGGAAAATCCACCATCCAGAGCCAGCATAGATCCTACAGAAAGGTCGATTTCGCCTGTGATACAGATAAGTCCCATACCAAGACCAATGATACCGATTACTGCGGAATGACGAAATACATTCATCATACCGCTCCAGGTCAGTCCGTTTGTTGTCAGTGCATATACAATAAAAATCGCTACAAAAACAATGATATAACTGTTTTCTCCCAAAAATCCTGCCACACGTCCAGGAACTGTTGTATTCTTTTTACTCATTTTATTTTCCCTCCTCTGCCTGTGCTGCATTTGTTGAATACATCATAACTGTCATCTCGTCGATTTCCTGATGTTCCAGCATCTTAATGATTTCTCCGTTATAAAATACCGCACAGTAATCGGCAACCTTCTGAATCTCCGGTATTTCCAAAGTATTGATCAGAATCGTTTTGCCCTGCTTTGCAAGTTCCAGGATCAGTTTGTAGATTTCCGCTTTTGCGCCTACATCTATTCCCTGTGTCGGATTATCCAGAAGAAGGATTTCCGCATCTGTATTCAGCCAGCGTGCAAGAAAAACTTTCTGCTGATTTCCACCACTTAAGGAAGTGATCAGGTCTTCGCAGGAATTTGCCTTGATATTCAGCATTTCTTTATATTTTTTGTAATTTTTAATCTCTTTCTTTTTGGAGATAGCCGGTTTCCATGCAGAAAGCGTATGTTCTGACAGATACATGTTCTCCAGAATACTCATATCCGGAATTACAGAATTTTCTTTTCTGTTGGATGCCAGCATAGCAATCTGGTCTTTCATTGCTGTATGGATGGAATGATCCCGCATGACTTTACCCATTGCACGCATTTCGCCGCTGTAGGCTCTCGTCACACCAAACATACACTGCATCAGTTCACTGCTTCCGGCACCCTGAAGTCCGGTCAGTCCGACGATGCTGCCTTTTTTTACCGTCAGATTTATATTGCGAAAACCTTCTCCGCTGAAATTCTTCAGTTCCAGGATCGTATCGCCGAGTGGTCGTTTTTCGTATACATCCTGATCCGAGTATTTCTCCCCAACCATCATACGTGTAACGTCTTCCGGTGTAGTATCTTTTATATTTCCAGAACCTATAAATTCTCCATTTCGGAATACGGTATATCGGTCTGACAGACGGAAAATCTCCGGCATTTTATGTGAAATAAAGATAAAGGAAGTTCCCTTTTTCTTTAAATTGTTTACGATTTCAAACAGATGTGCCACCTCATCATTGTTTAAGGATGTTGTCGGCTCATCCAGAATCAGAAGTTTTGCTTTAAAAAACAGCGCTTTTGATATTTCAAGCAACTGTTTCTGGCTCGTTTTCAGTTTGGAAACCTGCTGCGTCGGATCAATATCCACTCCCAGTTCATGAAACAGTCTCTCTGCCTCCTGAATCATCTTTTTCTTATCCAGGCGGCCCAGTTTTGTTGTGTATTCTTTCTGAAGGAATATATTTTCATAAACTTTTAGATCATTAAACAAATTTAATTCCTGATGTACAAAAGCAATTCCCATATTTTCGGACTGCCTGATCGTAATATTTTTTAATTCGGTTCCATCAAATTCGATTTCGCCTTTATCGCGCGGAAATACACCTGTCAAAACATTCATAAGTGTTGATTTTCCCGCACCATTCTCACCGAGAAGTGCATGCACTTCTCCTTGTTCTACTGTAAGCTGTACGTTTTTCAGTACAGGAATCCCACTGAAGGACTTACAGATATTCCTCATCTGCAATAAACTCATAATTCTCGCCTCCCCGCCCGATCTGTCGGACTTTTTGATACACTGCTCTGATACACATTCACTTAATTATCTGACAGAAGGGAACTTTTCAGTTCCCTTCGCCATTTCTGTCTTATTAAAAAGAATTATATAACAAAAAATGCTCGATTTAGAAAGAAGGATAATCTTTTACGTTGTCCTTATTTACGATTTCGCAGGCAATTACGTGATCCTGTTCTACATCTTTTCCATCCAGATAATCAACCATATCCTGGATTGCTGTCTGGATCATTGCAGGACTGTAAGTTACAGATACAATACCACCAAACTGATCTGCGATATCTGTGAAGGATTCACCACGAAGTACTGCATAAAGCTCATCCAGTCCGCCACAGCCTGTCAGATAAGGTGCATTTCCGAGGAATTTTTCTTTTGTTGCATCGTCGATTCCGCCGCCCTGAAGAGCTTCAAGGATACCCATTGCAAGTTCATCGTCTTCTGCATAGAACCATTTGATATCTGCGTTGGATGCATCTCCGAGCAGAGATTCATAGGCTGTCTTTGTATCAGAACGGCTCCAGTTCATAGCACCTGAATATGTGATAGATTTCAGATCGTCTTCAGACCATTTTGCATCGTCTGCAATTGTTTTTCCATCGTATTCCAGTTCTCCGGTAAGGTACTTTGTGAATCCTTCATCACGGAGAGTTGTTACAGAAGAAGTATCTCCTTCGTATACATAAACTGCATCACCAGGTTTCATACCCTGCTCTGTATAGTAAGCTGCACATGCTGCTCCGATACCTTCATTGTCACCTTTTACATTGGATACTGCGCTGTCAGCCACACCATCGATGATACGGTCAAATGCTACGTATGGGATTTCTGCATCAACCAGCTTCTGTATTGCAGACTGAACAGTGTAATCGATTGGCTGAATAACAACGGAGATATTGTCTTCACCAGCTGCGCTGATTTATTCAATGTTAACGATCTGCTCTGCTGCATCTGCAGATGTGATCAGTTCTGCACTGTAAGTTCCGGAATCATTTACTTCTTCGATTTTTTCTTTTGCGAATGTTGCTACGGAACCAGTCCAGCCATGATCTTCCGGAGCTGTCAGCACATAAATGTGTGTAGCATCTCCATCTCCGTCTGCAAATACAGGAGTAACCATACTACCCATTGTCATAGCAGCGATCAGCATGCAAACTACTGTTTTCTTCATAATTCATTTCCTCCTTTTGGAATGTTTTTGTTTTTAATAAGCGGCTTCCCCGCATTATTTCATTATTTAATGTTTCAATTATTTTCAGATCACAAACTGTCTCATGTATCTGAGCGAAAGCTTCAGGCTGTCCAGCACTCTTTCTTCGGATCCTTCAAAAGATTTGTCTTCGATTTCTATGCATGTATATCCTTCAAATCCAATGTCCGTTAATGCGGACACGTATTTGCCCCAGTCTACATCTCCCAGTCCCAGAAGTTTCGGTTTCATATACTGAAGCGGATATGCCATCGTACCGCACTCTTTCAGTTTGTCTTTGAAAAGCTTGATATCTTTGTAATGCACGTGGAAAATTTTGTCCTTAAACTCATAAAGCGGCTGGATATAATCAATCATCTGCCATACAAAATGAGACGGATCATAATTGATTCCGATGTAATCACTGTCCAGAATCTCAAAAACTTTTCTCCAGATCACCGGTGTTGTCATCAGGTTCTGTCCACCCGGCCACTGATCTCCGTCAAAAAGCATCGGACAGTTTTCAATCGCAATACGTACTTGCTTTTCTTCTGCATAACGTACGATCGGAATCCAGATTTCTTTTACCAGCTCCAGATTTTCTTCTACTGTTTTTGTCTGGTCTCTTCCGATAAAAGTTGTAACAAGGTTAATTCCGAGTTTTTTGCTTGCATCGATCACTTTATATAAGTGTTCGATGTTGGCAGCTCTTTTTTTCAGATTTCCATCCATGGTGTTCGGATAAAATGCCAGCGCGGAAATCTCCACATTCTTTTCTTTGCAATAAGAAAGGATTTCTTCTGCTTCTTTGTCTCCCAGATTTGCTACATCAATGTGGCTGACACCCGCGTATCTGCGCTCTGCTTTTGCTTTCGGCCAGCATGCAACTTCCACACATTCGTAACCGATCTCAGAAACCGTATCGATCATCTTTTTGAAATCGTAATCTTCCAGTATTGCACTGACTAATCCTATCTTCACTCTAATTCCTCCTCATCCACGCGAACAGTTCTTCCAAGCTCGCTTGATTTCAGACTGCCGAAAATAGCTTTCATTGCACTCAGGACACTCTTTCCTGAAACAGCAGGTTCTGTATCATTTTCTACAGACTCTACAAACGCATCAATGATTCCTGATTTTGTCTGATTATCATTTGTCTGAATCTGGTCGATATCGTAGAAAACTTTTCCACCGTCTTTACGGATCAGTTCGATGCAATATTTCGGATTATGATAAATCTTGAGCATTCCCTCTGTTCCATAGATAATCGTGGAATTATCTTCCTCACCATAATAAGTCCAGCTGGCAGTCATCGTTCCGATGATTCCGCTCTTCATTCTGTAAATGCAGATTGCATTGTCATCTACACCGATCAGATTTCCATTACTGTCTTTCTTATCCAGTGTCGTCACTTTCGCAGTTGTTTCTTCTACTGTATCATCAAGCAGGTACTGGATAAGGTCTGTCTTATGTACACCAAGGTCTGCCATAGCTCCCATAGCAGCTCTCTTTTTGTCGAAGAACCAGTTCTGTGGTCCGGCATCTACGCTCCAGGTTTCCGGACCGCCATGTCCGAATGTTGTTTTGAAAGTGAGAACCTTACCAATGTCCCCATGCTCGATGAGTTTTCTTGCTTCTGCATGAGCTTTGGCAAATCTCTGATTCTGACCGATCATGAGTTTCTTACCCATCTGCTCTGCTGTATCCACCATCATCTGACAGTCTTTTAATTTTGTTGCCATCGGTTTTTCACAAAGTACATGTTTTCCTGCTTTTAATGCAGCAATCGTAATCTCGGCATGTACATGATTTGCCACACATACACTGACTGCATCAATTTCCGGATCTGCCAGCATTTCCTCAACACTTTCATAAGACTTGCAATTATATTTTTCAGCAAGGTCTTTTGCACGCTGCAGATTCAGATCATAAAGGCCAGTCAGTTTTGCATTCGGATTATCCAGATATTCCGGAATGTGACGAACCTGTGCAATCTTTCCACAGCCTATAATTCCGACTTTCACCATCTTATCTCCCCCTTTATGATTTCATTTTTTCTTTCATTTTTCGTTTCATTTTTCATATAAAACATATCATTTTTCATAAATACGGTCAATATGTTTATGCTATACGTATATTTTTTCTATGTTTTGCATCTTTTTATTATTCATTTTTGATATTTATTACCATATTTTATGTTTTATTTCTGAAAAGTTTTCATTTCTTTCACATATCCTCGCGGAGCGTTTTTGTGTAACAGGAACATTACGGAGTAATTTCCTATTGCATAAAAAAAGACACACATCTCTGTATGTCTCTCTGTCATGTCTTATCGAATATTTTCCGGATATTCCACACCTTCCGGCAATGGCTGCCATTCGTTCAGCCCAAGGCTCTGCTTGAACTTAGCCTGTTCAAGTGTCAGCTTCGGAAGATCATCTTTCAGATATTCCATCAACTCATCAATTCCCTCACGTGTTACGTTGTTGACTTCAAAAATCCGCTCACATCCCATGTTCTCCATCCACTGTCGTACCATCGGAAGATTGGCGTGAGGAGAATCCACCTTTGTGATGATTCCGATCAGCGGTCTCAGAAGAAAGTTTCTGCTGCCATCGCTGAACAGGTTAAAAGGCTCGTTTGCCGCCTGCACGATTGCAATGACATCGGCCTCAAAAGAAAAGCACGCAAGTCCCACACTGAAATGCTTGGACTCCGCGTATTCACCCGGAGAATCGATCGTATCTTCTTTTGTATTTGTATACTGAGTCTTGTGGTAGTGCAGCTCTTCTCCCTTCAGTGCCTGTGTCAGAGAAGTCTTGCCCGCCTCACTTCGTCCCATTAAAAAGATTTTTTTCATTCTGTCATCCTGTCCTGTTTCAGCTTCTGTGGATCTCACAGACATCAAAATGTAGTTCGTCGCGGAAAAATCTCACAACTTCTTCGACTGCTGTCATTACCTGAGAGAACCCACCTGTTATGATCAGTGCTCCGCTGAAACGATCCATAAATCCAACTTCAACATGTGCAGCCTTTACCGCCACATCCGTCGCAACCACAATGGCCTCCCACGGTGTCACACGCATGATCCCGATAGTTTCTCCTCTGTGGTCTTCGCCTTCATGTACTCCGATATGAAGCGCCAGATTCTCATAAACAGAACCATCCGATGGAGTGAATACATGTGCAAAGTCAAGGGATTTACCCGGAACCCGTACCCGTGTCAGTCGAAGTTTCTTTCCTTTAAGATTTTCATAGTCGTCATGAAACAGTCTCTCGAGAAGTTCCTCTCTCGTTATACGTTCTTCCATGCTGTACTTCCTATCTCTTCGTGATGTCACAGACTACATATCCCAGCGTATCACGGAAATACTCCACAACTTCTGTCATCGCAGACATGACATCGGAAATCTCTCCCGTAATAATCATGGTTCCTGTAAAACGGTCTGCAAATCCAAGATAAACGTTACCGCTCTTTACTGCAATATCTGACGCGATAACCGCTGATTCTGACGGTGTCATATTCATGATCCCGATTGCAGATGAACCATAATCCACCTGCGGATTCAGTCCGAGTTTCTGATATATGATCGGAGCCGGGCCGCCCATTACATGCGCAAAGGTAATTTCCTTACCTGCTACCGTCTCCTGTACGATTCTGATCTTATCGCTATGTTCACTTGCCATTGACAGCTCCTCACTTTCGCTATAATGCCTTATACTAAATTGTACTATTTTGTTAATACAAAGTCAAGGTAATTTTCCTTTAAATCAGCATAAAACAACATTTCCTCAAAATAAAATCCACATAAAACAACATTTTTTCTTTTTATGTTTCTACAAAGCCAAAAAAGCAACTGTTTCAGGTGTTTGTCCAAAACAGTTGCTTAATATTGTATCTATTATATTTCATTCATGTAGTGATATGGAATTTTATTTCTGGTACATGTCAGACTGGTCACTGTCAAAGTAGTTGATACGCATAGATGCCTTAACATCATTCAGTGTCTCAGCGGCTTTTGCTTGTGCAACCTTGCTTCCCTCTCTCAGGATATCAAGTACATCCGGGATACGCTGTTCCCACTCTTTACGTCTTGTACGGATCGGTGAAAGCTCTGCCTGCATAACATTATTCAGGAATTTCTTAACCTTCACATCACCAAGACCGCCTCTGCGGTAATGATCCTCGAGTTCTTCCAGGTTCTGATATTCCGGAAGGAATTCCGGGAAATATTCATCCCTGCAGAATGCTTCCAGATAAATAAATACCGGGTTGCCTTCCACACGTCCCGGATCCTGCACACGAAGATGGTTCGGATCGGTAAACATGGACATAATCTTTTTCTTAACATCGGCTTCTTCATCAGAAAGGTAGATACAGTTGCCGAGAGATTTACTCATTTTAGCTTTGCCGTCGATACCAGGCAGACGGAAGCATGCTTTATTGGACGGAAGCACGATCTTCGGATCGGTCAGTGTCTCACCGTAAACAGTATTGAATTTGTGTACAATTTCTTTGCACTGCTCGATCATCGGCATCTGATCCTCGCCAACCGGTACATGTGTTGCACGGAAAGCGGTGATGTCTGCTGCCTGGCTGATCGGGTAACAGAAAAATCCAACAGGAATGCTGGCTTCAAAATTTCTCATCTGAATCTCGGATTTTACGGTAGGGTTACGCTGTACACGTGCCACTGTAACAAGATTCATATAATAAAATGTAAGCTCTGTCAGTTCCGGTACCATGGACTGGATAAAAATCGTAGATTTCGCCGGATCGATTCCGCATGCCAGATAATCCAGTGCAACCTGAATGATATTCTGACGTACTTTTTCCGGATGCTCTGCATTGTCTGTCAATGCCTGTGCATCTGCGATCATAATATAAACTTCATCGTAATCACCGGAGTTCTGAAGTTTCACACGTTCCTTCAGTGATCCTACGTAATGTCCTACATGAAGTCTTCCTGTAGGACGATCCCCTGTTAAAATTACCTGTTTCATTTATTCCTTCTCCTCAGAGCGCTCTTTTGCAGCTTCAGGCGCCTCTTTCTCAGTATTTTCTCCCGTTTCTCCTGCTGCTTCTGTTGCTGCTCCTTTTTCCAGATCTCTTAAAACTTCCTCACAACCTTCTTCCGGTGTTCTTTCTTCATACGGAACAAAGCCTGCATGATGTCCTACGTATTTGTATGCAGGACGGATGATCTTGCTTGCATTAAGGATTTCTTCAAGACGATGTGCACTCCATCCAGGAATACGCGCAATTGCGAAAATCGGAGTAAACAGCTCTTTCGGGATTCCAAGCATAGTATATACGAAACCGCTGTAAAAGTCTACGTTTGCACAGACATTTTTGAAAAGTCTGCGCTGCTCCATAACAAGTCTTCCACCCAGACGTTCTACCAGTTCATACAATGCAAATTCTTTCATCATGCCCTTTTCCTGAGCAAGTTCTCTGGCGAATCTCTTAAGGATCACTTCACGTGGATCGGAAAGTGTATAAACTGCATGTCCCATACCATAGATCAGACCGGTATGGTCAAATGCCTCTTTATCAAGGATCTTACGGAGATAATCTTCCACTTCTTTCTCATCGGACCAGTCTTTTACGTTTGCCTTGATGTCCTCGAACATATTCTGCACTTTCAGGTTTGCACCACCATGACGAGGTCCCTTCAGAGAACCGATGGATGCTGCAATAGAAGAATACGTATCGGTGCCGGATGAAGTAACTACATGCGTAGTAAATGTAGAGTTGTTACCACCGCCATGCTCTGCATGAAGAATGAGTGCAATATCCAGAACCTTCGCTTCCAGCTCAGTGTATTTACCATCCGGACGGAGCATCAGAAGGATGTTTTCCGCGAGGGACAGTCCCCTCTGAGGATTACGGATAAACAGCGTCTCATCTTTACGGAAATGTCTGTAGGAATGATAGGAATATACCGCAATGAGTGGAAGCTTCGCAATCATCTCAATACTCTGACGAAGAACATTCTCTGCGGAAATATCTTCTGCTTTTGAATCGTAGGTATACAATGTCAGAATACATCTCTGCATTGCATTCATAATATCACTGTTGGATGCTTTCATAACAACATCTCGAACAAAACGTCCTGAAAGTGTTTCGAAGTTTTCCATAACGTTTTTGAATATCTGCATATCTTTTTCAGAAGGAAGTCTTCCGAATAATAAAAGATATATTGTCTCTTCGAAGCCGAATTTGCGGTCTTTCAGTCCATCTACGATATCGTTTACATTATATCCCTGATAATAAAGTCTGCCGTGTGCCGGAATCTTACGCCCATTTACCAGATCATATCCTGTAACATCAGAAATCTCGGTAAGTCCTGTCAGGACACCTTTACCTGCTGAGTCACGGAGACCTCTTTTGACATCATATTCTACATACAGATTCGGGTTGATCCGGTGACCATTCATCAGCTCTTCCCCAAGCAGTTCCATGCTGTCCCGCAGGCTGCCCATCTCTTCAAGATTCATCATTTCATGATCTGCCATTTTCTCTCTTCCTCCATCTCGCACTATTCGCCCGTGACACTTATATTTCTTCAGATGTATCACGCGTTCATACTTTACAAAGCTAAATTGCTTTCATTTTACACGAATATGCATAAAAATACAATAGATATACGCAGAAAACTTTCATATCATTTTTTTCATAATATTCTACCCATGCTCACACTGTCAACGAGCTTTTAGAGTAATATTTTGTAGAATGATCCGGAAGTGCAGGCAGGCATAAATTTTTCCAAACGGACTGATTATTTATCTTAACGACTCTGGTTTTTTCCCATCGAATCTGCTACAATATGTTGCAGTATTTTAACTCCATGCTATTTACGCTGTAAGCAACAACTCATCTTATAAAGGAGGTCCCGTTATGGGTTATGATAAACTTGAACGAAATCTGATTGATATCGTCAAAGAAGAACAGGCTAAGCTTGGCTTTTTTAAAGAAGATATCCGACTTTATTACCCGCTTTCTTCCCTGAATCATTTCTTTAATTCCAGCGACAGTGCTGATGAAATGCAGATGCGTCTCGATACACTTCCGGAATCCATCACTTCAAAACTTGGACAGATTGAAGTCAGTCATAAAGGTGACCGTTTCTGTTTCCATATTCCACAGGAAGGCACCGTATATGTGCATGACAACACCTCACCAAATGAATTTATCCACCAACTTGTGGAATTAGTCGGAAAACATGGCTGTACTATGAATGAAATTCTGGATCTGTTCCATACTTATTCAGAGAGCATTATCACCGAAGAAATGAACAATGGTGAATTTGACCGTCTGATCCGTTTTGCTGACAATAGCGAAGATCCTTATTACTATTGTTTTAAAGATGAAGGCTGTCATATCATCTATCACCGTTTTCTGCCGGAGGACTATACAGATTTTGACTTTTAAGGAGGAAATATTTTATGTGTACTGCCGCAACTTACCAGACAAAAGATTTTTATTTTGGAAGAACTCTGGACTATGAATTTTCCTATGGTGACCAGATTGTCATCACCCCGCGGAATTATCCGTTTTCCTTCCGTCATGCCGGCGAGATGAATACGCATTATGCAATCATCGGTATGGCTCACGTAGCAGGAAATTATCCTCTCTATTATGATGCCATCAACGAAAAAGGTGTCGGCATGGCAGGATTAAACTTCGTCGGAAATGCCGCTTATGCAGATGTTACATCTGACAGGGACAATGTTGCTCAGTTTGAATTTATCCCATGGATTTTGAGTCAATGTGCTACTTTATCCGAAGTACAGACACTTCTTGAGCGCATGACTCTGGTTGACACTCCGTTCAGTGAGCAGTTTCCGCTTGCGCAGCTTCACTGGATCATTTCTGATCAGACCGGTTCTATCACGGTGGAATCCATGGCAGACGGACTCCATATTTATGAAAATCCGGTCGGTGTACTCACCAACAACCCGCCTTTTCCACAGCAGATGTTCCAGCTGAACAATTTTATGCACTTGTCTCCGAAACAGCCTGTGAATGCTTTTTCCGATGATCTAGCGCTCACTGCATACAGCCGCGGAATGGGGGCGCTCGGTCTTCCGGGAGATCTTTCTTCCGCATCCCGTTTTGTCCGGGTTGCTTTCACAAAGATGAACGCCTTTTCAGGCGATTCCGAAAAAGAAAGCGTAAGCCAGTTCTTTCACATTCTCGGTTCCGTGGATCAGCAGCGCGGATGTTGCGAAGTAGCCGATGGAAAATACGAGATTACACTTTATACTTCCTGCTGTAATGTCACAAAGGGAATCTATTATTATACAACCTATGAAAACCATCAGATCAGTGCAGTCGATATGCACAGAGAAAATCTGGATGGTGATGCTCTGATCTGCTATCCGGTCATCGAGGGCGAACAGATCAATTATCAGAATTAACGGAGGTACTTACATGAATCTTGGAAATTTAATGCAGCTTAAAAATTCCTGGGCAACATTCACCCAGAATCATCCGAAATTCCCGAAGTTTCTTCAGGCAGCAGGTACTGCTGTCAAAGAAGACACACTGATCGAAATCAAGATCACAACCGCTGAAGGAAAAGTAATAGAAACAAATCTCAAAGTAAAAGCGTCAGATATCGAGCTTGTCAAAAACCTTGCCATGTGATATACTGAACGCAGATTTTAAATTATGTACAAAAGAACAGGACACGAAAGAGAAGTGATCGAAGCAATTCAGAACGGCAGTTTCTCTGCATTCGGGTTCTACATAATTTCCGGACATTCCAGTCCATTACAAATGATAAAATAAAATCCAAAGGGACACACAGTAACTTTCCCAGATCTGTGTGTCCCTTTTTTTGCATATCGAAGATGCGCCGATGGCACGTCCCCTTATTATTTACAACCTTACGCGTTCTTCTTTGTCATTCGCCACACGGAACGCACGTGGTGTCGTATGATATCGTTCTTTAAATACACGATGAAAATAGCTGCCATTTTCGTAACCGACCGCCGCAATGATATCACTGATCGGAAGATCCGTCTCACACATCAGCTCAACTGCCTTGTTCAATCTCTTACGCTGCAAAAGTTCTTTAAAATTGAAGCCTGTATTTTTCTTGATCATCTTGCTCAGCATGTGCATCGGAAGATGCAGCTGCTCACAAAGCTCTGTAAGCGTTGCTGTCCTGTACTGCTGCTCAATATAATCCAGAGTAGTCATTGCGATCATATTCTCGTACTGATTCGGGAGTCGCATCTCTGCATACTGCACAGACTCCAGAAGATACAGAAAAATAAGTCCCATCGTTGTCTGATTGATGCGGTTCTGATCGCCCTTGCCCGTCACCAGTGAGTAGATCATGTTCTCGAGAAGATTCTGGATCTGCAGAACCTCCGCCACTTTGAAATGAAGGTATTCACCACGCTCCTCATCCTGACGCAGCACATTCACAAGAAAATCCGCAAGGACATTGTTATTTCCCGCCATCGTATATGCCACATCAAAAAACTCCGGAAGAATCATAAAATTGATTGCAATGTCTTCCTCTCCCGCCGGAAGGATCTCATGTCTTGTATATTGATTCAGGAAAAGAAGTTCCCCCTGCCTTATCACGACTTCCCTGCCGCCGATGATATTGGTCAGCTGTCCCTGACAGACATAAAGCACCTCGATAAAATTATGCCTGTGTGCCGGAAAATGAACAAAACGAGTGTGCGTACGCACGGCGATCAGTTTACCTTCGTTCAGCATCTTCGCACTGTCTACAATGAAATCCTTACCGGATGTATAAAGGTCTTTATCCACCTTCGCCACACCATCCAGTATCTGCTGTTCTTCTTCTGTTATGATTCTCAAATGATCCAAAAGAGCCTGCTGCATGTTTCCTCCCGATATCGTTATGTTACTGCTGGTCTTATTTTAACACGCACAGGTGGGATAAAGCAATATAAGCGAAACAAAACAAGACGGAGCCTTACGGCTCCGCCCTGTTTTTAAGGATTTATCATATTCAGAAAAACTTTAGCTTCTCCAAACGTGCTGATTAGTACAGTTTAGCGTAGTCAGCAACGTTTTCTGGTGTGAACTGAAGTGGCTCACCAAGAACGATTTCTGTTCCTTCGTCATCAGCTGTTGTGATTGTGAATTCACCCATGTCGCCAGCTGTGAATGTTTCATCAACTGCACCAGTGATGTCACCTTTTACAAGTGCCATTGTTGCATATGCGGAAAGTTTTCCAAGGCCTTCCATATCCCACAGATAGAAGTATGGGCAGGAATGTGCATCGTCATCACCTGTGTACTCCTGCATTTCAGACGGAAGTCCAAGACCTGTCAGTTTGCAAGCAGATTCGTTGTCCTGAAGGTATTTAGCAGCTGCAGCGATACCAACTGTTGTAGGTGCACAGATAACTTTCAGATCTGGGTAGTTCTGAAGAAGAGCTGCTGTCTGGTCTGTAGATTTCTGAGGTTCGTCATCACCATAAGCTACTTCTACAAGTTCCAGTTTGCTGTATTTCTCATCGCCTTCCATGATGGATTTCATAGCGTCGATCCAAGCGTTCTGGTTTGCAGACTGAGATGTTGCAGAAAGGATAGCGAACTGACCTTCTCCACCGGAGATATCAAGAACTGCATCCATAAGAGCCTGTCCAACTGCCTGTGTACCAGCCTGGTTTACGAATACCTGACGGCTGTCTTTATTCGGAGCGGAGTCGAAAGAGGATACTTTGATTCCAGCGTCCATAGCTTCTTCCAGTTTAGCCTGAAGAGCGTTAACGTCGTTTGCGGAAATGCAGATTGCATCTGGCTGCTGGGAGATCAGGTTGTCAAGAACTTTGATCTGAGCATCAGCTGTTGCAGCTTCCGGGTAAACAACATCTACAGTTGCACCTTCAGCTTCTGCTGTTTCTTTGAAGGCTTTTGCAGCGATTTCGAAGAATGCGTTACCAGCTGATTTACCAACCAGTGCGATCTTCTGTCCGTCTCCGGCTTTGTCAGCAGCCATTACAGGTGCTGCACAGCCAAGTACCATTGCTCCACAAAGAAGTGCGCTAATTACTTTTTTGTTCATTTTGTTTTCCTCCCTTGGAAATATAGTTTTTTATTTGCAACTGCTCCCCTGCTACAAGAGAGCAGCCACTTACGTTATTAAATAAATATTTAGTTTTTCTTCATACTTAATGCTTTTTTTGCATTTCCGATAATGTTCGGAAGAGCTACTGCTGCGATCAGAAGAACACCGATGATCAGCAGGATAACCTGTGCGTTGACGTTTCTCTGACCAAGACCTACACGGAGGCAAACGATGATGAATGCGGAAATAAATCCACCTACGATATTACCTTTACCACCTGTAGAGGAGATACCTCCAAATACTGCCATTGCGATGGCATCCATTTCAAATCCGTTACCGGTTGTTGTGTTTGCACCGTATGAAGAAGAAACCAGGAACAGTGCGCACAGTCCGGAAACTGTACCCATGATGGTGTAGATGATGAAACGGATCTTCTGTACATGAACACCTGAATAATATGCTGTAAGACGGTTGGTACCGATTGCATATACACGACGTCCAAATGTGCTCTTGCCTAAGATTACGGCGAAGATTACAGAAAGAATAACAACGAGGAACAGGATGTATGGAACATCTCCGACTTTTCCGCTGATTGCACGGAAACCATCTGTGTTGCTTGCAGAAATACTACCGCCGCTTCCAAGTACGATTTCGGAAATACCACGGAAGATAATCTGTGTTGCAAGTGTAACGATCATTGGCGGCAGTTCCTGGAATTTGGTGAGGATAAAGCCGTTGATCGCACCGCAGATAGTACCAACACCAAGTGCTGTGATCACTACTACGATAAACGGAGCATTTGTATTGCAGACAATACAGCTCATTGTTGCAGAAAGGCAAACGATCGCACCTACAGAGATATCGATCTCGCCAAGTACCAGGATGTATGCCATCGGCAACATCATGAATACTTCTGCCAGATAAACAGGCATCTGACGAAGCAGACTGCTCATGTTATAATATTCAGAAAACATTGCACAGAAAATATTGACCGCAATAAACAGCAGAACTAATATTCCCTCCCAGGAGAAGATCATTTTCTTCACTGGGCTTTCCGGCACATTATTAATACTTCTTCCAGATTTTCCAGCCATGATTACATCTCCCTTCCTTTCAGTGCATTCTTATCAGCGATACGCTGCAGGATTACGTTCATTACTACTACGACGAGGATGATAACACCCTTGATGGTATTCAGCCATAACTGGTTGAAGAATGGGATCAGCGGAAGTGCTTTTGCGATTGTTGCAAGGATCAGGGATCCGAGTAAAGCACCTACTACTGTACCACGTCCACCGTTCATGCTTACACCACCGATAACGCAGGCTGCGATAACGTCCATCTCACCGCCGTACTGCATATCAGGCATTGCGGATGCATATACAGAAACCTGAAGTGCACCGCCGAGACCTGCGAGAAGACCCATGATTGTATAAACAAGTAATTTGATATTTTTTACATTGATACCGGATACTTCTGCTGCACTCGGGTTACTTCCGACTGCATAGATCATACGGCCCGTTCTGGTCCATTTCATAAACCAGAAGAAGAATACATAGCATACAATAATTACCCAGATAACACAGTTTAATCCGAGGAATTTTGTTGTTGCGAAATTTTTGAATTCACCAAGTGCTGCTGCACTTGCCCATTCACCACCGTGAGATACCTGATAACCAAGTGCACGGTAGATGTACATGAAGCCCATGGTTGCAATGATCGGCGGTACATCTGCTCTGGATATGATCAGACCAACGACTGCTCCGCAGACGATACCGATTGCAATTGCGATCACGAATGCCAGGAATGTGCTGGAGATATGTTCATATTTCAGAAGCATACCAATGCTCATACCGGAAAGTGCAAGTGTTGACATAATAGAAATATCGATACCGCCAACAAGCATTACACACAGCATACCAAGTGACATTACCATTGTTACTGCATTGTTTTTCAGCATATCCATCAGTGACTTAGGAGTCAGGAATGATGGGTTGATTGCTGTGATGATTACAAAAAGAACGATCAGGACAATCGCAAGCAGTGCTTCACGGGAGCCTGTGATCTTTTTCATAACTGATTTCTTTTCCATTATTCAGCACCCCCTGTATGTCCTTTTTCCATAGCAAGTTCGAGGATTCTTTCCTGTGTTGCTTCGCCACGGTTCAGTTCACCGGTCTTACGTCCGTTACACATAACGGCAATACGGTCTGCCATACCGAGGATCTCAGGCATTTCGGAAGAAATCAGGATGATTGCATATCCTTTCTTTGCAAGATCTCCCATGATTGCATAGATTTCAGCTTTTGCACCTACGTCTACACCTTTGGTAGGCTCATCCATGATAACAACTTTCATTTCCTGACTTAATGCCTTGGCAACAACAACTTTCTGCTGGTTACCACCGGAAAGAGAGCTTGCCGGCTGGAAGATATCAACTGCCTTTGTATCAACTTCTTCGAGAAGTTTCTTGGCAAGATCACGCTCTGTCTTTTCGTCATTGATTCCGCTCTTCGCATATTTGCTGATGGTAGGAAGTGTTACGTTTCTTCCAAGTCCCCAGCTCATGATCAGACCTTCTTTCTGACGGTCTTCCGGAAGGAGAATGATACCTTTTTCCATTGCATCAGATGGTTTTTTGATATGAACTTCTTTACCTTCCAGATATACTTTACCGGAATCCGGCTGAGTGATACCACAGACAGCTTCTACTGTTTCTGTACGTCCTGCACCTACCAGACCGGTAAGTCCAAGGATCTCGCCGGCGCGAACGCTGAAGGATACATCTTTGAAGTAACCTGTTCTGGAAAGATTCTCAACTTTCAGCATCTCGTCTCCGAGTTTTACTTCCGGTTTCGGGAACAGATCTTTGATCTCACGACCAACCATTGCTTTGATCAGGTCTGCATTTGTAATTCCGTCAACATCGTATGTTCCGATGTACTGGGAATCACGGAATACAGTAACTCTGGATGCCAGACGATACATATCTTCAAAACGATGGGAAATGAAGATAATGGAAACACCGTCAGCTTTTAATTTGTCAACCAGTGTATAAAGCTTCTCGGATTCGGATCTTGTCAGTGCTGCAGTAGGCTCATCAAGAATGATGATTCTTGCGTTAGTGGACATCGCCTTTGCAATCTCAACCATCTGCTGCTGAGCAACACTTAAAGTACCCATCTCTGCTGTTGCATCAAAATCTGCATCCAGCTGTTTGAGAAGTTTGTTTGCTTCTGTGTTCATGGCTTTCCACTGGATCATTCTGTTTTTGATGATCTCATGTCCCATGAAAATATTTTCTGCAACAGTCAGATGCGGATAGGATGTCGGATGCTGATATACGGCTGCAATACCTGCTGCCTGTGCATCTTTTGGTCCTTTGAAGTCAACCTTCTGACCATTTAAGAACATTTCGCCTTCTTCTGCCTTATGTACACCGGTAATAACTTTAATAAATGTAGATTTACCAGCGCCGTTTTCGCCCATAAGTGCGTGAACTTCACCCGGTTTTAACTGAAACTGTACGTTGTTCAGTGCCTTAACGCCCGGGAAAATCTTTGTTATGCCTTTAAGTTCAAGAACATATTCAGACACGGCTCTTTCCTCCCTTTTCTTAAATCTGATGTTATTATAACAGTAAAATCTTTTACCCTAAACAGGAAAATATTTCGAATCAGGGTAATATATTTTCCTGTTTTAGGCAAAATTTTACTGCACATGTATAAAATTTCACTGTTTCTATGTGAATTTTTTCCAGTTACCCCCGCCTGCCTTCGTGTAAGATTGACATAAGTTTTGGCTTTTGTTATATTTAATATATTAAATTTGAAGGGAATCCGGACAAATGAGCTTTCTCAATAAAGTCAAAAAAAAATTAAAAAACGGAAGCTGGTATCCTTTTTATAACTCCTTTTATGAAAATAATTCTCTTGATCCCCGCATGATTCTTCTTGAATCCAGAAGCGGCGGTGCTCTCGAGAGTAATATCCTTTCCTTATTAAAGGAGTTATCCAGAGAACCATACAAAAATTTCAACCTCATACTTTCGGTACGTAAAAATGCCGAATCCGAAATCAAAGAAAAGCTACGTAAAAACTCCATTCAGGGAGTTTCTTTTGTGCATACAGGATCTGTCTCCTATTACCGTGCCTTAAGCCGCGCCGGTTATCTGGTCAACGATTCCTCTTTTCCCGGCAGATTTGTCAAAAAAGAAGGCCAGATCTATCTGAACACCTGGCATGGTACCCCTCTTAAAAAAATGGGCCGTGACAACCGTCCGGAGATGGTGACGATGGGAAATGTTCTCCGTAACCTTCTGGATTCCGACTATATTGTCTTTCCGAACCGCTTCATGGAAGAAAAAATGTCCGGAGCCTACATGCTCGACAGTCTGTACAGAGGTACCGTACTTCGCGAAGGCTATCCGCGCAACGATATTTTCCGTCAGAAACCTGATCTTTCTATGAAAGAGCGCGCCGGTTTCGCCGGTAAGACACTGCTTACTTACTTTCCGACCTACCGCGGTATTTTTAATCAGGTAGAACGTCAGGAATACATGGAAACACTTTCTGCCAATCTCGCTCTCTGGGACAGCCAGTTAAAGGATGACGAGATTCTTCTTATTAAATTGCATCCTTTCCTTCATGGTTCCGAAGCTTTTGACGGTTACCGTCATATCCGCGCTTTCCCGACCGACTGGGATACCTATGAAGGCTTAAATCTCTGTGATGTACTGATCACGGATTATTCCAGTGTTTTTTATGATTATGCAAACACCGGCAAAAAAGTCATCTTCTTTGCCTATGACCGTGCGGAATACGAAAGCACCCGCGGAATGTATGAAGACATTGAGACTTATCCGTTCCATTATACAGAAGATGCTGCCGAAGTCATTCCATATGCACATGCTGACGGCGGCACCCCGGATGAAGCATTTATGGAGAAATATGCCTCTTATGAAGATGGGCACGGTGCCGAAAAAATCTGCCGACAGGTATTCCTTCACGAAGACTGCTGCCGCCAGAAAAAATATACCGGAAATGGTAAGAAAAACATCCTGCTCTACGGTGGTGACCTCGATCAGAACGGTATCACCAGTGCACTGTACGCGATGCTCCACGAGCTGGATCTTACAAAATATAACTACTTTTTGTCTTTCCGTCTGATTTCTGTCAAAGATCATCCTGAAAGAATGGATCGTATTCCGGATCATATCGGTATCTATCCATTATCCAGCGAAATGAATATGGATGTACTTACCGGTTTTTCACTGATGCGCAAAATGCGCGGTGCAAACACTAATTCTATCAACAGACGGATCCATATTGCTTACCAACGCGAATGGAAAAAACATTTCGGCAGTACTGATTTTTCTGCCGTGATCCATTACAATGGTTACGAAGCTTACATCACTTCACTTTTTGAGGAATCACCATGTGGACGGACGATCTGGGTTCACAATGATATGGCCGATGAGATCCGCACAAAAGGAAACCAGAATATCTATCTTCTTCGAGAAGCTTATCAGAAATATGACCATATCGTTACTGTAAGCGAAGATATTCTCGATTCCACGATCCATGGCATTGGCGCAGATCCGGCCAAAGTTACCGTAGTCAACAACTGTCATGACTATCAAAGTGTAATTAAGCGCAGCGAGGAAATGCTTGCTTTTCAGGAAACAACGAAATCCACTGTTTCTGTCGATCAGCTTTCCAATGTTCTGTCAGGCAATGATACAAAATTTATCAGCATCGGCCGCTATTCTCCGGAAAAAGGCCATGTCCGTCTGATGAATGCATTCAACACCTACCAGGCTTCACATCCGGATACCTGGCTGATCATCATCGGCGGCGTTGGTACGCTCTATGAGGATGCTGTTGCACATGCAAAAAGCCTCGCTGCATCTGATCATATTATTTTAATCTACTCCATGCAGAATCCTATGCCGGTTCTGAAAAACTGCGACCTGTTTCTGCTTTCTTCTTTTTATGAAGGGCGCCCGATCGTACTTATGGAAGCCGCTACCCTTGGTCTTCCACTTATGACCTGCGATGTCAACGGCTGCCACGGTTTTATGACAGAATATCACGGAACGCTTACCGACAATTCCGAAGAGGGAATCCTTCATGGAATGCAGCTTTTTGCCGAGGGCAAAGTGCATCCGATCCAGATTGATTTTGACAAGATTAATGCAGCTTCAGCCGCTCAGACCGAAGCTCTGATCAAAGACTGCATACACATTTCACATTCAGAAAGGGCGCATTGACATGAGTAAAATTAAAAGCCTCGTGCTTGCAGAATTTTTGAAGCACTTGGCAGACAAAAAAACGGATCCGCATATCTGGATTTTTTCCTCAACGGATAACCGGCATTATAACTACAACTCCCGTTATCTTTTTGAATATGTAAAAGATAATCTGCCTGAGATCACACCGCGATTTGTCATCAATGATCCGAAGCTTCGCGCGGAGCTCTCCGCCGAATACGGCAGCCAGTACTTTATCGAGACTGAAAGTGCATCCGGGATCCGATATGTTCTGAATGCCGGTGTCTGGTTTACTTCTGCCGGACTTCCTGCCTATGCGAGCGGTCTCGGCAAAAACAGACTCATCGTCAATCTCTGGCACGGCGTACCTCTGAAAAAGATCGCACTGCTCGATCCGAACCTCAAAAAGATGTCGCGTATCTATTTTCGGAAGATTTTTTCCGAAAACTATACGTACGTTCTCACGACTTCCCATGCACTCGTGCCACTTATGGCAAAGAGTTTTGATATTTCCGAAGATCTTATCAAAGTATGGGGACAGCCGCGAAACGACGGTATGTTTCAGCCAAATGATCCTGCCTTGATCCTCTCCGGGATTTATCCGGATATCCCGGAATTTGAGCGAACGGTTCTTTATGCACCGACCTTCCGCGACTACGGCCAGGTACGGCTTTTCCCGTTCGATGATTTTGACCTGAACCGGATGGAGGCATTTCTCGAAGAACATAAGATGCTTCTTTTTATCCGTACACACATTGCCGAACAGGGATCTGCTGCGCCATATCTCGGAAAAAGAATCCGTTTCCTCGGGAACGAACAGGCAGAGGATGTCACCGGAATCCTCAATATTTTTGACTGCCTGATCACGGATTATTCAAGCATTTATATTGATTATCTTCTGACTGACAAATCAATGATCTTTCTTCCATATGACCGGAAAGAATATCTGAACGGACGTGGTATGAATTTCGATTATGACGAAGTCACTCCCGGCCCAAAACCAGATACTTTCCAGAGTTTTCTGGATGCCCTTCTCACAGAGGATTCTCACTGGAAAACCGAACGCGACCGCGTCAATCTGCTTTTTAATGAGATTCATGAACCATGTTGTGCACAGATCTGTGAGCAGATATTAAAAAAGATCCAACAGTAACAGCTTTTTCACTATCAAGGAGAAAACCATGAAATTACTGATCGTAGATGATGAAGAGCTCACCCGCACCGGTGTGATCTCCTCTCTGGACTGGTCATCTCTCGGAATCGATGAGGTGATTCAGGCCGATGATGGTGTACACGGACTGGAAACTGCCAGACTTTACAAACCTGAGATCATCCTGTGTGATGTCCGCATGCCCCGCATGGACGGCATCACCATGCTGGAACGTCTGGAAAAGCTTCTTCCGGACAGTGTTGCCATTTTTATGAGCGGCTACTCTGACAAAGAATATCTCAAAGCTGCTATTAAGCTCAAAGCAGTCAACTACATCGAAAAACCATTCAGTCTTTCCGAAATAGAAGACGCGATCAGAGATGCCCGGGAGCTTTATCAACAGAAAGTCCATTCCCGCCGCGGAGAAACGCTGCACTCCATGGAGACAGCCTCCCGGCTTGCCCTGCAGCTCACACTTCCATACGGAGCAAACAGCCAGATCATCGCAGGCCTGACTTCTGAACTTGGCATCACAATGAACAACAGTACTTATTTCACAGCATTCATTGTAAAGACTGATCTTTTTCTGGAAGCCAATGTACCATCGATGGCTGACTTCTGTCAGGATTTTCTTGACTTCCTTGCACCATTCCGTACGAAATGTATCTATCTCGAAAAGAAAATGCAGTATCTGGTCTATTTTCTTTTTTCGCAGGAAGCTCCGTCTTCCCACCAGATTCATGCAGCCGGAGAATACCTGTGCAGCCATTTTGAAAAATACGGCCGCTATACTATTGCTGTCGGCGATACCGTGTATGGACTGCCAAAAGCCTACCAGACTTATACTTCCGCAGTTATCCTTTTGCAGAGCGGATATTTCTTCCCGGAAAATTACCTCCTGACATCGGAATCTCTGGAAAATATCCCGGATGTACAGACAAAT
>ENA-UOJO01001569-UOJO01001569.1-human-gut-metagenome-genome-assembly--contig:-P57-NODE-1569-length-28256-cov-65.848090_pt1 | contig 28256 bp, 32 predicted proteins | sample MGYA00242351_ERZ723898 | MGnify/ENA metagenome assembly ERZ723898 | reverse complement strand
TGGCAAGCAATTCGGGTGTGGCCACACTCCGAAATTTTTGCAGGGCGCAGGGCCCGCAAAAATGCTTGTTGGGGAGCTCCCCAAACCCGCTGTACTTCGGGACAAATTGTCCCAAAGTCCCGGTGCGTTGCACCGTAGTCTGCGGCCCGTCACTATCGTTCCTGGGCCTTATTTTCACGCTCGTCTGTTATGCCGAGCAGATGATCAATGTTCGCTTTTATTGCCACGGCCTCCCGCATTTGCCGCTGGGCATCCCGGTATTCTGCATAAAGCTCTTTCTTTTGTCCCGCCAGCTCACGGCGGGATTTTTTTAGTGCTTCAATCTTAGGGAGCTTTGCGCCGTTCAGTATGGTGTTCATGGTATCCTTTGCCGCCCGGTAAGTGGCAAGCTCCACTTCATGCTGGGCCAGATACTTTTTGCTGTACCGCGCAGCCTTGTACCCATCGAACACCGGGCGGGTCTTGGCATAGTCCACCGTGGCAGCCATCAGCTCCGAGGTTTTGGAAAGAGCCTCCTCCGTTGTGCGGAGCTCGTCAGACAGCTTGTGAAAGTGATCCACCGCAGCCTCGGTGCGGGCCGTCAGCGCCGCATAGTCTGTCAGATGATGCTCCTGCAAATACTGGAGCGCGGCAGCCATCTGTTTTAGGTTGTAGACCTTGGCCCATCGTTCATAGGCCGGGCCTTTGCCCTGGGCCATACGCTCTTGAATGTCGATGATGAGATTAACTCGCCGTGGCGGAACCGTGGGCTCCTCGGACAACTCGGGGAGTGGACGTTCCCCGGCAATTACCGCCTTGATGTCCTCCGGGTCAAATCCGGCTCCCAGTGTAGAAGCCCGGAGCCGGGTTGGTTTTTCCTGCCCGGGTGCAAGGAATGAGATGACACCGCCCCGCCCATGTTTCACCGCAAAGCCGGACTCCTCCATGAGACGAAGAAAGTCGGCAAAGTCCGTGGGCTTTTTCTCCAAAGCGGCGAGAACAGCCAGCCGCACCCGCTGCTTGGCAGAGGGCGGCTTTTCCCCGATCCACTGGCCATAGTGAAGAAAGCGGCCCTTGCTGTGCTGGCGCGGATTTTGAATGACAGACAATTCATGTTCGATGCACACGCGGTCAGAGAGCCGCCGCAGGGCAAAGGACGAACCAATGAAATTATGAAATTTCCGGGAGCGGTCAAAGGCCGTCGCATTGAAATAAATGTGATTGTGAATATGGGCCTTGTCGGTATGCGTACAGACGAAGAACTGATACTTTCCCTTTGTCCAGCGCATCGCCGTTTCATAGCCGATACGGTTTGCTTCTTCCGCCGTAACCTCCCCGGGCAGGAACGCCTGCCGGATCTGAAAGAACAGGGCCCCGCGAGATACGGCCCGGCCTGTCTCTGCAAGGTATTGACTTTTTACCAGAAGAAACTCGGCGGGAGCCGTGTTCGGATCGCAGAGATAGGAAGATACGGCTCCCAGCTTTTCCGGGTTCAGGCCATAGGTGAAACGATCCTCCATCGTTTGAATTGCACTTTTTCCCGCCGCTGTTTTATAAGGGCGGATGTAGGTGGTCGCCGTAAAAATCCCTCCTTCCGGCAAACAGTATTTTTACTTTGGGACACTTTGTCCCGAAGTAGAAAAAGCCGGGGAGCGGTATCAACCACTCCCCGGATGGATCAGAGCTCTACCAGCGCGGAGAGCTGTTTCAAGAGATCAGACAGCGGCCCCCACAAAGCGGCATAGTCCCGCTGCAAGGCCGCGAGTTCTTCGGGATAAATCGCGCCGTAGGTGTTGGCTTGAATTGCCACTTGGTTCAGATTGTTGGAGCAGCGCCGCTGGAGCGAAACCAGCTCACGAACAGGCGAAAGGTCAACATGAAGCACATACCCACTCAGGGCCATTTTCCGCATATAGGCTCCCATATTACGGATGCCAGCCTCCGCCATACGTTCTTGAATCAGGGCCTGCTCCGCCTCCGACACCATCACATGAAGATGGATCGGACGGCGGCGCTTTTTTGTCATCGCTCCTCACGCTCCCGGCTGCGGCAGGCGCGGGGCGGCTCCTTTACCTTATCCAGCGGCTTTTCCTGTTCGTCTGCCGGAACAGGGTGCGGCAAATGAAATTCACGGTGCAGGCGCAGCACCTCCAGTACAGACAATTCCTGTTCACGTTTCTTTTCCATATACGCACCTCCTTATCTATCGCCACGGTCAGGCTGCCTACGCTGGGGAGCCGGAGCCTCCGAGCCGCGATCTGCCTCCGCCAACTTTGCCGCATTTTTCATCTGCTCGGCAATCGGACGGGGCCTGTCGGGATTATCAGGCGCAGGACGCAGCTCATAGTCGGATGCCTGTTTTTCCGTTAGCGGGCGGGTATAGGTAAGATAGCCCCAAGCCAAGAACGAGCCATTTTCCACCGGGATGCGCTGATCGTAATTGAAGATTTCATCCGGCTTGTTATAGGGCGGCTTCGGGAATGTCCCGATGTCCACAGGCCGCTGGGTCGAATAATACTTGTAAAGGCCGGGAGCCTCGGTCTGCCTGATCCCCACGTTATAAATACGCTGATAGTCCTGCACCCGGTCTGTGAAATCCTGTTCCATCGCGGTGCGGTCATTTCCATAGTGACCCCATTCATACTGCCGCTGGCCGTCCTTGTCATCATAGCAGGCCCATGTGACATAGCGGGATGGCGCGGTGGGATGTTCGCCCAATGCAAATCCCCGCCCATTTTCCAGCATGACCGCCTTCAAAATAGCATAGCCTTGATTTTTGTCCATAGTACACCTCCCATCATCGAGACATTTCTTTGTTTTCTCTTTTCACAAACGGCTGGAGCTGATAGGGGCTTGTACCGTCCTCGGGTCGCAGAAAGTCTATCCGGGCCGCAGCACGGATGGCGTTCTGGTTAAGCTGCCGCTGCCATGCCCCTTGGCTGGGAGCCCACTTAAAGCCGTTGCTTTTCAGTTCCTGCCGCTGATCGGCATCGGGCTTTTCCTCAAAAATAAGCTGCAAACGGTTTTCAGCCTCGTTGATTTTGGCCTCGCCTCCGGGGAATGTCCAGCCAGCAAACTCGGAGCGGCTGCTCAGTTCCTCAATGCGCTGGCGCACACGGCGGATGTTGGCGTTGTTGTTGGAAAGCAGATAGGCGGGGTATGGCTTGCTTTTGTCCAAGTGCCATGACTGCGCCATATCTGCTTTGAGCTTTTCGGCCTGCTCCGGCGTAAGCTCCGGGCAGCCGTCCAGCGTTTTGTGTTTCCGAAAATACGCATTGACCGCCTTCATGGTGGCCTGCTGGGACTCCAGCCCCTCCAGCTTTTTTGTCAGCTTTTCCACGGCCAGATCGTCATCCGCGCTGATCCCACCCATTCCAACAGAGCGGATTTTATCAAGCAGCTTTGAAATCTCCGCATACTCTCCATAGTTGCGATCCCGGGCGGCGTTCTGCTTGTGCTTTTTTGCCACAGGGAAATTACCGCCCCCGGAGATCAGAATAGAGGGCACCCGGGCATCAATCACATTGCGTTCATTCAGATTTTCCGCAAGTTTCCGGGCATAGCGATCCACCAGAGCGTCAATCTTATCGTGGTACATGGGATCGACACGGGCTTTCTGGCGTTCCGCCGCTGCATACGCTTCATCGACCATTGCCCGGTAGCCCGCCGTAGCGGAGCCCGGCTGATAGTCAGAAAAGCTGTTCATATCTTTTGCCCGCTTTGCGGCTTCTTCATTGATCGGATAATATTTCGGCATAGTACCTCCTTCCACAAAAGCCGGAACTTTGGGACAATTTGTCCCAAAGCCCCGGCAGCTAAAATGTTGACAGCATCTCACGGAAACAGGGCCGGACGTAGAAATATACGCCTCCCGCAGAAAAGGGCCTTAAAAAGCCTTGTCACAGGCGGGTTTTGGATGTCCTAATTGTCAACACATCAGCCCCGTTTTTTCCGCATATATTCCCGCTGCTGTCTGCGGTGTGCCGCCTTTGCACAGGCCGCCGAACAATAGGTTTGCCGTCCATCAGGAGCCACGGCTCTGCCGCATACCGGGCAAGCCTTGAAATCCGGCCTTGGCCCTTCTGCCAGCAGCGCAGCCTCCAGCGCCGGATCAAGGGGCAGAACAGCCTCGCGGAAGTAGCGGCAATAAGCCCCCGTCCAGCATTTCCCAAACATATAGCACTCGCAATCCAGCGGCAGGCAGCCGCAGTCCCGGTCATAGTTGGCACACCATTTTGATACCAGCCTGCGGATTGCCGTTTTTTCTGTCCGGGTCAGTTCTCGGCCCACAGCATCACCTCCCGTTGCCCGGTGGTTTGAGCTGCTCCCGGTAGCAGAACACGCAGCCGATCCCGCGCCAGTAAGGGCAGCCGTCACAACGGGAGCCCTTCGGCGGCAGGCTTGGCGGCACACCCTTGAAGTAGCTTTTTTCTTTCATAAATCCCTCATAGGGGTTATTTGTAAATCTCATTCATTATCCTCGCTTTCGGTATCGTCCTCGTCCCAAGGCGGCCCATCGTCCTCGGGATCGTCATAATCAGCCAGTTCCTCACTGTAATCCTCTTCGGGTACAGCAGCTTTTTCATGCTTCGGGCGGTAAATTTTGAAGTACCAGCCTGCACCGCTGCCCAGAACAGCCACAGCCAAAATCAGCAGAAGCGTCCCGGTATTGCTTTTCTGCTGGGGCTCGGGTTCCGGCTCCTCCGCAGGTTCCGTCACCGGGGCGGGTTCGGGAGCTGTGCCAGCACACTCGGTCATGTTGACCGCGCAGACCTCGCAATCCGTATGGATGGCTCCGGGCGCACATTTTTCTGTGCAGGAGCAGGCCGGAAGCTCTCCGCCAGCGGCCTCCAGTGCCGCCAGCAGATCGGCTTCATCCACCATGTTCAGAAAGTAGGTGTGATACTGTTCGCCGTCCTCATCCACAGGCTTGTCATAATCAATGACAATGTAAAAGGTGTTGCCGCCGCTGGTTTCCACCGTGATGAACTGTTTGTTGGTTGCAGCATCATAGAGCAGATCGCGGGTCACAAGGTTTCCATCCTCCGAAAAGCCCTCGCCCGGGGTAATGGTAGGTGCAGGCTCCGGGGCCGGAGTTTCTTCCACAACAGGCGGTTCCTCATTCCCACTGTCCGAATAGGCGTAGGCCGGAATCGCAAAGCCGCATAAAAGAACGGCGGAGCAAAGCCCCGCCGCCAACATACGAAAGTGTTTCATATTCAGTTTTCCTCCTTCTTTTCTTCTTCGGACTTCGGGACACTTTGTCCCAAAGTGCCACCGTCCTTCAGCTTTTCAAACAGCAGCGGGAGCTCCGTAAGGGAAATGCTCATACCGCGCACAATGTCCACGATCTCGCTGTTTTCCGCCTCCAGCTTTTTCTGCTCCAGCTCCTTGAGCCGGGCCTGCTGTTCACTGATTTTGGCCTTGACCTTATCAATCTCGGCCTGAATTTTCATGCTTTTGGTAGTTGCCATTTCAAAACCTCCTGTCACGGTAAACGCCCGTAGGCGTAAAAATGAGATTGCCAGTAGCTTGTATTCAAATTTGCGTAGCCGATGGGATCTCCGCAATGCAGCATTTTTCCGTCACCGACATAAATCCCGCAATGGCTCACGCCCGGCGTGTCATAGGTGCCTTTGAAGAACACCAGATCACCGGGTTTGGGAGAGCTGGTCGGCGTACAGATGTTATAGAGCCCCTGGGCTCCCAGCCTGCCCACATTCCAGCCGGAGTGATTGATGACCCACGAAACGTACCCCGAGCAATCAAAGGAAGTGGCAGGAGAACTGCCGCCCCACACATAGGGATAGCCGATATATTTCTGTGCTTCGGCAAGCATCGCGGCAAAGGTTTCATCGTCCAGATATTCTCCGGGCACTTCGTAATCACCGGGTTTCCCGGTAATGTACTTGTTCACATAGGGAGAATCCGGGAACAGATCGGGGCGGTTTCCCAGCGTTGCCATATAGATGGCATACCGGGAAAGCTGATCCTCGCCCATGACATACACGGGTACATGGGATAAATCAAAGTTCTCCAGCGTGACCGTACAGATGTAATAGTCGTAAGGCACCTGATAGGTGTCTGTATGGGAGTTGCCGTCCTCGTCCGTCCATGTGTCGGTTTCCGTGCGATACCGGGTTTCCACCACCACATCCTCGGTCAAAATGTACTGGCGGTCAAAGAGCATTTGCAGCGTTCCCTGTACCTCGCCTATTGTCCATTGTCCCTCATGGAGCGCACACAAAAGAGAAAGCAGCACATAGGGATCATGTTCGATTTCGTCCAGATCGAAGTGGTATTCGTCATAGTCATGGGTGCTTTCATAGGTGTCCAGATAATGCTGTAAATCATCTTCCAGCGCACAATAGGCGGCTTCGGCGGCCAGCATATCACGATCCTCGCAAGGATAGGTGCTGGCTCCTAATGCACCGGCCCCGGCGTTCCCCAGCATAAGCATGGTAGAGGAACAGGACTGCATAGCAAACAGGAGTAACACACAGAGCACCGCAATCACGGCACCTGCAGGATGACTTTTGACAAATTCCACTGCCCGGGCGGTCAGGCGTTCTGTGGCTGTGGCAGTTTTCCCAGCCGCAGCCGCGCCCTGCTTTGCAGCCTCCTTTGCCTGCTTGCGGTATTGCCTGCGGAGCCGTTGCTTCTGCCAGTAGCGGGTAAGGGCATTTTTCGTCAGCTCCGGGTGCTCCTGTGCGGCGGTGTGAAAATGGTAGTCCGCCGTGTACTTGGTATAGCGGGCCTCGGCCTTGCGTACCACTTTTGCCGGATGTTCCCGGACTTTACGGCGCACAAAGCGAGAGCCATGCCGCAGCGCGGTTTCTCCCACAAGCTCAGAACGGTGTGCGCCTTCCGTGCCGACATTTTCCTGTTCCACTTCAAAAATCTTGCCATGCACGAAGCTGTGAACGGAACCGCTGGCAACACGGCCTATGCGTTTTACCGGGCCGGGCTTTTTCGGCGGCTTTTGCTTTGCCAGCTTCTCCCGGGCCTGTTCCAGTTTTTCGCCTTGGGACTCCATGTGGAGCTTTGCCGCCGCAGCCTGTTCCTGCTGGCTCTTTTTGCGGAACTTGGACTTCGGGACACTTTGTCCCGAAGTGTCGGAAGCCTCCGGCCCGGGCTGCTCCCCGTCAGGGGCGTGGGCGGTCTGCGACCAAGCCTCCTCCTTGGCCTTATTCGTTTTTCGTTTCATTCTTCATATCCTCCGGGCGGGTAGTCAGCAGGTCATAGATTTCTCCGCGAGGGAACCGATCCACAAACGGAATGGTTACATTTCCATAGAACAACAGCCCCTCGCCGGAATTGCTGTGTGTGATATAGGAAAGCTGATGCTCGGAAATACCGAGCTGTTTTGCCAGAATGGTACGGTCACTCTGCGCCTGCGAAAGCAGAATCATAAAATCCGTGTTGTCCAAAATGTTCTCGATTTCCCGGCTGGCCAAAAGGTCTTTGACGTTCTGCGTCAAAGCAGACGGCACACATCCTTTTTTACGCAGCATTTTCCAGACTGCCACAAAGTAGCTGGCTGTCAGCGGATCGCGGAGCAGGATATGAAACTCGTCAAAGTAGCACCAAGTCGCCGCACCCTCGTGGAAGTTCTGATCCACCGCCTGCGAAACAAACTCATTTGTGATGTGCATTGCAATCTTTCTAAGGTTTTCGCCCATGTTTTTCAGAACGATGCACACCACACGGCTGTCCGTCTTGACGTTGGTAGGATGGTTAAAGAGATTGAGGGAGCCTGTGCAATAAAGCTCTAAGGCAGTTGCCACGCGCCGGGCTTCGGGCTCCGGCTGGCGTAAGAGCTCTTCGTACAAATCCTGCAACAGCGGTGTTTTTGCAGTTTCCAGTCCGAGCGCCTGTTCCCGGTACACCAAACGCACACAGCGGTCAATGACCGTCTTTTCAATGGGCTGCAAGCCTTCCTTGCCGCCGACCACCAGCTCGCACAGGGACAAAAGAAAATCCGCCTTCATGGAAAGCGGGCTTTCTCCGGCAGCCATATTGAGCTCCACATCCATCGGATTGAGATGGTGCGGGCTGTCCGGGGCAATCTCGATAACCTGACCGCCCAGCCTTCGCACCAGCGGCGCGTATTCGCCCATCGGGTCAACCACGATGATCCGATCCTGCGGGATGGTGAGAAACACATTCAAGAGCTCGCGCTTTGCGGCAAAGCTCTTTCCGGAGCCCGTAGAGCCCAAATACATCCCGTTTGCTGATTTCAGCTTTTTGCGGTCAGCCATGATGACATTGTGAGAAAGTGCGTTCATGCCATAGTAGAGGGCCTGCCCAGCCATGCGGAGCTCCCTTGTCATAAAAGGAATAAAGATGGCTGTGGAGCTGGTGGTCATACCGCGCTGGATTTCTACCTCGTTGTAACCAAGGGCCAACGAGGAAACAAAGCCCTGTTCCTGTTGCCAGTCCAGACGGCGCAGAGCGCAGTTGTATTTCTGCGCGATACCGCCCACGGTAAACACATCGTTTTCCAGCCGCTGGCGGTTAGGAGCAAGGTTTACCACCGTAAAGGTCAGCAGAAACATTCGCTCATTGCGGGATTGCAAATCAGCCAGAAGCTCCGCTGCGTCCTTGCTGAATGTAATCAGGTCAGGGGGAAGAATATCCGGGTCATAGCCGGAGCGCACAGCCTTTCTCTGTTCCTCCACCTTCATTTTTCCGATGTCAGAGATTTTCCCCTTGATGGTCTTGATTGCCTTGAGCTGATCCACGGTCTGAATGTGCATGGTCACGGTCATTTCCGCATCCAGCTCCAAGATTTCCGCCAACAACTTATCCGAAAGCTCCGATGCCATAATCTGCAAGTAGGACACCGCGCCCCAATACTGGCCGATGCGGAATGTGCGGGACTGGCGGAAGTCGAGACTGTCCGGGGCAATAAAGTCTTTTGTGCCAAGCCCGGTCTGCGGGATGTCTTTCCACGAAAAGCGGAACGGCTCGCGGCTCCCCGGGTGCATCTGGCTATGAAGCAGCGCAAGGCGGGCCCGTCCGTCCATCGGCTCCGAGGGAACGCCCAGTCGCTTAAAGTTTCCCATGACATCGGCCTCCACACGCTCCAGACGGGGCCGAGCCTCCGCAATCCCCTCGGCGGGTATGCCAAAGGTGATGTATTTTGAGCGTTCAATGCCGTTATTGCTTTTGGCAATCTGATTTTTCAGCATCCCGGTAAACTCGTCCCGGACGCTGTTATAGTTGTCATCCGCTTTCGGGATATTGACTTGATAGCGGCTGCGGGAATGGGAACGGCGGTTGATAAAGGAAAGCTGGAACGGCAGCGAGCTGTCAAAGTAGTTGAGAAATGAGCTCCATCCGCTGAATATGGCGGTCTGATCCTCGGTGGATGCCACGGAGTAATTGATGTCCTCATATTCCACGGTTTTTGTATAGAGCCCGCCCGGGAGCTTGCACACACCGTCCGGGTGCATGGACAGATACGGGATTGTCTGCTGGGCAGACAGGGCCGCCCGGCCTTTACCCTTGGCGGCGGCTCCGTTTTTTTTCTTTGTGTTTTTCAATCACATCCTCCTTTCCAGCGCCCGGCCCGGCAAAGGGCGCATAAATGTTTTCGGTTCGGTAGGCCCTGATCCCCGGCCTTAGAAACTTGGCCCGGATGATATTCCGCACCACCTTTTCAAAGGGTAAGCCGTCCTTTTCATACATGGCCAGCAGGAACGCCGGGAGCATAATTCCCAGCATGAGAAACATCGCCCCGGTATTGCCGAGGGTGCCACGGGTCAGCAGATAGGCCGGAATCCCCACTGCGCCCGCGCTGCCGAAGCAGACAAGCTGGCGTTTGGTGAGGTTGAAAGCCATCTTTGTTTTGATTTTGGATAAATCGTTTGGTACGTTTACATAGGGCATAGATCACACTCCTTTCTGTACTTCGGGACAATGTGTCCCAAAGTCCGGGATGGTTGGTGTTACTTCATTTCCCCACACAGCCCAACCGGGCGGGGTCTGCCTGGCAAAGAGCTCCACGCGGGGCAGATCTCCCATCAGGGAAAGAATTTTGTCGCGGGCCTCGTCCGGCTTTTTGCTATGGGCTTCAATCGGGGAAATGATGAATTGATGAATGTTGGCAGCCTGCCGCTTCGGGTGTCCCTTGGTAGCCAGCAGGCAGATTTCCGCGTTGCCCCTTGTCCAGAAGCCAAGGCCGTAAAACCAGCTATCCGCTTTCTTGTTCTTTTTCAGCCAGACGAAAGCAACGGATTTATAGGTGAAGCCCCAAGCCTCAATCAGCCGGAGCGCCTCCGGGAGCTGCGGGAAAGTGGCCCATAAAAAGAGTGCGCTGTCCGGGGCTGCAAGATCAGCCACAGGCAACGCACATAACTCCTCAATGCTCATAGTGGGATAATGATTTTCCGCCGCGCCCTGTACTTTCTTAGCCGAGTAGCGCCAAGGGGGATCGGCGTAAATGATAGAATACTGCTGGATAATTACACTCCTTTCTCGCCAGAGCTTTTTACTGCCTGCGCCGCACGGATGCGCTCACTGGCGGCGGCATAAAAGGCCGGGGCCGTTTCAAAGCATACAAAGCGGCGTTCTGTGTTGATGGCTGCAATCGCGGTTGTGCCGGAGCCCGCGCAAATGTCCGCGACCAGTTCGCCGGGGCGGGTATAGGTGCGGATCAAATACTCGCAGAGCTCCACGGGCTTCTGCGTGGGGTGGATGCCGCCGGACACCGTAGGCACAAAAAGTACATTTCCGGGATAGCGGCGGCCATCGTTGGACTCCGATCCCTGCCGTTCAAATTTCCCATAGTTGGAGCTTGTACCGCTTCGGGAATGAACGCGGGCATAAGGCTTGCCATAAGTAAACTGCGGATTGTAGACCGGGGACTTCTGGTAAAACACCAAGATATTCTCGGACTTTTTCAGTGGAGCCCGGTTTGCATTGAGAAAGCCCGTTCCGCGCTCCTTGTACCAAATCCACTCATAGCGGAGCATGGCGAGGTTGGATGCGCCCAGCACCTTGTCAAAGGGGCACTGTGCGAAAAACAGCACTGCGCCATTCGGCTTGACCGCCCATTTCACCGCCTCCCACAGCTCCGGGAGCGGCAGGGGCACATCCCAATAATTCCGGGTTGTGCCGTAGGGCGGATCAGTCAGCAGCATATCCACGCTATGTTTTGGCAAAGAACGCAAGCCCTCGATGCCGTCCATGAGAAACAAGCCCTCCTTCGGGACACGTTGTCCCAAAGTGCGGCTATCGGTCATTGCGGGCCTCCTTTGCTTTGGCAGGTGCAGGCCGGGCGGCATTTTCTTTTCCAGCTTGTTTCGCGGCCTCGGCCATCTGCTCCTTGATCGGGGCAGGCCGTACCGCCTGGGCCCGTGCAACAAGCTGTTCCACCGCCGCATGATACGCCTCCACACCAGCCGCATTGATCCGTTCCTGTGTGGCGCGGTCAGGAATCCGAACCGTAGCCCGGTATCCCGTCCGGCTGGCAGGATCAGGTTTAGAGGGAGCGCCGAGGAAAATCCCGTTTTTCCCGTCCACAACCTTAAAATCGTCGATGACCACACCGCCAAAATTGACGCTGGCGAAGCCGATCAGTTTACCCTGCGGCTCAATCGGGCGAACAGATACCGTGATCGGAACAACCGCCTCCTGCAAGACAGCATCTGTCCGCATTTTTACTGCCTCATCAATGCTAACGCCCTTGACTTCTGCAAGCTCCGCGATGGGAGCATCAAACAGCCAGCGCCGTTCCTCCGCAGCAATCTGCTCCGGGGTCAGCAATACATCGTCCTTCTTACTCAGATAAAATTCCTCCTTTCCGCTTGCCGGAGCAGGCTGGGCGGGGTCGTCCATCAGCTCTTTTCTTTGCAGGACGGCCTCCGTTTCCGCCATAAAGCGGTAAGCGTCCGCTTCAGTAAACTCCTCCGGCGTTTTTCCATTCCATAAGCGCGTTCCATCCGCCCCGTATCTTCTCGGCATAAGCACCTCCTCCTGTTAATGAGCGCCAAAGATACGCTGGGCAATGCTCCCGGTCTTAAAGAGCATGAAGCAAAGCAAAACCGTGTAGCCCACAGTTCCCCAAATCGCCCCGATGGGATCGCCGCTTGTTGCGATGCCTTGAATGAGCACCGCGTAAATTGCAACACATACAAGGATCAGCAGCCCTTGAAAGCCCACGGCAAACAGGGACTTGATGTAGTTTTGCCCGGTGCTGCCAAGCTCCCGGTTGGAAAGCGTAGCAACGGGGATGGGGGCCAGACTGGTCAGCAGATAGATTTCCAGCATCCTGCCATACACCAAAACGAAAATGATAATTCCCATTGCCTTCATCGTGAAGCCAATGAGCGCAGACTGCAGCCACAGCCCCAAAAGCGGCCCCAAGTCCATCGCCTCCAGCGAGGTTTCCAGTTCGGCAAGCATATCCGCCGAAACATCGGTAGAGCCTTGAATGAGCCCGCCTGCCTGCGCGATAACGCTCTGCGACACATCGAACACAGCCATGACGATATTGAATGTATTTGACAGGATCAGGATTGCACAGGCCGTTTTGAACATCCATTTATAGAGGTTCGCAACGTCAACCTCGTGCATATTGTTCTTTTCCAAAAGCATCTGTATGAGCTCATAAGTGGCAACAAAGGTCAGCACCATTCCGGCAATCGGCAGGATCACCGTTTCGGAAAGCTGTCGGATCAGGGAGAAAACCCCGGCGTGCCACGCCGCCGGGGTAGTCCCTACCTGTGCCGCAATCTCTCCGACTTGGGTATTGACGGTATCAAAAAGCCCTTCGAGGTTTCCCATGATCCCGCCAATCAGAAGCTCTTTGAGCCAGTTTGTGAGCCAGTCGGTGAGAAAATCCATAAGCGCCTACCTTAAAACAGGCCAGACAGCAGAGGGATCAGTGTGGTGCCAATGACGATGATGCCGCCGCCCGCCATGAGCTGCTTCATGCCCTGGGACTTGGAGCCCGGGTTATCCGAGCCGTAGCCCTCCAGCAGATTGACCACACCCCATACGCCAAGGCCAGCGCCGAGCGCGATAACGAGGGTCTGTAAAGTGTCGATTGCAGATGAGAAAAATGCCATATAAGCCTCCATTTCTCCGGGATTTTCCCGGTAACAAAAAAGCCGCCCATGCAGGCGGCAGGTTACAAACTTCGGGACACTTTGTCTCGAAGCGTTTATGCAAAGGCGTCTGGATCGTCGATGTCATCATAGTTGAGGATGTCCTCGTCCTCTTCCGTGAGTGCATCGTCCGGCACAGCCACCTCATACATCGTACACGCCTCGTTCAGCCCGGGCCGCCTGCGGCGGTTAATGAGCCTGTCGAGGTCAAAAGCGTTTTTCTGTTTATCGGCCTCCGCCGTATAACGGTAGTTCGGATGCCGTTTCAGATCATACTTGGGAGAGAAGAACGGGGGCAGGCCCCGAAGCTGCAAAATACATTTGTCTCCCGGCATGGTTGCAAGTTCGGCTGGGGTCATTAGTTCCCGGCCCAGCCGCTGGGTATTTTGACTGTAGCTTTCCGACTGGCCACGGGAGCGGCTGTCGGTCTGCATACTGATTGTGGCTTTTCCCAGCCAGTTCTCGGATATTTCCTTGATGGTGCTGGCTTCGCGGCCACCGAGGAACACCACGCTGTCCATGTTGCCGAGGATTGTCTCGGCGTGTTTATCGTAAATGGCCTTGCACTGTGCCAACTGCTGATACAACAGGCACAGACTCACCTCGCGGGAGCGGATAACCGCGACCAGCTTTTCGAGCTGGGGCACCTGTCCCGTGTTGGCTGCCTCGTCCCACAGCACCCGTACATGGTGCGGCAGGCGGCCACCGTGAACATTGTCCGCCCGTTCACACAGGAGGTTGAACATCTGCGAAAAAGCAAGCGCCACTAAAAAGTTGTAGGTCTGCGTGGTATCGGAAATGATGAAGAATACCGCCGTTTTCCGATCTCCGATGCGGTCAAGCTCCAATTCGTCATAGGCCATGACCTCACGAAGCTGCGGGATGTCAAAGGGAGCCAGTCGCGCACCGCAGGAAATCAAAATGCTTTTTGCCGTCTTGCCGCTGGCCAATTTGTACTTTTTATACTGTTTGACCGCGAAGCAATCCGGCTTACGCTTTTCGAGCCCGGCAAACATATAGTCCACCGCGTTCATAAAATCCTCGTCATCCTCCTTGACCTCCATGCCGGAAATCATATCCACAAGGGTATTCATGTTCCGATCCTCGGCAGGCCCCTCGAAAATGATGTAGGCAATCAGGGCGCAGTACAAAAGCGTTTCCGATTTTGTCCAGAATGGATCGCCTTCCTTGCCTTCGCCCTTTGTGTTGGAAATCAGGGCATCCACGAATTTCAGAATATCGGCCTCATTGCGGATATACGCCAGCGGGTTATAGTGCATGGATTTTGAAAAATCTATGCTGTTGAATACCTTGATTTTGTACCCGCGTTTTTGCAGGAAACCCCCGACCTGTCCCAGCACACCGCCTTTGGGATCGACCACCACATAAGAGGAATGAGCCTGTAAAAGCTGGGGCGTGAGCCAGAAGCGGGTTTTGCCGGAGCCGGACGAGCCGATAATGCAGCAATTCAGGTTTCGGGCATTTGCGGGGATTTTCGGGCGGGTGTTCATCGTGAGAAACTCCGTCCCGGTCAAAATCACGTTGTTTTCAAACTTCGGATCGACAAACGGTTTGATGTCTTTTTCCGTTCCCCACCGGGCGCTGCCGTATTCTGCATCCCGCCGAAACTTCTTAGCGTTCTTGCTTTTGAAATAGATCAGCAGCCGGAAACCAACTGCGCCTACAATACCAACAAGCCAATCCAGCGGAGCAAGACCGGGTGCAAAGTCAGCAAAGGCCGGGCCAATCGTCTGGCCCAGCCCGATGAGCTTATGTGCAAAATCGTTACCCGCCGCCAGCCGGTAGGCCGTTCCCAGCTTGAGGAACGCCCACAGGATGAACAGATAGGGAATGTTTGGAATGAGATATTTTCTAATCTTATCTGTCCTCATGGGCCACCTCCTTTGCACGTTCTTTCTGTTTCGGCTTTTCTTTGGAAAGCTGATCCGCCGCCTGTTTCAGTTGTTCCCGGATGGGAACACGGTTCGATTTTGCTTTGCTTAACACCTTCCGGGAATACTCAGAAAAGCAGGCGGTCATTGCGTCTGCCTGTCCAGCCTTGAAAAACAGCAGGTATTTGTCCGGCCCGGTTTTATAGAACGCATAGTCTACATTCCATTTCCGGGCCACGCGGTCAAAGGACTTGGCATCCCCGGATAGCTCAATGCTGTTTGTGGCTGTGCCGTGGGCCATGAGCTTTCGCACACTTTGTTTGCCATGCGGTACTTGCCGCCCACGGTATGCCTTGCGGATCTTCCGGCCCACCATGCCCAGCACATACGCCAGTCCCCGCGCCGTCAGCTTGGTTGTTTTTACAGATATGGCTATCGTGCGCCGGGAAATATCTTCATCAATCAGTTACACCGCCTCCTTCCTTGGGACAATTTGTCTCGAAGTGCCATCACCGATCCCCACGGTCTTTTTTCTGCATTTGACGGTAGCCCTCCAAAGAAGAACCGTCTATGATTTCCTGATAAGCGGCCATTTGCTCCCGGATAGAGAGCTTCGGGAAAGAGAACACCTTATGCTCCTTGGGAATATCCTGCAAGCCGTGATACACTTCCACGAAATGATCGCTTTCTTTGACAACATAGCCGCCCGGGGCAAAATGGCCGTTTTCGTGGATGCAGGCATCCCGGCCATACGCCTCATAATCGAAATACGGTTTTACCTGATCCGGCACATCCAACATTTCCAGATCGTCCACATAAATACGCCCCAGCGTTTCCTCATCGGATACGCCGGGGTAAAAGCCGTAACAGTCCAGATTTTGTGTCAGATTGATGATGTCCCGCACCGAAGAACAGTGATCGCCGCTGTCGAGGACGGCCTCCAGTGTTTCCAGCTCCGATGAGGTAAGCTCGGAAAGCAGGCAGGCCAGATGATTAAGCTCGTCCAGATTTTCATACTCGCTCAAATGGTCATAGAGCCCCAGCACATCCCCATCGAAAGAGGTAATAAAAATTTCCTGATAGCGGACGCCATCCACGCCGATCCGTTTCAAGAGAGCCTCCACCTCCTGGGCGGTTGTGGGAAATTTCAGTGTTTCACCCACAAGCTGGCCCTCGCTGTACTTTCCGGCGTTGGTAACGTAGGCTTCAAACAGGGTTGCCATTAGCGGCGGCCCTGTCCCTTGACGGTCAGGATGCCCTCAAGGGTTGTTGCCGTAATTCCCAGCCGCTGGGCCACGGCAATATCATTTTTCATGGATTCGGTCATACTGTGCCCGCAGACAACCAGCACATGAGAACGGCGGAGCAGGTCACGGCTCATGTCGATGCCGCTTTTATGCTCCTCGGGAACAGCATCGTTGAGAAACAGGGGCAAGTACAAAGGCGGACAAATAGGAGAAAAGCCTGCCTCATACACGGTGCGGCAATACTGCGCCGCCAGTTCTGCGTTTTCGCTATCGCCGCCGAGCCATGCAGCGGTGATATAAGCAAGGGGTCGTTTCATCGTTCATACCTCCGATATTTTAATAAGAAAGTTCAACCCAAACCCCACGCCCTTTCCCAGTCTTGGGAAAGGGGGCGGCTCTGGAGGATATACCCCCGCCGCTTGCCGGGGAAATAGCACAGCCGGGGCAGACCGTCAAGGGCGAGCCGCCGAAAACGGCGGTGCGCTGCACCCTTGACGGCCCACTCCCGGCTGTACTAAAAAACAGGCGGCGACGGGGGATATATACCACCAGAGCCTCTGCGCGAGGGCGGGGCCCTCGGGACAAAGTGTCTCGAAGTTGTTACTTGTCAAGTTCCTGCTTTTTCGGGGCTTTTGCCAGCTCCGGCGGCTGTTTTTCTTTCCAGTCATCCAGCAGGGACATAATCTGTTCTTTCATTTTGGCGGGAGTGACCTCCTTGCCAAAATACTTTTCCAGTTCCGCAGTAGAAATAATCACGCCTCGATCCTCCTTTTTCTGTTCTGATAAGATACCGTCAATGACATCGCCGTTGAGCTTGCCTTCCTTATCCAGCTCCCGGAGCCGTTTAGCCTGGGCCAGCGAGGGCGAAGCCTGCTCCCCGTCAATGGAAACAGCAATAAGCCTCTGATTTTTCGGTTTGATGTAGGACAGTTCCACGGCAGGCATAAAGCCCATCTTTTTATCGTCTACCTTATCCAGAAGCTCCGGCACAAGAGAGTTGAGCCGCAAGTAGCGCATGACCTTTTTATAGTTCATCTCATGCGCCTCGCCTACAATCTCAACCGAGCGTTTCCCGACATCGCCTTCCGCAACATCTTTCAGCCGCCCGCCCTGATGCTTGATGTCCTCAACCTCGAGTTCCAGCAGCGCGGCCAATTCGCTGGGGAGCATCCCGTCACGCTGCTTGTTGCTGTCCTTCATGGCCTGCACCGCTTCGTGGTCGGTCATTTCACGGACGATAAAGGGCATTTCCTCCAGTCCAGCCAGCTCACTGCCGTGGGTACGGCGATGGCCCGCTACAATTTCATAGCCGTTTCCGTCTTTCTCCGGGCGGGCAAGACCGGGAACCATTACACCGTTTACGCGGATAGAAGCAACGATTTCCTGCATCTTCGCATCGTCCCGTACCTTAAAGGGGTGCGGACGGAATGTGTGAAACGGATGAACCTCGGAAAGTTTCAGATAAACCAGCTTGCCTTCCTCAACCGGGCGGGGCGGTGTGGTCGGCTCGGGAGCCGTCTGTTCCGCAGTAGCAGTTTCCTTCGGTGCCGTATCCTGTGCGGGCTTAATGGGCTCCTTGGCATCCGGGGCCTTTCCGTCACTTCGGGACACTTTGTCTCGTTTGGACGGCTTGGGCTTGTCAGGGGCCGCCTTATCCGCCTTGGGTGGGCGGCCCTTGCGGGCCCCAGCCGATTTCTCCGCTTTCTGATTTTCAGTCGCAGCCTTTTCCGCTTTCGGCGGACGGCCACGGCGCGGCTTTTTCGGCTCCTCCGTATTGGCGGGTTGCGGCGTTTCGGGCGTTTCCGCCTTTTCGACTTCGGCGCGGGCGTTCTGTCTCTTTTCCGCCATAAGCTCATTGATTTTGTCAAAGGACACAACCACATCGCCGGGCTCAGGTATGGCAGGCCCGGTCTGTTCCTGCTGGGGCTCAGACGCTGCGGCCTGTTCGGGTGTGGTGATAGGCTCGGCAGCCTCCGGGAAAGTATTCTCCGCAGGGCCCGTATTCAATTTTTCATCGGCCATTTACGATCCTCCTTTTCGTTAAAGTTGCACAAATTTGAACGCTAAAATTTTGTAGTTATTTTTGTGCCTCCTTTCCGTCTATCCACGCAAAAAAGCCGCCCGTTTTTCATGCCGGACGGCTTTTTGCGTAATGTGATAGATCAAATATTATTTTTTCTGGTTTGTTGGCTCCGAAAAGCCTTGTATTTACAGTGTTCCTAATAGGAAGTAATCATATGTCATTAGCCCTTTGCACACCAACCTGTACCGAAAGAGTCTTAGCCTTCGCAAAACCAAAACCGATCGTGTGGATGCAAGAACGATTGCCACTATGCTATTGTCCGATGTAGACCTCAAGTCCTACACGGATACAGCATACCACAACGAAGAGTTAAAGTCACTAACAAGATACCGATTCGATAAGGTTCGTGAAAGAGCCAAGCTGAAGCAGTCAGTGTCCAGACTGGTCACGATTCTGTTTCCAGAACTGGAGAAGCTCGTTCCCTCTCTCCATATTGCTTCGGTTTATGCGCTCCTCAGTGAATATCCCGGTGCAAAACAGATTTCAGAAATTCATCTCACCAAGCTGACAAATCTTCTTGCAACAGCGTCCAAGGGACGCTACGAAAAAGAAAAGGCCATCCAGATTCGAGAGGCCGCCAGAACTTCCATTGGTTCTGTCATGTCTGCCAAATCTCTAGAATTGAAGCACACCATTAAACTCATTAAGGAACTCACCTCCGAGATTGATGAAATTGAAGATTCGATTCAGCAAATCATGGATGAACTGAATCCACCGATTCTTTCTATTCCCGGAATGGGCATTCATTCAGCAGCCATGATCCTTGCTGAAATTGGTGATTTCTCCAACTTTGAATCTCCTAACAAAATCCTTGCTTACGCTGGTTGCTCTCCATCTACATACCAGTCTGGAAAACTCACAAACTGCTATGCGCACATGGAAAAACGAGGGTCACGCTATCTGCGATACGCCCTCTACAACGCAACCAAGTACGTCTGTTACTGGAACCCTGTCTTTGCTAAATACCTTGCCAAGAAACGTGCCGAAGGAAAACACTACAATGTTGCCCTGTCCCATGCCATGAAAAAACTCGTGCGGCTGATCTATGCCTTGCAGAAGTCTGGAAAAGCGTATCTTACGGCTGCTTGATTTTCTCCCGAGCCTGAGCTGGATTCAAGAACAACTTAGCTGGCGCAGCGAACCCTTGACGAACCGAAGCATTCAAATGCTACCCTGTTTGGACGAGGGCTGGCTGGGCTTGCTTTGCTGTTCTCTCCGTCGCCCTCGCCGCTCTGATTCCAGCATTTGAATGCTGTTTGTCAGGGGCAGCGGTCGGCAGGCGGATTTTTTCATTTTGGGGCTTGACTTTTAATAGTTAGTCTCCTCATCCGGGCAGGCCCGGAGCAGCAAGTCCACCTCCAACGACTGCATAAAATACGCTTCCAGTCGTGTGCGCTCATCCGCGCCGTCCCCTTCCTCGGAAAGGAAAGGGTCAGTCTCACTCATTTCAGTATTATTCCACTCAGTCTTATTTCTTCGTTGTTTTGCCGCATCCTGTTCCCCGGAATCAGCGTTCCCAGAATCGTTCTTTTCGCGATTCCGGAAACGCGGGTCTGCAAAGTTTTTGACGTAAATCAGATTTGGTATTCCCAGCCCGCGCCGTTTGCGCTCAATCAGTCCAAACTTTTCCAATTCCCGGAACAGTTTGGTTGCCTTGTTGTCTGCGCAGCCCAGTGCATCCATCACTTCCTGCACAGGAAAAATGATATACACCCTTCCCTGCTCATCCAGCCATCCGTTTTTCACCGACAGCCCCATGCGGTCCAGCAGGATGCCGTACAGCGTTTTGGCATCGGTGGACAGGTCCTTGAATTTTATGTCCCGGAATAAAATTTTGGGCACCCGGAAATACGAGAACATCTCGCCCGACTGCCCATAGAAATAGTCAAACATCCTGACTTCCTCGCTTGTTCTGCCTTGTCACATCCTTGACACCTCCGTTCGTAGTATGATGAAATATGTATGACTATCGTTATTTTTCTTTACAAAGATGGCCTGCCATGCTACAATAGCCGCATCTACGGCCACCGGACAACAGGAAAGGAGTATCTCATGGCCAAAACTGCCGACACCATTGCCATCTATTCCCGCAAATCCCGCTACACCGGCAAGGGCGAAAGTATCGGAAATCAGATCGACCTCTGCCGCGAATATATCCGCACTCACTACGGCGATGCCGCCGCGGAACATGCCGTTGTCTTTGAGGACGAGGGCTTTTCCGGCGGCAACCTGAACCGCCCGGACTTCAAAAAGATGATGACTGCGGCCAAGGACCGGAAATTCAAGGCCATTGTGGTCTACCGTCTGGACCGCATCAGCCGCAACATCAGCGACTTTTCCAGCCTGATTGAAGAACTGGGACGGCTGGACATCGACTTTGTGTCCATCCGTGAAAGTTTTGACACGTCCAGCCCCATGGGCCGCGCGATGATGTACATCGCATCGGTGTTCAGTCAGCTGGAACGTGAGACCATCGCGGAGCGCATCCGGGACAACATGCACGAGCTGGCAAAGACCGGGCGCTGGCTGGGCGGCACGACCCCCACGGGCTATGCTTCCGAGAGCGTCAAGAGCATCACGGTGGACGGCAAGACCAAAAAGGCCTGCAAGCTCAAGCTGCTGCCGGACGAAGCAGAGATCATCTACAAAATTTTCGACCTCTACGAGCAGTACGATTCCCTGACCATGACCGAGACCGAACTGCTGCGGCAGGGCATCAAAACAAAAACCGGGCGTTCGTTCACCCGGTTTTCCATCAAGTCGATTTTGCAGAATCCTGTCTACCTGATTGCAGACAAGGACGCCTATCAGTATTTTGTGGACAATGAGGCAGAACTGTTCGCCCCGGAGTCCGATTTCGACGGTGTGCGCGGCGTGCTGGCCTACAACCGCAGCGATCAGGAAAAAGGCCGTGCCACCGTCTACAATCCCATCAGCGAGTGGATCGTTTCGGTGGGCGAACACCCCGGCATCATTTCCTCCAACCGGTGGATTCGGGTGCAGGAATCGCTGGAGCGGAACAAATCCAAGTCCTACCACGCATCCCGCGGCAACGAAGCCCTGCTCACCGGCCTGCTGTGGTGCTCCTGCGGCAGCCGGATGTACCCCAAGGTCACCGGGCGCAAAACTGCCGACGGGCAGGTGGTTTTTCCCTATATGTGCAAGCTGAAGGAGCGCAGCCGCCGGGAGCTTTGCAGCGTGTCTAACGCCAACGGCAATCTGTTGGATGCCGCCATCTGCGAACAGGTCAAGCACCTTGCCGACCATTCCAGCGACTTTATGAAGCAGTTGGAAAAGGCAAAGTCCGCCCACGCAGGCAACCGTTCCGAGTGTGAGACCAAGCTTTCTGCCCTGCGCAAAGAGCAGGCCGAGACGCAGCGGAAGATCAATGCACTGATCGATTCGCTGGCTGACTTCGGCGACAGCACCGCTGCTGTCCACCTGAAAAAGCGCATCGAGGAGCTGAACGGTCAGGATGCCGCCCTGAGCTCCCGCATCCGGGAACTGGAAAGCCTTACGGACGAAGGCGTTCTGGCAGGGATGGAATTTGACCTGATGCGTCAACTGCTGACCGTGTTCCACGACAACATCGACGATATGACCGTGACCCAGAAACGTGCTGCCATCCGCACCGTGGTGCGCAAGGTGGTGTGGGACGGCAAGGTCGCCCATGTGCTGCTGTTCGGCTCGCCCGAAGACGAAATCGACTGGACCACCTTCCCGGTAGACCCGGAAGAGGACGACAACGACCCCGAGGGCGGTGGAGATGGTTCCGATCCTCCATCCGGCGTTCGCTCGGGTGAGGATAGCAAACGAGCTCCGGATGCACTTCCGGCGGGAGCGGAAGAACGCCCCCACCCTCTCGCTTCAGGAGACTCTTGATGCCGGAAAGGAAGACTCTGCCCTCACCCTCGCCGATGTGCTGCAGGACGGCTTCTGCATGGAGGACAGCTGCGAAAAACAGGACGATGCCCAGCGCCTGCGCCGCCTCATCGAGGGCCTGCCTGCCCGGGAGCGGAAACTCATATTGTTAAGGTACGGTCTGGCGGGCCAGCCGCCGCTGACCCAGCTGGAAACGGCAAAGCTGCTCCAAATAAGCCGGAGTTACGTTTCCCGGCTTGAAACACACGCACTCGAGCTTTTGCGGGCCGGATGGGAGCAGCCTTAGCTTCCTCTTGCAATCCTCACCGAACTGTGGTACAATACTAGGGCACACGAATCGTGTGCCTTGTCGGACAGCGCCTGCTGCGTGGTTCGGCATACGGATGCGGGTCCTGTACGATGGAGCCGCAGTGAACCAGGTCAGGTGGGGAACCAAGCAGCCTTAAGCGGCGCGCCCCGTGCGTTTCAGTCAGCCTGCATCCGTATGCCGAGTTACGCAAGGCGGGGGTCAAACCCCGTCAGCGCTGTCCGATTTTTTATTACTGACGGGAGGGAAGCACCGATGTATCGCGCATTATACCGCAAATGGAGACCCCAGCGGTTTGAGGATGTCGTCGCACAGCGCGGCATCGTCACGGCGCTGCGCAATCAGGTGGCGTCGGGCCGCGTAGGCCACGCCTACCTGTTTACCGGCGTGCGCGGCACAGGCAAGACCACCTGCGCGAAGATTTTCGCCAAGGCGGTCAACTGCCTCCACCCCCATAACGGCGACCCCTGCGGCGAGTGCGAGATCTGCAGGGGCATCGACAACGGCAGCATCCTCGACGTGGTGGAGATGGACGCCGCGTCCAACAACGGTGTGGACGACATCCGCGACCTGCGGGATGAGACAGCCTACACCCCCAGTGCCTGTCATTATAAGGTATACATCATCGACGAGGTACACATGCTGTCCACAGCGGCCTTCAACGCCCTGCTGAAAACGCTGGAAGAACCGCCCGCCCACGTCATCTTCATCCTCGCCACGACCGAGATCCAGAAAGTCCCGGCCACCATCCTCTCCCGCTGCCAGCGGTACGATTTCACCCGCATCGGGCCGGAAGACATCGCCCTGCGGGTCGAGTATATCGCCGGACAAGAGGGCTTAGAGTTGACGACCGATGGTGCAGAGCTGATCTCCCGCCTGGCCGACGGCGCCATGCGTGACGCCCTCTCGATCCTCGACACCTGCGCCGGCGTGACCGCAAAAATCGATGCTGATGTTGTCCGCCGGATGGCGGGCGTCACCGACCGGAGCTACCTGTTCCATATTTCGGATGCTCTCGAAGCGCAGGACGGCGCAGCGGCGCTGGCTCAGCTGGCCGCACTGCGGCAGCAGTCGGTGGATGTGAAGCGTCTGACCGAAGAGCTCATCGCCCACTACCGCGCCCTGATGCTGGCGGCTCTGCCCGGCGGGCAGAGCCTGCTGTCCGGCGTTTCCCCCGAAGAGGAACAGCAGTACCTCGAAAAAGGCCCTCAGCTGGGCCAACGGGAGGCCATCCGGGCCATCCGTACGCTGGGCAACGCCCTTGAGCACATGACCCGGGGCAGTGACCAGCGTATCGAGCTGGAACTGGCCCTCTTCACCCTCTCGGAGCCGCCGCAGGCCGCAGCTGTCCCCGTGGCGGCAACGCCTGCCCAGGCTGCTGCTCCTGCCGCACCGGTCGTCCGGCCCTTTGTTGCGGCACCGGTCCAGCCTGCGCCGCAGCCTTTCATGAGTACACCTGCTGCACCCGTGGAACCTGTGGCCGCACCGGCAGTGGAAAAGGAGCCTGCTCCCGCGCCCGCTGCAGAGCCGAAGGCCGCTGTCCCGGATATTCCAGAGTCCCCCGCGCCCGCAGACGAAGAGCTTCCACCACCGCCCGACGAGCCGCCGGTGGCGGAGTCGGCCCCCCTGCCCTGGGATGAGCCGACTGCGCCGGTCACTGCGCCAGTCCCGCCCGTACCGGAAGAGAGACCGGTGGAGTCCGTTGCCCCGGAGTACACTGCCGACCCGTCTCTCAGCCGCCCCCGCAAGGTGGCCGCAGAGGGTATCAATCCCTTCGAGCAGTGGGGCGAGGTCGTCAAGCTCTTACAGGAGAAGGACCCGATGCTTCACAGCTACCTGCGCAAATCGAAGGCGTACTTCGATGGCACACGAGTGCTCATCGACGGCGGCAAGACCTTCCGGGACTTCATCCGTGTCAACAAGGACAGCCAGCGTCTCATCAAAAAGCTCATCGCGCAGGTGTCAGGCGTCGCGGTGCCGATCGGCCCCTACGAGCCCCGCACCGCCGCAAAGCACACCTCCAATGCCGAACAGTCGCTCCACGCGCTGGAAAAGCTGGGTCTGGACGTGAGCATTGAGGACAGCGCGAAGAAACGAAAATAACCTCTCAGTCTGCTTCGCAGACAGCTCCCCTACCGAGGGGAGCCTCTGGCGAAGAGGGAAAGTTTTCCGGTATGCCAAAGCCTCTCCTCGTTAGGAGCAACAACGACGACCGCCGCCAGTGGCGGAAACAGGGAGTCGCTGTTGGGGCCGCGGCCAGCAAGACGCAAGCAAAGCGCTGCGGATGCTGGGTGCCGCAACCCGGGCAGTGGCACGGCGTCAGCCGTGACGGAGAGGTTTTCTATAAAAGCTCAATCGAACATCAAAAAGGAGAACCAATTATGAAAGCAAGAATGCCCGCAGGCTTTGGCCGCCCCGATATGAACGCCCTGATGCGTCAGGCTCAGAAGATGCAGGATGACATGAAGGCCAAGCAGGCCGAGCTGGAAGCCGCCGAGTACACCGGCAGCGCCTCCGGCGAGATGGTCACTGTCCGCATGAACGGCAAGCACGAGATCCTTGGCATCACCATCAAGCCCGAGGCCGTTGACCCCGACGACATCGAGATGCTGGAAGACCTGGTGGCCGCTGCCGTCAACGCCACCGTCAAGCAGGTGGACGAAACTGCCGAGGCCGAGATGGGCAAGCTGACCGGCGGTCTGAACATCCCCGGCCTCTAAGCGGGAGGGATACGCATGGGTTACACCGCAGCGCCGCTGGAAAAGCTCATTGAGCAGTTCAGCCAGTTCCCGGGCATCGGCCGCAAGGGCGCGACCCGGATGGCCTATCAGGTGCTGAGTATGTCGGACGCGGACGCCGCGGCACTGGCCGAGGCCATCCAGAACGCCCACACCCGGCTCCACCGCTGCCGCGTCTGCCAGAACTACACCGAGGCCGAGCTCTGCCCCATCTGTTCCAGCGCCAAGCGGGACCGCTCCACCATCTGCGTGGTCGAGACGCCCCGCGATGTGCAGGCCTTTGAGCGCACCCGGGAGTACCACGGCCTGTATCATGTCCTCCACGGCCTCATCAGCCCCATGGACGGCATCGGTGCCGAACAGCTCTCGGTGAAGGAGCTGTTGGCCCGGCTGGGCAGCGGCGAGGTGAAAGAGGTCATCATGGCCATGAACCCCACCGTCGAGGGCGAGGCCACGGCCATGTATCTGGCAAAGCTCATCAAGCCCCTGGGCATCAAGACCACCCGTCTGGCCTACGGCCTGCCCGTGGGCGGCAGCCTCGAGTACACCGATGAGACGACGCTTTACCGCGCGCTCTCCGGCCGCGACGAGCTGTAAAGAGCAGATTTTATAGAACCTTAACGATTCTTTCAAAAATCGCTCTTGAAAATCCAGCAAAATGTGATATAATGACAAGACAAAGAAGCTGCTTTTATAAGCAGGGTGCGCCGAACGACGAGAATTTTTGCCCGTATACAAGGCGGTTTCCTGCAGCGATCCTTGGTGGATTGCAAGGGGAAACAACGCAGGATGCGAGCAAAAAGGCCGTTCGGACAGTGTGCAATGCTTATGAAACCGGCTTCTGGAGTAAAGGAAAGGAGGCGCGCTTCATGGCACCTGCCAAGGAACGTCCGGCGACAAAGACCATCGCCACAAACCGCGAGGCGCGTCACGAGTATTTCGTGCTCGAAGCGCTGGAAACGGGCGTCGAGCTGAAAGGCACCGAGGTCAAGAGCCTGCGTGCCGGCGGCGTCAACCTGAAAGACAGCTGGGTCGATATTGAGGACGGCGAGCTGCTGGTCAAGGGAATGCACATCACTCCCTACGACCACGGCAACATCTTCAATCAGGACCCTCTGCGGGTGCGGCGTCTGCTGGCCCACAAAACCGAGATCCGGCGTCTGCACCAGCAGTGCAAGCTGCAGGGCTATACTCTCGTTCCCCTTTCTCTCTACTTCAAGCATGGCCGCGTCAAGATGGAAGTCGGCCTGTGCAAGGGCAAAAAGCTCTACGACAAGCGTGCCGACGCCGCCAAGCGCGACGCCAAGCGCTCCATCGACCGGGCTGTGAAGTCCAACGGCAAATTCTACTAAATCTCTTTCAGGCAGCATTCCTGCCCTAAGAACACCAAGCTTTCTGCGCATGGCAACATGCGCTTTATGGGGGCGTAAAGGTTTCGACGGGGGGAGCGAGGCCTGGGCAGCGGGTAGCAGTGGGGGACCTGCTCTAAACTCCTCCAAAAAATTAACTGACAACAATAATTATCAGTTGCTCGCAGCCTGAGTGCTGCGCGTTCCGCCCACTCTTGTGTCGTGTGGGGCCGGGGCGTCCTTTAGACACAGCACCTGAACGGACCTAAGCTTTGCGGACCGGCAGGAACTCATGAAGCTACCAATGCGTTAGCCTGGCGACCGGCGTGACGCGGAGGGAATGTTGTTGATCGCCTGCACCCGGAGACACCTACGCTGAACTCTTTTCGGACATGGGTTCGACTCCCATCGCCTCCACCACACGTGAGCCAGACGAACCCTCTGTGCTCCACCAAAGGGAAGAGCCTCACCGCTTTGCAGTGAGGCTCTTCCCTTTTCATCTTATAGCATCCTTATCCCATGAAATCAAGCAGCACGTCGATGTCCTGACTGATGGCGCGGAGATAGTCAGCTCCGCCGCGCCGGCCTCTATAGTTCCGGGCGCGGCTGCTCATCTCATTCAGGAGCTCTTCCTTCCGCACCAGAACGGGGTCTCCGATCCATTCGTCTTTCTCTATGAAGGCTTTCAGCTGCTCATATTCTTTTATGATACGGACGTTGGACAGGTTCTCCGGGAGGGTACGGGCATCGAACCAGTCCGGCTGCGCGTGAAAGTCCAAAGGCGGCAGCGGGTCCAGCGGCTCATCGGCGTCCCACACATAGGGATGCCGGTCATCTTCTTCCGGCGTCTTCTTGAAGCGTCCTACCCGGTTCTCGGCCTTGCCGACCGTCTCATAGTGGTTGAACAGCGCCTCAGCATCGTAACCATAAAGCTCGTAGGCGTCCGAATAGCGGTCTGCATAGTCCTTGTACTGGAACGTCTCGACGCTTTCCGTCCCCGGGGTAAGGTCAAGCCAGATGCTCACCGCCTCCGCATGGGTGGGCAGAGCTGCCATGACCGTCAGGGCCAGAACCCCCGATGTGACCGCCGCAATAAATTTTCTTCGCATGATAAAACCTCCTTTTTATGAGCGGTTCATCCCAGAATCGAGAATCTCCGCACTTCTACATTGTTATTCTCCACGCCGGAGCAGTCCTGAAAGACTTTATGCCGTATCCGGCCCCGGATGGTGTTGCCGCTGACTTCCTTCGTGCTGGCGATGCCGTCGCCCTTCGCCCCGAACTGTTCCGGCGCAACGCCGGTACTCGCCGGACGAGCCGTACTGCTCCGGACAGCGGACGCTGTGACCGCCTGAGCCGGGGACGCAGCCGCCGTTTTGCTCTTCTGCCCACAGCCGCACAAAAGCAGCACCGCCATGAGGACAAAGGCCAAAGCTTTTATTTTCACGTTCGAATGTTCTCCTTCTCTGCCGGGGCTTCTTATGCTCATCATACCATAAACCGCAGTCGATGTACAGCCAAAAGAGCCGCTGCCCGCAGAATGCGGCAGCGGCTCTTTTCAGCTTTTCAGTTCAGCCGGGTGTCAGCTCAGGACTGGCAGGCGGTGATGAGGCTCATCTTGTAGACCTCGTCGGCGTTGCAGCCACGGGACAGGTCGTTGATGG
>ENA-UOJO01001557-UOJO01001557.1-human-gut-metagenome-genome-assembly--contig:-P57-NODE-1557-length-28481-cov-6.128439_pt1 | contig 28481 bp, 26 predicted proteins | sample MGYA00242351_ERZ723898 | MGnify/ENA metagenome assembly ERZ723898 | reverse complement strand
CGGGATGTTGGCCTTCATCAGGCCCGTGATGACGTCCGCCGACGGACGCTGCGTTGCAATGACCAGGTGCATTCCGGCGGCGCGGCCCATCTGCGCCACGCGGCAGATGGACTCCTCGACCTCCTTCGCCGCGACGAGCATGAGGTCAGCCAGCTCGTCAATGACGACCACGACGCTCGGCAGCTTCTTGAGCGTTTCGTCCGCTGCGGCAAGGGCGTTATAGCCCGCAAGATCCTTGACGTTGCGCTCGGAGAAGAGCTTGTAGCGCTTCATCATCTCGTAGACCGCCCACTGCAAGGCGCCCGCCGCCTTCTTCGGGTCGGTGACGACCGGAATGAGCAGGTGCGGGATGCCGTTGTAGGGCGCAAGCTCGACCATCTTCGGGTCGACCATGATGAAGCGCACCTCGTCCGGCGTGGACTTATAAAGGAGCGAAACGATGAGCGAATTGGTGCAGACGGATTTGCCGGAGCCGGTCGTGCCGGCGATGAGGACATGCGGGAGCTTGGCAATGTTGCCGATGATGTTGTTGCCCGCAATGTCCTTGCCGACGGCGAAGGCGACACTCGATTTGTGCTGTGTAAACTCGCGGGACTCCAGCACGTCGCGGATGTGGACGGCGGAGACGAGCTTGTTCGGCACCTCGATGCCGACGACGGAGATCTTATCGGGGATGGGCGCGATGCGCACGCCCGACGCGCCGAGCGCAAGGGCGATGTCGTCGGCAAGGTTCGTGATCTTGGAGAGCTTCACGCCCTGATCGAGTGTAAATTCGTAGCGTGTGACGCTGGGGCCGCGCACCACGTCGCCCGCGCGGGCGTCCACGCCGAAGCTCTTGAGCGTTTCGGCAAGGCGGCGGGAGTTGTTGCGCAGCTCCGCGCCCGCCTCCACGGCGTTGCCCGCGCCGCCCTCGTCGAGCAATGTGATGGGCGGGAAGGTGTACTCGGGAATGTCCTGCTCCAGCTCGGATTCGATCTCACCGGCGACCTTCTCGGCCTCGGCGGCGACCTCCTCCGGCGCGGAGGACTTTGCGGACACATTGGCTGCGGGCGCAGCAGGCACCGCTGCGGGAGCGATGGACACGACCGGCGCGGCAGGTGTGCGAGCGGGCGCGGGAACCGTCTCGGTGAGAGGCGCGCCGGCGACCACCGTGTAGGTCGGCTCCGGCGCGGGAGCGGGAGCGCTCCCGCCCGCCGGAGCCTTGGCGGTCAGCAGCTCGTCCGGCGTGCGGACGGCGTCGGATTTATGGGTGAAGAACCCGGAGAGCTTGCCCTCCTTTTTCGGCGGCTCGCGCGTCTCGCCGTCGAGCGGAATGTCGATGCACGCCTTGGACTTCTCCGCGCTCTTCGTCGCGGCGGCGCGAGTGGGCGGTGCTTCCTCCTCGTCGTCCTCCGGCTCATAGGGCACGCGCTCATGCGAGCGCACCGCCTCGAGCACGGCGGCGGGCGTCAGGCGGAAGGCCAGCATCAGGCAGGTGACGAGCAGCACCGCGAGCAGGATCATCGCGAGCGTCTTTTTCACCAGCTTGACGAGCATGATGGCAAGCGTCGCGGAGAGGACGCCGCCGGATTCCATCGAAAGGCCGCTCTGCCAGAGGAGCTTTGCAATGCCGTCCACGCTGTTGTAGTCCGTCTTGCACAGTACGAGGTGGAGCATCGCGCCGAGCAGCACCGGCAGCAGCGCCGCGCCCACCACGCAGGCGGTGACGTTCCGCCCGCGGTGGAAGAGCAGGATATAGCTCACAAGCAGCAGCACGGGCGCGACCGTATAATAGCCGTAGCCGACGAGTCCGCGGCACAGCGCCGCGGGGCGGTCGAGCAGCCAGCCGCCCTGCTGGAAGTAGCTGAACGCGATGCACAGCGCCAGCACAAGGCACACCACGCCGCCGACCTCGCGGCGGATGGGACGCTTCTTCGGCGCGGCGGTGCGCTTGCCGCCCGCCGTCGTCTTTTTGCCTGTCGTCGTCCGCTTGCCGGACGAGGATCTTTTCTGCGTTGCCATAGCTTACCCCTTTATATGATCGTAAAGATGAGCACCAGCGCGCCGACGGTCCAGCAGTAGTAGGCGAACGCACCGAAGCGGCCGCGGTCGGCGATCATTTTCAGCAGCCGGATGCAGAGATAGCCCGTGACCGCGGCAACGGCTACGCCGATGAGATACATCGGCATTTCCGACCAATTGATCCCCGCGTCGACAGCGTCCTTGATGCTCAGGATATTCGCGCCGAGGATGGCGGGAATGGAGAGGATGAAGGAAAAACGCACGGCGAATTTCCGCTCAAAGCCCATAAAGCAACCGGTGGTAATAGTCATGCCGGAGCGGGAGACGCCCGGGCAGAGCGCGATGGCCTGCCCGATGCCGACCACGAGCGCGTCGCTCAGCCTGGCGGTCTTTTCCGTCTTGCCGCCGCGGCGCACGCGGTCGCTCACGAAAAGGAGAACGCCGGTGAAGAGGAGCGCGCCGCCGATGAAATACATATTATCGCTCAGGCCTTCAAAAAAACGACGGAACGGCACCATGACGAAAAGCGGCAGCGTGCCGACGATGACGAGCAATATCATGCGCCGCGCGGGCAGCACGACCCTGGGCGTCGTGTGGTGGACGAGATCGCCGACGCCCGCAAAGAATTCCACGATCATATCGTAGATCTCATCCCAGTAGGCGATGAACACAGCCACCAGCGTGCCGAGGTGCAGCAGCACGTCGTAAAACTGCGGGATCTCCGAGGCCCCCTGCATATTCAGCAGATGCTCGGCAATGGCCAGATGGCCCGAGGACGAGATGGGCAGAAATTCGGCGATGCCCTGCACCAGTCCCATGATGATGGCGGAAAGCCAGGTCATAGCATTCACGCTCCTTTACACAAAAATACATATACGTTATAAGTATAGCACGGACGGGCAGAAAATTCCAGTAGGAATTTGACGTTATGTAAAGGAAAACCGCCGGGCAAGCCCGACGGTCGTTTTCTTATTCCAGCCGCTCCAGCGCTGCGCGGGCGGCCATCTGCTCGGCTTCCTTTTTGCTGTGTCCTTCGCCGCGCCCGACGACCGCGCCGTTGAGCAGGACCTCAAAAGTGAAGGTCTTGTCGTGGTCGGGGCCGGACTCCTCCGCCATGCGGTAGACGAGCGTGCGGTTCGGCTCGCGCTGCACCAGCTCCTGCAGCACGGTCTTATAATCGCGGCGGCGCTCCTCCACGACCTCCTCGCGCTCACAGTCGAGCAGCACGCGGTGGATCAGGCTGCTTGCGGCGGCAAGCCCGCCGTCGAGATAGACCGCGGCGATGACCGCCTCGGTCGCGTCCGCGAGGATGGACGGACGGGTGCGTCCGCCGCCGGCCTCCTCACCGTTGCCCAGCTTGAGGTAGCGGCCCAGCTCCAGCTTCTGCGCGACCTCATGCAGGCTCTCCTCGCAAACGAGCGCCGCGCGGATGCGCGTCAGCTCGCCCTCGGGCGAGTCGGGATGCCGCGCAAAAAGATACTCCGCCGTGACGAAGCCGAGCACGCTGTCGCCCAAAAACTCCAGCCGCTCGTTGCTCACGCTCTCCGCGCCGCGGTGCTCGTTGGCATAGGAGCTGTGGCGCAGAGCCTCGGCGAGCAGGGCTCCGCTGCGGAAGCGGTAGCCCAGCTTACGTTCCAATTCCTGCAAGGCGTTTCGCCTCCTTTTTCATAAGTCCGCCCCGCCGGAAGCGGGGCGTTATCCGTTATTTCAGTTGAGCTTGGCCGTCAGGTAGCGCACGCAGTCGCCAACGGTCTTGAGCGTCAGCAGATCCTCCTCGGGGATCTCGTCGATCTCAAATTCCTCCTCCATCGCCATGACCAGCTCGACCAGATCCACGGAGTCGGCGCTCAGATCGTCCTCAAAGGAGCTGTTCATCGTCACATCGTCCGCATTCACAGCGAACTGCTCCGCGATCAGGTCCTGCATTGTCTTGAAAATTTCTTCCGAAGTCATCTCATCCAGTCCTCCTCAGGAAACGTTTGGCAAAATGATACGGCAAGATAGCCGGTCTGTCAATAGGCTTTTTGTAAAATCAGTCCTTTTCGGGCATGACCTTCATCTTATCCACGTTTTGCGTGATGTCGGCGATGATGCCGCTCTCCGCGACGGCGATGGTCTGACGCACCGCGTTGCAGAAGGCCGCGGCGTTCGACGAGCCGTGCGCCTTGACGACGGGCCGGGAGATGCCGAGCAGCGCCGTGCCGCCGACCTCGTTGGGGTCGAGCATTTTCTTGAAGTCCGCAAGGCCGTCCTTGAGCAGCAGATACGCGAGCTTCGTCTTGGCGCTCTTTGTCAGCATTTTCTTCAGCTCGCCGCTCATCAGCTTTGCCGCGCCCTCGACGCTCTTAAGCATGATGTTGCCGCTGTAGCCGTCGGCGACGATCACATCGCAGCCGCCCGCGAGCGCGGTGTTGGCCTCGATGTTGCCGATGAAGTTGAGGTGGCCCTGCTCGCCGGCCTCCTTAAGGCGGGCGTAGGTCTCATGACGGAGGGTGTCGCCTTTGCTCGGCTCGGCGCCGATATTCAAAAGTCCGACGCGCGGTTGCACGATGCCGAGCACCTTTTCGGCATAATAGCTGCCTAAGTAGGCAAATTGCAGCAGATATTCGCTCGTGCATTCGGCGTTTGCGCCGCAGTCGATCAGAACGGCCTTGCCGGTCATGGTCGGGATGGTCGGCGCGAGCGCCGCGCGGCGAAGCCCGCGGATGCGCTTGACCACGAGCGTCGCGCCCGCGAGCAGCGCGCCGGTGGAGCCGGCGGAAATAAAGCCGTCCGCCTGTCCGTCGCGCAGGAGGTTCAGCCCCACGGTGAGCGAGGAATCCTTCTTCTGCTTGAAGGCCGTCGCGGGATCGTCGCAGATCTCCACGACCTCCTCGGCGTTGGCGATCTCGATGCCCTGCGGGACCTCCTTGCAGCCGGCCTTCTCCAGCTCGCGCAGGATGTCCGCCGTGCGGCCGGTGAGAATGATGTCCGCGCCGTATTTCTCGCGGGCGAGCAGCGCGCCGCGGACGGGAGCCTCGGGGGCGAAATCGCCGCCCATCGCGTCAATGATGATCTTCATGGTTTTCCTCCTTTACGCCGTCGAGGACGCTCTCGCGCAGGCTGTCGATGATCTCCAGCGAGCGGCGGGAGAGCTCCGCGTTCTTGTTGCGCTTTCCCTTGATGCGGCAGCCGAGCGGCGGCATGATGCCGAAGTTGACGTTCATCGGCTGGAAATTGGCGACCGTCGTGTCGCTCACATACAGCCCCAGCGCGCCGATGGCGGTCTCGCGCGGGAAGTCGATGGGGGCCTGCCCCAGCAGCCGCCGCGCGGTCTCCACGCCCGCAAGGAAGCCGGACGCGGCGGACTCGACGTAGCCCTCCACGCCGGTCATCTGCCCGGCAAAGGAAATACGGTCGTCCGCGATGAGGCGGTAATAGCGGTCGAGCAGACCGGGGGAATTCAGGTAGGTGTTGCGGTGCATGACGCCATAGCGCACGAACTCCGCGTTCGCGAGCGCGGGGATCATGGAAAAGACGCGCTTCTGCTCCGGAAAGCGCAGATGCGTCTGGAAGCCGACGAGGTTGTAGATGCTGCCCTCGGCATTGTCGCGCCGGAGCTGCACGACGGCATACGGCTCGTGCCCGGTCTTGGGATCCTTGAGTCCGCGGGGCTTGAGGGGACCGTAGCAGAGCGTATCGTGTCCGCGCCGCGCCATGACCTCAACGGGCATACAGCCCTCAAAGACGTGCTTATCCTCAAAGCCGTGGACGGGAGCCTCCTCCGCCGTGGTGAGCGCGTGCCAGAAGGCGTCGTACTCCTCCGCCGTGAGGGGGCAGTTGATGTAGTCCGCCGTGCCCTTATCGTAGCGCGAGGCGAACCACGCGCTCGACATATCCACGCTCTCGTAGGTCACGAGCGGGGCGGCGGCATCGTAGAAATTCAGCGTGTGACCGTCGCCGAGCTTCTCCGCGATGGCGGCGGAGAGCGCGTCGGAGGTCAAGGGGCCCGAGGCGACGATGACCGTCCCCTCGGCGGGGATCGACGTGACCTCGCTCTCGATCACCGTGATGTTCGGATGGCTCCGCACGCGCTCGGTGACGAGACGGGAAAAGCCGTGGCGGTCGACGGCGAGCGCGCCGCCCGCCTCCACGCGCGTCTCGTCCGCGCAGGCGAGGATCAGCGAGCCGAGGCGGCGCAGCTCCTCCTTGAGCAGTCCCACCGCGTTTTCCAGCTGGTCGGAGCGCAGGGAGTTCGAGCAGCACAGCTCGGCAAAATCGTCGCTGTGGTGCGCCGGCGTTCTCTTCGCCGGCTTCATTTCATAGAGCGTGACCGCAATGCCGCGCCGCGCGAGCTGCCACGCAGCCTCGCAGCCGGCAAGGCCCGCTCCGATGACGGATACCTGCATCAGTTCTCTTCCTTCTTTGCCGTCTTTTTGGCGGCGGTCTTTTTTGCTGCGGCCGCTTTCGCGGACTTGGCGGCGGGCTTCGCCGCCGTCTTTTTCACGGCAGTCTTCTTCGCGGCGGTTTTTGCGGTCGTTTTCTTCGCGGCGGACTTCTTCGCCGGCGTTTCCTCCGCCGCGCTCTCCTCCGCCGCTTCCGCGTCTGCGGCCTTTTTGCGCACAAAGCCGCGCTTGTCCTCGGGCAGGAAGTTCTCACACGCGGGGTTGATGCAGAACGGTTTCTTGAAGCCCTTGCCCGCCTTCTTGAACATCGTCTGTCCGCAGACGGGGCAGTCGTCCTTGGTGGGCACGTCCCACGTCATGAAGTCGCACTTCTTCTCCTCGTCGCGGCTCGTGCCGAACTCGCAGCAGTAGTAGGTGTACTGCTTGCCGGTCTTCTGGCTCTTGCCCGTGCGCTTCATCAGCCGTCCGCCGCACTTGGGGCAGCGGCCCGGCATCTCGACCACGAGCGGCATGGTGAAGCTGCACTCGGGATAGCCGGGGCAGGCGAGGAAGCGGCCGAAGCGGCCGGACTTGATGACGAGCTTGCGTCCGCATTCGGGGCAGACCTCCTCCGTCTCTTCATCGGGCACCTTGAGATGGACGCCCTCGAGCTCCTTTTCCGCCTTTTGGAGATTGGATTCAAAGCCGCCGTAAAATTCACGCAGAACGTCCTTCCACGCGATCTTGCCCTCCTCGACGGTGTCGAGCTCCTTTTCCATGCGGGCCGTGAACTTCGTGTCCACGATGTCGGGGAATTTATCCTCCATCAGCTTCGTCACGACGCTGCCGAGCGGCGTGATGCGCAGGAATTTGCCCTCCTTGACGACATACTCACGGTCGATGATGGTCGAGACCGTGGGCGCGTAGGTCGAGGGTCGGCCGATGCCGTTCTGCTCAAGCGCGCGGATGAGCGTCGCGTCGGTGTAGCGCGTGGGGGGCTGGGTGAAGTGCTGCTCCTCGTCGAAGCCCTGCAGCTCCAGCGTCTGCCCCTCGGTCAGCGGCGGCAGCGGGGAGGTCTTTTCCTCCTTGTCGTCGTCGCGGGCTTCCTCATACACGGCGGTGTAGCCGGAGAACTTCAGGCTGCTCGCGCTCGCGCGGAATTCATGCACGCCCGAGGCGATCTCGACGGCGACGCTGTCGTAGACGGCGTTCGCCATCTGGCTGGCGAGGAAGCGGCTCCAGATGAGCCGGTAGAGGCGGTACTGCTCGCCCGTAAGGTCACCCTTGAGGCGCTCGGGCGTGAAGTCCACGTTGGAGGGACGGATGGCCTCGTGCGCGTCCTGCGCGCCGGCCTTGGCCTTGAAGCGGCGGGTCGTAGCGGGATAATAGTCCTTGCCGTAGCGGCCGAGGATGAAGCTCTTCGCGGCGGAGAGCGCCTCCTCGCTGATGCGCAGCGAGTCGGTACGCATATAGGTGATCAGGCCCACGGTGCCCTCGCCGGCGACGTCCACGCCCTCGTAGAGCTGCTGGGCGATCGCCATGGTGCGGCGCGGGGTCATGTTGAGCTTGCGGCTGGCCTCCTGCTGGAGCGTGGAGGTGGTGAACGGCGGGGAGGGCGAGCGCTGCTTGTCTGCGCGCTTGACGCTCTTGACCGCGAACACCGCGCTCTTCGTGTCAGCGATGACCGCGTCGATCTCCTCGCGGGAGGAGGGCTCGAACTTCTTGCCGTTTTTGCCGTAATAGTGCGCGGTGAAGGTCTTATGGCTCGGCTCGTCGAGGAGCTGCGCGTCGAGCGTCCAGTATTCCTCGGGCTTGAAGCTCTCGATCTCCTTTTCACGCTCGTCCACCATGCGCGTGGCGACGGACTGCACACGGCCCGCAGAAAGACCGCGGCGCACCTTCTTCCAAAGGAGCGGGGACAGCTCGTAGCCCACGATGCGGTCGAGCACGCGGCGCGCCTGCTGCGCGTCCACGAGGTTCTGGTCGATCTCGCGCGGGCGCGCGATGCTCTCCTGCACGACGTTCTTCGTGATCTCGTTGAAGGTCACGCGCCTGGCCTTCTGATCGTTCAGGTCGAGCAGATACTTGAGATGCCACGAGATGGCTTCGCCCTCGCGGTCCGGGTCCGTCGCGAGATAGACGGTGTCGCTCTCCTTCGCGGCCTCCTTCAACTCGCGGATCAGGGCCTCCTTGCCGCGGATGGGCTTATAATCGGGCTCGAAATCGTGCTCGATGTCGATGCCCAGCTTGCTCTTGGGCAGGTCGCGCAGATGGCCCATGCTGGCCTTGACCGTGTAGCTCCTGCCGAGATATTTCCCGATGGTTTTCGCCTTGGCCGGAGACTCGACGATCACCAGATTTTTTTCTGCCATGTATTTGACTCCTTCATTCCTTTAGTTCCACCTGAATGGAAAAGCGCTTGCCGCCGCTCTGGGCCACATAGCCGTCGAGCTCGAGCATGGTGAGCGCCGAAAGCACGCGCCGCGCGGGGATCTGCGTCAGCTCGATCAGATCGTCCACCTGCTTTTCTCCCTGCGCGAGCTCGCGCAGGAGCTTCATCTGATCGTCCGTCAGGCCGTGGTCGCCGGTCAGGTCGAGCGCCGGCAGCGCTTCCGCTTCCGCGGGCGTCTCCGCCTGCTTCGCGGCCTCCTGCTCCGCGCGAGCCTGATAGCCGAGCGCGTGGGGCAGCTCGACGCGCTCGCCGAGAATTTTGTGCGGGTACATCGCCCGGTATTCGCGCAGAATGTCCCAGCTCTCGCTCACAAGACCCGCGCCATCGGCGATGAGGCGGTTGCAGCCGCGGCTCGCGCTCGCGTCGATGGGGCCGGGGACCGCGAACACGTCGCGTCCCTGCTCCAGCGCCGTATTGGCGGTGATGAGCGCGCCCGAACGCTCGAGCGGCGCTTCGACCACCACGGTCGCAAGACACAAGCCGCTGATGATGCGGTTGCGGATGGGAAAATGCCAGCCCTCCGCCGCCGTTCCCGGCGGGTATTCGGACAGCAGCGCGCCCGTGGCGGCAATGTCGCGGTAAAGGCCCGCGTTTTCCTCGGGATACACCACGTCCAGACCGTTGCCGAGCACGGCGACGGTCACGCCGCCCGCGCGGAGTGCGCCGCGGTGGGCCGCCGAGTCGATGCCCCGCGCCGCACCGGAGACAACGAGTGCCCCCTGCTTGGCCAAGCCGTAGGCGATCTTCTCCGCGCTGCTCGTGCCGTAGGGCGTACACGAGCGCGTGCCGACCATCGCCACGGCGACCTCTTCATCGAACGCCGGCAGCGTGCCCTTGACGTACAGAAGGCAGGGCGGCTCGAAGATGCCGCGCAACCGCGCGGGATAGTCCGCGTCCTGCATCGTCAGGATGCGCAGGCCGAGACGCTGGCAGTCGCCGAGGATCTTGTCCGCGCCGTCCGCCGATTTGTCGGCGAGCAGCTCGATCTGCTTTTTGGATAAGCCCTCGACCAGCGCATACTCCGCCTCGTCGGCGTAGTAGACATCCTCGGGCGAGCCGAAGTGGTCGAGCAGCAGCGCGCGGGAGCGATTCGTCAGCCCCCGGCATTCGTTCAGCCAGACCCAGTATTTGAGTCCCGCCATGTCCGCTCCCTCCTCTCTATCGGTACATTTCCCACAGCACCACGCTCGCGGCGACCGCCGCGTTGAGCGATTCGCAGCGCGGCGACATGGGGATCTTGATGGTTTTCTCACATTTTGAAAGGATCTCCGCGCTCAGCCCGCGCCCCTCGCTGCCGATAGCGACCGCCGCGCGGGAAAGCTCCGCATCGCGCAGGCTCACGGTGTCGTTCCGCAGCGCCGTGCCGTAAAGCGGCAGATTGCTTTTTTGAAGCAGCGCGCACAGCTCGTCCGCCGTGCATTGGTACACATCGCGGCGAAAGACCGCGCCCATCGTGGCGCGCGCCGTTTTGGGGCTGTAGGGGTCGGCGCAGGCGTTGACGAGAAACACGCCGTCGCAGTCAAAGGCGTCCGCCGTGCGCAGGATGGTGCCCACGTTGCCGGGGTCCTGCACGCCGTCGAGCACAAGGTAGTGCGCGCCGCTCAGGGTTTCGGGCAGCGCGGTGTCCGGCAGGTGCACGGTGAAGAGCGCGCCCTGCGGCGTTTCCATCGGGCTGATCGAGCGCATCACATCGGCGGGCACCCGCACGGCGCGCACACCGGAGGGAAGCGCGGGAACGTCCACGCCCTCGGAAAGCACGACCGTTTTGAGCGGCGCGTTCCACCGAAGCGCCTCCTCGAGCAGCTTCACGCCGTCGCAGAGGTATTCGCCGCTCGCGCGGCGATAGGCGCGGGAGGCGTTCAGCTTTCGGATGTGCGTCATCAGCGCGTTCTGACGGCTGGTAATGTGCTCCATGCTCTGCTCCCCTCGCTTTCCGGTATATTTTTGGCAACACTTCCGCATGATAAGTGTGGCTTTATAATATAGGTATCGTTTCCAAATGTCAAGCCGCAGTCTTCGACGGGATGCGGCAAAATTTTTGATTCGCGGTGTTGCGTCCGCAACAGACGCTTTTCAATTTTTCTGCTATAATTCTCCATAAATTAAGGCAGGGCATGACAAGGAGGTTTGTTTCCATGACCGGTTTGAAGAACATTTCCAAGGCAGAGGTCCTGACGCTCAAGGACGAGGTCGCCTATCAGAAGGGGCAGGTCGTGAGCAAGACGCTCGCGCAGAACGCCGCGCTGAGCGTGACGCTTTTCTCCTTCGATAAGGGTGAGGAGATCAGCACGCACGAGTCCGGCGGGGACGCCTTCGTGACCTGTCTCGACGGCGTGGGCCGCATCACCATCGACGGCAAGGAGTATCTGCTCCGCGAGGGCGAGAGCATCGTCATGCCCGCCAGGCATCCGCACGCGGTGTATGGGCAGGAGCCATTCAAGATGCTGCTCGTCGTGGTGTTCTGAGCGCCGCGCTTGACAGCGCGGACGCTCTGTGCTATCATCGCTTCGTCCCCGGGAAGTACGCTCTGACCGGCGGACCGTATCATTTATTCTGCCGTTCTGCCGGTGAGGGCAAGCCCGAGCCGAAAGAGGAGGAAAAGCAAGGCACAGCCGGCGGCTGTGTCCGGTACCGGTTTTTCCATCCCTCCTGCCGTGCGGCGGGAGGGATGCTCTTATTTTTCGGGAGGTCATGTCTATGGAAACGCGCGTCGCCGTGCTGGCCGTCATCGTGCAGGAGGGAAGCTCCGTGCAGGCGCTCAACGAGCTGCTGCACCAATACGGGCCGTACATCATCGGACGGATGGGAGTTCCCTACCGGGAGCATGGCGTGAACATCATCAGCGTGGCGCTCGACGCGCCGAACGACGTTATCTCCGCCCTGTCGGGCAAGCTGGGCCGACTCGACGGCATCACCGCCAAGACCGTCTACGCCCCCGACGCCGCCATCAGAAAGGAAGCTGCCAAATGAAATCACTCAAAAAGTTTTTTGCCCTGTGCCTGACGCTGGCGCTTGTTCTCTCGCTCGCTGCCTGCGCGCAGAAGCCCGCGGAGACCACCGACCCGGCCGAAACACCGGATACGCCCGAGCAGGAGGTCGAGGCCCCTGTCACCGCCCGCATCGCCGCGCTCAAGGGTCCCACGGCGATGGGACTTGTCAAGCTCATGAGCGACGCGCCCTCCTCCGCGAACGGACCGCTCTATGACTTCACGCTCGCCGGCTCCGCCGACGAGGTGACGCCCGCGCTCATCAAGGGCGAGCTGGACATGGCCTGCGTGCCCGCGAACCTCGCCGCCGTGCTCTACAATAAAACCGAGGGCGCGGTGCAGGTGCTGGCGGTCAACACGCTGGGTGTGCTCTACATTGTGGAAAACGGCGAGAGCGTGCAGTCCCTCGCCGACCTCAAGGGCAAGACCGTCGTGGCCGCGGGCAAGGGCAGCACGCCCGAGTACGCCCTGCGCTATCTTCTCAGCGAAAACGGCATCGACCCCGACGCCGACGTGACGCTCGACTGGAAGAGCGAGCACAGCGAATGCGTCGCGGCGCTGGCGAGCGGTCAGGCGAGCATCGCCCTGCTGCCCCAGCCCTTTGTCACCGTCGCGCAGAGCAAAATTGACGGTCTGCGCATGGCGCTCGACCTCACCGAGGAGTGGGATAAGCTGGACAATGGTTCCGCGCTCATCACCGGCGTGATCGTCGCCCGCAGTGACTTTGTCGAGGCGCACCCCGCCGCCGTCGGCAGCTTCCTCACCGCCTACGCCGCAAGCGTGGACTGGGTCAACGCCAACACCGCCGACGCCGCCGCGCTCATCGGCGAATACGGCATCGTGGATGCCGCCGTAGCGGAAAAGGCCCTGCCTTACTGCAATATTGTCTGCATCACAGGAGCAGAACTTCTTGAAAAGCTGCCCGGCTATCTCTTTGTGCTCTACAACGCCGATCCCGCCGCCGTCGGCGGCGCGATGCCGGACAACAGCTTCTATTTCGCGTGATCCTTCGGCGGGCGCTGTCCCACCACCGTCACGCAGTAAGGCCGACACCCCATTGGAAAGGAGATGACCGCCGTGGAGCCGAAGAAGAAAAAAAGCGTCCGCCTTTGGGCGGTCGTTTTCTGGCTGCTCGTGTGGCAGGGCGCGAGCATGGCGCTCGCCGCCCTCTATCCGCACGGTGCGCTGCTGCTGGCCTCGCCCCTTTCGGCGCTCGCGCGGCTCGGGGAGTTGGCAGTCACCGCCGCGTTCTGGCGGACGGCGCTCACCTCGGCCGCGCGCATCCTCGGCGGCTTTCTGCTCGCCTGCGCGCTGGCGGTCGTGCTTGCCGCGCTTGCCGCGCGGTACCGCCGTGCCGAGGAGCTGCTCGCGCCGCTTGTGTCCGTTGTCAAGGCCGTGCCGGTCGCGTCGTTCATCATCCTCGCGCTCGTGTGGCTCGATAGCCGCCAGCTGCCGCTCTTCATCGCCGCGCTGATGGCCTTTCCCGTCGTGTACCGCAACGTGCTCGAGGGCATCCGCGGCACGAGCCGCGAGCTTCTTGAGATGGCGCGGGTGTTCCGCGTGCCGTTCTCACGGCGGCTGCGCGGCGTTGATCTGCCGCAGGTGCTGCCCTATTTCCGCGCGGCGGCCGATACGGCGCTGGGTCTTTCGTGGAAGGCCGGCACGGCAGCGGAGGTCATCGGCCTGTGCTCCGGCACCATCGGCGAACGGCTCTACACCGCCAAGGTCTACTTTCAGACCGCTGACCTCTTCGCGTGGACAGCGGTGATCGTGCTGCTCTCCGTTCTGTTTGAAGGGCTGTTCCTGCGCGGTGTGGACGCGCTGACGGAAAGGTGGTGCGCCTGATGGAGCTTCGGGTGGAAGATCTCCGCAAAAGCTACGGCGGCACAGCGGTGCTGCAAGGCGTGAGCTTCACTGCCGAAATCGGCCTCACGCGCGTCATGGGCAGCTCCGGCATCGGCAAGACGACACTGCTGCGCATTCTGCTGGGGCTGGAGCGTGCCGACGGCGGCGCGACCAACGCGGGCCGCTTCCGCTGGGCGGCGGTCTTTCAGGAGGACCGCCTGCTCGAACAGCTCGACGCCGCGGGCAACCTGCGCTTCGCGCTCGGCGCGGCTTACGACGAGGCCGCCGCGCGCGCCCTGCTCGCGGAGCTGGGGCTCGGCGATGCGGGAGGCAAGCGGGTGCGGGACTGGTCCGGCGGCATGAAGCGCCGTCTGGCCCTCGCGCGCGCCCTGCTCGCGCCCTCGGACGCGCTCGCGCTCGACGAGCCGTTCACCGGACTCGACGCGGACAACCGCGCCGCGGCGCAGCGCTGCGTCGCGCGGGCCGCACGGGAGAAGATCGTCCTTCTCGTCTCGCACGAGGACGACGCCCTCACCGGCGCGGAGGTCCGCCTGCAATGACCGAAAAGGAGAGCCGCTTTCCGACGGAAAGCGGCTCCCCTTTTTTATCATGCTTCATGCCTCATGTGCGGCGAGGAATTTTTCGTACTGCGACTGATACCACGCCTTCAGCGCCTCCACGCCCTCGTCCGTCCAGGGGAAGGTCTTCTCCTCCACGTCCTGTGCCAGCTCGTAGCAGAGGTCGGAGTAGGTCGAGGCCTTGAGCGCGTCGCCGTCGTCACCCTTGACCTGCTCATAGCGGTAGCGGAAGTCGAGGTTTTTTTCGCGGTCGGTCACCGAGCCGGTGTAGACGAAGGCGCGGTGAAACCAGCGCTCGTCCATGACCGAAAAGTATGGATGCATCCCTCTTTCCTCCTCATTCGTGGTGATAGAGCTTCTTGCCGTCGAGCGCGAATACGCGATCGCTGAAGCCGCCGAGCGGCGTGGCGCCGAGCACCTCGCGGTAGATCTCCATGCGGCTGTCGATCATGTCGATGTAGCTCAAAAGCTCGCTCTCGGCGCAGACCGGACGCACCGCCGCACCGAACTCCGGCTCGCCGTGGTGAGAGAGAACGAGGTGCTGGAGCAGAACGGACTTCTCCTCCGGAACGTCCAGCTCCTTCGCGATCTCCGCGATCTCCTGTGCGCCCATGACAAGGTGGCCGAGCAGCTGGCCCGGCACGGAATAGTCTGTCACCAGGCCGAGGGCGGAGAAGCGGAACTCGCGCTCCTTTTGCAGATCGTGCGCGAATGTGCCCGCGAGCAGCAGACTGCGGTCCACCGTGTCGGCATACATCCCGGCGAGGAAGTCGGCGAGCTGCATCATATTGCCCGTGTGCATCAGAAGGCCATGCAGAAAGCCGTGGTGGACGCTCTTGGCGGCGGGGATGGTGCGGAAGCTCTCGCTGTGGCGGCGCAGCAGCTCACGGCAGACCGCCTTATAATCGGCGTCCGTGATGGAGTCGAGCAGCGCTTCGACCGAGGCGTACATCGCCTCCCCGTCGATGGGCGCGGTGGGTACGAGCGCGGTCACGTCGTAACGGTCGTCCTCGCCCGCGAGGCGGATGCGCTCCACCGTCACCTGTAAGGCCCCGCGGAACTCCGACACGCTGCCGCGGATCTTCACGACCTTGCCCTCGTCCGCCGCGCCGATGGGGCCGGGGTAGTCCCACACCTTCGCGTCGACCGCGCCGGTCCGGTCCGAAAGGGTCAGGTTCAAAAAGGGCTTGCCGTTGTTCGCCACCTTGGAAAAGGCGGATTTGAGGACGTAAAAGCCCTCGATATCATCGCCGCGCGCCATCTGCGCGACGGGCAGATCGTATTCCATGGTTCGCTTCCTCGCTTTTCCCGGGCAGCACCGCGCAATTGTGTCTGCGCGGCGCTGCCCTTTATTTTCCCGCCTATTGTAGCACACCGGCGCAGCGCTGACAAGCTACTCGGCCTTCTTCTTTTTCGGCTTCGGCAGCGGCGTGACCGTCTCCAGCACCGCGACGACCTGCCGTGCGAGGTCGGTATCGTCGATATCGAGGATATAGTGCTCCTTCGCACCCTCATAGGGCAGGCCGCGCTCCGCGTCCGCCATGAGTGCGGCAAGCTCCGGCACGATCTTCACGAACACCGTGTTGTCGCACACGAGCAGCACGGGCTTATCGTTGACATAGACCATGTATTCCCCGAACATCTTGCGGTAACGCAGCCCGCCCGCGCCGTTCAGGCGCTCGCAGACGTATTCAATGTAATCCTTTGTTGTTGCCATATTCTCACCTCGCCCTTATGATACCAGCGCGGCGCAGCCTGTGCAAGTGTTCAAATAGGTGCGGACGGCCCGAAAATTTTTATAATCCCTATTGACATTATAGGTTTATCGTCTTATAATCCTATCAACTTGATAGGATTATAGAGCTGTCCGATCGGACAGACGCAGAAACGAGGGCAAGCAGCATGAAAAACAAAGCGCTTTTAGAGGTCAATCGCCTGCACATCAGCGTGGGGGAAAAGGAGATCCTTCACGGCGTTGACCTCACGGTCGGGCGCGACGAGACGCACGTTCTCATGGGGCCGAACGGCACGGGAAAATCCACGCTCGGCTACGCCGTCACCGGCAATCCGGTCTACACCGTGACGAGCGGCAGCATCGTATTTGACGGCGAGGACATCACCGCCCTGCCGGTCAACGAGCGCGCTAAACGCGGCATCTTCCTCTCCTTCCAGAACCCGCTGGAGGTGCCGGGCGTGACGCTCAGCGCCTTTATCCGCAGCGCGCTGGAGCAGAAGACCGGCGACCGCCTGCGGCTTTGGGACTTCAAAAAGCGTCTGAAGGAGACCATGAGGCTGCTGAGCATGGACGGGAGCTACGCCGAACGCGACCTGAACGTGGGCTTTTCCGGCGGCGAGAAAAAGAAAGCCGAAATTTTGCAGATGCTCATGCTCGAGCCCAAGCTCGCCATCCTTGACGAGACCGACTCCGGTCTCGACGTGGACGCCGTGCGCACGGTGTCCGAGGGCGTGCGGCTCTTCCGTGAGCGCACGCACGGCTCGCTCCTCATCATCACGCACTCCACGCGCATTCTGGAGGCGCTGCACGTCGACGCCGCGCACGTCATGGAAAACGGCGTCATTGTCAAAAACGGCGGGGCCGAGCTGGTCGAGGCCATCAACGAAAAGGGCTTCGGCAGCCTGAAAACCGAGTAAGGCGGTGACATTGACATGGCAGAGAACAGAGAAAAAACCTACGTTGCGGACGTAGACCGCAGCATTTACGACATACGCGACGCGGAGCACGACGCCTACCGCATGGAGTCCGGTCTGACGCCGGAGATCGTGGACAAGCTGTCCAAGGAAAAGGGCGACCCCGTGTGGATGCAGCAGTTCCGGCTGCAATCGCTCCAGATCTACAACGAGCTGCGCCTGCCCGACTGGGGCCCCTCGCTCGAGGGGCTGGACATCGACCACATCGCCACCTATGTCCGCCCGAACACGAAGATGCAGAACGACTGGGCGAACGTGCCGCAGGACATCAAGGACACCTTTGAGCGTCTGGGCATCCCGCAGGCGGAGCGCAAGTCGCTCGCCGGCGTGGGCGCGCAGTACGACTCCGAGCTGGTTTACCATAATGTGCGCGACGAGGTCGCCGCCGAGGGCGTAGTCTACACCGATATGGAAAGCGCCCTCAAGGGCGAGTATGCCGACATGGTGCGCAAGTATTTCATGAAGCTCGTCACCCCGCGCGACCACAAGTTTGCCGCGCTCCACGGCGCGGTGTGGTCCGGCGGCTCGTTCGTGTACGTCCCCAAGGGCGTACACCTGTCCATCCCGCTCCAGTCCTACTTCCGGCTCAATGCCAAGGGCGCGGGTCAGTTTGAGCACACGCTCATCATCGTGGACGAGGGCGCGAGCCTGCACTTCATTGAGGGCTGCTCCGCTCCCAAGTACAACGTGGCGAACCTCCACGCGGGCTGCGTGGAGCTTTACGTCAAAAAGAATGCCAAGCTGCGCTACTCGACCATCGAGAACTGGTCGAAGAATATGTATAACCTCAACACCAAGCGGGCGCTGGTGGAGGAGGGCGGCACGATCGAGTGGGTGTCCGGCTCGTTCGGCTCGCACGTCGGCTGCCTGTACCCCATGAGCATCCTCAAGGGCGACGATTCCCGCATGGAGTTCACCGGCGTGACCTTTGCCGGCGCGGGGCAGGACCTCGACACGGGCGCAAAGGTCGTCCATGTCGGCAAAAACACCAGCAGCTATATGAACACGCGCTCGATCAGCAAAAGCGGCGGCGTGAGCACCTTCCGCTCGAGCGTCGTGGTGGAAAAGAGCGCAAAGGGCGCGAAAAGCGCAGTTTCCTGCCAGTCCCTGATGCTGGACTCCGAATCGCGCTCGGACACCATCCCCGCCATGGATATCAAGACGCGCGACGCTGCCGTGGGCCACGAGGCCAGGATCGGCGCGATCAGCAACGACGCGGTGTTCTATCTCATGAGCCGGGGGATGAGCGAGGAGGACGCCCGCGCCCTGATCGTCAGCGGCTTCGCGGACAACGTGTCCAAGGAGCTGCCGCTGGAATACGCCGTGGAAATGAACAACCTCATCCGGCTTGAGATGAAGGGCAGCATCGGCTGAGCGAAAGGAGCGAACGATATGGAAAAAACGATTTATGTCAACCGTCCCGCTTCGCGCACCTGGAACCGTCTCGGCGTGAACGAGGCCGCCGTCCGCTGGGACACGGACGCGGAGGCGCTTCTCTCGAACGAGCGCTTCACCGCCGTTTCCGGCGAAAACGCCCCTCTCCGCATCGAGGCTGCGGACGGCGGCGCGGCCTATGGCCGCCGCGGCTAAACCGTGACCGCCGAGGCGGGCGCGGAGCTGACCGTCTTTGAGGTCTGCACCGCCGCGCAGCCCCTTGCCGTGGAGCTCAGGCTCACAGCGGCGGAGGGCGCACACCTTCGCGTCGTGCAGCTTCTGAATCCCACGCGGGGCGCGGTGCTGCGCCACGAGTTGAGCGCGCAGCTCGCCGAACACGCGAAGCTCGACCTCATCTCCCTCCAGCTCGGCGACGGCGCTGTTTACGCCGACCACCAGATCTCCCTTGCGGGCGACGGCGCGGCGCTGCGCGCCGACCTCGGCTACCTCGCCCGCCGGAGCGACACGGCGGACATTGATCTGACCGTTGAGCAGCTCGGCAAAAGCACCGTGAGCGAGATCCACGCTTCCGGTGCGCTGATGGAGCGCGCGAAAAAGGTCTTCCGCGGCACCATTGACTTCAAGCGCGGCTCCGCCGGCTCGGTCGGCAGCGAAAACGAGACTGTCCTGATCCTCGGCGAGGACGCGGAAAACAAGACCGTCCCCGTCATCCTCTGCGCCGAGGAGAACGTCGAGGGCAGCCACGGCGCGACCATCGGCGAGCTGGACGCGGACACGCTCTTTTACTTTGCCAGCCGCGGCATCGACCGCGCCGCCGCCGAAGCCATCCTCGCCCGCGCCGCCGTGGAGCGGCTCGCGCGCATGGCGGAGGACGAAGCCTTTTCCGCGCGCGCCCTCGGCGCGCTCGCGCAGGTCCTGTGTACGAAGGAGGAACGCGAATGAGCACGAATTATAAAGCCGATTTCCCGCTGCTCGCGCAGCGTGATGTCGCCTATCTCGACAGCGCCGCCACCGCCCAGCGCCCGCAGTGCGTGCTGGACGCGGAGCGGGAGTTCTATACGCGCCACAACGCCAACCCCCTGCGCGGGCTCTACCCGCTGAGCATCGAGGCGACCGACGCGCTCGAGAGCGCCCGCGCCGCCGTCGCCCGCTTTCTCGGCGCGGCGCAGAGCGGGGAGCTCGTCTTCACCCGCAACACGACCGAGGGGCTGAACCTTGTGGCCTACAGCTACGGGCTCAGCCATGTCAAGGCGGGCGATGAGATCCTGATCTCCACGATGGAGCACCACAGCAACATCCTTCCATGGCAGATGGTCTGCCGTCAGACTGGCGCGCAGCTCAAATTCATGGAATGTGAGCCGGACGGCAGTCTGGACCTCAACAAGGTCGAAGCGCTCATCACGGCAAGGACAAGGGTCGTCGCACTGCAGCAGGTCTCGAACGTGCTCGGACGCGAATACCCCATCCGCGCGGTCGCGGAGCTGGCGCACCGCGTGGGTGCGGTGCTGGTGGTGGACGGCGCGCAGAGCACGCCGCACCTGCCGGTCAACGTACAGGAGCTGGGTGCGGACTTCCTCGCCTTCTCCGGCCACAAGCTCTACGGGCCTATGGGCATCGGGGCGCTGTACGGGCGGCGCGAGCTTCTGGAGCAGATGCCGCCGTTTCTCACGGGCGGCGAGATGATCGAGTCCGTCACGCGCGAGGGCGCGGTGTTTGCCGAGGCGCCGCACAAATTTGAAGCCGGCACCGTCAACGCCGCCGGCGCGGCGGGCCTGCACGCCGCCATCGACTATGTGGAGCGCGTCGGCTTCGATACCATCCACGCGCGCGAGCTGGCCGTCACCGCCGACGCCCTCGCACGAATGCGCGCGCTGCCGCACGTCCGCATCCTCGGCTCGGACAAGGCGGAGGAGCACAACGGCATCCTGACCTTTGTGGTGGACAACGTCCACCCGCACGACGTGAGCGAGCTGCTTGCCGCCGACGGCGTAGCCGTCCGCGCGGGGCATCACTGCGCCGAGCCGCTCCACCGCTTCCTCGGCTATCACGCCACGGTGCGCGCGAGCTTCGCATTCTATAATGACAAAACCGATGTGGACCGGCTGGTCGGCAGCCTATCCACCGTCAGGGGGCGCATGGGCTATGACGACTAATCCTTTCTACAACGAGATCCTTACCGAGCACAACGTCCGCCCGGAGTTCAAGCACGATCTGCCGGACGCCGACCTCGTGCTCGACGGCGTGAACCCGAGCTGCGGCGACGAAATTCAGCTCAAGCTCAAGCTCGATGGCGATACCATCGCCGACGGGGCCTTTGTCGGCGACGGCTGCACCATCTCGCAGGCCTCCACAGACATCATGCTCGGCATGATCGTCGGCAAGAGCCGCGAGGAGGCTCTGCGGCTCGGCGACCTCTTTCTGCGCATGATCCGCGGCGAGGCGAGCGAGGAGGAGATCGACAGCCTCGAGGAGGCCTCGGCTCTGCGCGACGTCTCCCATATGCCCGCGCGCGTGAAGTGTGCCATGCTCGGCTGGCGCACGCTGCGCGAAGCGTTGGGCGAAAAAACGCCCTCCTGAGCACAAAATACAACGCGATTTTTGCGATATGTCTTGCAAAGCCGCGCGGGAATGCCTATAATAGAGCATACCTGCGCGGCTCTCCTGCATCCGCCGCGCAGAGACTACAATGTTTTGAAGAGGTAAATTGGAATGAAAAAGCTACTCTCTGTGCTGCTGTGCGCCGTCATGGTGCTCAGCCTTGCCGCCTGCGGCAAAAAGGAAAATGCTCCAACCCCCGGCCCCGACCCTAACGGCGAGACCGAGGGCCTGACCGTCGCGCTGGTCGTGGCGGGCAAGCTCGGCGACCGCAGCTTCTACGACTCCTCCAAGGAGGGCCTGGACCGCATGGTCGCCGACCTCGGCGTGACGCCCATCGTCATCGAGTGCAACAACGAGAACCACGACATTCAGATGAAGAACGCCGCCGAGAAGGCGAACATCGTCGTGTGCGTCGGCTGGGAGTTCTACAACGTCGAGACCATCGCGCCCGACTATCCCGAGGTCAACTGGATCTGGGTCGATAACGCCACCAGCGCACCCGTATCCAACGTGCTCAACATCACCTACGCCCAGAACGAGGGCAGCTTCCTCGCGGGCTACATCGCCGCCGCGGTCTCCGAGACCGGCGTGGTCGGCGCGGTCGGCGGCGAGGACGCCGACACCATCAACGACTTCATCGTCGGCTACACGCAGGGCGCCGAGTATTACGGCACCGAGAACGGCAAGGAGATCAGCGTGGTGAAGAACTACTCCAACACCTACGACGATCCCGCCGTCGGCAAGGACTGCGCCATCGCGCTGAACGATCAGGGCGCGGACGTCATCTTCCAGATCGCCTCCGCCTGCGGCGACGGCGTGTTCGAGGCCGCCAAGGAGAAGGGCTTCTACGCCATCGGCGTGGACAGCGACCAGAAGTACATCGACCCCGAGGTCATCATCTGCTCCATGAAGAAGGAAGTCGGCAGCTCCATCTATGACGCCGTCAAGTCCTATCTCGCGGGCGACAGCCGCTTCGGCACCACCTGGACCGCCGACATGGCGACCGGCTACGTCGGCATCGGCTACGGCGACAGCGGCATGACGCAGCAGGTCCCCGACGAGGTCAAGGCCGCCGTCGAGGAGCTGGCCGCGAAGATCGCCTCCGGCGAGATCGTCGTGGAGACGACGCGCGCGTAATTTCATGCGCTTCCCTTGCGGCGCGGCAAAAGCCGCGCCGCTTCCTCTATTCCAAAGAAAGTGAGGTAACGAGCCTTGCAGGAAAATGCAGTCGAATTCCGCCATATCTCCATGGAGTTCCCCGGCGTGCTCGCCAACGATGACGTATCGCTCGACATCCGAAAGGGCGAGGTCTTTGCCCTCGTCGGCGAGAACGGCGCGGGCAAGACCACGCTGATGAACATTCTCTACGGCATCCACGAGCCGACGAACGGCGAGGTGTACATCCGCGGGAGGAAGGTCGAGCGCTTCTCGCCCAAAACCGCCATCTCTATGGGCGTCGGCATGGTGCACCAGCACTTCATGCTCGTGCCCAGCTTCACCGTGGCACAGAACATCGTTATGAGCCGCGAGCCGCGCAGGCTCGGCGTGCTCTTTGACAACAAGGCCGCCGAGGCCGCCGCGCAGAAGCTGGTGGAGGAGTACGGCCTCGTGGTCGATCCCGCCGCCGTGGTGCGCGAGATCGGCGTGGGGCTTCAGCAGCGCGTGGAAATTCTCAAAACGCTCTACCGCGGCGCGGACATTCTCATTCTGGACGAGCCGACCGCCGTCCTCACCCCGCAGGAGACGGACGAGCTGTTCGCCGTCATCCGCCGCGTGGTGCGCGAGCTGGGCATGACGGTCATCATCATCACGCACAAGCTCTACGAGGTCATGGCGATCAGCGACCGCGTGGGCGTGATGCGCAAGGGACGGCTCATCGGTGTGGAGAACACCTGCGACGTGGACGAAAAAAAGCTCGCCTCGATGATGGTCGGCCGCCCGGTGCTCTACGACTGGCTGGAAAAGACCGGCGAAGCGGGCGCGGAGCAGATTGCTGTCCATGACCTCACGGTCTGCGATGACCGCGGGCTGGTCGCCGTGGACGGTCTGAGCCTGTCCGTCCGCGCGGGCGAGGTGCTCGGCATCGCCGCCATCGAGGGCAACGGCCAGAGCGAGCTTCTGGAGGCCATCACCGGTATGCGCCGCGTCGAGCGCGGCACGGTGGAGGTCTGCGGGCAGAACGTCACCGGAAAAACGGCGGGCGAGATCCGCAAGGTCGGGCTCTCCCACATCCCCGAGGACCGTCTCGCCACCGGCGTGAGCCGGAGCGCGAGCGTAACGGACAATCTTCTCATGGGCAAGCAGCGCGATCCGGCCTTCAGCGGCTTCGCGTTTCATCAGCGGCGCAGCTCCATCGAGCGCTACGCGGAGGAGGTCTATGAGAGGTTCGACATCCGCGGCGCGGGCATCGACACCGCCGTCGGCTCCATGTCCGGCGGCAATATGCAGAAGGTCGTCGTCGCGCGCGAATTTTCGTTTGATTCCCCCGTGCTCATCATCGCCCAGCCCACGCGCGGCGTGGACGTGGGCGCCATCGAATTCATCCACACCCGCATCATCGAAAAGCGCAACGCCGGCTGTGCCATTCTCCTCTGCTCCGCCGACCTCGACGAGGTGTTCCGCCTGTCCGACCGCATCATCACGATGTACGAGGGGCGCATCACCGGCGAGTTCCGCACAAGTGACATCACCAAGGAGGAGATCGGCTGGTACATGACCGGCCACCGTGAGGGAAAGGAGGCGGCAAAGACATGAAAAAGCTTGCAGGCGCGGTGAACTGCCGCTATCTGCTCTCGCTGCTGCTCTCGATCCTGTTTGCCTTCCTCATCGGCGCGGGCATTCTCGCCGTCTCCGGCTTCCACCCGCTCGAGGCCTACGGCGCGATGCTCTCCGGCGCGTTCGACAGCGCGCGCCACATCGGCGACTTTCTGGAGTACGCGATGGTGCTGTGCGTGTGCGGCCTCGCCTGCGTGCTCGGCGCGCGCGTCGGCATCTTCAACGTCGGCGGCGAGGGCCAGCTGCTCCTCGGCGCGATCTTTGCCGCGCAGGTCGGCGTGTGGATGGACGGACAGCCCCGCTTCCTTGTCATCGTCTGCGCGGCGCTCGCCGCGATGGCGGTCGGCGGCCTGTACGCCTTCCTCCCCGGCGTTCTGAAGGTGAAGGTCAAGGTCAATGAGGTCATCACCACCATCATGCTCAACACCGTTGCCGCTTACCTCTGCCAGTATCTTGCCAAGGGCCCGTGGAAGAACGCCAACAAGAACATGGTCGCCGCGACCGAACAGCTCGGCGCGCAATACTGGTTCGGCAATGTCATTCCCCGCTCCAATCTCACCAGCGCCGTGTTTGCCGCGGCGGTGATGGCCTTTCTTGTGTGGTATGTGATGGAGCGCACCTCCGTCGGCTATGAAATGCGCATCACCGGCGAGAATCCGCGCTTCGCCTTCTTCTCCGGCCTGCGCACCGATCAGATCGTCCTGCTCTCCATGGTCGTCTCCGGCGCGATGTGCGGTCTGGTCGGTATGTTCCGCGTCTACGGCGTAGAGCATCTTTACCGCGACAGCGTGAGCAAGGACTACTACTTCGAGGCCCTGATGGTCGCCATGATCGCGCAGTATAAGCCTGTGACCGTCATCCTCCTCTCGCTCTTCTTCGCCGTGCTGAAGATCGGCGCGCAGGGCATGGAGCTCATCGGCATTCCCTCGCAGATCTACCTCATCATTCAGACCGTTATCATCTTCTGCATGGCTGCCGAGAGCGGCATCACCCGCTCGCTCACCGCGGCGCACGAGCGCCGCAGAGCCAAGCGCGCCGCCGAAGAACGCTTAAAGGAGGAACTGAAACATGGATGACCTTTCCGCGATCCTCGCCAGCATTTTCTCCTCCGGCACCTTTAACGAGATGCTCCGCCGCGCCACGCCCGTGGCGCTCGCCGCCATCGGCGGCTCGCTCACCGAGCACGCCGGCATCATGAACATCGGCATGGACGGCATGATCCTCATGGGCGCGTTCTTCGGCGTGTTCGGCAGCTATCTCTTTACCTCCGCCTGGGGCGGCGTGGGACTGGTGCTTCTTATGGGGCTGCTCGTCGGCCTGTTCTTCGCGCTCTTCGTCGTGAAGTTCCGCTCAGACGAGTTCATCATCGGCTGCGCGCTCAATACCTTCGCGCTCGGCCTGACGACCTATCTCTCCCGCTCCGTGTTCGGCACCTCCGGCGCGAAGGGCTTCCCCTCCCTGCCGACGGTAGACCTTCCGCTGCTGGATAAAATTCCCTTCCTCGGTGCGGTGCTCAACGGTCACTCGCTGTTTGTGTATCTCACCTGGCTCTTCGTCCTCGTGCTGTGGGTGTTCATCTACAAAACCCCCTACGGCTTCTGGCTGCGCGCGAGCGGCGAAAAGCCCGAGACGCTGCGCACCGCCGGCATCGAGCCGGAGAAGATGAAGTGGCTCGCGAGCATCCTCTGCGGCGTGCTGTGCGCGCTCGCGGGCGCGCACCTGTCGCTCGGCTACCTCAACGGCACCTTTGCCGAAAATATGTCCAACTCCCGCGGCTACATCGCCTTTGCCTGCGTCATCTTCGGCGCGGCGAATCCCGCCAAGGCCTACCTCGCAGCGCTGATGTTCGGCTTCTTCGATGCCATCGGCCTGAGATTGCAGGACTACGTCAGCTCCGACCTCACCGGCATCATCCCCTACGCCATCACCATCATTATGATGGTCTACGTTGTGGTGAACGCGCAGCGTCGCCGCCGCCACGCGGCGCAGCAGCAGCTGAGCCGCCGCGCACGGAGCTGAACGCACATCGGAGGCAGCTATGCAACAAGGCATTTTTGAAAAAACCATCACCGTCACGCCCGACTACTGCGACGCCGCGGCGCAGCTCTCGCCCCTCGCGGCTTTCACCATCTTTCAGGGCATCGCCGCCCAGCACGCCGAGCTCATCGGCGTCGGCGGCGCGGCGATGGCGAAGCGCGGCGAGTTCTGGCTGACCGTCCACACGCGTGTGGACTTCCTGCAACGCGCAGGTCTCATGGATGAGCTTACCGCCGCAACGTGGCCGGAGCCGTGCGACGGCAAGGCCATACGCTGCTACCGCAGCTACAGCCTGCACCGCGGCGACACGCTGCTCGCCCTCGGGCGCACGCAGTGGGCGGTCCTCGGCCCGGAAAGGAAGCTGATGCAGTTTGCGCAGACCGGCTTTCCCGCCGATTTCCCGTTCTCCGACCGCACCGGCATCACCGATCCCCCCGCCCGCTTCGCGGACGACCTGACGCAGGCGGAGCTCGCGCGCGGCTATACGGTCCGCCCGACGGACATCGACTTCGGCCGTCACATGAACAACGTCGCCTACGTCCGCGTGCTGCTCGACTGCTTCTCCGCCGCCGAGCTGGCCTCGGGCCGCATCGCGTCGATGGAGGTCCACTACGCCGCTCCCTGTCTGGAGGGCGAGGAGCTGGGCGTCTACTGCCGCCGTGAGGAGAGCGGCTGCCGCCTCGCCATCAAAAAGGCGGACGGCAAGGCCGCCGTGCTCGCCGCGGTGAAGCTCCGCTGAAGCAGCAAACGAGCACAATACAAGCGCCGCGGTCGGGTGACCGCGGCGCTTGCCGTTTTCTTATTCTTCCTTGCCGTAGAGCCAGGTGCAGCCCTCGTTCACGCTGTCGACCGCTTTGCGGTAGGCGCCGAGCACGCCGGGCGCGGGATGCGCGGGACGCTTGATGTGTCCCAGCCGCTCCGCGAGCTCCTCGTCGCTGACCTCGAGGTGGATGGTGTGTTTGTCGATGTCGATCTCGATCATGTCACCGTCGCGCACCGCGGCGATGGGGCCGTTGTCCCACGCCTCGGGCGAGACGTGGCCGATGCAGGGGCCGCGCGTCGCGCCGGAGTAGCGCCCGTCGGTGACCATGGCGCAGCTCGTGTGCAGGCCCATGCCGACGAGCATCGCCGCGGGAATGGACATCTCGCGCATCCCCGGCCCACCCTTCGGGCCTTCGTAGCGAATCACCAGCACCTCGCCGGGCTTGACGGACGTCTCCGTCCTGGGCGCGCGCAGCGCGTCCTCGGAGTCAAAGCAGACCGCAGGGCCGCGGTGGTGGAACATCTCGGGCACCACGCCGCTCTTTTTCACGATGCAGCCGTCCGGCGCAAGATTGCCGTGCAGCACGGCGAAGCAGCCGTCGGGGTAGAGCGGCTCGTCGGCTGTGTGGATGATCTCGGGATCGACCCTGCGGCGGAAGCGGGCGAGGAACTCGCCCACCGTGCCGCCCGTCGCCAGACGCGCGTCGGGGTCGAGATAGCGCTCGATGGCCTTCATCGTCGCGCCCACGCCGCCGGCCTTGTAATAATCGTACATATTGAATTTCGAGGACGGCTTGAACTTCGCGACGCAGGGCACGTCGCGCTGGATCTCGTCAAAGGCAGCGAGGTCCATCGGAATACCCATCACGCGCGCGAGCGCGCAGATGTGGAGCTGGGCGTTCGTCGAGCCGCCGGTCGCGGCGACGTGGCGCAGACCGTTCTTGAGGCTCGCCTCGGTGACGATGTCGGAAAAGCGCACCCCCTCCTTCGTGAGCGTGACGATGCGCTCGCCGACGTCGCGCGCCTGCTTGTACTTGGCGGACGAGCAGAAGAGCATGGTCGTGCTGTCGATGGGGCAAAGGCCGATGACCTCGGTGAATACGCCCATGGTGTTGGCGGTGCCGTACATCGAGCAGGTGCCGCAGGAGAAACAGATATTCTCACGGAAGCGGGTGAAGGTCTCCTCGCTGATGGCGTCGATGTTGCGCTGACCGATGGATTCCTTGAGGTCGGGCGTGACGTAGGTGCCCTCGTCCGCCTCGTAGGGCAGCATACTGCCCGCCGTGAGGAACATACAGGGCTTATTGAGCGCCGCGGCGGCCATGAGCATACCGGGCACGATCTTGTCGCAGGAGCACAGGAACACCAGACCGTCGAAGCCGTGGGCGCTCGCCATCGCCTGAATGCTGCCGGCGATCAGGTCGCGCGATGGCAGGATGAAGTGCATCCCCTCGCCCTGCGCCATGCCGTCGCAGGGGGCGGGAACATTGAACTCCGCCGGCGTACCGCCGGCCGCCCACACGCCCTCCTTGACGTAGCCCACCAGCTCCCTGAAGGCGCGGTGCCCCGGGTTGACGTCCGTAAAGGAATTGACGATGCCGATGACGGGCTTTTCCAGGTCCTTGGTGCGGTAGCCGCAGGCGTTCATCAGGCCGACGTAGTAGCCCTCCTGCGGGTTCGAGGGGGTGCGGTTTCCCTTCCAGCTTTCCATCGTGTTTTCCTCCGTTCGTCTTATCGGTTGTCCCCATTATAGCGCAGCTTTGCTTAAAAGAAAAGCAGAAATTCCAACGCCTTTCTACAAGAAAAAACTTGATATACAGCCTTTTTTCGGTATGCTGTGGAAAAACGACCGACCCGAGGACGCCGCCATGACGACCAGCTTTCAGATGTTCCTGCTCGCAGCGCGCGAGCTGAATTTTTCCCGCGCGGCGGAGCTTGCCTACGTCACGCCCCAATGCCTGAGCGACCACATCCGGCG
>ENA-UOJO01001554-UOJO01001554.1-human-gut-metagenome-genome-assembly--contig:-P57-NODE-1554-length-28539-cov-493.189896_pt1 | contig 28539 bp, 41 predicted proteins | sample MGYA00242351_ERZ723898 | MGnify/ENA metagenome assembly ERZ723898 | reverse complement strand
AGCCCCATTTACGGGCGTTAAAACCACCTTGCAACCTTTGTGATATGTGCTACCTTGTTGTAATGCAAGTCTTATGTCGATATTCGAGTTCAACGCCTGCGGTATGTTTTGCGTGATGGTTTGATTGTCAGCCGTAAAGTCAAACAACAGCATTATGTTGTACTGCCCGTCGTATTCCAAAGCGGTCAAGTCAACGCCCGTCGAAGTTTCTCGATAAATCGCCTTGTTAAGGTCGCAATCAAAGACTTTTTCGCCCAAACCGTTCAGGTCAACATTGCCTAAATCATCGTCGAGTTTTGCTTTGATTTCAGCAGCGTTGTTGTTTGTCGCAAGTTGCATATCTTGCAAGGTCTTGCTTAAAAGTTGATTTTTGTCCTTGTCGTAAACTTCGTCCGTGTCCGTGGGCTGTTCGCCAACTTGCCATTGACTGCCGTTCCACTTGAATTGCATTCCGCTACCCTTGCTGATTTCTTCGCCGTTTACTGAAATGTCGTTCGTGCTTGTTGCGGAGTTCGACACAAAGAAAGTTGCGAATTTTCCAACATCGGCAGGCGCAGGCAAGGTCAATGCCGTTGCGGTTTCGGTTTGCTCTATTCTCAACGCTCCGAAAGTCGTATAATCTATCGCGGGCAATGCGACAGGGTTCGTTAAGGTCAAAATGCCCCTTTCTTCGTCCGTTATACTTGACGCAATCAATAAAACGCAATCTAACTTTTCCGTCGTTGTGAGCGTGATATTGCCGTCCGTGTCTATCTTTGCCGAAAACGCTATTCTTTCGTAGGTGTTCGCCGCAACTAACTCTTGCAAGTCGATAAAATAATTCGTGTTCGGTGCTTGCTGGTGTCTTGTTTGCGGGATAGTCGTGCTGAAAGTTCCGTCCGCATTTGCCGTCCAATCGGTAGTAAGCACGTTTATTGACTTCATACCGTTTAATGTGTTCACGTCAAAAGTAATTGATTGCGCGACCAAATTGAACGTTGACGGATACACAGCGTTTGAATATACGTTAATGGTCGTTGCCGTGCTTTCGGTCGTGATAACGTCTAACGACTTCGTGAAAGTGTCGCCAGCGTTTGCTTTTATGCTGTTATTGCCCAAAGCCGAATAAATAGACGATATTTCTATAAGTGTCGGAGTGTCCGCCGCAAGTGCGATTTCGTTCGTAAGTTCCGCCGACAACAGCGTTTCCGCTTGTCCTGCTTTCTTGACCTTTGTCGTAAGCCTGAATTGCACCGAGCATTTTCTGTTCGCGCTAACCCAAATCGCCGAACGGTCGGTAGAGTTCTTCGTGAAGTTGTAGTTGCCCGTCAACACCCTACCTATCAAAAACACGTTCGCCGTGCCGATTGCGTTCACCGTCTTTGTGAATTGAATACCGCTTGCAGGAGTTGTAGGTACATTTTCAACAAAACCGTTAGCCGAATAGTAATAAATGTTCGTATACGTTATCGGCAAATACTTGCTGTCGCTTTCGGACTTCGTGTAAACGTCGCTCTGTTTCGCATAAGTCAAGTTAATTACATTGCCGAGTTGGTCTTGCAGTGCTTTTGTGGATATGCCGACAACTTGCGTGCCGTTGACAATGTTCGTCTGCAACACGTCAATCAGATTGATTTTCGTTTGTATGTTTCTGTAAACGCCGTCATTGTCCTTGTAATAGACGTTTTTGATTTCGCCACCCGTAATATCAACAAGAACGTTATTTGTCGAGCCTATGCCGAACGTGCCTTTAATCGTTCCCAAACTTCCGTTGCTAGCTTGTTCGAGAGGCGGTATTTCGTAGCCGTTCCAAGTATTATTGCCGCCATAAATGTACTTGTAGTTTTTGTCCGTCGCTCCGACGATTTCCAACACAAAGATTATGCTGTCGTTCGGTTTCGGGTTTCTTCCGAGTTGCGACACGGTAAACGCCGTAAGTTCGTCATCGGTGGGGAGTGCCGCGCCTTTCATCGTTCCGACAGGCGTTTCCGCACCAGCCATTGTGTTTTCAATCGTCGTTACCCTTGTCTGCAAGTCGCTTATATCTCGGTCGTTACTCGCAATATTTGCGGTGTTTTCGTCCGTATGTTCGTCAACTTCGTTAATAGCCCCGACAACGGTTTTCTTGTCGGTTGTAAGGGTGGACACGTCGCCTATTTCGTCGGAAACTTCGCTGATTGCGGATACAAGATTGTCCTTGTTTTTGGTCGTAAGGTCTTCGAGCGTGCCGATATTGTTAAAGTTCGTTGTGATTTGACTTTGCAAAACGGCGTGCGCTTCGTTGTTCGCCTGCTCGTATTGCGAATAATATTCTTCGGCTTCTTCGCCGATATTGTCCAAAACGTGCGCCGTGTTGATTGCAATCGCTTTGACCTTTTGACTGATAACCTTTTTCACGCCGCCCGTTTCCGATAAGGTCGCTTCGATAAACTGTGCGGAAATTTCCAACGCACCTTTTTTATAAAGCACGCCGTCGGTGTTCGTGATTTCGTATTCAAAAAAACTTTCACCCGCCGCGTCGGTTTTCGGACTTGCCATAAGGTGTTGGATAACATCGCCGTCTGCACGACGAAACGCCACCGTGACATAACTCGGCTCGGTGTTCTTGTAAATAACGCTCGTATCGTCCATTTTGTCGATAACATCGCCGTTTGCGTTCGTAACGAAATAATACCTTATGTAATTGCTACTGTCGTTCGCAACAAAAGTATTATCTTCAACTTTAACGCATTTGTATTCTTTGTTCAAGTAAACTTTCATACGCTTTTTTGCTCCTTGTTTTATTCTTCGTCATACAGCGTTACGCACGCATAATGTTTTACGGTCGGGACGATTTCCCCGTCCTTTTTGCTTAACTTTTCGGCAACAAGATAGATGTTACCGTTATCGTCTGCGATTATACAATTATTATACTCCGTGTTGTCGTTTTTTACAACTAAATAACCGCCCTTTATATCTTGATAACTCCAATATTTTACTTCAAGATAATCTTGTGTCGCGCCTACCAAAGTTCCCTCGGAAGTCTTGAAAGTCTGCGCGTTGCCGTCAAGGTATTTTGCGGGACAATCTTTGTACAATTTCAGCGTCGGTCTGTTCTCAACTTCAAAAGCATAGTTATCTCTAATCAATGCTTCTCCGATACGCATTTTTTTGTATCCCGTAAATTTATTGTCTTCAACCAACGAATAGATTTTCTGCAATGTTATGCTCTCGGCGCGGTCTTTCGTGTAACTTATATCGCTTTTGCCAAAGCCCCAAAAAACCTCGTTCGCACCGACCGCAGGACGCTTTTTGATGTTATCGCTATCAATAATGGGAATATTCCCGATTGATACATCGAAGAAACCGAACGCAACGCCATTGCTATTGACATACGGGTTTTGACACGCTTTGTTTCCGCCTATCCACTTGAACACGTTTCGTTGTGCCACAAACGATAAACCCGCGCTGTAATTGTCGTAGAACCGGCCGATAAAATTCATCGTGTTTCCCGCGCCAAAGCCTACCACGGGCAGAACGTAGTGATAACTCATAACCACAACGTTCATCAGTATCGCATTGTACATATCCGACGGAAAGGTGTTCACAAGCCGTTGTAACAAAAACGCGCTTAAAGTCTTTTTTTGCTCGTTGCTTTCGCCGTCTTTCAACAGTGTAAAGTTTCCTTGCAAACCGTACGCAATACTCGACCTTATCGGCAATGTAGAACGATAACCCGTAAGCGGGATTTGATATATCCTTTTTTCTCGCGCCAACCCGATTTTTTCCGCAAGGTTGTTAAAACCTTTCGTCATCGAATAGCGCACTTTATACCAATTCTTATCTTCCGTATCGCTATAATGTGCCTTGCTCATTATTTGCATTTCGGTCTTATAAACAACGTAATCACCGACCTTGTCTAACGGCTCTAACACGTCTTCACGCCCGTAAACATTCGTATCGATAGAAAGTTCGTCATTGCCTATTCTTTGCGCCTTACCGACCAAATTACGCCCGTATCTCGTCAAGTCGATAATGTTGTCCGACTGCCCGTCCGTGATAGAGAATAATGCGTTTTTATCGTTTTGCTTTTTGGTCTTGTTCGCTTCGATTATAACGTCATCAACCAACGGCGCGTATTTTGCGGCATAGATAAAATCGCCAATGCCCCAAAAGTTCTCGGTGGTTTCCATTCCCGTGATTTGACAATCGGCATCGCCCAACAACGCAACTCTGTTAACGTCAATGTATCTGAACATTGCTTTTTTCGCCGTCATTTCAAAAACGCTTTGCGTAAAGAACAAGTCCTTGTATGTTCTCGAAACATCTACCGATGCCGCCCCGCGCTCATAATACAGCGTGTTGTCTTTAACGTAGTTCGTATAACTTGCTTCGTTGCTATCCAACGCGTCCCAAAACTCCTTATCGACAAGCAAGTCTTGCGATGCTCCCGAAAAGTCTTTACTCCCAATCAACGGGAGCGGCGTGGGATAGGGTATTGTAATATATTTATTGTACGAAACACCGCCCTTTGTGTATTTGACATTGATTTGCCTATCGTCGTTTGGCAACAAAGAAAAGTCCGCAAAATATTCGACATTAAAAGCCGTTGCCACAACCATATTATTCGTTGTTGCCGTGTTCAATAAAGATTTGAAACTGTCAATCACAAATACATACGATTGCGGCGTTGCGTTGCTCACTTTCGACATAACTTTCCCGCAAAAATTGTCTATGTTGTTTTGCCAAAAAGTCCCAAGTCTATTCGCAACTTCCGTCTTGTCGGTGGTCTTGTTCATATCCATAACCCCGACTTTAATGATGTAATTATTCGTTATATCCGTAACAACCGCCCTTGCGTTTACCGTGCTGAAAAGCCCGTCCAATATCTCTCTTGCCGTTGCATTTTCGTTGATATAATCTTCTGCGGGCAACCCATAAAACGGGCTATTTTCCGACTTCAATAAATCGTCTTGTTCGAGCATATAAGGAAACGTTGTCGGCGACACAAGAAACTCGATATATTTTCCATATATCAAGGTGTTAAGGTTTTCAAACGCGGTGTCGATTTGCGTTGACAACTGCGTGTCCATTGTAGATATATAATGTAAATTTGTAAACTTTTCAAGGATTTTTGTCAATTCGACAAGCATAAGGTTATGGACATACTTTCCCGCACCTTTCGCAAAAGGCTCGACATTGTCCGCGCCGACAAGCATTTTAATGCTTTCAATCTCCGTTCCGTCGCCCTTTTCAAAAATAATCGTTGCAATCGCCGTGTTTTCAAACGGTGTAGCCGTGTCCGAAACAATGCGGAAAGTTGCGCTGTCCAAAGTATCGTCGGCAACCCAATTCATAACTCCGCCTGCCAGCGGCGTATATTCTTTTGTTATACCTTGCGAAAAGATTTTTAATTTCATCGCCTGCCCCCACTGCTCAAAAGACTGCCCGTGCGTTCTCTTAATTGCATCGCTTCTTGATTTGCTTTCGTGCGTTCGATATATTTGTCCGTTGCTTTCTTTGCGATGACCGCCGCCGCAATCACGCTCCCGAGTACGGGTTTAGCCAAAATACCGCCGACAAGCCCCGCAAACTCTATGCTCTCACTTATCCACGCTTGCCCCAAATAATCGCCCGTCAAATTCCCGTAATTCGATGTAGCCCACTGAAAGGCTTGTTTCCCGATGTACACTCCGACGAGTTTCGCGGTCGCTCCCGTTTTCGCTTCCGATTGTTGTTTTTTCGCGCTCTTTTCAGGCGACGAAGTTTCAGACAACTGCCCGCCCGTTTGTTCGCCGTCAACCGCTATATTATGGTCGAGATAAATATGATATTCTTTACTCATTATTTCACCAACGTCAGCGTATAACTTTTAACGCCGTTTTCGTATGCTTTTTCAAGCGTATAATCGCTCATTTCGACCGTTTGACCGTCTATAACCAAAGACAGCGTTTGACCGTAAATACCGCCCGTTTTGCCGTTAAAAGACCTATCTAATAACTCGCTCAATGTGTCGCCGTCAAGCGATTGAAAGTTAAAGATGTAAGTGGTCGTTAAAACTGCATCTTCGTGCGTTGCCCTTGTCTGCCCTTCCTTTTGGTATATGACCGAGTTCGGGTTTTCCGAGAAAGTGTATTTGAATAAACCTTTAATCGGATATTCGGTCGTCCCTACCTTGATTTTAAGTTCGTCCGTGCCGAGTTTAATGTTATCACTGTAAATTGCCGTGATAAACCACTGTATCGTGATATAACCGAACGTTTCGGTGCAACCGTCGTCATCTATGCTTTCCGTCGGAATATCGTACATTCCCGCCACGAAAGGCTTGTTGATGTTCAACTGCATATTATACGACTTTGTATCGCCTGCTAACACCGAATAAACGGCGTTGTATTTATCCGTAAACTCGTCAATCGCCTTGTATATATCGTGCTTTCGGTTTTCGTCGCAAAGTATCTTAATCGACATCTGCTCCGTCGTAAACGACACTTGCGGAATGTTCGTTTGACTTGCGTTCGTCGTGGACAATATAATCACGACCGCTTTCGGGTTTTTCTTGAACGGCTCAAAATATAAGTCTTGCGCCGCATCGACTTCCTGTTCGTACACGACACTCAAATCGTTCGTAACGTCCACCGTTTCCGACAAACTATCGGAAAACTCCTTTTCTATAAACTGTAAAAACAAATCTTCAAACATTGTTCCGTTTCCTTATTTGTGCTTGTCTTGTTGCCGTTTGTCTTTGTAAGTCGTCCATAACGTTATTAAAGTCGTCGGCGGTCATTCCTTGATACACTTGTTTAATGAGCGGCAATGCCTTTTCAATGCCCCGTTCTATCCACCCTTGATTTGGGTTTTGTTTTCCGCCCCATTTCGGACTTATCCACGGCTCGTTGGTATATACCGCATATTCGCCCAAAAGTTTACTCGTTTCGTGTCCAACCACAACGCACATTGTGCCATTGTCTATTTTAACTCGTATGCCGTTCCTTTCAAGGTTTCCCGTCCTATACGGACACACCGATTTTAACGCCATTACAAGCACATTGTACGCCATAATATCCCGATTGTTCATTTCAGATAAATCACCGTTAAAAAGCCGTTATACGCCGTTCTCGTCCGTTTCGTTGCCGTGTTCTGCACCGTGTACCTATGTTTATTATAGATAACCATATCGCCCGCTTGTATTTCTCTTGCGCTCGGCGTGTCGCTTTCTAAAACCAAAGTCCAGTCGTGCGACGTTACTCCGTCCGTCGGATTTGCGTCAAAACGAGTTGCCCCCGTTTCGATAACCCGAATAGACTTCTCGGCAACTTCCGTTCCCGTTTTGTCTTTGTTATATGTTCCTTTTCGCCATTTTGCTATAATCATTGCGGTACTCCGTAAATTCTATAAAGCAATCGTGCGTGTTTCAAAATCTTAATAGACTGTTCGCACAATTCCCTTTCCATTATGGTCTTTTTATCAACCAACGCGCCCGTTGCCGTGTCATAGCCGCTTAAAGTCGAAAAATCCACGCTATGGAATACATAAAACGCTTGATAAATTTCCGCATCCAATACGGCTTGTTTTTGATAATCTTTACAAGTGTCAAAATCATAAGCACTGTTCTTGCTTAAAATGTAGTCCTTAATTTGACGATGAATACGATTATAAGCACCTTGTCCGCTTATTTGATATTGCGGGAACGTTTCCAACAACGTGGCAAGGTTCTCGCCAAATTCGCTTTGATAACGGTCTAAAAAGTCTTGATATGTCATAATTACCTCGTTTCGCAAGTTCGGGGAGTTGCACCTCGTTTATCTCTTACTTGCATATAAGGCGGTTTTTACGCCGCCTTTTTATTATTTCGCTTTCTGAACGTAAATCGCTTTTGCACGGTTCGACAAAACGAAACAGTCGTGAACGATACGACCTTCTGCAACCGCACCGTCAATGCCTTGTACGTCGGTCAACACTCTGTAAGTCGTGAGTTTGACAGGCGCAACAACAGCGTCTTTGTGGCACATTACAAGGTAAGTGTCAGCAGGGAAATACGATGCAGGAAGCATACGCACCTGAACGCCGTCCACTTCGCCCATAATGCCTTTAACAAGCGTTTCCTGCGTTCTGTCGCTTTGGAGTACGAATGCGCTGTCTTGTTTGAGCAGTTTCAAGTAAGCAGGCGTTACGAACGCAACCCTACCAACCGACGGCACTTTGTTTTCGTCCAAAGTCGCCGATGCGTCAAGGAACAGCGAGTAAGCGTTTTCTTTCGTAGCCGCCGCCGCAGTACCCGCAGAAACACCCGTTGCGGTCGCCATAGCCTTGATACGATAAGTATCAAGTTCGGGGATGATGACCTGGTCGATTTCGTCTTTAAGTCTTGCGCCGACTTCGTTCGCAAAGTTCGTTCCCTCGTAATTCATACGGTCGATAACGAACGTGAACGCTTTGTCCTGCGACAAGGTCATTTCCTGTTTCGGAAGTTCGAGTTCGGAAAGAGTGCCGAAACGGTCGCTACCAGCGATAGTATAATCACCGAGCGCAACGGTCTGTCCTTGATATACTGCAACGGTTTTGACACCGATAAAGTCGTATTTACCGTTTACAAAATCCGCAGTTTTAGATTGAAGTTTGAATGCTTCCGCCACAATAGGCGAATACTTTTCAGCATAATTGATTGCCATAATTGATTGCTCCTTTTATTAATTTTTTATTTTCCCAAAAAACCTGAAATAAAGGCATCGCTCTCTTCGCTCCCCGTGGTCTTAACAGGTGTAGCAGGCTTGAAACCGCCTTGTGTTTCTTTCACAACAAAGTCGGGATATTTACTTTGCATTTGATTGATGATGTCTTGCGCGTTTTCGAGTTCGTTATTCTCTGTCCATTTCGGCTCAAAATCGTTGACTACTTTTTTCAACAACTCCGTTACCTTGCTATCGAATTTACCGTCCGACAGCATTTTGCCGATTGCCGTTTCTCTTGCAAGGTTGATTTCCTTTTCTTTGAACGCTTTATTTTCGTCTAACAGTTTTTGATAGGTTTCTGCGTCGATATACTTTTCGCCGCCCTGTAAATACGGCTTAATCGCCTCGTCTGCGGCTTCCTTTTTGAGTTTCTCCAAACTCTCTTCGCTTACTACCTTTGCGCTGTCTTTTGCGGCGTTGACGTCATCGCCGTTCATTTTCATAATCGCGTCCACAATGTCTTTGATTTCAACATTCTCTGCCAACTTGCCGTCGAATAACTTTTCGATTTCTGCTCTTTTCATAAAAACTCCTTTACGCTTTTAACGAGGTTGCTTCTCGTAATTTATTTTTATTTGCTATTTTTTACGACGTATGCCCGTCATTTATACTCAATAACCGCCATTCTGCAACGACAATTAATCGTATTCTTTGCACTTGCCCCCAAACTAATATCAGCAGGGTACATCAATTTTTCGCCGCCAACAATAAAAGGCTTGTCAAAGTCCTGCACTTGCCCGCTCGCCATTCTATGCGCCTGCCTTGTGCGATTGTCTCCGACCGCTCGCCATACTTTGCGGAATTTCCGTCCTTGTTTCTTCGCAACTTCCACAACGTCCGCACGCCCTTTGTTTTCCGTTTGCGTGGTCGCCGTGGTCGCTATTCGCACATTGTCCGACAAATTACTTTCCGCAACGTTTTTAATTGCTGTAATTATAGGACGAACACCCGCTTTACTCATCAACGCCTGTACTATCTTTGACTTGATTTCACGTTCGATTGACTTCTTGTCCGTCAACGCCGCAAATGCGATTGTATCGAAAATATCGACTTCTTCGTATGCTTCCTTGCTGTCCGTTCTGTTTGTGCCTTTTACGCCTAATTGCTCGGCTTGCCAATCGTAATTTATCTTATATACCGACACGGCAAGATTGTTGACTTCCTTTTTGCTTGCTTTGTTTGCGTTCACAAATATATCCGCAAGTTTCTCACAAATCTTATCCAGCCTGTCATATTTCGACAACTCGCCAAACCGTTCTTGCGCCGTTCCCGACAACTCTACTTTCGCAAGTTCAATCGCTAAAAAGTCTCTCGCTTCTTTGTAAGCCGCATTGTATTGCTTGTTCAGCATTTTGGTCGTGTCGTTCAAAACATCGTCGCTATGTTCGTGTATTTGTCTTTCAGTCATTCTTCAATCCCTTGATTTCCAACACCGAAACGAACGTCCTTTTCTTCTTGCATTGCTTCAATCTCATCGTCCACGTTGTCTATGACACCCACGCCTTGCAGCATTTTAAGATAAGATTTCTCGCTTATCGTTCCCCTTAACATCGTCGCGTTTTGCACCGCTTCCGTTACGTTGTCCAAATGGTAAGAGTTGAAAGTAATGTCAAAGTCCGCCGCCCGTCCTGTTTTTTCAAGATACATCTGTATCGTTTCCGTTGCGGTCTTATAGGCTTCCCACTCAAACTTTGATACTCTCGTTTCAAGGTTTGCCCTTGCCGCTTTAATCGCCGTTGCCGTAAGGTTTCCGTTTGTCAATGCCTTTGTGTCCACAACGCCGCCGTCCCTGATTAAATCGTCTTTAATAATCTCGACAAACTTTGACCTTGCTTCGGTAGGAATTTGAAACTGCTTCATTTCCGCACCCTCGCCGATTATCTTTCTCGTGCGATTGATATTCGCCATAAAGTCCTGATAATAGGTCTCGCCCATTCCTGTGGTGTCTTTAATCACCCAATACGCATCCGAAAAGTCCTGTATGTTATTCGCAAACCCCGATTGCACAAGGTCTATAATGTCTATCTTCGCCCTTATGTTCGGCGAAAGGTCGCTCAATCTGTATTCATTGTTCCAAAACTCCACAATAGGCAATTTCGATTTTTCGTTTTCAATCTCTGCCGACAACGCACTTGCTTTGACCTTATACTTATAAGCCGTCAAAGGTTTAACCATTCGCACGCTCGGACGATTGCAATAAGTCGTTACTCCGTCTTCTGTATAGACTTCCCAATACATACTCGGTAAGTCGTTCATCATCATTCCCTGTATGTTCCACCAACGGATAAACGCTTTCAACGCTCCCGTTTCGTCGTCATAAAAAGGAATTGCCCTATCAGCCGAAAACACCGACAAATTGTCTCCGTCGCAATATATATAACTTATGCCCTGCGCCGAACACCTTTCCGCACCGCCTCTCATTACATAACCGAAACGCTTTAAGAATTTTCCGTCAAGGTCTATTCCGTTCACCGTCGGCGTTTCCTTGAAAAGCGTATCAACCTTTTGCGTTACCATATCGGTGAAAAACGAAAACCCTATCTTGTTGTTAGAAACATACGGATTTTCCACAAACTCTCCACCCGTGATTGCGCCCGTTTCTTCATCGCGGCGGTCTTTCCAATACATTCTGCGGACTTCCCTTATGGACGTGTTATTGCCCATATAATAATCCCAGCCTATTTGTGCCTGATTATATACCGAAGTTCCTGTATATTGCATAATAAGACCGTACGTTCTCGCACCGTCCATATTCTCGCCGTTATTAAAATCAATCTGATAACTTGCCATAATTAAAACCCTTTTATTCCTGTGTTCTTTATGTCTCTTATTATGCTTGCACAACTGTCAGGACTGTCGTCGTGCGCCGCGTCTTCCGAATAGTCAAGTATCTCGTCCAAATACTCCGCATCCGTGTTTCTTGAAAAATAAACGTTTTCCCATTCGCCTTTCAGGTAACTCGATATTTTCAGATACTTGTTCATCGTTTCGTGATAAACCATTGCACCGCCGCCCTTGCGGATTATTTCTTTCGCCAAATACCCTTTGTCGCCGTTATCTTCGCACCTTATAACGCCAGCCCGATAATACTTGACTATCGCCATAAACTCATTCAAGTGCGTGTCAATGTGTCCGGTTCTTCGCTTGCCTAAAACATAATACTTCCCGTCCACCTTTCGACAAATCGTTAAAACGCTTCCGTCTTCTCCGCCATACGACGCGTCTATGTGCGCTCTTCCGTTTTCAAGTATCTTGTCGTCGTCGAAAAACTTAATGTTCCCAAACAACGCATTCTCGCTCGCTATGTGCTTCAATTCATAGTTCGCCGCAAACAAACTCGCCGTCATACTTTTTCTTAATGCGTCAAGTTCGTCGTTCGTTAATAGCCCCGTCCGATAACAATCGTACTTCTCGGCGGCGGGCATTAAAGTGAAACAATCGTCCTTGTGCCACGGCGTCCCTGTGTTCGTTATCCGTCCGCCGACCATTTTGATGTTCTGCAACTCCATATAAATGGACTTTGTGTATTCTCGCTCGGCTCGGCTCACACGGTCTTTAATGTTGACTATATCGTCCGTATGCACCCAGTAAGCGTGCTTTCCCGTTAAACTGCCTTTAATACCTATTCCCAATAACTGCACCGCGCCCCTTGTTGTGTCCGAAAGGTTGGTCGTTATCTCGTTGCTGTTCGACTTTTTTATTTCGACAGGCTTGCCCCATAACTTGTAACTCAAAAACTTTATCGTGTCGCTCGATAAAATCTTTCTCGTTTGTTCTATAATCTCCGTAACGTCGTCATCGGTCTTTCTGATAAAGATTATGTTTCGCTTCGGAAACAAAATCATATACAGCGCAAATGCTACCGATACACAAGTTGTTTTATAACTTCCGCGATGCGCTTGCAGTGTCCAGTCGTTCTTGCCGAACACAAGTTCCTGTATCCACTTGTTGTGGAGTTTTTTGTTTATCCCCGTAAATCCTATCCAATTCGCCACCTTATACGGCTCGTCTATTAAAAGGTCAAGATACTTACGCTTTTCGTCCGTCAACATACGCTTCTATTTCGCCCGCAATCTTTGTGTCCCACTCGGTGATTTCCACTCTTTCAACGGGTTTCTGTCCTATCGTATCACGGATAACCTCGAAAGCCTTTGTATCGCCCTTGCTTGCCTTTTCTACTTGTTTAGCACTTATTGCAGTTAAAAGGTCAATCTTGTTTCCGTTCTTGTCGAGGACTTCCTTTTCCAAAATCGCTTCCATTGCTTCACGAAAAGTCTTTTGTCTTTTCTTTTGCTCAACCCTTGCTTTTCCCCCCATTGACGCTATTCTTCGCCTTTCTTCAATAGGTCTTTCATTTTGCGGAATAAGGTTTTGCGGGTTTGTCGCTTTACACGGCATTTTTCTTTTACTCCTTTAATATAATCCCCACTCTGCGAATTTCTCAAACCCGCCAATGGTTTTTATGTATTCTCTTGCCTTTTCGACAATTTCTGAATACGGTTTCCCGTCTATTGTCGTGTCTCCTATCGCACAACACAACTCGACCGCTTGCCCCGTCTTCTGCGCCTTAATAAACGCATAGATGTTCACAGACACATCCGCTTTCGATAAGTCTTTCCCGTGCAGTCCGCCGCCTGTTACGCTTTGCGCCATGTCGCTTCCGAGTTTTCTGTTTGTTGCGCCCGTGTCAACGTTCGTTCCGCCTGTCCAGTCTCCCAACGGGTTTATTACCGCTCTAAACTTCGGACACAATTCGCTTATAAAATTGCCCAGTCTCTCCGAGCTTGCGTCAACTCATACAACCGCTTGGCTGTCAAGCCGACCTTCTGCGCTTCGGCGTTCATATAGTCAAGCACCTTTTGATATTTGTTATTAAAGAACTCCATGTTATTATTGTTCCACGAACGCCCCTTGACGACGAACCAACATTTCTCCGTTTCGCGCGGGTAGGACAACTGCAAGGCTGACTTCATTCCAAAAGCGGAATGCTTCGCCCATGTGATGTAGTTTCGGAGGACGATCTCATTCTTCCGCGCGAGCGGTTTCAAGATGTGACTGTAAATATCCATGAGCGGCTCGTCAATGCCCCAACAATACCACGAACCCATATCTCTCAAAAATTCCAAACTCAACGGAATCCACTTCTTATTAAACTCCAAGAGATCGTCATAGTTGAGATTGTCGTTAAGAACTCCGTCCGCTTCTTTCTTCATTCCATACGGCGGGTCGGTAAATACAAGGTCGGCTTTTTTCCCGTCCATAAGCCTTTCGACGGTTGCCCTGTCCGTGCTATCCCCGCACATAAGGCGGTGTTCGCCCAACTGCCATATATCACCGAGTTGAGTTATCGGTTCGTTTTCCTCGTCGACTTCGGGCGGCTCGTCTTCGATTATCGTCTGCGGTTCTTCAAACTCCGACATCTCAAACCCAAAATCAAATCCGTCGAAATCTAATCCGTCGATTTCTTGTTCCAATAAATCAAAGTCCCATTCTGCAAGTTCGTTTGTCTTGTTGTCAAGAATACGATATTTTTTCTTTTGCTCTTCGGTCAACCCCGTTTTCCTTACGCACTCGACTTCTTTCCATTTTAACTTTTTAAGTGCTTTAAGCCTTGTGTGTCCCGCAAGAATAACATTGTCTTCGTCGATAACAATCGGAGAACAATATCCGCATTGTTTTATGCTTTCCGCAACTGCATCAACAGCGTTGTCGTTTTTTCTCGGGTTATTCGAATACGGTATTACTTCGTTAATGTTGAGTTTGATGATTTCCATTTCGCTTTTTTCACCATAACGCCAAATAGACGGACTGCTCCGCCTACTTTTTCGACCTATGTAATTTTAATTTAGAAGTCATAGGCAACTCCTTTCTTATGGGTTATACTTCATTATAACACGGTTTTGATAATTTGTCAAGCATAAATTATTTTTCGGATATTTTCCTTTTTGTAAACATAACTGCGGTCGTTTTTCTTGTCGATAATCAGCAGCGTGTCGGTTTGACTTATTTTTATATCATTTCGCCTGAAAGATATGTTCTCGCCGTCCTTGAAATAAATCGTCATCGTTTCGTAATGATAATCGTCTCGGATTTTATAAGTCGAACACCCGACAAAAACGCCCAAACACATTACTATAATAAGTGCTATAATGAGCGATTTGAACGATTTTTTCATTTTCTATTCTCCTTTCTTTGTTTATTCAACCAAATACTCCGTCCGACCATTACTCCGCCGAACACCGCAAACATCAACGATATGCCGATGTATATTACTTGCACCGCAATCGGGAAGTGCTTCCAACACACCCCGACGCATATTGCTGTTATCACCGAGGATATTAACAAAGTTATGCCGTTCGCTCTTAATGCTCTGATTTGTTTCATTTTTCATACTCCTTTAATACTTGATAAATCCGTCGCCATAAATCTTGTTGAGTTCGTCAAAAATATGTCCCATTATGTATATTGCCATAAATATCCACCTGCGCTTTTCCTATATCCCTTGCAAACAGAGCCTATATGTGCCCTTGATATTCCCGTCTTATCCTGCGCCTCTTTTGCGGAAGAATAAACTGTTCTTTCTCCTGTCATTTTATCAATTTGAGTTACACTAATTGCTCCTTTGCCGAGATGTGCTATTCTGTTATTTTTCCTATGCTCATCTGTTATGGGTGGTTTCTTTTTCCCTTTGTTGCTCTTACCGTTGTCAACCATTTTTTTACGTTTTTCTTCCGTTAGGTTCGCCATAGCAAGTTTCGTCTTTTCGCTAATATATCTTTTTTGTTCTTCCGTTAATTTTTTGCCATAGTTCGGGTGTTTTTCACCCGCAAATTTTCCTTTGTTTATATTGCTTAATTTTTGCTTTGTTTCTTCACTTGTGGTGTCGTGCAGTAAACCACCGCACTCGATGTTATAACCAAATTCACGATTGTCGGATTTATATTCATTGATAAGTTCTTTTTCAATTCTCTGCGCTTCCTCTTGCGGAATATTTTCATATAAAACTTCATGTTTTATATTCTCCCATCCGAACTCTTTAATTGCGGAAGAAAAATGTTGATTATGTTTATATCCTTTACCGTTTCTCCACCGCTTATTGCAATGCTGAGAAGTTATGCCAATATAAACTTTCCCGTTTGGCGCAGTGTGTTTGTAAACATTCCAAACCATAGTTATCTCCTAATACTTTATAAAGTTCTCGCCATAAATTGAATTGAGCACATCAATACAATGCCGAAGTCCAAGTCCGTCCTTTGTAGGTTTCCATAAGCCGTCCGTATCGTAAGCACCACCGCCCATACAATAGTCGTATTGTTTAGGATGAGTTCGCTTTAACCTTTCAAATCGGCTTTCACCTTTTTCGAGGTGCGCCCCGAAAGCACAAAAGATACAACCCGTTCTATCGCAACCCGTTGTGCAAAGTTTTTCCGTTCCGCAACCATCAATGCCGTAATCTTCAATGCGCATTTGGTCGCTGTCATCTTTATATACGACATCGCCGTAAACGGAAGCAATCGGGATATTGTTGTCTTTGATGTATTGCAATACGTCTTGTTCAGTCCAAAACGACATAGGATTGCTCATAGGATTTTTTGTTTCAAAAGCATTGCAACCCTTTTGCAACCATTGTGCAAACCTTTGTTTGCTTTCATCTGCCATTTGCGCCGTGATAGGTTTTTTACCGCTTTGTTTTGTATAATATTTTGCAGGAGTTTTTTTCATAATATCACAACATTGATTTGATACTAAAAAGTCAGCGCTTACTAATGGACTATATTTTTCAACGGTATAAAAAGATTTTTTACCGTCTTTTTTCTTTGCGGTTCCGTCTACATATTTTTTCGCCCATTCTTGCCCTTTCCTTGCGCCATCTATTTTTCTTGATACACCTTTACTGATAATCGGATAACCGTATTTCTTGATTACCTCGTCAAAGCGCATTTTCGGTCGCAATATCGTTACATTATCGAATGTCTTTACGAACGATTGTATTTCGGGATATTCAAGCCCCGTATTGACAAACACCGCTTCAATGTCTGGATAAACTTCACGGGCGATATGTAATAATACCGTGCTATCCTTTCCCCCCGAAAACGAAACATATACTTGACCGTCCCAATAATCATACCACTCACGAATACGGCGTTTTGTCATTAAGATTTTCGCCGACAACGGCAAAGATTGCATTTGCGCTAAATCGCCTTTTGTGTGTATCATCATTCATACTCCTTTAACAGTTCGTCGATTTCATAACTTGCATTGATTACAACATTGTCATTCGACACTCTGTTTTCCGTAAGTCTTTTTCTTAACTTTTCCGCAAACTCCCTGACCGCCGAACGCTCCCACATATCCTTTATGCCCTCAACGCCGTCTATGCCCATTATATAATCGTTTATGCCTTTCCCGAGCAACTCGTCAAGTCGTTCAACAATCGTGTTAAGGTGCTTGATTTCGGCTTTGAGTTTGTCCGCATCGCTCGCTCGCTTATAAGGGTTTTCGGTGAATTTGTCTGTGTTTCTATCGCGTGCTTTTGCCGCTTCATATATTGCTTGCCAATATTCTTCGTCAGTCATTTTCCGCTCCTTTATCTACTAACCAAAGTGTCGCAAATATAACCGTTCTCGTCCCTTGTTACAACTTCGTCATAATTGTATGTGTTATAAAAGTCCATTGCATCCGAGAAAGTCTTAAACTTCACTTGTTCCAACATTTCGTCGCTATTAGGTTTGCGTTTGATTACATAATACATTTTACACTCCTTCGGGCATTGCCCTTTCCTTTATTTCTACTCTTATTATACACCCCCGTCCCGTGTTTGTCAATAGTTTTTCAACAATTTTATAAATAATTTTTTCCGAATATTTCCCGAAACTCGTCAATCGTCCAACCATACTCGTCCATTGCCGCTTTTTGCCCGATTTGCTTCAATCGCGTGTCCGCATCCTGATTGTAATGTACCCCGTTCGGCGGCTCGTTATGACACCAATGGCACAAGTGAACGGTTAGTCCGTATTTTTCCGACTTCTTCCGATTTGCAGTTCCGTTGAAGATGTGATGTCGTTCTATCCACTCCGCCCGTCCGCAAATGTAACACCTGTCTTCGCTATCGCCTTTAATTATTGATTTCATACGCTCCTGTCTTGTGCGAATTCTATGTACTCCGCCGTGTTATCTATTCTGACCTTGTAACTGTCGCCCCGCAATGACGGATAGAGTTCCATAACCTTTCTTCTCGCTCGTCCCACGGTTTCCATACTCGGCAATTCTTCCGCCTTTACCAAGTTCGCCAACTCGTTGAACGGTATGCTGACCGAATATCCGTACTTGTTCAACACGAACCCGTAAAGCACGAAGTCGCAATCTCTTGCTCTCGGTTTTTGCTCCAAAATCTCCTTAACAATCTCCGCTGTATTCCGTATCTTCATCGTTGTTTTCCCCTAATATCTCCATAAGTTTAGCAAGGTGTTGTTCCTTCCGCTTGTTCGGGCATTCGATTACAAGCCGAATATCGCCCTTTGTGAGCCTGTTATTTATTTCGTCGATTACTTTCTTTCGACCTTGCTTAATTCCGTCGTAATAGCCTTTTGCGGGCTTCTGTTCGCCTAATGCCTGTTTGCCTTGCCCTTGACTTCCTGTTGTATGATTGTATAATTGATAGCCAAGTTCGTGGCACTTCCGTATCCATTCTTGCTCCAAATGGTTGAGTTCGCTCTCGTCGCAATGGATAATCTTTTCGCACTTCCACTTGTTTTCTCTCGTGAACGCCGAGCCGATGCCGTGCTTCTTCAAAGACAGGTCGATGTGCTGATACCCCATAAGGTGTTCCGCGAGCCTTGTAAGGACTTTTTTCGCCTGCCCCACATAAGCAAACTTAAAGCCGTTGTCGTCGTAGCGCGTGAGTATGTATATTCCGCTCTCGTCCTTGATAGAATAGTATTGCAACCATTGTTCTTTGTTTTTCTTCAATATGGCATATCGTTGCTTATTGTTCATTTCCCGTTCTCCCATAAAGATTTCATTTCCGCAAGTTCTTCGGGCGTTCTCGTGTCTATGCCCAACGCCTGCGCTTCTTCGACAATTCCTGAAAGAAAGATACTCATCTCTCTTGTGTCGTACTCCGACGAGCCTTTGTAAACCCTATAATGCGTAAACTCCACGCCGTTGACCTTTCCATATCCTGCGACTTCTGAATACTTAACAAACCCGTTGATGTCGATACCCGTTTTCACGCTTATGAGTTCGCCTTGTCCGTACTTTTTTAACATCTCAAAGTAAATCTCGTCTTTACTTGCTCGCAGTTCGTCCGCAATCGCCGTGATTAAAACCCACGCATACGCGTTTGCGTCAAGGCTTCGCTTTTCTCGGTGTTGCTTAATCGTGATGTCAAAGTCCTTGTCCGCAAGGTTGGTTAAGGCTTCAAGTTTCGCTTTCGGAGCGGTGAATGTTACTTCGACCGTTTCCCCAAAAGTGATTTTAGGCTTTTTGCTCGTAAACTCTATCATTCTTCCCAACCACATTCGGGGCAATATCTTCCGACAACTTCGTTTACTTGATAAGCAGGTCTTCCGTCAAGATATCCTATATCGGTTTCAACCTTGTTTTCAAGTTCTTCCCCACAATCAGGACAACGCCCGTCGTCGATAAGGTCTTGTTGAACATCTTTCAACTTGTCGAACGCCCAACCCTGCAACGTGTACCATACGTCTTCCGCATTGTGGTCTTTCAGTTCTTCGATGATGTCTTTCAAGTCGTTAGCCGCGTCAATTCGGTCGTCATAATTCTCGCTGATTGCTAAATCTAACATATCCAATAATGTCTTCATTTTCAACTCCTTTGTCGTTTTCGGGCAACGCTATGCCAAAAACTACTGTTCCGATTTTTCGCGCGAAATAGTCCGCGTCGCTTAATTTTCTAAATTTGCAACATACATTGCCGCAATATACCGTGTACATCAGTCTTTTCCTCTATAATAGACGTAGTTATAGTACGCTCTGCGCGTTTTTGTTTCTTCCTTTTCCTTGCGCTTGTACTCGGCTTTCCACGCTTTGTAAACTTCGCAGGTGTCGTGGCACGCTTCCGTTCTGTTCGGGCACTTGTAGCAACTATTTTCAGTCTTCATCGTCAAGGCTCCTGTACTTTGGCGGTCTGCCCATTTTCTTCATAAGCCCGTTTGTTTTGCGGTTTACAACTTCGTCCACCGTGGGTATTCTTCCGAGGCGTTTGCACATTTCGTATATCCACGTCCTCGACACTCCCGTGATTTCTGCCAATTCCATTACTGTCATTCTTCTTCACCTCTTATTGTTACTCTTATTTGCGATTTGACTTTTGTCAATTTTTGGCACTCGCTATATACCGTAGGATAATTTTCTTTAAGTTTTTTGCTATCAACACTCAACCTGTCTGTCGGGGGGATGTAAGTCACAAGCACTTTCCCGTTATCCCAACTCTTTATGCCTTGCGCCTCAAACAGTTTCAGCAACTCGCCCCTTAATCTGTCCCGCTCGTCTTGCGCGGCTTTGGCTTGTTTCTCAATCGCCATAAAGTTCGCTTCTGCCTGCATATATTGCTTTTCAAGTTCTGCGTCGATTACAAGGCAAGAACGCTCGTATATCGTGTTGTTATACTCGCAGTCGAGCAATCTTTCAATCTCGCTGTCTTCGACCTTTTCAAGCCGTTCTACGGTCATTTTACCGTCCTTGTCGTAATGGAAGCAATAAAACTCTTTCGCGCCTTTCCATTTCAGCATTTTGCCGTTGACTTTCTCGTCGCCCAACTTCCGCGCGAAATAGTCCAAAAGGCTCACTTGCCACGATACATATTCGCGATTGAGTTTTGCCGTGGTCTTATGGTCGCCGATAATCAAAGCCCTGTCTTTCGTAATTCCCATTACGTCAGCAGTCCCCGCTATAACCATTCCGTCCTTTTCGTAGCCCAATAGTTGTTCGCCAACTCCGCAATCAAGGTTTTCCGCCACCCATTGCTTGAATTGCTTGCCTTGCTCGGTCGTCGGCTCGTAATGCGCCTCGTTGAGTACGTTTTCAAGGTCTTTATGGATAGCCTTGCCCTTGTTTGCACTTTCCTTTAACTTTGCCTTGCTAACTCCCGAATAATCGGGAGCAAGCCTGTGCTTCGCCAAAAGTTCGGTCACGGATATGCTTGCAATGTCCCCGTTTACGGTGTAGATGTGTCCTTTGTCTTGAAATTCGATATTCATTTTTTGCTCCCTTCAAGCGATTTTTCTTTTGCGTTGATTACAAACTCCGCTTGCTGATAAGTAAGGTCGTCAATGCTTGATACACGGAATTTTTTAAGCACATTCGGAACGATGATTTGCAGTTCTTCAAACTTTGCTTTTTGCTTTGCCGTTATAGGCTCTCCCAATTCTATCGGCAAGTCCTCGCCCGCATAGATATACAAGCCTAAACCAAACATTGCTAAATTCTTTGTAAGACACCTCATAATTGTTTTATTGATGTCGAACATCGTTGCGCCCTCAACGGTTTTCTTGAATGCTTTATCGCCACTCCCAACCGTATAAGTATAAGGCTCTGCTTTCATCGCTTTGTTCGCGCCGTCCATTACAGGCAACCACATTCTTCTCGTAAGTCCCTTTGCTGTTATGTTCGTGAATACCATATATCCCAAATTTGCGTCATATTGATAGCACCTCATAATGCCGTCTTTGTCCGCAAAGTGTTCAATTTCGTATGTCGCGTCGGGACAAACTTTCAAAAACTCTTGCCAAGCCCACGCCCACGAAAGGTAAGTAAGGTCTTTTTTGAGTTCCGTGTGTTCGTTTACATTCAACTGTATAAGTTTCTTAAACAGTTCTTCTTGTTCTTGTCTTAAATCTGCCATTTTTTTGCACTCCTTTTCTTTAAGTTCACCTTTATTGTAGCACATTGTTTTCCGTTTGTCAATAGTTTTTTTAATATTTTTTTCATAAAAAAACACACCCGTCATCGAGTGCATTTTTCAAGTTCCTTTTTGTATCTGTGCCGAGCCTTTTCTTCCGTGTAATATATCGCGGTGTAAAGTTGGTTATCTTCCATAAAGTAAACCGCCCACTTACTGTCCCCTATTTTCCGCATCGACGGAATTGCCACAATCACCCTGCCGTCATTTATTTGTATCATTCCCATTTTTATTTTTCTCCTTCCATTTGTCAAAGTAGTGATAACAATGTATCATTCCCACGCTTCCGAGTATATCCACAAGTCCGCATTGAGCATACAAAAGATACTTTGTTTGTTGCGCCGATAAACGCCCTATGCACGCTATAAGACCTATGTTAGCCACAACTATCAAGGTGATTATAATCGCCGTTCCTAACGCCTGTATCGCCCTCGCACGGTATTCTTTCCACTTTTCTTCAAAATCAGTCATTGTTCGCCAACATCGGAAACACTATCAGCAGCGTTATCCCGATTACTATCATCGTTATCGTATTCATAAACTATCTCCCGACACATCTTTATTGCTTCCGACGACGAGAAGCGTGCTTTCCCCGTCCAATTCGCCGTAAGGTTGGTATGCAGTTCCTGTAATAATTCGTTCGCCTTTGATTTACTCATTATATCATACTCCCGTGGTTTTGTAAAGTCCTTTTTTAGTCAGCCGAGAAAGGGCGGTTTCCCGACAAAGGGTGTTATTTTATTATGTTTTTGTGTATTTACGCCGTTCCCGCCCAAACGGTGCATTGCGGTTTAACGCCAATTCTCCCCCTTGACCTCAATCTGCTCGTTCATTTCCCTTATGCGGTCGATTGTAACAATATCGTACCCTTTCTGCATAAGCGTTCTTAAAGTGCTGTTAGATGTGATTATAATCGGTCTTTCGCCTATGTAGCGGTCGTTGATTATGTTGTATATTTTCGACTGCAACCAAGTGTCCTGATTGTTTTTCATAACAACATCTTTCCCGAAGTCGTCCAAGAACAGGAAGTCGCATCGCTTTATTTCCGTCAGTTCGGCGGTCGCGTTCTCGTAGATAAGGTCGATTATGCGGTTTATGTTCGTGAATTTGATTTTATAGCCCTGCTCCAAAAGGTCGTTTGCCATACACGCCGAGATATGCGTTTTGCCCATTCCCGTATTGCCGTAAATGAACATTCCTTTGCCGTCCTTAAAGTTCTGTCTTGCGTTCGTGCAATAGTCCTTACACACTCCGACGGCTTTTTCATATTCGTCCGTTCCCCTTGCGCTCGTTTCAAAACTTACTTTGGAATATCGTTCGTCCATAAGCGATATTTCTTTAAGTTGTGCGATTTTCTGCAAAAGTTTCCACTTGCGCTCTTCTTCTTCGTCTTCACGGTTTCGCCTGTCCCGACACTCGCACGCACACATCACAAGATTGCCGTTTTGGTCGATAAGGTCAGGCATCGCTTTCGGCGTGTTGCAGTTCGCACAATACAACACATCGTCTTTAATGTATTCGCCGTCGGTCATAGTACTTTCGTATCTCTTTAATGCCAATAAGTATAATTGCGTATCTCTTTTCATTTTTCTATCTCCTTAAAAATATCTCAATAAGTCTTTGTCGCTATAATTCGCAAGGTCAGGTCTTGCTTTTCGCAGTTCTAAAAGTTCACGCTGTGTCTTTTGTTCTTCCGTTTCTTCTTTTGGCGCAACTTGCTCGTAATTGTTCGCCCAGCACTCACCGTTGAAATAAGTCGCTCCGAGTTTTATGTATCGCTTGTCGGTGTTGCTAACTCTTATGTGATTGCTGTAAGTTTCAACGCCCTTTTTGATTTCGTCAAAACTTGCTTTCTTTCTCGCAGTCTTATAAGCCATAAAAGCCTTTTTCTTATCTTCTTTGCGTGGATAGACTTTCCAGACTTCTTCAAACTCTTGTTCGAGATTTTCTTCTTCTTTCTTTTTTATATTTTTTTCTTTCTCACAAGTGATATTTATATCACTAATATTACAAGAAATCTCAGAAGAAGTCTTTGTTGTATTCTCTGTATATGTCTCCCCATTGCGAGTAGGTACCTCTCTATCGGCTGATACCCCCCCTCTACCCACGGCGGATAGATAGGTATATGATTTTTTGAAGGTTACTTCTTGTAGTTTTTCGGGGTTTAAGCCTAAAAAAAGCACATTTCCGCACCGAATATCACCGCATTGTACCGTTCTTAATTCACGATAAATCACACCTTTTTTCTCTAAAAACTTGACCGCATTTACAGTTTCATTTTTGGAAATTCCAAATTGCTCGGCAATGCTATCGTATGTTCTTTGAAGCAAATCGGCACTAAATTTCTTTTTATAGCCGACAACACGCCCTGTCTTTTCGTCTCGAACTTCAACGGGTTTGTACCAATACACAATGTCCGCTAAAATTATAATGGCTTGAAAGTAAGGCTTCCCGTCGTCTTTTTTTAGCGTTTCATACCACATTTGCGGAATAATGTTTCCCGTAATGGCAATCTCGCCGACTTTATCTACTATTTCATTTCCTGTCGTCATCGCCTTTCTCCTCTTTGAAATATTTTGATTTTAAGTATTTTCTATTATAAAGTATGCCCTCAATTTTCATCAATGCCGTAAGTTCGTCATCATACTTGTTACAAGCAATATAAATGGCGTTCATTGTTTCATCGTCGCCGTATTTCTTCGCTATGTCTGCTATTTTGAGAACACCTTCAATCGAAAGCATTATGCCGTAAGTGCTATAAAATGCGTCCGCTGCATAGTCAATTATACCATTGTACTTTTCCATATTCACGCTCCTTTTTCGTATAAAAAAACCGCCCTAACGTTCCCTTTTTGCGAAAGACGGGGTAGTTAAGGCGGTTTTGGATAACCGATATTTAGTTTTCCGATACTTAATGCTTTCGCTCACCAAATATCGATTACTCTTATATCATACACCCCTTTCCTGCGTTTGTCAATACTTTTGTTGCAATTTTTTTATAAAATTTTTGCTTGACTTTTTGCGAGTAGTCGCTTATAATAAAATTAACATTTAAGTTTCCCCCTTTGTTTTAGGCGATGATGTGGCAACACTTTGTCGCCTTTAATCTATAACTAAACTATGAATGAGAATGTAGTAATAACCGACAAAAAGAAAATCGAAGAAATACGAAAGGCGTTGCAGTCGCCCGACAAGGGCTTTGCGAATATCAAACCCGCCGAACGGGATAAATTGCCCGAAAACGCAAAAAAAGTGTGGTTTGGTATTGACAAAGACTAAACACTATGCTATAATACCATTGTCGCCACACGAACGACTGACATCATTTTTACACTCCGATTTGGAAAGCAAAGCCCCCGACGAAATGCCGAGGGTTTTGTCTTTTAATTTGTAAGTTTTTCCGCTTCAATATCAATCGTTGACGAGATAAGTTTTCCGACGAACGCTCCCGCCTTAACGGGCTGTCCGCTCCCAAAGGTGTCGTCAAATGTACGCTTGATAGGGTTATTCGACTTTTCTTTCGCCCTTTCGACTTCCAAGTCTTTGATTACTTCCACATTCAAGTTCGCAACGCCGTCAACCTTGTTGTTCATCTTATATCTGAATTGCGAGAAAATCTTTAATTTACGCTTTAAGGTCTGTTTCGTCCTTTCGTTCATCGCACAACCGAAGCATATTCCAGAATAGATTGAGATTAAAATCGTTACGCACTGAAAAATCAGCGGAATAATCATTCCCTTGTTAAAGTCGTTCCACGAGTACAATAATTGCCCTGAAAACGCTCCAAACGCAACGAGTGATAAAATCTTCCAACCGAATTTTTGTGCGCCGTAGCGTGCCTTGTGCGACCTTAAATCGCTCTCATCGTCGTTCGGGGAAACATCGTTCGCTCCACTTACCATTTGACTGAAAGTTATCCGATGATACTTGACTTTCTGTCCGCTCTCCCACAGTTCTTCTGCCGTAACGGTCAACGCTTTGTTTATGCGTTCAAGCCTTTTCGGTGTTCCCCACTTCTTAAAACGACTTGCGAAACGGAGTTTCTTTTTCCATTTGTGGATATAATTCTTGTACTTGTTCGCCTTGTTCAGGTTCTCGATGTAGGTTTCAAGGTCGGCTGTTTCATAATTCGCCATTATGGTCTGATAATGCGTGTCTAACGCGTTCAATCGGTCGTTTATATCCTTGTCCTTTGCAAGCATTATGTTTTCGGTAACGTTCGCAATGGAGAACATCAACAAGAATGTAGCGACTGCCATAACCGATTTTTGTATCCAAAAGTCTTTTCCTGATACTTGCGTTTCGATACCTTTGAAAATAAAGAAACTCGACAGTAGCAACGCCGCCGTGATACACAACGATATTGCCGCGTTAATGGTTATTCGACTGCCGACAAGCACAACTCTCTTTCTCTCGCTACTCATTCGGTCTCACCGTCCTTTTTAATGGTTGCGACTTCCCTTAAATGAGTAGTCAAGCAATGCAAGCACACTTTGCCGAACACGCTCGCCGCAATGATTTCGATAATGAGTTCCAACTTTTCGATTGCGTCCCTAAAAGCCGACAAAACAGCCAACGCCATTAAAAGATAGAACATAATCGGTATGTATGTTATATTCGACACGACCTTTTCTTCCTTTGCGACTGTCTTGACCAACAGTTCCGACGGGTTATCCGCGACTTTCAAATCTGCCTTGTGTTGGTAATATCCTTTAAGATACTCGTCATACCTTGACTTAAAAATGCCGTAGATTATAGCGCAAAGAATAGCAAGGCTTATCAAAGTCCAAAAGAAACCTTTTGAGTTTGCGCTCATCGTGTATTGCAGGGTGTCGGTGTACGAGTAAATAGCATATCCCGCAGTCGGCGCAATAAGCACAATGTACTCCATTATTGCCGACATTATGGTTTTCGGGTTTCGTTTCATACTCTCACCCCCTTAATACAAGGGCGTATTTTCGTTTTCTGCCACTTTTTCTATTTTGACGATAGGTTTATCGACTTTCGGCGTTTCGACCGCCACAAGCCCGTTTTCGCCGTCCGCAAGGTCATTCATACTTGCTTTGAGTTCGTCACGCGCTGATGTAGATATGGTCTTAAAGTCCGAAACAGCGTTTGCGATTGCTTTTTGCGATTTTACAAGTTGTTTGCAAGCCTTTACAAGTTCGCCGTTGACTTTCTCGACTTCCGTAAGTCTGTTACGTGTTGCTTTGTCGATTTCCGAAGACATATTGATTTCGATACTGCCGTTGGTCTTTTCAACGATAGCGTTAGCGATTGCTTGATAGTCGGCGTTAGAGAGTTTGACAGGCTTTTTGCGTGCCACAAGCGTGGTGATGATTTTTGCGATGCCCGCAAGTCCACCGAGTGCGGTGAAAGCCGCCATAAGCCATTTGCCGCCAACAGCCGCAATGTTGCGGAGTTGGTCGATTTGCTCTGCTGTAAGTGATAAAGTTACCATAGAATACTCCTTTTGCCCGTGCCGTTGCTACCCGACGAGAGCGTTAAGATTTTTGAGCGGTAGCACGCTAAAATTCGCCTTGTTCTGCAACATTGTACAAGTGTGCAATGTCGTCCGAGTGTTTGTTTACGACTTCTATGAGTTGATTTACCTTGTCTTTGAGTTCCGCAAGTTCGGCAAGCATTCTTTGCGTGTCGTCCAAACTGTCTGGGTTAAGTTCAAAGCAAGTTATGTTTAAGCCGTTGCATTGTTTGGTCGTGCTGTCAAAATGTTCGCAAGTGATACAGTCTGCACTTGTTTTAATGCGTTTAAGGTTTTTGTTGTATAACATTTTTTATGCTCCTTTTAATTGGTTATTTTGCGATATTTGAACGATAAAGGTTCTGTTGTAGAAGAACCCGAACCCGAGCGTTCAACGCGTAATGTTCCGTCACCAGAACAAATAGGCGAAACAACCGTAACGCTTCCAGCTGTTAGCACAGAAACCCAACAAGCCCCGTTATTTGGTTTGCCTTGTTCGTATTGTACAAAGAATGTTTTGTTTCCATCGTATGGATATTCGGTAGTAACGATTTCGTATAGCCCTTCTTCTGTTAAGACGCTTGTGCTTGTCCACTCTTTCCATTCCCCAACCGACACAAACCCGCTGTCATTTGTGAGCTGACTTGTGTTAGTCGGTATATCTAAGGTCGTTGCAAAGTTACTGTCGTTTTCAAGTTGACTTGTTTTCGTAGGTACGTCAGGCACATAAGCGTTTATGACTTCAAAAAGTCCCTCGGTCGATGTGTTGAGAATTTCCATTTCATAAGACACTGAACCTTCCGTACTTGCTGTAAGGGTTATGCTTCCGTCTGTTTTCGTTCCGCTAACAACAAGGCTCGAATTGATATACATTGTAACGGAACTATTTGTTTTGATTGCCGTGTCTGTAATTGTAACAGGTGTAATTACTCCACGGTTACCTGAAAAATAATCTATATCTGCTATTGTTATGTCAGAACCTAAATCAGCAACGAAGATACACCCATTTCCTGCTTGTATATTACCTCCCACAATAGTACAGTGGTCATATATAAAAAATTGAGAAGGTATATCATCTCTTTTGAACCATAATACTTTACTACCTCGTAGCCCATAAGAACTTCCATCTTCCGCTTTGGCAGAAAACATTGAAGAAGTACCTTGTATATTAACCACCATAGTATAAGAAGTACCAATAAAAAGCCCAATATCCGTTGTACTTGTTAATGCCTTACTACCAACAGCCGAATTTTCTGACCACGTTGCTGCATTCTGGCCTAAAAAATAAGGGTCGTCAGTATATGCTGTTGTTGTAAAATCAACTGAGCCTGTTAACTTTGTATAAGTAACGCCACCGCTACCGCCGCCCATTGCTTATAGTCTTTCTTTTCCGTGTTCGTCGGATAAACGCTGTTTGCCGCCTTGACGTTGTTATATACCGCTTTTGCG
>ENA-UOJO01001530-UOJO01001530.1-human-gut-metagenome-genome-assembly--contig:-P57-NODE-1530-length-28884-cov-4.876201_pt1 | contig 28884 bp, 16 predicted proteins | sample MGYA00242351_ERZ723898 | MGnify/ENA metagenome assembly ERZ723898 | reverse complement strand
CGACACACATACCGCACCCGGTATTGACTGTACCATCTTCATTATAAGGAGTAGATGAAGGGCTCTGGAAGAATGCATAGTTGGCTACAGCACCATCGTATGAAGTACCTTCATTGGTTTTTTTCTGGATCATTTTAGAGAACTGGCTGGTTACTTGAACAGTCAATTTCTTGAATGTGTGAGTAAGATTTGCGTTACCAGTAAATCTTTCCAAACCTTGGTTCTGAACGATACCGTCCTGTTTTGTGTAAGATAATGAAGAATAGAACTGAGTGTTCTGCCCACCACCTGAAACACTTACCTGATAGTTCTGGTGTGCACCAGTCTTAAACAGTTCTTTTTTCCAGTCAGTCCATCCTGTAGATGGTTTTGCAGCATATTTATCAATATTTTTATCTGCAAAAGCAGCGGCATCAGCTTCAGACAAACCTTCTGAATACAATCCCATGTTTTTATATCCAGTCCACAACAGTTCTCTACGTGAGTCACCATCCAACATCGGACGATAGTTAATAGCCATGTTAGAGAATCCCCAGTCACTGCGGAAGTTGATTTTAGTTTTACCCTGGCTACCGCTCTTTGTTGTGATAACGATTACACCATTAGCTGCACGCGAACCATACAATGAAGCAGCAGCAGCATCTTTGATAACAGTGATAGATTCAATATCGTTTGTGTTCAGTGTTGCCAAGATGTTAGTACCTGCATCACTATAATCAAATTCACTAACGTTACCGCTAGTTACAGGAGTACCATCAATTACATATAACGGGTCATTACCTGCATTGATAGAACCCATACCACGGATTCGAATGCTACTTACTGCACCTGGGTTACTAGAAGAAGAGCTAAATGATACACCTGGAACACTACCAGACAGTTTTTCTTCAACTGAAAGAACTGGAACATTTTCCAAATTTCCTGTATTTACAGTTGAAGCTGCACCAGTAAATGAAGCTTTTTTAAAGTTACCATAACCTGTAACAACAACTTCATCCAAAATTTCTGTGTCAGAGTGTAATACAACATTTACAACAGACTGTACTCCAACTTCCTGGCTTTTCATTCCGATGAATGAAATTACCAAAGTTTTGGCAGAACTTGGCACGTTTGTCAATGTAAACTTACCATCCATGTCAGTTACAGTACCTACAGTAGTACCTTTTACTAAAACGGATGCGCCCACTACAGGTAAACCGTCTTCTTCAGAAGTAACAACACCAGTTACTTTTGAAACCTGAGCAGTTACCAGACCAATACCTATAAATAGGAAGGTCATCAACAGCATCAATTTTCTTTTCATAAAATTCTCTCTTAAAGTTTAAATTTAGATTTAATAAAAATTCATTTACTCTAACGGTTTGCAAAAATACTAATAAATTTAAAACAACCTATACATTTGTGATAGTTTTCTTCAATTTCGATAAAAAAAACTGCTTTTTAACGCTTCTATCTCAAAAAATACGAATATATAAATCATAAATATCACGCGAGCCTTCAAAAACGCTATTATTGTCCAAGCTTGAATCAACAAAACTTTTTAGTCATTTATTCTATTTTTATTCTTTGCAATATGAAAAAAATTTCATTTAGACTTATTTTTAATCGTAAGAGAAAGCTAAACAGTGAAGGAAAGGCTTTGGTTCAGATAGAAGCCTATTTGGACGGCAAGAAAATATATTTTTCATCGCATATTTATATAAAACCAGAAAACTGGAGCAATCAAAAAAGAGAAGTAATTAATCATCCTCATCATATTGAACTTAATCGCTTGCTTTATGAATATATACTCCAATTGGAATGGAAAGAACTTGAATTATGGAAAATGGGCATTCCTATTGATTTGGGAACCTTTAAACACCATGTTAAGGGGGAAAAAGAACAGCAATCTATTTCTTTTTTTTGCTTAAGTAGAAAGTGGGTAGAAAATTCAGATAAAAAAGAAAGTACAAAAAGGAATCTATATACTACGCTAAATTTATTAGAGCAGTTCTTTCCAAAATTAAAGTTTACCGACTTTACTTATACCATGCTAACAAACTTCGAACAATATTTAAGAGGTAAAAACTATGCAGTCAATACTATTGCAAAACACATGAAACATCTTAAATCAATTATAAATGAAAGTATCAAACGAGGTTATATGACCTGTTCTCCATTTAAGAATTACAAGATAAAAACCAATGTCAGCAAGCATACTTTTTTATTGCCACAGGAAATTCAAAAACTTGAAAAGCTTCAATTCAAGCTAAAGCACTCTCGCATGGGCCATATTTTAGACGCTTTTTTATTTTGCTGTTATACCGGCTTGCGTTACTCGGATTTCATTCGGATACGGTCTTCTAATATCATTGTACTAAGTAAACAAAAGTGGTTGGTTTTTCGTACCCAAAAGACAGATATAGAGGTACGGCTTCCATTGGCCTTACTTTTTCATGGAAAAGCTTTAGCTCTTTTACAGAAATACAACGATTTGAATCAACTGTTTGACCTGCCTCCAAATCCAGCAGTGAACAAGATACTTATACAAATAGGTAACCTGGCTGGTATCAAAAAACATTTTTCCTTTCATACGGCACGTCATACAAATGCTACCTTATTAATATATAATGGTGTAAATATAACAACTGTTCAAAAGTTGCTGGGACATAAAAGCATCAAGACAACTCAGATATATAGTGATGTATTTCCTGAAAGCATTGTTCGGGATTTAAATAGAGCATCATTAAAAAGGGGACAAGTTCTGCCAAGACTTTGGTAATTTCATTCATCGGAATGAAGAGCCAGGAATTGAACATTAAACCTGAAATGAAAGTTGTGTTGCATTCTGATGCTGAAGTTTTGGATGATGTGGTAGTTGTTGCTTATGGTACAGCAAAGAAATCTTCTTTCACAGGATCTGCTGCTGCAGTGAGCGGTGAGAAGATTGCTAAGATGCAGGTTTCTTCTGTATCTAAAGCTCTTGAAGGTGCAGCTGCCGGTGTTCAGGTTATCAGTACTAGTGGTCAGCCGGGTGAAAACTCTAAAATACGTATCCGTGGTATTGGTTCATTCAGTGCTTCTTCAGCTCCTTTGTATGTGGTAGATGGTATGCCATACGAAGAAGATGCAGTGAATGCTATTAACCCTGCTGATATCGAAAGCATGTCTATCTTGAAAGATGCTGCTTCTGCAGCTTTGTATGGTTCACGTGCTGCAAATGGTGTGGTAATGATTACTACTAAAAAAGGTTCTTCTGAGAAATCAAGCGTAACTCTGGATGCTCGTTGGGGTGTTAATACACGTGCTATCCCAGAATATGATATCATGAAAGATCAGAGAGCATATGTAGGAACTGCATGGAGTGTACTGAAAAATCAGACAGGTGATGGCCAGCAGGCTTCTAAAGATTTGATTAATAGCATTGGCTATAACCCATTTATTGGTGTTCCTAATGATCAGATGGTTTCTGCTGACGGTGTCGTTTCATCTGCACAGTTACGCCATAATGATGATTGGGCTGATGCTGCATTGCACAATGGCATGCGTCAGGAATATAACATTAGCTTGCAGGGTGGTAGCAAGAAAACTACTCACTTCTTGTCTTTGGGTTACCTGAATGATGAAGGTATTTTGCGTAATACTGACTTTGAACGTATTTCTACTCGTGCTAATATTACTCATAATGTTAATAAGTATATTGACTTAAGTGGTAACTTGGCTTACTCTAGAAGTGAAAAGAATGCAGGACAGGCTGAAGGCGCAAGCTTGACTAACTATTCGAATGCATTTATGTTTACTCAGCAGATTGCACCTATCTATCCGGTTTATGCTTACGATGAAAATGGTGTAAAACAGTATGATGAGGACGGAAATGTAATCTATGACTTTGGTGATGGTACTTACAGTACACGTATGGGTGGTTTTAGTAACCAGAACGTTGCTGCAAACTCAAACTTGGATGTACACCGTACTTTGAACGATAACTTTAACGGTCGTGCTACTGTTAACTTGAATTTTTTCGAAGGTTTCAAATTGACTGCTAATATGGGTTATGACTTGATGAATCAGGTTCGTACAGACCATATGAACCAGTTGTATGGTGATGCTGCTAATGTAAACGGACGTACTTATAAATATAATATCCGTTCACAGGCTTTCACTGCTAACCAGATTGCAAGCTATGCTAAATCATTTGGCAAACACTCTTTTGATGTAATGGCCGGACATGAGTCTTACTCTTACATCTATAGCTATCAGTATACTCATAAGTATAACTTCTATACTATTGGTAATCCTGAATTTAACAATGCTATCACAATGAGTGATATGAGCTCTTATACGAATGAGCACAGCATGGAAAGTTACTTCGGTAGAGCTAACTATAACTATGCAGACAAATACTATCTGTCAGCTAGTATCCGTACAGATGCTTCTTCAAAATTCCATCCAGATAACAGAAGAGGTACTTTCTGGTCAGTAGGTGGTTCTTGGCGTCTGACTCAGGAAGAGTGGTTGAAAGATGTAGAATGGTTGAGTGACTTGAAACTGAAAGCTAGTTACGGTACTCAGGGTAACGATGGTATCCTTGATATTAATGGTTATTTAGTTTACCAGCCTTACTTGCAGCAGTATGCAATCTCTAACAATAACGGTCAGTTCTCTGTAGTTGAAACATACCGTGGTAACAAAGATCTTACTTGGGAAAAGAGTAAGAATTTGAACGTGGGTGTTGAGTCTGGATTCTTCCACAATCGTTTGAAATTCGAAATGGAATACTTCTTGAAGAATACTTCAGACATGTTGTATAATATGCCTTATCCTATTTCTTCTGGTATTTCATATATCCCAATGAACTTGTTGGATATGAAGAACCAAGGTGTTGAATTCACAATCTCTGGTACTCCGGTACAGACTGCAGACTTCGTATGGAATGTATCATTTAACGGAACTCACTATAAGAATAAAATTGTTAGTTTGCCAGAAGAAAAGAGAAAAGAAGGTATTATTCATGGTACTTCATCATTGTTCCGTCTGACTGAAGGTGGTTCTATCTATGATGTATATACTTATGAATATGCTGGTGTAAATCCTGAAAACGGTGCTGCTCAGTGGTATAAAAACGAATTGGATGAAAATGGTAATATCATTGGTCGTACAGTAACTGAAGATTATAATCAGGCTGATAAATATGACTTGGGTACTACATTGCCAGACTTCCAGGGTGGTTTCTCTATGGACTTTACTTACAAGAACTTTGATTTGTCTATAGCTACAAACTTCCAGATTGGTGGTCAGTTGTATGATAGTATGTATGCAAACTTTATGCATGCAGGTAGTGATATGGGTTCAAACTGGCATAATGATATCTTGAATGCATGGACTCCTGAAAATACAAATACTGATGTTCCTATCATGGATGGTGCGCAGAATACAAACCAGCAGTCTTCTCGTTTCTTGATTGATGCTTCATATTTCAACATCCGTTCTATTTCTTTGGGTTATACTTTCCCGAAAAACTGGATGAAAGCTATTCAGGCAAACTCTGCAAGAATTTATGTTTCTGCTGATAACGTAGCTATGTTCTCAAAACGTAAAGGTTTGGACCCACGTCAGTATGAATATGGTTATTCTGCAGCAAACTATTCTGCAATCCGTGCGATTTCGTTTGGTGTTAACTTAAACTTTTAATTAAAGACAATTATGAAATATACTAAATATATTGGAATTTTAGCAGCAGCTTTCATGATGAGTTCTTGTGGAGAGGATTTCCTTGATAAAGAGCCAAGTGAAAACGCTTCTGCAGAGCAGATTCAAGATGCAATTGAGCATGATCCGACTGCAATCCAGGCATATATCACAGGTTATTACAAAAACTTGTTTGCTCCTGAAGCACAGCAGAGCCATGATGACTTTGGTTTGAAGGCTTTCGAATTGGCTACAGATTTGATGGGTGATGACATGGCTTATAAAACTCAGCACTTCTTTGTTTATGACTATCTGCTGGATAACCGTGGTTCTTCTTATCGTAGACCGACTACTTGCTGGCAGGAACTTTATGCTGTAATCAGTGGTGCCAATGAGGTTATTAAAAACTTGGCTTCTATGGCTGAAGATGGCGATGAAACTGTAGAAAAAATGCTGGGTCAGAGCTATGCTGTTCGTGCATATTGCTATTTTTGGTTAATTAACTTGTATCAGCAACCATACGAATGGAATAAAGATAAACCGGGTATTCCTGTTTATACAGAAACAGAAACTCGCTTGGAACGTGTTCCTGTAGGTGAAGTTTATCAGCAGATTCTTTCTGATATCGACAAAGGTTATAACTTCCTGAAAGGTAAAGGTATTTCAAGTAAGTCTGAAATTAATGAATATGCTGCTGCTGCAATGTATGCTAATATCTTGTCATTCGTAAACGATTATCCTGATCAGTGGAACAAAGTTGCAGAATATGCAACAATCGCTACTCAAGGTGGTACTTTGATGACTGGTGATGCATTGCTTTCTGGATTTAATGACCTGAGCTTGAGTGAAGTGCTTTGGGGAGCAGATATCAACTCTGAAACCAATACTTTCTATGCTTCATTCATGAGTAATATTGACCCATACGGACCGGGTTATGGTGGTGCACTGGGTAACTACAAAATGATTGCCAGCGATTTGTATGATAAGATTGCGGACAATGATATCCGTAAAAAATGGTTTGGTGTAGAAGTAGGTGAGAAAGATCCTCATTACTCATTGAAACAGTATATTCAGTGTAAGTTTGTAGACGTTGGTTCAAAAGGTACAGGTGATACTTTCTGCTCGGATTATATTTACTTCCGTACAGGTGAAATGTATTTCGTAGCTGCAGAAGCTTTGTATCGTGCAGGTAAACCGGGTGAAGCCAAGACGATGTTGGAAACTGTGATGAAAACTCGTATTCCTGACTACACTTGTAACCTGACTGGTGATGATTTGCTGAATGAAATCATGATTCAGAAACGTATTGAAATGTGGGGTGAAGGACGTCGTTTGTTTGATATGAAACGTCGTGGTGAAGCTCTTGACAGAACAAAAGCAATCAACCACAGTTCAATCTCACCGATGAATGTTCCGGCTGGTGATAAATTGTTTATCTATCAGATTCCTGATAAAGAAATCAATGCTAACTCAGCTATCACTCCTCAGAATGATTAATTGAGAATGTTCTGATATAAAAAAGAGCACACCTGAAGATGCGGGTGTGCTCTTTTTGTTTATATTTGCGATGTTTACAATACTATATATAGCTGAATGAAAGAATTTGTGATATCTGAAGCGCAGACTGAGAGAGCTGCGTTGGTGGGTTTGATTACACAGACCCAGAATGAACGTAAAACGAATGAGTATCTGGATGAACTTGCTTTCCTGGCTGAGACAGCCGGGGCAGAGGTCGTAAAACGATTTACGCAGAAGTTGGATACGCCTAATTCCGTAACTTATGTAGGAAAAGGAAAGCTTCAGGAAATAAAGGAATATCTGCTGCAGCAGGAAGAGCTGGAACAGGAAGTGGGTATGGTGATTTTTGATGATGAGCTTTCGGCAAAGCAGATTCGGAATATTGAAAACGAATTGAAAGTGAAAATTCTGGACCGTACTTCCTTAATTCTGGATATTTTTGCAATGCGGGCTCAGACTGCCAATGCCAAGACACAGGTAGAGTTGGCTCAATATAAATACATGCTTCCACGTCTGCAGCGCTTGTGGACACACTTGGAGCGTCAGGGTGGTGGTTCCGGTGCCGGAGGTGGTAAAGGTTCTGTAGGTCTTCGTGGTCCGGGTGAAACACAGTTGGAAATGGACCGTCGTATCATTTTGAACCGTATGGTTTTGCTGAAACAGCGTTTGGCTGAAATTGATACGCAGAAAACTACTCAACGTAAGAATAGAGGCCGCCTTATCCGTGTTGCACTTGTTGGATATACCAATGTGGGTAAATCAACCTTGATGAATCTTATGGCAAAGAGTGATGTATTTGCCGAAAATAAACTGTTTGCAACACTGGATACTACGGTGCGTAAGGTCATTATAGAGAATTTGCCTTTCTTGCTGTCGGATACAGTAGGGTTTATACGTAAGTTGCCTACCGACTTGGTTGATTCTTTCAAATCGACTTTGGATGAGGTTCGTGAGGCTGACTTGCTGGTGCATGTGGTTGATATCTCGCACCCTGATTTTGAAGAACAGATTCAGGTTGTAGAAAAAACAATTTCTGATTTGGGAGCTGGTGGCAAACCTACCATGATTGTTTTCAATAAAATTGATGCCTATACTTATATTGAAAAGGATGAGGATGATTTGACACCGAAAACCAAGGAAAATATTACGTTGGACGAGTTGATGCATACTTGGATGGCTAAGATGAATGACAACTGTATTTTTATCTCTGCACGTAACAAGACCAACATAGATGAACTGAGGGATTTGCTGTATAAAAAAGTGCGCGAATTGCATGTACAGAAATATCCTTATAACGACTTCCTTTATCAGACATACGAAGAGTAGTTATAAATTTTTTGTAAAATGAAAGAGTATCGTTCGTTGACAGAAACTGAAATTGCCCAGTTAAGTCAGCAGGGCTGTACAGCTGCATGCTGGAGTGATGTGAAAGTGGCAACGGAGTTTAAACCAGACTATGTGAAGAACACCCGTTTCTCTGGAATGGTGAAACTGGGTGTTTTTGAAGGGGAATTTTTATTACCTGGAGGTCTGGTAAAGCATGCTGGTTTACACTATGTTACTTTGCATAATGTGACAGTAGGTGATAATTGTTGCATTAAGAACGTCAAAAATTATATTGCCAACTATGAGATAGGTGATTCCGTTTTTATAGAGAATGTAGATGTTATTTTGGTAGATGGAATCAGTAAGTTTGGCAATGGGGTAGAGGTTTCTGTTTTGAACGAGACTGGAGGAAGAGAAGTCATGATGCACGACAGGCTGTCTGCGCATCAGGCTTATATCATGGCTTTATACAGGCATCGGCCGTTACTGATAGAGCGGATGAAGCATATTATAGAGAATTATGCAGAGTCAGTAGCAGCAGAATATGGAACGATAGGAAACCATGTGACAATTGTGGATGCCGGCTGTATTAAGAATGTACGTATTGGTGATTATTGCAAGATAGAAGGAACGGGCCGTTTGCAGAATGGTAGTATAAACAGTAACCATTATGCTCCTGTACATATCGGATATGGTGTGATTTGTGATGATTTCATTCTTTCGAGCGGTTCGAGTGTTGAGGATGGAACTATGCTGACGCGTTGTTTCGTAGGGCAGGCATGTCATTTGGGACATAATTATTCGGCTTCCGATTCGCTTTTCTTCAGTAACTGTCAGGGAGAAAATGGAGAGGCTTGTGCTATCTTTGCGGGGCCGTTTACGGTAACTCACCACAAGTCTACTTTGCTTATTGCCGGTATGTTTTCGTTCATGAATGCGGGATCGGGCTCTAATCAGAGTAATCACATGTATAAGTTGGGGCCTATTCATCAGGGCATGTTGGAACGGGGTGCCAAGACGACTTCTGATTCGTATTTGCTGTGGCCAGCGCGTATCGGGGCTTTTTCCTTGGTGATGGGAAGACATGTAGCGCATCCTGATACTACCGACTTGCCTTTTTCTTACTTGATTGAACAAAAGAATACGACCTATTTGGTGCCAGGTGTAAACTTACGCAGTGTGGGCACAATCCGTGATGCTCAAAAATGGCCTAAACGCGATAAACGTACGGATAGGGATTTGCTTGATCAGATTAATTTTAATCTGCTGAGTCCTTATACGATTCAGAAGATGCTTAAAGGGCGGCATATCTTGAAGGAACTGGCAAGAGTGTCGGGTGAAACTTCTGAAACGTATGCTTACCAAAGTGCTAAAATAAAGAATGCTTCTTTGAACAAGGGTATCGGCTTTTATGAAACAGCGATACAGAAATTTTTAGGTAATTCCGTGATTAAAAGACTGGAAGGGTTGGAATTTGCTGATGATACTGCTATACGTGAACGGTTAAAGCCGGATACTTCTATAGGCACGGGAGAATGGGTGGACATTTCAGGACTGATTGCACCTAAAAGTGAGATAGAGCGGCTGATGGACGATGTCGAAACTGGAGCATTGTTTTCTGTAGAACAGATTCACGATCGTTTTGCATCCATGCATGCTAATTATTACACCTATGAGTGGACTTGGGCTTACGAAAAAATGCAGGAGTTTTATGGTTTGGATGCAGACCGTATAACTGCTCGGGATATTGTTGCTATTGTTAAAGGCTGGAAGGAGGCGGTTATTGGTTTGGATAAGCTTCTCTATGAGGATGCTAAAAAGGAATTTTCTTTAAGTTCGATGACTGGTTTTGGAGCAGACGGTAGCCGGAAAGAAAAAATGCTGGATTTTGAACAGGTAAGAGGTGATTTTGAAGGTAATCCTTTTGTGACTGCTGTAATGGAGCATATTCGTGTAAAAGAAGAATTGGGAAATGAGCTGATTTCCCGATTGGAGCATTTGTTGTAATTGGAAGAAAATGAATTTGCGTTGGCTGATTTTGATGATATGCCTGATAGGGTGTAATCTGGTATCTTGGGCTTCTTTAGAGAAAGAGGGTGATATTCCTACATTTGTTACTGCGAATACCCGTCAGATTGAGGTGGAGCAGATTAATATGATGCAGGACCGGACAGAAGTGTTGGTACGGCTTTGGGGAAATCCAGGTAGTAAAATAACTATAGATCCTCATATGGCTCTTGTTGCGGAGGGAAAGCATTATACGCTGACAGGTATCGAGGGAGCTGACCCGGCTGTTGGTTCTGAGTTTTATTCTGAACGCGGTGAGATAGGTCTGTATTTGCTGTTTCCGGCTCTTCCAGCTAATACTTTAACTGTTGATTTGATAGAAGGGGATGGTGGATGGAAAATTTGGGGGATACAAGTAAAGGGAAACGAACCTTATGTATATGTTCCTTCTTTTTTGACATCCCGACAGATGGATTTTACTGCTCCTTTACCAACAGTTGACTTGCATCCGGGAAGAACGATCATAAATGGATATCTGTTGGGATATACAGAAGATATGCAGGTGGAACTGAATTTGCATTTGCATGACTGGTTGTTTGCCAATGAGTGGGGGTATCCTATTGAAGTTAATGAAGACGGCTCATTTCATGTGGAGCTGAATTTGTTATTGTCCGGAGGTGCTACTCTCCGTGTAAACCAGCGTGAACTTCCACTGTTTTTACAGCCTGGTGATGAAATGATGGTATATGTGCATTTACCTATATTAAGTATGGCTGGCAGCAAGCTGTTGGGGGAACGTTATCGGGAAAGGCAGAAAGCTTGGTTTGATGCTCGCACTGCTTCTATTAATACAGAACTGGCTACGTGGGGATATCCTTTATCTGTTTATTCAGCAGCTAATTATAATAAAGAATTATGTGTGACTGGAGAGAAGAATCCGGCTCGTTATGTGTGGAGGAAATTTATTAAGGAAAGAAACCGTATCTTAAAAGATAACCGTTTGAGTGAGGCTTGTCGGAGTTATCTGCTGGTAAATCTCGAAATGGAGGCTTTTGTAGCTTTTGCTTCGGGAGCATTCTCTGGTGGTGGTTTGACCGAGCAGCTGGAACAGAAGCTGATGGATTTATCGTTTATTCATTCTCCTTATATTGGATATGGATATCAGTATTATGCGTATCTGCAAACGGTGGAAAGGTTTTATTCGGATAAAATAAAGCTTCCTGAAGAATGGGAGGATTTGAAGAAAGTGCATCCTTTATGCGAACAGTTGATGAAAAATATACCTCTATCTGCTGTTGATAAAGAGGAACTTCAGCATGTGAATACGCCTGCTTTGGTTCAGTATATTCGTGAAGTGAATAAACAGGTTGAGGCTGAAGTAGGAGCTTTGGAGGCTATGGATGGTTTTGCCATTTTAAAGACTGATACAATTTTGTCAGGGCAGGAGGTGCTTCAGCAGCTGGTGCAGAATTATCATGGACAAGTAGTTGTGGTAGATTTTTGGGCTACCTGGTGTGCACCTTGCCGAAAAAGTATGCCGGCTGTTTCAGCCTTAAAAAAACAGTTGGCTGGAAAAAAGTGCGTATTTATTTATCTGACAGGGCCCGATTCACCTGAAAAGGTTTGGAGTACTGCGATTAAGCAAATGCATGGTATCCATGTGCGATTGACCCAAAAGCAGTGGAAGGAGCTTGGAGCAGCCTATGGAATTACGGGAATACCTGCATATTTAATAATGAATAAGCGCGGAGAGCTGGATAAACAGTTTGTCGGTTTCCCGGGAACCTCTGTTTTGAAGCAGACTATTTTGAAGCTTTTGAAATAAGGTTATGGTGTATTTTTTTATTCCAATTAAGGAAAAATTTCAATAATACTTTGTACCTTTGCTTGCAAATAACTAATTAATAATATTACAAAGTATATGGCAACACCTGAATTTAAGTATCAGCCAATGTTCGAACACGGACATGATACTACTGAATATTATTTGCTTACCAAGGACTATGTATCTGTAAGCGAGTTTGAAGGAAAACCTATCTTGAAAATCGAAAAGGAAGGTTTGACTGCAATGGCTAATGCAGCTTTCCGTGATGTGTCTTTCATGTTGCGCCGTTCGCATAACGAACAGGTAGCTAAGATTTTGAGCGATCCGGAAGCTAGTGACAATGACAAGTATGTAGCTCTTACTTTCTTGCGTAATGCTGAAGTAGCTGCTAAAGGTGTATTGCCTTTCTGTCAGGATACTGGTACAGCTATCATTCATGGTGAAAAAGGTCAGCAGGTATGGACTGGCTACTGTGATGAAGAAGCTCTTTCTTTGGGTGTTTACAAAACTTATACTGAAGAAAACCTGCGTTATTCACAGAATGCTCCGCTGACAATGTATGAAGAAGTAAATACTCGTTGCAACTTGCCGGCTCAGATTGATATCGAAGCTACTCAGGGTATGGAGTATGAATTCTTGTGTGTAACCAAGGGTGGGGGTTCTGCCAACAAGACTTATCTGTATCAGGAAACTAAGGCTATCTTGAATCCTGCTACTTTGGTTCCTTTCTTGGTTGAAAAGATGAAGACACTGGGTACTGCAGCTTGTCCTCCTTACCACATTGCATTTGTAATCGGTGGTACTTCAGCTGAAAAGAACTTATTGACAGTGAAATTGGCTTCTACCCGTTTCTACGATAATTTGCCTACTACAGGTAATGAATACGGACGTGCTTTCCGCGATGTAGAATTGGAAAAACAGGTATTGGAAGAAGCACACCGCATCGGTTTGGGGGCTCAGTTCGGTGGTAAGTACTATGCACACGATGTTCGTATCATCCGTCTGCCTCGTCACGGTGCTTCTTGTCCGGTTGGTTTGGGCGTTTCTTGTTCTGCTGACCGTAACATCCGTTGTAAAATCAACAAAGATGGTATTTGGATTGAAAAACTGGATTCAAATCCAGGTGAACTGATTCCGGAAGAATTGCGTCAGGCTGGTGAAGGTAATGCAGTACGTATTGACCTGAATCGTCCGATGTCAGAAATCTTGGCTGAATTGGATAAATATCCTGTTGCAACTCGTCTGTCTTTGAATGGTACAATCATTGTAGGCCGTGATATTGCTCACGCAAAACTGAAAGAACGTCTGGATCGTGGCGAAGATTTGCCTCAGTATATCAAAGACCATCCTATTTACTATGCTGGTCCTGCAAAAACTCCTGCTGGTATGGCTTGTGGTTCTATGGGCCCGACAACTGCCGGACGTATGGACCCGTATGTTGACTTGTTCCAGAGTCATGGCGGTTCTATGATTATGTTGGCTAAGGGTAACCGTAGTCAGGCTGTAACCGATGCTTGTAAGAAACATGGTGGTTTCTATTTGGGTTCTATCGGTGGTCCTGCTGCTATCCTGGCTCAGAATAACATCAAGGGCATCGAATGTGTAGAATATCCTGAATTGGGTATGGAAGCTATCTGGAAGATTGAAGTGGAAGATTTCCCTGCATTTATTCTGGTTGATAACAAGGGTAATGACTTCTTCAAACAGATTAAACCTCGTTGCATAGGAAACTGCAAATAATAAACTGTAGGTACTTAACCGAGTTTTGACGATATAATAAATCCCGCTGGAAATGTCTTATAAAACATTTCTGGCGGGATTTTTTTATTATGACATCTTGGATGTTGAAGCATGTTTCCACATACGGTATACATAATAAGCGCAGTGGGTAAATGCAAAAATAAAAGATATGGTAAGCAATATTTTGCTTTCGTTCCAGCCAACGGTTTGTTGATGCCATAGGCCAGTGATGATGCATAACACAGAAAGGGTTACTCCCAGCATATTCAGGACATTACTTCCTTTCCGGTTAGGAACATGCCCTTCCAGTTTGCTGTGCTTGATGCCGTAGCAAGCGTAAATATCCAAACCTATCAGCATCCATAAAACCAGGCGAATCCATGTGTCGGCAGGAAGGAAACACATCATGCAAAGACAGGTAAGGATACCCAAAATGGGGACTGCAGGTACAAAAGGTGTTTTGAATGCACGATGTACATTGGGCATGGTTTTACGTACAATCAGGATAGCGGCACATACCAGTGTAAAGGCGAACAGGGTACCAATGCTGGTCATTTCGCCGGCAACTTGTGCCGGAATAAAGGCTGCCATAAGTCCTACTAAAATCATGAACAGTACGTTGCTGTGTGCCGGAGTACGGAATTTGCTGTGTATCTTCGAGAAGAAAGGAGGCAGCAGGCCATCGTGACTCATGCTCAAGAAGACTCTGCTCTGGGCCATAAGCGTAACCATGATAACGGAACAATATCCGAAAAGAATGGCCAGAATAATAGCTTTGTTTAACCACGGAAACGCAGGCTGGATAACTCCCGAAGCGTCTGGAGCACCCATGTGTTCGATGGCCACAGCTACAGGGGCAATACCTTGCTGTCCGCCAAATTCTGTATAATGAGCTACACCTGTCATAACATGTGCAAACAGTACATAAAGTAAAGTACATACCAGCAATGAAACCAAAATGCCGATGGGCATGTCACGTTTGGGGTTCTTGGTTTCCTGTGCCGCGGTACTGACTGCATCAAATCCTAAAAAGGCGAAGAATACGACTGCAGCTCCACGCAGGATACCTGAAAAGCCATATTCTCCCAGCTTTCCTGTATTTTCAGGAATGTAAGGTGTATAGTTTTCTGCTTGGATAAACTGCCATCCCAGTACCACAAAAATAAGAATTACGGCAATTTTCAGAAAAACAATGAATCCGTTGAAGATAGAGCTTCCTTCTGTTCCGCGAATGAGGAAGAGACTCATCAACACGACAATCAGCATGGCCGGAATATTGATGATTCCTCCATCCCATGGACAGGCAGTAAGTGCATGTGGCAAGTGAATACCCAGATTTTCAAGAAAGACCACCATATAGCGGCTCCAGCTGATACTGACAGTTGTCGCGGCTACGGTATATTCAAGAACCAAATCCCAGCCTATAATCCATGCAATAAGTTCTCCCATCGTAGCATACGAATAAGTATAGGCACTTCCTGCTACCGGTATCATGGATGCAAATTCGGCATAACATAATCCGGCAATGCAGCAGCCTATGGCTGCGATGATGAACGATAGGGTAATGGACGGGCCAGTAAACTCGGAAGCCACAGTTCCTGTTATGGAGAACAGGCCGGCCCCGATGATTACTCCTACGCCCAGTGCGACCAGACTTACTGGTCCCAGCACCCTTTTCAATGATTTACTGCCAGACTGGGCAGCTTCAGCTTGTAATGATTCAATACTTTTTCGAATAAATAATCCCATTTTTGTAACTGTTTGTTTTTAAAGAGTTACAAAGGTAAACATTTATTCCAAGTATCGGGTTATATTGCCGCTAATCTGTAGCAAAGAAATCTCACACATTTTAGTATTGTAGGCTGCCGACAGGATACGTTCCTCAGCATCCAGCAGACTTTTCTGTGCTTCGCGCATTTCAATACCCGACAAGTCTCCCAGCAGATAGCGCTCTTTGGCTATTTCGTGATTCTCTTTGGCTGCCACCAGATTCTGTCTTTCCAGATTCAGTAGCTGGAGATTATTATGATAAGCTTGCCATAGATTACTCAGGTCGGCACGGAGTCCCTGTTCCAGTTGTTCGCGTTCCAGTTCTGCATTGCGTATGGAAAGACTGGCATTTCTTTTTTCGCGCTTTCTGTTTCCATCGAAAATATTGATACCGACGGTTATGCCACCGTTGAATCCCCAATTATCCCGCTTTCGTGCAGCGTTTATGTCGTATTTATTTAATGTGTAGCCATAACCGGCATTCAGGCGCACATACGGATAATTTCTGGACAAAACCTTCTTATAGTCAAGTTGTGCCAGCCGTGTGTTTTGGTCGGCTCTCAATAATGTCGCATTGGTTGCCAGCGTACTGTTCCATAGAGCGATAAAGTCGAGCTGGGCATTTACGTTGATAACCGAGTCCTGTACACGTATCGGGCGGTCAACATTCTTTATGGCCATCATCTCGTTCAAGTTGATTCGCGAGGTATGTACCAATTCCTGCTGTTTCATATACTGGGCACTGTCGGCATTAAAGTCTACTTTAGCCTGCTGATAGTCCAAACGAGAGAAATTTCCGATGTGATACCGCTCCTCCACAATACGGAGTCTTTCCTTGGAAAGTGATACGGCATAGCGAAAGTTCTTTAAACGGATTTCCTGCTGAACATAGTTGAAATACTCTGCGGTCAGTCCGGCAATAAAATCCTCCAGTGCTATTCGGGTATTGGTTGCCCCTTGACGTTCCAGTTCCTGCAACTGTTTGTAGGTTGTACTGATGTTAAAACCATCGAATATAGTCCAGCTTACGTCTACTCCTGCCTGAAGAGTCTGGTCGAAGACCCCTCTGGTTTTGCTGACACTTCCACTACTTCGTTCTTCGGTATTGGTATTATCAACGGTTCCTGTATAGCCTGCAGTCAAATTAGCTTCAGGTAGATAACCGGCATTGGCCAGTGTTGCATTGTTTTTACTGATTTGTTCTTCGTTGCGGATGATGCGCAGCGAGTAGTTGTTTTGTAACCCTTCCTCCAGGCACTGTTTCAGGGTATAGTTATATTGAGCTTGTAGCTGACTGGTAAATCCTGCCAGTATGACAATGAATAACCCTACTGTTTTCTTCATGTTATTGCTCCTTTTTAATACGGTTCGTAGAAATATAAGAATAGATAGCCGGTACGATGTACATGGTGAGGAACGTAGAAACCAGCATTCCTCCTACTACAGCCGTACCCATAGCTATGCGCTGGTTGGCTCCCTCTCCGGTGGCAAAGGCCAGCGGGATAAGACCAAGAACAGTAGAGGCACTTGTCATCAAAATAGGACGCAAGCGTTGCAAGGCGGCATCGCGGATAGCAGCCATCTTATTTTCTCCTGCCTCCTGCTTTTGGTTGGCAAACTCTACAATGAGAATACCATTCTTGGCAACCAGACCAATAAGCATAATGATACCAATCTGGCTGAAGATATTCATGGTAATATCTCCAAAATACATAAATACCAGGGCACCTGCTATGGCCAGCGGTACAGTAAGCATGATGATGAGCGGATCTTTAAAACTCTCAAACTGGGCTGCCAGAATAAGATAGATGAGCACCAGCGCCAGAATAAAGGCAAACATCAGGCTCGAAGAGCTTTCCCGATAGTCCTTCGAATCACCGGAGAGCGCCGTACGGAACGTGTCATCCAGTGTTTCGGAAGCGATTTTATCCATTTCCTCCAGTCCTTCACCGATGGTTTTGCCTTCGGCCAGACCGGCAGATATGGTAGCCGAGATAAATCGGTTGTAGTGATACAACTTGGGTGGGGCCACCGATTCGACAAATTCTACCAGGTTGTCCAACTGAATCATTTGTCCTTTGTCGTTACGTATGTAAATAGACTTGATATTGGACGGTTGATTACGTTGTTGCCGGTTGATTTGTCCCAAAATCTCATATTGCTTTCCGTTCATGTAGAAATATCCCATACGCTGTCCGCTCAGACCGTATTGCAGGGTCTCGGCTATGTCGCGCACGCTTACACCCATGGTTCCGGCTTTGTCGCGGTTGATGTTTACACGCACTTCGGGACTACTGAACTTCAAGTCCACATCTGCCATCTGGAAAGTAGGATTATCGTATACCTTATTTAGGAATTCTGGTAAAACTTTCTGTAGCTTTTCGATGCTGACCGATTGCAGTACATACTGTACAGGCATACTGCTTCTTCGGCCACCGAATGAAGACTGCTGCTGGACAAATGCCCGGGCTTTCGTCTTGGTGCGGATGGCCTGAGAGATTTTTTCGGCGACTTCCATCTGTGAGTAGTTACGTTCTTTCAAGTCTTTCAATGTGATGCGGATGTTTCCGCTTCCGCTGGATACACGTGCAGTGACTGCTGCTGCATCGGGAATGATAGAATCTACCAAAGTGTTGATATCTTCTGTGTAATCACGGATGTATTCATAACTGGCACCTTCGGCGGCACGCGTGGTGATATTGATTTGTGAACGGTCTTCCAGCGGAGCCATTTCAGCCGGTACTACATTCCACAGATAACCAATCAGTATCAGTGTAACAATAGTGATAGGAATGGCCAATACCCGTTTTTTCAGGAATGCATTCAGCGAACGGCTGTAAATGCGGTTCATTCCTTCGAAGAATGGTTCTGTCTTGCGGTAAAACCAGCTTTGCTGCTCGCGTCTGACCAGCAGTTTGGTGGCCAGCATCGGTGTAAAGGTCAGCGCTGCAAACGAGGAAATAATGACCGAACCGGCTACTACAAAACTGAATTCACGGAACAGACGGCCACTGGTTCCCTCCATAAATACAATCGGAAGGAATACGGCTACCAGCGTGATGGTCGTAGAAATTACCGCGAAGAATATCTCCTTTGCACCTTCTATGCCCGCTTCGAAAGGATTCATTCCTTTTTCTATGCGGATGTAGATGTTCTCTGTCATTACGATGGCATCGTCCACTACAAGGCCTACCGATAGCACAACGGCAAGCATCGTGAGTACGTTGATGGAAAAACCGGCGATATACATCACAAAGAATGCACCGATAAGCGATACCGGAATAACAATACACGGAATAAGCGTTACACGCCAGTCGCGCAGGAACAGGAAGATAATGATAATAACCAGCACAAAGGCTTCGTACACAGTACTCTCCACTTCTGATATAGAGGCACGGATAAATTTGGTGTTGTCGAATCCGTAAGAATATTCAATATCGTCCGGGAGGTCTTTTTTCATTTGTTCCATACGCTGGTATACCGCATCGGCAATTTCAATATGGTTGGCTCCCGGTTGTGGAATGACAACGACACCTACCATCGGTACGCCATTCATCTTCATGTAACTTTTGATGTCGGCAGGTCCTAACTCGGCATAACCGATGTCGCTGATGCGGACAACGCGTCCGTTGGTTTCCTTCAGAATGACATTGTTGAATTCCTTGGCTGTATGCATTTGCCCCATTGTACGCAATGTCAGTTCAACCGTATTTCCTTCGATACTGCCTGATGGAAGCTCCAGATTCTCGTTGGTAATGGCATTTTTCACGTCTACCGGCGTAATGCCATATCCGGCCATTTTCACAGGGTCCAGCCACAGACGCATGGAGTAACGCTTTTCTCCCCAGATAGATACACTACTTACGTCAGAGATGGTCTGCAATTGTTCTTTTACCGTCAATTCTGCGATTTCACTCAGTTCCAGCAGCGAGCGGCTTTCGCTCTGAATGGCAACCATCAGGATGGGGGTTGCATCTGCATCGGCTTTGGATACAGTAGGAGGGTCGCAATCCCGAGGCAGATAACGCTGTGCACGCGAAACTTTGTCGCGTACGTCGTTGGCAGCCGTCTCAAGGTCTACCGACAGTTCGAATTCCACCGTGATACGGCTTTGTCCCTGCTGGCTGACACTGGACAAAGAACGGATTCCCGGAATACCGTTAATATTCTGTTCCAGGGGCTCTGTAATCTGATTTTCAATAACTTCTGCATTTGCTCCTGCATAGCTGCAACTTACGGATATGATGGGGTTATCTACCGAAGGGTATTCGCGTACGCCCAGTGTGGTATACCCGATGAATCCAAACAGCAGAATAATGATGGTCAGTACGGTTGCCAGTACCGGCCTGCGTATACTTAGTTCTGAAATGTTCATAAGCAGTGCGTCTGTTAGTTGATATTATCGAGAATTACAGGCATACCGGTGCGTAACTGTAAGGTTCCGGAGGTAAGAATGGTATCGCCGGCTGCAAGTCCCTTTATAACTTGTACTTCGGCTTCGGTTCGGATACCGATTTCTACCTCTACAGGATAAGCTTTACCCGAGCGGTAGACAAACACTTTGTTTTTACCCATTTCCGGGACGATGGATTCGGATGGAATAGCAATGGCATCGGTAATTTCTTTCTGTTTGAGCTGAATGTCTGCATATCTACCCGGAAGCAGTTCTCCGTTGGCATTAGGGTAGAGTGCACGTACATTCAGGGTATGCGTTTCTTCGTCTATTCGGGATTCGGTAGCATATACCTGTGCATGGAATTCATTGAGCTTGCCTTCCAGTTTAAAGGTCAGATTGGTTCCTTTTTTTATCTGGCTGGCATAACGTTCGGGTACTGCAAATTCCACCTTTAAGGGAGTAACCCGTGTGAGTTTGGCTACTATGGTAGTAGGGGAGGCATAGGCTCCGGTACTGACCTGGCGTAGACCTATAATTCCGTCGAAGGGAGCGCGCAGCTCTGTCATGGCTATGTTTGCTTTGATATTTTCAATATCGGCGTTTAGTGTAGCCAGTTCAGTCTTAACCTGTTCGTATGCCTCTTTACTTACCGCATCTCTTTGCAGCAAGGCGTTTTGGCGGAATACACGGTCTTCGGCCAAGGGCATCTGTGCTTCCAAACGTTTGAGCTGTGCCTGCAACTGGCTGTCGTTTACTTTGGCCAGCAACTCTCCTTTGCTGACATAAGTACCTTCTTTAAAAAATATATCGATAATTTTTCCGGATGTTTCGAAAGAAAGATTGACTTCCTCATCGGGAATCAGTTTTCCACTGACTAAAATCTCGTCGGTTAATAAATGGGGACGCAAAATCTGGGCATTTACGTTCAATGCCTTCTTGTTTTTAGTGACAGGAATTTCACTTTGTTTCAATTCTTGGTTTTCTCGAGGGGTAAAAGTATAAATGCCTACTCCTGTAAGTGTTGCTGTAATGACAACTATAATCCCCCATTTGGTGTACTTTTTCATGAGGTTGTGTTTTTCAAAAAAAATATAGAATCTGTTCTTTTTCTGACAGATTCTATATTTATAGGTTTAAAGTCTATTCAGTAATTTAGGAAAAATTAAAAATTCAGGTTAGCCATTTTCCACATGCCTAAGAATGATGCTTTGGTAATTTCTACCAGTTTTTCCCAGTTGATTTTAGCAGATTCATCACTTGGAAGGTGATAATCTGGATGTCCGTTAGTATGATACCACATGATAGGAATATTGTGTTTAGCAAACGGACCATTGTCACTTCCTCCTACCGGATTGTCCCATGGGCGATAGTCTGGTTTTAATTGCAGATTGTACTTTTCAACATCATTTTTAAGCCACTCGCCAAAGCTGGTAGTTCTTTCGGTGTAGAAATAAGTAACAGTTTGCGGATTCTTTTCATCGTTGTTGCGGCCAATCATGTCGAAGTTAAGATAACCTTTTACCTTATTCAGGTCGGCGTATGTCTGTGTAAAATACTTGGAACCCAGCAGACCTTTTTCTTCACCATCCCAAAATGCAAAGATAACGGTACGTTCCGGCTGCTGTCCGGTAGCCAGGAAAGCGCGTGCAATCTGAAGCACAGCCGATACACCGGATGCATTGTCGTCGGCTCCGTTGTAAATCTTGTCACCGTCCAGCATCGGGTCCAGTCCCAGATGGTCGTAGTGTGCACCGATGATAACAATTTCGTCTTTGTTCTTACCTTCAATTTTGGCAAGTACATTGCGCATGTTGTATTTCTGATGCCAGAATTCCTTGAATTTTGCGATAGAATCGGGGTGTACTTCCAGACGTCCCGGACGCTGACGTTCTTTGCGGTAAGCTTCGAATGGCTGGAAATAATCATCAAACAGCGGTTCGAGTCCCATTTGTTTCAGTACTGCAGCGATATAGTTACCTGCTATACGTCCGCTTTTCCAACCGGCTTCACGGCCTTCCAGTTCGTCGGCAGCCAGGAATTCTACGTGTGCCTTAGCCGAGATCATATTGATAGAAGCCAGTCCTTTTTCTTCTGCACTGACTTTTTTGGCATGAGTTTCTGCCAGTAAATTGCCGGTGCAAGCCACCAGCATACAGAATGCGATAAAATATTTTTTCATGGTCTATAATTGTGAAGTTTACTATTTAAAATGCAGAGCGGTATTTCCCTTCGTCTTTATCTTCCAGAATATTGAGGTAAGAGGTATAGCGCGACTCGCTGATGAGGTGCTTTTCTACAGCATCTCTTACTGCACATCCGGGTTCGTGGCGGTGTGTACAGTTTCCATATTTGCACTGTGCCGAGAACTCGAATATCTCCTTGAAGTAATGTCCCACTTCTTCGTCCTCCATATCAAACGTACCGAAACCTTTGATACCCGGAGTATCTATCAGGTAACCGTTTTCGGCTACAGGGAACATTTCGGAAAACGTGGTGGTGTGCATACCTTTATTATGATATTCCGATATATCGCCGGTCTTAACATGCAAGTCGGGCAATATTGCATTGATAAGTGTAGATTTTCCTACACCGGAGTGTCCGGAAAATAATGTGATTTTTCCGGTAAGGGCTTCTTTAATCTGGTCAATACCTTCCTGCTGTAAGGCAGATACTTTCAGACATGGATATCCGATGTGTGTATAAAGATGGATGAGGCCTTCCAGATACCGTTGCTCGTCTTCGTTGTAGCGGTCTGTTTTATTGAAAACCAGTGTTACAGGTATACGGTAAGCTTCTGCCGAAGCCAGGAATCTGTCGATAAAAGTCGTACTGGTTTCGGGGTAGTTTACGGTTACGATGAGCATGCACTGGTCTACGTTGGCAGCTATGATATGCGATTGCTTGGAGAGGTTCGAAGCCCTGCGGATGATGTAGTTCTTGCGGTCTTCTATCTCACTGATGAATGCAGTACCTTCTGCATTCTCCAAAATAGTGACCCTGTCGCCTACGGCAATGGGGTTGGTACTGCGGATTCCCTTCAGACGGAAATTTCCTTTAATCTTGCATTCAATCTGTTTTCCGCTGTCTGTTTTTACAACATACCAGCTTCCGGTGTTCTTTATTACTAAGCCTTTATCCATTTATGAAGTGTCATTTCCGGAAATACCCGGTTTCCTGCTGCGTAAAACTTATTTTACTTCCACAGAGAACCGGGTATTTCCCGAAAGCATGTTATTATAATTAAACAGTCATGATTTCTTTATCTTTTGCAGCATACATTTCATCAATCTGCTTGATGAATTTGTCGTGAACTTTCTGCAGTTTGGCTTCTGAATTTTTCTGTTCATCTTCAGGCATGCCGTCTTTTACTGCTTTTTTCAGAGCATCAATGGCATCACGGCGTGCGTTACGGATGCTCACTTTGGCAGTTTCTACTTCACCTTTACACTGTTTAGACAACTGTTTACGGCGCTCTTCTGTCAAAGGAGGAATACCCAGACGGATAATCTCACCGTTGTTTTCCGGCATGATACCCAGTTCAGAATCGATGATAGCCTTTTCAATCACGCGGAACATACTTTTGTCCCAAGGCTTGATTGCGATGCTGCGTGCATCAGGAGTACTTACTGCTGCAACATTGTTGATGGGCACCATGCTTCCGTAAGAGTCAACACGAATACCATCCAGCAGGCGTACATCTGCTTTTCCGGCACGGATGTGTGCCAATGCTTCGTCAAGGTACATAACCGCCATGTCCATTTTTTCTTCAGCTTCGCTGAGAATAGTCTTTGAATCTGCCATATATTTTGGTCGTTTTTAATGTTTATAATTTATCTATTTATGATTTAGGTAATTATGTGAACAAAAATAAGCTATTTTTTAATTATCTGCAATAGTTGATGATATAATTCCATTTTCCTACTTTTGCAGGTATATTTTATAGAATTGGAAATGATTGAACTTTATTTGGCCAGACACGGGCAGACGGTAGAAAATGTAGCCCGTATTTTTCAGGGACATTTGCCGGGGCAGTTGACAGATGAAGGACGCTGTCAGGCTGAGGCGCTGCGCGAGAAACTTCGTCCGCTGGAGTTTGACGTGATTGTCAGCAGTGATTTGCAGCGCTGTATAGATACGGTACAGATAGCTGCCGGCGACAGGAATCTGCCGTGGGTTAAGACGGAACTGCTGCGGGAAGTGGATTGGGGTGAATGGACTGGTCTGGCTATTAACAGTGTAAACATAAAGCAGTTGCCGCCCCATGCCGAAACCAAGGAAATGCTTTATGCCAGAGCCGGTAAGTTTGTGGATTTTCTGAAAGCTAATTTTGATGGGAAACGGGTGTTTGCAGTTGGGCACGGACTGATAAACCGTTCGGTTGAAGCTTGGCTCAGAGGGATTCCGGTAACGGAATTGCATCAGATTCAGAGAATGGAAAACGCGGGCTTGCGTCATTTTATACTCAAATAAAAACCGCTCCGGAGTTAGGTCCCAGAGCGGCTATGGTGGTGTTTATGAAAATACACGCTTGACGAGGCAGAATTAGTTGTGTACCAGTGTACCGATGTTTTCGCCTGCCATCACTTTTTTCAGGTTTCCTACAGTATCCATGTCGAATACGATGATAGGCAAGTTGTTTTCCTTGCACATACAGGTAGCTGTAAGGTCCATCACCTTCAGGCCCCTTGCCAGTACTTCGTCGTAAGTAATCTCGTCGAATTTTGTAGCGGTCGGGTCTTTTTCCGGGTCGGCAGTGTAGATACCGTCTACGCGTGTACCTTTCAGCATGACGTCAGCTTCAATTTCAATACCTCTCAAAGAAGAACCAGTATCGGTAGTAAAGAACGGATTTCCTGTTCCGGCCGACATAATGACAACTTCGCCGTTTTCCATTGCTTCGATAGCTTTCCATTTGGTATAGAATTCACCGATCGGCTCCATGCGGATGGCAGTCAGTACGCGAGCCTTTACTCCGGCTGCAACCAGTGCCGAGCTCAGTCCCAAGCTGTTGATAACGGTAGCCAGCATACCCATCTGGTCGCCCTTTACGCGGTCGAATCCTTTTCCTGCGCCACTCAATCCGCGGAAGATATTACCGCCACCGATGACGATACCTATCTGTACACCCATTTCGTGGATTTCCTTTATCTGCTGTGCGTATTCGCCAAGACGTTTTTCGTCGATACCGTATTTCTTTTCACCCATTAAGCTTTCACCGCTTAATTTCAATAGAATTCTTTTAAATTTTGCCATAGCGTTTTCTTTATTGTTGTATAGGGCAAACTTACTAATTTTAGCTGGAATATACTAATAAAAGCATTTCTTTTGACGGTAGATGCCGGTTGTATCTCAAATGAAGCAAACTTGCATCATTGCAATGATGAACTTTGGGTACTTAAATGATGCGGGTTTGTCATTTAAATGAGGAGGTGAATAGAGAGGGATAGATTGACTATGCCTAAATTTACTAGCTTTACACTCTACTTGTATTAATACTAAAAAGGTTTATATTCTGATTTTTGTCTTTCTGAAAAAAATACATTTCTGTTTTGTTCTTTCTGGAAAACTTGATTTCCATTTTAAAGGTTAAAAAAAGTACACTTTGTCTCGTAAAAGTTCTGGATGTTCATTTGTCACTGTACTATTCCTATGCCATTCCTTTCTGTTCTGCATCGCTAATGAGGGTCTTTTCTCCCCTGATGGTATCCCAGAATTCGTCGTATCTTCAAAGTTGTGCATCATTATAGACTAATTCTTCAATTTGCAGGACAACTTTATTGATTTCGAGATTGTCGAGCTGTTCTTAAGGAATCAGGTGTGTCTTTTCATTAATTTCTGTTAGGTAGCGTAGCCAGAGTGTGTGCATTTTTTTTCTGACTGAAGTTTTTGGGGATGAATTTAGGAAGTCTCACGAAGATAAACTGTAACTTTTCAATCACATTATTGGTATGTTTCACTTGTACAATGCGGTAATCGTGGTAATATTTCTCCAGGGGCTGGCAGGAATATGTCATTTATCAGGCTGAGTAAATATGTAGGTTGTAACAATTCGTATTTTTCCCTCCTTCCAGTGTCTAGCGTAGACTTTTGATGCAATTGAAAAGAACCCGCATCATGAATACGGAAAACCTTAGAATCTGCATTTCAACGATAAAAATGCGTTCGCGTTCATCCCGGTAGCGTACATTGACAATATTGTTCTTTTCCCAATTCGGTAGATAGGTATTCTACTTGTACAATTTTCTCGAAAGTAATGATGAATTGATATTTTGAAAAAATCACCTTTTTAGGTGACAAACAGTTTAAGATAAAAAACTTTAATTTGTGAAGTTTATATAGAAGTTTATATAAATGTAGACTGTATTCGTTTTTTATGGAGAAAATTAAGATGCAGGATTGCATGTGAAAGCAGCCTGTGTGTGGCAGATGACTGTTTGGAAATATATTAGAAACAGTTATAGAAAAAAGATGAATCAGAGTGCTGTACATTTATTATGACGATTTGTCAGAATACGATAGTTGAGTTATTGTCAATATAGAATATACAGGTATGACAGATATTAGAAGAATCAATGATGGCAGAAATGTAGCCATATCGGTGATAAAGGTAACATCTATTCCTCACTTGTCTATCCTTTGTGCGGATGAACATTGGCAACAGGCTAACGAAAGAGTGTCCAAACGCTATAAAGAGGATATGTGCGGCTTGTTGTATGAACTGTTCCAACATTATAAAATGCGTATCATGGATTTCCGTGTGGAGCAATATGATGCGATAGAATTGTTATGGATGACGGCTCCCAGTCAGGGGCAGACTTATAATGCAGACATTTCTCTCTATATCATAATCCGTACAATCAACGGAGATGTAGGACAAGCCAGGCAGACGGTGGATTCACTCATGAACATTTGCCAATCTTCCTTGGAACTAGATAAATATCAGTTCGATCAGGTCGGCCTGGACAAGTTGGAGAGTGAGCTTTCTCAAGTCAACACGTCTTCCGTGAAGGTCATTGTAAAAGACGAACGTATTGATGCCATCAACACGACAGCTCTTCAGGCATGTTATTCGTATGACGCATTTTGTCCGACTGAAGTTGATTTCAGCCGTACAGTGGATATACTTATCCGTCACCCTCATTCGGCAGTGTCAATGCAGCTGATGCCTACCTATTTCACTTCGGCGGAGATGAATGAACTGGATGCCAAGGTACAGGTACTGAATATGCTGTCCAGTGGGGTGAATGTGCAGGGTATAGGAGCTGTACAGGTGGAAGCTGCCAAACGTTCGGCCAAGACCTATAATTATTACAAGATGCATGCCGACCAACCGTTGTTCCTGTTCAATCTGGTTGTTTATGCCGATGGACCGGCGGCACTGGAGATTTCTGCCAAGTTGATGGGACAGTTGAATCTAGGGCAGGATACTTCGACGGCTCTTTCCTATAAATCATTGGGGAAATTTGATCCGGTACAGAATATAGCTGTTTCTCCGTGGTTGGTACAGGATTATATACAGTCGAATCTTCGGGACGCAAGGGTATGGAAATCCGGTCTGGTGACCAATGTCTCCCAAAGATTGCCTTTTATTGTCACCTCATCCGAAGCATGTGAATTTTTCAGGCTTCCTATCGGTAACGAGAATATAGGGGCGGGCCTGAATGTAAACGAAACAGGGAATACAAGCAAGACGTATGCCAAAGGTATCCTGAACAATACGGACCTGCCTTTCGGTAAACTTAAAAGTTCGCCGAAAGGGGATGTAATAGGACTCAGACTGATTGATCTGGCGAAACACATGCTGATAGTGGGAACACCGGGATCCGGTAAGACGAATTTTTCGGTGGGGCTGCTGCGGAACTTGTGGCTGAAGCATAAAGTACCTTTCCTGGTGATAGAACCTGCCAAGAACGAGTACAGGGCGCTGATTCAGAATATACCCGAACTGCAGGTCTTCACACCGGGGAAGAATACGATATCTCCGTTTGTATTCAATCCGTTTGTACCACCGGAAAATGTAAAGCTTGAGTCGTATAAATCTGTCCTGAAGACAGGTTTTGCTGCCGGTGCGACGATGAGTTCACCCTTGGATAAGATTTTTGAAGATACCATTGATAATTGTTACGGGAAATTCAAATGGCTGAACACGTATACGAAAGATGACAAGGGGGAAATCTTCAACATCTCCGACTTTGTGAAATGTTTCGAAGAAACCTTTAATGAGATAGGATATACAGGAGACAGTAGAAACATCGGACGAGCCGGACTGGTACGCCTGCAGGGACTTATAAAACTGTTTGACAATTATTTCTCGATCCCAATCAGGGACCTGCTTTCGTATCCGACCGTAATTGAACTGGCTGCGATAGAAAACAGCGACGAGAAGGCACTTTACATAGCTCTGATCCTGCTTTCTGTCTTATCATACGTCAACGCCAATTATGTAGGGGAAGGGGATAAACTGAGGAACTTTATTCTCGTAGAGGAAGCACATGTCCTGCTTGACTCTTCCAGTAACGGAGGAGAAGGGGCTGCTAACCCCGCCGCCATCGCACAGGGACTGGTGAAACGAATGCTGGCCGAAATACGTAGTTACGGGGACAGTGTCGCCATAGCCGCCCAGTCTCCCAGAATA
>ENA-UOJO01001526-UOJO01001526.1-human-gut-metagenome-genome-assembly--contig:-P57-NODE-1526-length-28926-cov-31.913754_pt1 | contig 28926 bp, 26 predicted proteins | sample MGYA00242351_ERZ723898 | MGnify/ENA metagenome assembly ERZ723898 | reverse complement strand
CGCTGATGAACTCGCAGTGGCGGCGGCTGGCGATCTCCGGCACGACGCCGCCGTAAAGCGCCTGCTCCTTGACGCTGGTGGAGATGACGTTGCTCAGCAGGTGCCGGCCATCTTCCACCAGAGATGCGGCGGTCTCGTCGCAGGTAGATTCGATTCCTAAGATGATCATGGTTTTAGTGGGCCTCCAGCCAGTTTTTGCCCTGATGCACTTCGGTGCTCAGGGGGACAGCATAATTGACACAGCCTTCCATCTCTTCCTGCAGGATGGCGGCGGCTTTCGCGGCTTCTGCCTCCGGGGCCTCGACGATGAGTTCGTCGTGGACGGTCAGGATGAGGCGGCTCTCCATCTTCTCGTCCCGCAGACGCCGCCAGACCCGCACCATCGCCAGCTTGATGACGTCGGCGGCGGTGCCTTGGATCGGCGTGTTGCGGGCCATCCGCTCGCCGCTGGCCCGGATGTTGTGATTGTTGCTGGCCAGCTCCGGCAGGGAGCGGCGGCGCCCGAAGAGGGTGGACACATAGCCGCAGTTCCGGGCGTCGGAGATGGTCTTGTCCATGTAGCCGCTGACTTTCGGGAAGGTGGCCAGATAGTTTTTCAGGAAGGCGTCTGCTTCTTTGACGCTCACGCCGATGTCCTTCGAGAGGCTGTAAGCGCCCTTGCCGTACATGATGCCGAAGTTGATGGCTTTTGCTGAAGAGCGCAGGCGGGGCGTGACCTGCTCGAGGGGCAGACCGTAGATTTTGGCGGCAGTGCTGCGGTGGATGTCCTCGCCGGTGAGGAAGGCCTGCTGCATATGCTCGTCGCCGGTGACGTGGGCGAGGATGCGCAGCTCGATCTGGCTGTAGTCGGCGTCCACCAGCACGCAGCCGGGCCGCGCCACAAAGTAAGCGCGGAGCTGGCTGCCCAGCTCGGTGCGGATGGGGATGTTCTGCAGGTTGGGGTTATCGGAGGAAAGGCGTCCGGTGCGGGCTTCGGTCTGGTTGAAGCGGGTGTGGATGCGGCCATCCTCCGCGATGACCTTCAGCAGGCCCTCGACGTAGGTGGAGTTCAGCTTCTGGTAGGCGCGGTACTGCAGAATGTCCTCCACCAGCGGGTAGTCCCGCAGGGCTTCCAGCGTCTCGGCGTCGGTAGACCAGCCGCGCTGGGTCTTTTTGCCGTGGGGCAGGCCCATGGTGTCGAAGAGCATCTCGCCCAGCTGCTTGGGGCTGTTGGGGTTGAAGCTGGCGCTGCCCGTCTCCATGTGGATGCGGGTGAGGACGTCTTCCAGCTCCGAGCGCATCTTCACACCGAACTTCTCGATGCCCTCTCTGTCCACGAGGATGCCGATGCGTGTCATGTCGGCCAGCACCTGCGCCAGCGGGAACTCGATGTCGTTGTAGAGGGAGTCTTCGTCCAGTGCGGTGATCTCTGCCTTCATCTTGGCGAACAGGTCGGCCAGCGCACCGGCGTCCGGCCACTTCTCACAGGTGAAAGCGGCGTCGGCGCGGTAGCTGATGATGAGTTCCGAGAGGTTGTACTTGGAAGCCGAGGCGTCCAGCAGATAGGCCGCCAGCTTGCCGTCCCAGACGATGCTGCTGCCCCAGCCGCCCGCAGCCATGGCGCGGGCGTAGAGCGGCGCGCTGTCGAAGACGTCAAGGGTGACGTCTTTGTTGTCCAGCAGGCGGAGCAGGTCTTCGGATTCCAGCGGAAAGACGGTCTTGCCCTGAACGGCATACCACGCGGCGGGCTGCAGCTCCACATTGCGGGTACCCTGCTTGCCCATGACGGCAGGCCGCGTGGCCACGAGGTAATGCCCCTTCGGCTCGGCGGGCAGAACAGTCACCTCAGCCTCCTGCAGAGGCTCTGTCGACGCTCTTTCCGGGTCGGCGGCGGGGGCGATGTCGCTCAGGCCGAAGCGGGCGATGAGGGAGTGGAGCTCCAGCTCCTGCATCAGCCGGACGGCTTCGGCCTTGTTGCCCTCGCCCACGGCATAGGCGCCCTCGGCGGTGTCGATGGGGGCGTCGGTGCGGATGGTGCCCAGCGTGTAGCTCAGCTCTGCCATGGCGCGGTCTTCGGCCAGATGCTCCCGCTGCTTGGGCTTGATGGTCTTGTCAGTGGTGTCGTCGAGGTGGGCGTAGACCCCCTCGAGACTGCCGTATTTCTGGATGAGGGTAAAGGCACTCTTCTCGCCGATGCCCTTCACGCCCGGGATGTTGTCGGAGGTGTCGCCCATCAGGCTCTTCACGTCGATGAGCTGGCGGGGCGTGACGCCGTATTTCTCCTTCACGGCGTCCACGTCCATTACCGCCGTCTTGCTGCGGCCCATGGCGGTAGTGGCCAGCAGGACGGTGGTGGTGTCGCTGACCAGCTGTAAGCTGTCCCGGTCTCCGGTGGCGAGGAAGCAGTCGTCGCTGCGGGCGGCGCAGGCGGCAGAAAGGGTGCCGAGGATGTCGTCGGCCTCCCAGCCCTCAGCGGTCACCTCACGGTAGCCCAGCGCGGCCAGAAGCTCTTTGAGCACCGGCATCTGCGCGGCCAGTTCGTCGGGCATCTTATGGCGGGTGGCCTTGTAGCCGTCGTACATCTTGTGGCGGAAGGTGGGGGCTTTGAGGTCGAAAGCCACAGCCACCTCGTCGGGCTCAGATTCTTTGAGCAGGGAGAGCAGGATATTCAGAAAGCCGAAAATGGCGTTGGTATAGCGGCCGTCTTTGGTGGTCAGCAGCTTGATGCCGTAAAAGGCACGGTTGGCGATGCTGTTGCCGTCAATGACCAGTAAACGCATAGCTTGTGGTCCTCCATTCCATAATTTCACATTCTATAGTATACCACAAAATAGAGCGGATGGGGGAGGGTTTGCACAAAAAAAGCCTCTCCCTTTGGGAGAGGTGTCACCGAAGGTGACGGAGAGGGTCACTCCACCCTTATCGCCCCCACCGGGCAGGCGTTGGCGGCGTCCACGGCCAGCGGCACCTGGTCGGGCGGAATGTCGCCGGGGATGGCGACAGCCAGAGTCCCCTCCATCTGGTATACCTCGGGGCAGAGCCCGGCACACTGGGTGCAGCCGATGCAGAGTTCAGGGTCTACGAATGCTTTCATGTTGGTACTACCTCCATTCAAAATGAGAAAAAGGCGCTGAGAGCAGTTTGGCCCGGCGGAGCAGAAAATATGCTATAGGCTTTCGGGCGCAGATATGTTACAATAGAACAGAATGAACAGGAGGGCAAGAGCATGAACATCCAGATATTCGGCACCACCAAGTGCTTCGATACCAAAAAGGCTCAGCGCTATTTCAAGGAGCGCGGCATCAAGTTCCAGATGATCGATTTGAAAGAAAAAGAGATGAGCAGGGGCGAGTTTGAAAATGTGTCCCGCGCTCTGGGCGACTGGCAGGCGCTGGTGAATCCCAACGCCAAGGACAAGCAGACCCTCGCTCTGCTGGATGCGCTGGTGGACTGGCAGAAGGAAGACAAGCTCTTCGAGAACCAGCAGCTGTTCCGCACCCCCATCGTCCGCAATGGCCGTCAGGCCACCGTCGGCTACCAGCCCGACGTCTGGAAGAACTGGGAATGAACGGCTTTCACCAAAATAACACGGGCAGGGTTTTGCACCCTGCCCATGATTGTGGTATACTGTTTTTATCTGAAAAGTGAAATAACGCAGGAGACGATAACGATATGAAGATAGAAATGACCCCGGAAGAACACGCCCGGCTCCACCGCCGCCGCGGTCGGCAGGCCCTCGGGCTGGTCATCGCGGTGCTGGTGCTCATCGGCACGCTGACCGTGCTGCACGCAGGCGTAAACGCCGTGGCAAAGCTGTTTGACGATACGGCCCAGAAGCAGGAATACGAGGACAAGCTGGAAGGTCTGGTGCTGTTCGACCCCGTGCCTTTTGAGGGCATCGAGAACATCGACGACCTGACCCTCCGCGAGGCCGCTGTCTGGGGCTGTGTGTACAGCATCCAGGAGACCCAGGGCGGCTTCGACGGCTACAACACCGACCCCGATACCGAGCAGCTGCTCATCCCCTCGGTGGACGTGGACGCCTACCTCGCAAAGCTTGTCGGCCCCAGCTTCCGCATGACCCACAAGACCTTCGAGATGGAGGATATGACCATCGAGTTCGACGACACCACCCAGTGCTATAAGATCCCCGTCACCGGCAGCGTGGGCAGTTACCGCGCCACCGTCACCAAGCTGTTCAAGAAGGACGGCCTCCTCCACGTCACCGTGGGCTACATCCCCAACCAGAACGCAACGGACAGCATCCTCACCACCACCTCGGATACGCCGGTCAAGTACATGGACTATCTGTTCAGCCGCCAGAGCGGCAGCTGGTATCTCACCGGCCTGACCGAGAGCGAGACGAAGCCCGAGTCAACGGCGGCGTCCACTGCCTCCGAGCCTGCCATGATGGCAGACAGCGAGGTGCAGGACGCCATCCTCGCCACCGGCGGCGAAACGCCCGCGGCCTCCGACGCCGCGTCCTCGGAGGCCGCAGCCGCCAGCGGGGAAGCTGACAGCACCGCCGAAAGTGAAGCCGCCTCGGACGCAGAGCCGCAGGCCGAAAGTGCGGCCAGCGCGGCGGCGTAAAACGAATCACAAACAAAAACCGGGAAGCTCCCAGAGCTTCCCGGTTTTTGCATATCCGGAATTACTTCAAATCAAACCGCACGACCACCAGCCGATACCAGAGATACGGCACCATGTTCCATATCATCCACAATTCCATCAGAACATAATTCGGCAAATCACGGAGGCGGAAGGGGCGCTTGCCCAGCTGGCCGTTTTTGAGCAGGGCGAAGGCTTCGTGCATTCCCTTGTCCCATGCCTCGCCGAAGCCCTGTTTGTGGAACTTGTAGCACTTGAGCAGATAGCCCAGCGCCAGCGGAATGAAGTTGAGAATGAGCATCAGCAGAGGCTCGTTCTTGAGGGGGAGAAGGATGCTGTTGCGGCCGCTCTGCTGGCTCTTGAAGGCGTTGTACCGAACCGCGCCGGTGCTGGCGCCGCAGATGTGGTAGCACTTTGCCGTGGGGCAGAGGACGTTTTTGTAACCGGCGTTGTTGGCGCGCCAGCTGAGGTCCACGTCCTCGAAGTAGGCAAAAAAGTTTTCATCGAAGACGCCGATCTCGTCGAGGATGCTTTTGCGGTAGAGGGCCGCGCCGCCGCAGGCCGAAAAGATGCGCTTCTGTTTGGTGTAGCGGCTGGCCCGGCGGCCGTCGCCGGTCTTGCAGGCAAAGCCCATCCATGTGACGTAATCGCCGGCGTCGTCGGCAAGCTCCCGGTCGAAGTGGCGGATCATAAGGCTCTGGACGGCAAAAATTTTCTCGTCGCTCTCGGCCACGCGGATGAGCTCGGCCAGCCACTGGGGCTCTGCAAAGGCGTCGTTGTTGAACAGCACCACGAACTCGCTTTTCGCCCGGGCGATGCCCTGATTGACGGCGTGGGAAAAGCCGGTGTTGGAGCCGTTCTCGATGAGCTGGAAGTTGGGGCGGCTGCAATAGCTGCGGGCCTGCTCAAGGCTCTCGTCGGTGGAGCCGTTGTCCACCACGATAAGCTCGAAGTCCTGCTCCGTCTGGGCGTAGACCGACTCGATGGAGTCCTTGAGCCAGCCTTTGCCGTTGATGTTGGGGATGATGATGGTCGCTTTCATAGATTCTGTGCTCCTGCGCATTTTCTTCTAGCATACAAAAGACAGTATAACATATTTTGAAGAGATTGAAAATTCCCTCTTGACAAAAAAGATAATTCGAGTATTATTGTATTAAGCGCTTAGCACAGCAACACAAGGAGATGAGACGATGGGCGAACGATTCGATATGAGCCGCCCCATCTACGCACAGATCGTGGAACGGCTCAAGGCAAAAATATTAGCGGGCGTCTACCCGCCCGGCGGACATCTGGACTCGGTGCGCGACATGGCCGCAGCGGCAGGCGTCAACCCCAACACCATGCAGCGGGCGCTGGCCCAGCTGGAAGCGGAAGGGCTCGTCTACACCGAGCGGACCACGGGCCGCTTCGTCACCGAAGATACAGCCCTTTTGGAACAGCTGCGGGACAAGACAGCCCGCGCTATGACCGCCGAATATCTCGAGAAAATGCGCGGCATCGGCTACGGCCCGGCAGAGGCCGCAAAGCTTATGACGGGCTGGGAAACAAAGGAGAGTGATTCAAATGAATGAGCTTTTAACTTGTGAGGGCCTGACGAAATCCTACCAGAAGGGGACAAACGCCCTCGATAACATCGAGCTGCACATCGGCTTTGGCCGCATCGTGGGCCTGCTTGGCCCCAACGGCAGCGGCAAGACCACCCTCATCAAACTGGCGAACGGCCTCTTGCAGCCCACGGCGGGCAGCATCCGAATCGCGGGCATGGACCCCAGCCCGGACACGAAGGCCATCGTCTCCTACCTGCCGGACGCCGCATGGCTGCCCGACTGGATGCGGGTGGAGCAGCTGGTGGAGATGTTCCGGGATTTCTACGCCGACTTCGACCCCGCCAAGGCAAATGAGATGCTGGAAAAGCTGGAGCTTTCGCCTAAAGCACCCCTCAAGAGCCTTTCCAAGGGCAACAAGGAGAAAGTCCAGCTCATCCTTGCCATGAGCCGGAATGCCCGGCTCTACCTGCTGGATGAACCCATCGGCGGCGTGGACCCGGCGGCGCGGGACTACATCCTGAACACCATCCTCACCAACTACAGCCGGGACGCCTCGGTCATCATCTCCACCCACCTCATCGAGGACGTGGAGCCGGTGCTGGATGAGGCTGTGTTCCTGAAGAACGGCAGGATTTTTGCCCACCGCTCGGTGGATGAGCTCCGCGAGACCGAGGGCATGAGTGTGGATGCATATTTCCGGGAGGTATTCAAATGCTGAAAAAGTTACTGAAATATGAGTTCAAGGCCACCGCCCGCACCTACGGCGGAATGTATCTGGCCCTGCTGGCGGCGTCGGTGCTCTTTGGCGGGTCCGTCTGGAGATGGAACAGCACCAATAGTGACGCCTATTCGACTCTCGTGGGCCTGCTGAGCCTTGTCTACACCGCCGTCATCATCGGCACCGTGGTCGTCACCATCATGACCATCGTGCAGCGCTTCTACCGCAACCTGCTGGGCCGGGAGGGCTATCTGATGCACACCCTGCCGGTGACGGAAACACAGCTTGTGACCTCGAAGCTCATCTCCAGCACCGTGTGGAGCCTGTGCAGCATCCTCGCAGCCTGCCTTTCCTTCGGCATTCTGGCTGTTCTGATGATGGCGGATATGGACCTGCTTGAGCAGTTGCCGCTGATGTGGTCGAGCATCCGGGAGGTATTCGCCCGCTATAACATGGAGTTCTGGGGAGCGCTGGCTTTCAGCGGCGTCGTCGGCTTCGTGCGGATGGTCAGCGCCATCGCCTGCATCTATGCTGCCTGCATGGTGGGACATCAGTTCAAGAACCACCCCGCGCTGGCGGGCATCCTGAGCTTCTTTGTCATGCAGTATGTGCAGGGCTGGCTCGAAAAGCTGCTCCAAATCGGCACCGGCGTCTACGAGACGATCATCTATAGCGCCGTAGGCGATGTGGGCAGCATCGAGACTACCGTCTCGGCTCTGGGCTACATGGGGAGCGCGATGGTCACGCTGGGCATCGCGGCGGCGTTCGGCGTCTTCTGGTTCGGACTGACGGTCTGGCTGATGCGAAACAAACTCAACCTCGAGTGATGAAACGTGAAAAAATCTGACGGAAAATTTTGAAATTCCCTCTTGACTTTACACGGATAAAGTGTATAATGCAATCAAACCAATGAGGCGGAAGAGAACCTGCAAAGCGCATCTTCAGTGAGCCCGGACAGTGAAAACGGGCGAGAGCGGGGCAGAGATTCGTGGGCCGCCGAGGGCCGGGCAAACGAGGCAGAGCCTCCAGTAGCTTGGGACGGAAGCCTCCGTTACAGGGCAGGGGAGTGTTGGCTCTCCGTGAGGGGCTTTGCAGCTTTCAAGAGGAAAGCGAGCAAGGCAAGCAAGGTGGCACCGCAGATTCGAATTTTTCGACTCTGTCCTTGTGGATGAACACACAGGGACAGGGTCGTTTTGTTATATGAGAACAAAAGCCCGTCCCGCAAGTGGAGCGGGTTTTTATTTTACATGCCGCCCGCTCCAGGGAAGGAGCAACCGCTATGAAAACCATGAACATGATCTCCCGCCGCAGCTTTCTGAAAGCCGCTATGGCCGCCGCCACTGTTTCCGCTCTGGGTCTGACCGGCTGCGGTTCGTCCGCTTCGAGCACTGCATCCAGCACCGCTTCCAGTGCAGCAGCATCTTCTGCCGCCGCCAGCGAGGCAGGCCAGACCTTCAAGGTGGGCATTGTCAACTACGTTGACCACGCTTCTCTGAACCAGATCGTTGCGTCGGTGGAAGAGCGTCTGGACGAGGTGGGTAAGGAGAAGGGCGTCACCTTCGACTACGCCGACTACTACGCCAACGCACAGGCCGACCAGACCAACCTGAACCAGATCGGCGCCGACCTCGTGGCCGACGGCATAGACGTCATCGTGGCTGTGGCTACCCCCACCGCCGCTACCATGCTGGCCGCTGTGGAGGACACCGACATCCCCGTCGTCTACTCCGCCGTCACTGACCCCGCTGCCGCAGGCTTTGACACCGAGCCGAACATCACCGGCACTTCCGACGCCCTGAACACCGACGCCATCATGAACCTCATCCTGGCCGTCAACCCCGACATCGACACCATCGGCCTGCTGTATGATCTGAGCCAGGATGCTTCTACACAGGCCATTGCAGACGCCAAGGCTTTCTGCGACAGCAAGGGCATCAAGTACATCGAGAAGAACGGCACCACCACCGCCGAAGTCCAGATGGCCGCTGAGGCCCTCATCGCCGCCGGTGTCAAGGCCGTCTTCACCCCCACCGATAACACCGTCATGACCGCCGAGCTTTCCATCTACGAGACCTTTACCGAGGCAGGCGTCCAGCACTACACCGGAGCTGACAGCTTCGCCCTGAACGGTGCCTTCGTGGGCTACGGCGTCGATTACGTCCAGCTGGGCGAGGCTACTGCCGATATGGTGGTGGAACTGCTCTGCGACGGCAAGACCCCTGCAGATCTGCCTTTCCAGACCTTCGACAACGGCATTGCCACCATCAACACCGAGACCTGCGAGGCTCTGGGCCTCGACCTCGACACCGTGAAGAATGCCTTTGCACCCTACTGCACCGAGGTCGTGGAAGTGACCACGGCCGAGAACTTCAACTAATATTTATTTAAGGAGCACACCATGCTGGCGAGTATCTTTTCGCTCAACGTCATCCAGACCGCGCTCGAGCTGGGCTGCATCTACGCCCTCGTTGCGCTGGCTCTGTTTCTGAGCTATTCCATCCTGAATATCGCGGACCTGTCCACGGACGGCTGCTTCACCCTTGGCTGCGCTGTCGCCTGTCAGGTGGCGCTGACCGGCCACCCCTTCCTCGCCCTGCTGGCGGCGATGGCGGCCGGTGTGTGCTCCGGTTTCATCACAGCCTTTTTGCAGACCCGCCTCGGCGTCGAGAGCATCATGGCCGGCATCATCGTCAACACCGGCCTCTACACCATCAACCTGGCCGTGATGGGCTTCTCGTCCACCATGTCGCTGGTCAAGACCGATACCGTCTTCTCCATCGCCAAGAGCGCCCTGAGCTTCACGGGCGGCGGGTATAAGCTGGTGCTGGCGGCGGTAGTCATCGCGCTGGCCGGTGCCGCCATGGTGGGCTTCCTCGGAACCCGCCTCGGCCTCTCGATTCGTGCCACCGGCGATAACGCTGCCATGGTGCGTGCTTCCAGCATCAACCCCGCCTTCACCATCACGGTGGGCCTCTGCATCTCGGGCGCACTGACCGCCCTTTCCGGCGGCCTGCTGGCTCAGTACCAGAAGAGCTGCGACATCAACGTAGGCACCGGCATGGTGACCATCGCGCTGGCTTCCCTCATCATCGGCGAAACGCTGGTGGGCAAGCGGACGATGGTGCGCTGTGTGCTGGGCGTCGTGTTCGGCAGCTGCCTCTACCGTTTTATCGTGGCGGTGGCGCTCCGCTTCAACGTCCCGGCTGCTGCCATGAAACTGGTCAGCGCCATCATCGTGGCGGTGGCCATCTCGATGCCCGCCATCCGGGAGAAGATCGCCTTTGAGAAGCGCCGCAATGCGGCCCGTCAGGCACGGAAGGAGCGTGTGTAAAATGGAGATGCTCGAACTTCGTGACCTGCACAAGACCTTTAACCCCGGCACCGTCAACGAGAAAGTGGCCCTGAACGGCGTCAGCCTGACCATGGAAGCGGGAGACTTCGCCACCATCGTCGGCTCCAACGGCGCGGGCAAATCCACCCTCTTCAACGCCATCACCGGCGGCTTCATCGCCGACGAGGGCAGCATCACGCTGGGCGGCGAGGACATCACCTTCGCGCCGGAATATCAGCGCAGCCGGGTCATCGGCCACCTGTTCCAGGACCCGCTCAAGGGTACGGCCCCCAACATGACCATCGAGGAGAATCTGGCGCTGGCCTACCTTCGCGCCGGGACCGCCCCCAACGCCATCTTCTCCCGCATCTCCCGCAAGGATAAGGAGATCTTCCGTGAGAAGCTGGCCCTGCTGGATATGGGCCTCGAAGACCGGATGAAGCAGCCGGTGGGCCTGCTGTCGGGCGGTCAGCGTCAGGCGCTGACCCTGCTGATGGCCACCCTCGTCACCCCGAAGCTCTTGCTTCTGGACGAGCACACCGCCGCTCTCGACCCTGCCACCGCCGAAAAGGTGCTGGACCTCACCAAGAGCATCGTGGCCGAAAAGAAGATCACCTGCCTGATGGTCACCCACAATATGCATCAGGCATTGGAGCTGGGCAACCGCACCCTCATGATGGACGCGGGCCGCATCGTCTTCGACGTCAAGGGCGAGGCCCGCAGCAAGATGACCGTGGACGACCTGCTCGAGAAGTTCCGCGAGAACGCCGGCAAGGCCCTCGACAATGACCGCATCCTCCTGAGCAAGGTGGAAGCCAACAACTGAGCATAAGAAGAAAGACTGCTGCAAAACGGCTCTCCCAAAGAGAGAGGCTGGCCCTGCTGCAACAACAAAAAATCCCCCCTCGCTGTTATCTCGCAGCGAGGGGGGATTTTTATGTGATGCTGGATTGGAATATCATGAAAATTCAAATTGGAAATATCAGGAATCAATGGACATGGTGCCCTTCAGCAGGACAAAGACGTAGGGAGAGGTCTTACCATTGACCGTGATGGTCTTGATGCTGACGGAAATCTCTTCCGGGACGTAAGAGGCGGTCTTAGTGCGGATGTTATTGGGCTGCTTGGTATTATACTCAGGACGGAACAGCTTGTGCTGATTGTTCAGGAAAGTAGTGGATGCTGCATAAAGCTGCGCCGAGTTCAAATCTTTATACGTTTTTCCACCGAAATCCTGAATGGGGGCACTATAAAAAGTGTAGGCGGCAACGGGAGATTCGTCGATCTTGAGAGCGGCAAGATTACTGCCTAATATTGCAGATTTGATGTACCGATACTTGGTTTGATCCGGGTCCCCCAGCTTTGCCTTGATGGCATCGTAGGCGGTGGATTCGTAACCGGGAGTGCCGTACTTGACATAGTTTGTCTCAGGGTCAAGGGCGTCCATGCCGGCCTGAAGAGCATTATCGAGACTCTTGCTCTCCTTCAGGTCGTAGCCGGTCTTTGCGCTGGCTGTTTTGATAAAGACGGAAGTGTCGTATTTGGGGTCTGAGCCGCACGCTGTAAAGATACACAGGGAGACTGCACTGGCCGCAATGGCGGCAAGGATTCGTTTGAGCATTTTCATAAGATGCCTCCTAACATTGTGAAAATCGATGATGCAGAACAGATCGTGTATTCTGCTGTTAAGTTAAGTTGAGTATACCCCCCCCCGTAAAAATATTCAATTAGTAAATCTCCCAAAAATCTGTAGAAGATTTTGTGGGAAATGAGGAAGAGAAAAGCCGTCTCAGCGACAGAAAACAAAAAAGACCTCCGCCATGCAAAGCATGGCAGAAGTCTTTGTATCAAAAACTATGGTTACAGCATCTTGGAGAGGAATGCCTTCAGACGCGGGTGCTTGGGGTTGGTGAACAGCTCCTGCGGCGGCTCATCCTCCTGAATGCGGCCCTCGTCGATGAAGATGACGCGGTTGGAGACTTCGCGGGCAAAGCCCATCTCATGGGTGACCACCAGCATGGTGATGCCGGTGTGAGCCAGCTCCTTCATCAGCTCAAGCACTTCACCGACCATCTCGGGGTCGAGGGCGCTGGTAGGCTCATCGAAGAGGATGACGTCCGGGTCCATTGCCAGTGCGCGTGCGATGGCGATGCGCTGCTGCTGGCCGCCCGAAAGGCTCTTGGGGTAGACGTTGGCCTTGTCGGCCAGACCTACGCGGGCCAGAAGCTCGTCAGCGCGCTTGGAGATGGCCTCTTTGTCCTTGAGCTTGAGCAGGCTGGGGGCCAGCTCAAGGTTTTTCTTGACGGTCAGGTGGGGGAAGAGGTTGAAGTGCTGGAACACCATGCCCATCTTCTGGCGCACGGCATCGATGTGGGCATCATCCACCTCGATGCCCTCAAACTTGATGGAGCCGCCGGTGGGGATCTCCAGCCGGTTCAGGCAGCGCAGGAAGGTGGATTTGCCGCAGCCCGAGGGGCCGATGAGGCAGACCACGTCGCCGCGGTAGATGTCGATGTCGATGCCCCGCAGCACGTCCAGAGTGGGGGCAGCCTGCTTTGCGCCCTTGCGCTTTTCGCCGCCGTAGGTCTTGGTCAGGCCCCGGACTTCCAGGATCTTATCGGTCACTTTGTGCCAGCCTCCTCTCAAATTTTGCAAGCAGCCAGGTAAAGATCATCACCAGCACCAGATAGATCAGTGCCACGCCAAATAGGGGGAACATGGCCTCGTAGGTGCGGTTCATGATGCCCTGGGCCGCATACAGCAGCTCCTTGCCGCCGATGACGGTGATAAGGGAGGTATCCTTCAGTAGCATGATGAACTCGTTGCCCAGGGCAGGCAGCACCGCCCGGATGGCCTGGGGGATGATGATGACCACCATGGTGGTGATGTAGTTCAGGCCCAGGCTGCGGCCGGCCTCCATCTGGCCCGGGTCCACAGCCATCAGGCCGCCCCGGATGATCTCGGAGACGTAAGCGCCCGAGTTAATGCCCAGCGCCAGCGCGCCTACCATGGTAAAGTTGCGGCTGTTGTTGAAGATGACCATGCTCATGATCAGCAGCTGCACCATCATGGGGGTGCCCCGGATCACGGTGGTGTACACCTGGCACACGGCGTTAAAGACCCCCAGCACCGGGTTGCGGCGGCCGGGGCGCTGCTGGTCGTGGGCCACACGCACCAGCGCCACCACGCTGCCCAGCACGATGCCCAGCGCCAGTGCCAGGGCGGTGACCAGCAGGGTGGTGCCCACGCCGCCGACGTACTGGAGCCAGCGGTCCTTCAGCAGAAAGGCCTGATAAAATTTGAAGAAAAACTCCTGCCCGAAGTTCAGCTTTGTGCCGCTGTTGAGCAGCTCTTTGAGCAGTTCGTATTGAGCAGCCATTCGCATCCTCGCTTTCCATTTTTTGTTAGAATTTTGTAACCTTATTTTTCCAAAAAAGGGGAGGTGCCCCAGTTGGGGTGCCTCCCCGTGGTACGATGTACGGCCCGGCTTATTCAGCGGTGATGTACTTGTCCACGATGGCCTGCAGGGTGCCGTCAGCCTTCAGCTCTTCCAGAGCGGCGTTGACGGCAGCTTCCAGAGAAGAACCCTTTGCCATGCCGATGGCGTAATCCTCCTCGGCGTAGCTGGTGTCCAGCACCTTCAGGCCGGGGTTGGCGGCCACATATTCCTTGGCAGGGGCGTTGTCGATGACCACAGCGTCCACCTGGCCGTTGTTCAGGGCCTGCACAGCGGTCAGACCGTTGTCGTAAGCCACCACGGCGTCATCGCCGAAGTCATCGGAGCAGTAGATGTAACCGGTGGTGCCGCGCTGGGTGCCGATCTTCTTGCCAGCCAGGTCGTCAGGGGAAGCAATATCGGAATCGTTGGGCACAATGATGGACTGGATGCCGGTGGCATAGCTGTCGGAGAAGTCCATCACAGCCTTGCGCTCGTCGGTCACGGTCACACCGGCCATAGCGATGTCGGCCTTGCCCTGCTGCACGCTCAGCAGCGCAGCGTCAAAGTCCATGTCGTCGATCTGCAGCTCCAGACCCAGCTTGTCGGCAATGGCCTTGGCGGTGTCGATGTCGATGCCCTCGAACTCACCGGAGTCGGTGGTCATCTCGTAGGGAGGGAAGGTGGCGTTGGTGGCCATGGTCAGCTTGCCAGCCTCAACGGTGGTCAGCTCAGCAGCGGCAGCGCTGGTGGAAGCAGCCTCAGAAGAAGCAGCAACAGAGCTTGCAGCAGCGGAAGAAGCGGTGGAGGCAGAGCCGCCGCAGGCGGTCAGGGCCAGAGCAGCAGCGGAAACAGCGGCGGCAGCCAGGAAGCTGCGGCGAGAGATCTTTTTCATATTCAAACACTCCTCTTTATGTGCATATCGTTTGCATCTCTCTGTTGCGATGCGATTCATCGAAAAATCAGAGAGCGTGTTTAGTATAGGTTGTACAATTTGAAAAGTCAAGTGTTGTGCAAAAATTCCATCAAATTGAAACCGAATTGCAAACAATTATGCAGAATAAAGCTTGAGAGCGATGTATATATGCAGAACCTCTCAGTCTGCCCGGATGCGAAAGCCTCTCCCTTTGGGAGAGGCGTCACCGCAGGTGACGGAGAGGGCAAGCTCAGTGCGATAGAGCCGCCGCACGGCGATAGGCAGCCCCTTTGTCAGAGCGAAACTATCGCGACGTCTGCAATTCTTTGGCAGCGTCCTTGCCCTCTCAGGCGCTTCGCGCCAGCTCTCCCAAAGGGAGAGCCATTATACGCTTCTTGCCAGCTCTTCCACGCTCCGCTTCGGCACGCAGTAGTCACCGTTCTCATCGAGGTAATACTTGATGCCGGTCTTTTCCGTCATCGGTACGACCCTGGCAGCATGAGTGGGGCAGCCAAGAGCGACCATGAACGCCAGCTTGTCCGGCGCGGCGATGCCCAGCAGCTCGCTCAGGGCGGGCTTGTTGATGGCGCCCATGATGCAGCTGCCCACGCCCTTGGCCCATGCGGCGAGGGTGATGTTGGCCAGCGCGATGCCGGTGTCGGTGTTCAGGTCGCCGGGGATGGAGCTGTCCTGCACGACGGCCAGATACATCACAGGCTGCTCGTCGGCTTTGGGAGCACCCTGCTCCGGCGGCAGATAGGCGGCCCACTTGACCAGCGGATGGACCTTTTTCACCATCTCGGGGCTCTGCACCACCACCAGCTTCACGGCCTGACGGTTCGCGCCGCAGGACGACAGGCGCAGGGCCTCCACCATATCGTCCACCACATCCTGCGGCACCGGCTTCTGGGCGAAGCGGCGGTAGGTGCGGCGGGTGTTGAGCGTTTCCATAACAGACATCGGCAGACACTCCTTTATATTAAATATGATTTGATTATAGCACCGGCGAAAGAACCGCACAAGGGAGGCAGAGCTCTATTTCCGCTTCCAGGCGTGGCCGCTGGGCATGGGCAGGCCCAGCACCAGCGCGATGCCCACAGCCAGCGCCACGGCCACCTTGAAGGTGGAGATGCCGTTGGCCAGCGAAAGGGCATTCTCGCCCTGAATGAAATAGTAGGCGGTGTAGTAGATGCCCGCGCCGGGGACCAGCGGGAAGATGCCGGTCAGCAAAAAGACCGTCACCGGCGTCTTGAGCAGCACGGCGCAGATACGCGCCGCCAGCGACAGCGGGATGACCGCGATGAGGGAGGCTGCCGCCGCGTCGGCCCCGTATAAGACAGCCAGCTCGTAGACGAACCAGCCCACCGCGCCCACCAGCGCACAGCAGGGGAGCGTGCGCTTAGGGCAGGCGAAGAGGACGGCGAAGCTCAGCGTCCCCGCCCCGGCCAGAAAGAACTGTGCCGCCAGCTGGCCGATCTGTGTGCTTGTCAAGGTCATCATACCACCGTCACCCCCGTCAGCAGAGAAATAAGGCTCAGCACGAAGCCGGTGCCGATGGCGATGCTGGCCGCGATGAGCAGGGCGTCTATCATCCGGATGGTGCCGGAGAGGTAGTCGCCCTGCACGAAATCCCGGATGCCCATGGTGAAGGCGATGCCGGGGGTCAATATCATCAGGGTGCCGATGATGGCGTGGCTGGCCTCAGTGTCCAGCAGATGGCACCCCAGAATGCAGACCAATGTAATGAGCGCTGCCGCCGAGATCTTGCGGAAGCCGTTGGAAAGCCTCCGATTTTCACAGAGCAGCAGATAGCCGCTGACGATGAAACCCGCCGCCGCTGCCGCCAGCGCCGAGCGTATCGTGCCGCCGAAGATGAGCGCAAAACAGGCTGTGCCGCTCATCCCGGCGAGGAGCTGGGTCTTGCCCTTGGGGAAGGGGATGCGCCGGGCCTCGGCCAGGCGGTGTTCAGCCTCGTCCAGTGTGACGCCCCCGGCTGCGATCTCGCGGGAAAGGGCGTTCACCGCGGCCACCCGGCCTAAGTGAGTCGTCCGCACCGGCACGTTCCGCACTTCGGCGATCTCTGCCGTGCCGGCGCTGGCGAAGATGCCGTTGGTCAGCACGTAGACGTGGAACTCCCGCAGATGGAAGCTGCGGGCCATGATCTCCATCGTCTGCTCCACCCGGAAGACCTCTGCTCCGTTTTCCAGCAGCGTCTCGCCCGCCGCCATGATAAAGTCCATGATGCGGCGCCGCTGCTCGTCGCTGGGATATAACTCTCTGCTGTCCATTCCGGCCCTCCCTGTCATGCCCGCCAAAGGGGGCATATCATCTCATGCTATACTGTATCATAATTCCGACGGCTTGCAAAGGCGTCTTTTCACATTTTTGCACAACTTCCGTCCTTGCCGTCGGGGGCGCAGTGTGTTACACTGATAACAACTATGGAAAGATCCAGAAACCACAGGAGGAAATGACCGTGAAGCAGAGTCTGAGTTTCGCGCGCCGTCTGACGGCGCTGGTGCTGGCAGCTGTGATGCTGTGCGTGGCTGTCCCGGCGGCGTTCGCCGAGGATGCCGCACCCGGTGCCACCACCATTGGCGGTGCAAACACCACCCTTATCCCTGAGGAAGAGGAAAATTGTCTGAGCTGGCTCTTCGGCTCCAAAGATAAAATTACACTGCCCTATCTGAACATCAAGGGCAAGGGCCTGCGCCGGAATGCGTCGCTGGACCTCGTGGACTGCCTGGTGGGCATCACCTACACGGAGCTTGGCTCCATCGGCAGCTATGTCAGTGCCAGCGCCGCGCAGGAGGCGTGGAAGGCCCAGGCCGTGGCCATCCACTCCTACCTCGAGTACCATAAGCAGTACGGCTCCTCGGCCAACGCCCTCATCTACACCCCCGTGGAGGACATCCCCTCCTCGGCCCGGTCGGCTATCCGCAAGGCGGTGGAGTCGGTGAAGGATGAGGTGCTGACCTACAACGGCAGCGTCATCGACGCCGTCTGGTCGGCCAGCGCAGGCTACAACACCCAGACCGGCGTCTACGGCACCTGTTCCAGCCTCGACGCCTGGGGCTCGGATGTGCCGTATCTCAAGAGCGTGGAAAGCCCCTATGAGCGCCAGTACCACGAGAAGATGCGCCGCATCATCGGCAAGGATTATGACTATGTCGAGTACAACGACAGCCGCACCGGTGAGCCCTACCAGAGCGCCGACACCACCCACAAAGACCTCGGCGGCTTCGTCCAGTACAATACGCTGGTGTCCAATGGCCGCAGCTACCGCTATATCGGCCAGTTCGTGTCCTCCCGCTACTGCTTCGATTTCAGCACGGATGCAGCGGGTGTACCCTGTATGTACTACTACGGCTTCGGCCACGGCGTGGGCATGAGCCAGTGCGGCGCCGTGGGCTACGCCGCCGAGGAGGGGATGGGCTACCGCGACATCCTGAAGCACTACTACTCCGGCGTTTCCATCCGGACGGTGGGCAGCGGCACGAGCTCCGGCGGCGGTCTGTTCAGCTGGCTGCGCCGCCTGCTGGGCATGTAAAAAATCAAAAGGAATTGCGCAAAATACTTCTCAAATGAGACGTGATTTGGTATACTGTACACGCTTGTACACAAGAGACAGACGATTTCGCGTTTCACGCTCCAAAGCGGGAGCGATACGATAAAGAATAACAGGTGGAGAGAACGGAATGCAGTTGGAGAAGGAAAAGAAAGAAAAGCGGGAGCGGGAGCGCTGCCGCGCACTGGCGCAGCGCATCGCGGAGGAGGCAAACCCCGCCTCGGCGGCCCTGCTGGGAGAGCAGATGCCCCTGCTGGCCAAGGCCCTGCACCGTGCAGGTGTGGAGACAGAAGAGTGGACAGAGGGCTCTGCGGCAGAGCTTCTTGTGGTGGCAGACCCCGCGTGGGAAACGCTGCCCGAGACGCTGCCCGCCCGGGTGCTGCTGGTGAGCGATGAGAGCACCGTTATGGCGGGCTGGGCCGAGCAGCTGGCCCAGAGAGGGTATTTCCGCGATTTTGGCTGGCGCAGCAAGGGCCGCGCCCAGCCGTCGGCGCTGTTCTGCACCAGCCAGCCCACTCAGCTGAAGATGGTGCGGGGCTACGAGATGGAAATGGACATCCTGCGTGACCGGATGGTGCGCGCCGAGCGCACCAGCGGCGAGGAAGCTGAGCTCATCGCCCGGCTGCGCAGCGACCTTTCGCTCAGCCGCAGCCACGAGCAGCAGCTGGAAAAGGCACTGGGCGAGGTGACCGGCTCGAAGTTCTGGAAGATGACCTGGCCCATGCGCTATGTCGTCAGCAAGAGCCGCCAGCTCTGGCACACTCTGCCCCTCTTCGTGCTCCTGCGGGAGCTGCGCAGCGGGGGCATCGAGGGTGTGCGGGAACTGGCCCGCGCCCGCCGCGAGTACGCCGCCCTCTTCCCGGGCAAAGTCATGCGCGCCGACCGGTTCGCACCGGTGGAACTGCTGGTGCGGCAGGCAGGCAATCAGCCTGCAGGCCCCAAGATCAGCATCGTGGTGCCGCTCTACAACACCCCGCTGGACTTCCTCGAAGAGCTGCTGGATTCCGTCGTGAACCAGACCTACCGCAACTGGGAGCTCTGCTGTGTGGACGCCGGCACTGCCCCGGGTGTGGGCGAGATGGTGCAGCAGCGCGCCGCTGTGGACCCTCGTATCCGCTACAGGAAGCTGGAGAAGAATGAGCTCATCCCCGGCAACACCAACAAGGGCATCGAGATGGCCACCGGCGACTTCATCGCCCTGCTGGACCACGACGACATCCTCCATCCCTGTGCCCTCTGGTATGCCGCCAAGGCCATCGCCGAGCAGGGAGCCGACTTCGTCTATACCGATGAGGCGACCTTCGAGGGCAAGGTGGAGAACGTGGTGCTCTACCACTTCAAGCCGGACTTCATGCTGGACAACCTCCGCTCCAACAACTATATCTGTCACCTGACCCTCTTCAGCCGTCGGCTGATGGACGCCGCAGGCGGCCCGGAGCGGATGGAGTACAACGGTAGTCAGGATTATGAGCTCTTCCTTCGCCTGACCGAGACGGCCCGGAAGATCGTCCACATCCCCCACGCCCTCTATTACTGGCGTTCCAGCCCCGGCAGCACGGCCAGCGACATCTCCGCCAAGACCTACTGCATCGACGCGGGCATTGCCGCCCTCAAGGCTCATTACGCCCGCTGCGGTGTCGCCGTGGACGATGTGTCCCTCATCCCGGGTACGCCGGGCTACTACAAGACCGATTATACCATCGACCATCCGGGCCGGGTGAGCATCCTCATCCCCACCTGCGACCACATCCATGACTTGGAGACCTGCGTGGAGTCCATCTACGCCCGCACCACCTACCCGGATTTTGAGATCATCCTCATCGAGAACAACAGCAAGGCCCCCGAGACCTTCCGCACCTACGAGCGGATGCAGAAGGAGCACCCCGATAATCTCAAGGTCGTCACCTGGGAGGGCAAGGGCTTCAACTACAGCGCCCTGAACAACTTCGGCGAGAAGTTCGCCACCGGTGAGTATCTGCTTCTGCTCAACAACGACACCGAGGTCATCACCGCCGCCTGGCTGGAAGAGATGGTCATGTATGCCCAGCAGAAGCGGGTGGGCTGCGTGGGCGCCAAGCTGCTCTACCCGGACGATACCATCCAGCACGCCGGTGTCGGCTTCGGCATCGGCGGCGTGGCGGGCCATCTGCACAAGTACTATCCCGCCAGTTCGGACGGCTATATGGGCCGCCTGAACTATGTGCAGGACGTCTACGCCGACACCGCCGCCTGCCTGCTCATCCGCAAGGAGATCTACGACGAAGTGGGCGGTCTGGACGAGAGCTATGCCGTGGCCTTCAACGATGTGGACTTCTGCGTCCGCGTCCGTCAGGCAGGCTACACCAACGTCTTCACCCCGTTTGCCCAGCTCTACCACTACGAGAGCAAGAGCCGCGGCATGGAGGACAACCCCGAAAAGCAGAAGCGTTTTCAGGGCGAGGTGCTGCGTTTTCAGGCCCGCTGGGGCGACCTGCTGGCTGCAGGCGACCCCTGCACCAACCCCAACTTCGACATCCAGCGCGAAGATTTCAGCCTGAAGATATTACCGCTGGAATGATAAGGAGAACGAACTTGGAACTCTCTGCCTGTATCGTTGTCTATAACGGCTGCGACGAAGCCCTCAAGGCGGCGCAGACGGTGCTGCAATACACCCGCCGCCACCCGCTGACCCTCTATCTGGTGGACAACGCCAGCCCCGACGGCAGCGGTGCACGGCTGGAAGCCGCCGTGAAAGGCGGCGCTTTGAGCACTCAGCCCGGCCAGAAGGTCGAGGTGCGCTGCCGCAAGGAGAACGGCGGTTTCGGCACCGGACACAACACCGTCCTGCCGGAGCTGACGAGCGACTATCACTTCATCCTGAACCCGGACATCCAGCTCACCGCCGATACCCTCAGCGACCTGGCTGACTGGATGGCCGCCCACCCGGATGCTGTGATGGCCCGGCCGGGGCTGCGCTTCCCGGATGGCCGTTCCCAGAGCCTGCCGCTGCGGCGCTGTGCGCTGCGGCCCATGGTCTACCGCCAGCTGCCGTTTTTGAAATTCTGGGAGAAATATAACCGTGCGTATTTGATGGAGGGGGAGGATCTGTCCGCTCCCGTTGAGATCGAGTTCTGCACCGGCAGCTTTTCCGCCGTGCGGACGGCGGAGTTCAAGGCCGTGGGCGGCTTCGATGAGCACTACTTCATGTATGTGGAGGATGCCGACCTGACCCAGAAGATGCGCACCACCGGCAAAGCCTACCTCGTGCCGCAGTACACCGCCATCCATGCGTGGCATCGTGCGGCCCACCGCAGCCTCAAGCCCTTTTTGTGGCAGACCGGGAGCCTGCTGCGGTATTTCCACAAGTGGGGGTTCAAGTTCTGAGGGCTTGCTGATGAAACAAAAGAGCGCCCACCGCAAAAATTTTTGCGGTGGGCGCTCTTTCCTTGCTTTTTTTTCGATTTGATAGTAGAATAAGGTGTAATACTATCGCAAGCCTGCCAGTAGTGCATAGCGAGATCCTGCCAGCGCGCGTGGCGCGGGAAGCCCGGCGGCTGGCGGCGTATTACCACAAACATTGTTTACAGCGGACGCAGCTCCGCTTTGAATCCATACAGGACCCGGCGGATACGCTGCCGGGCCTTGTACAAGCTGCACAACTTTTTTATTTCATAATATAAGGAGTGCACAAAAATGAAAGGTATCATTCTGGCCGGCGGTGCCGGCACCCGGCTCTATCCGCTGACGATGGTCACCAGCAAACAGCTGCTGCCCGTCTACGACAAGCCGATGATCTATTATCCTCTGTCCACCCTCATGCTGGCGGGCATCCAGGACATCCTCATCATCTCGACCCCCACCGACACGCCCCGCTTCGAGGCGCTGCTGGGCGATGGCAGCCAGTACGGCATCCATCTGCAATATAAGGTCCAGCCGTCCCCGGACGGCCTGGCTCAGGCTTTCATCCTCGGTGAAGAGTTCATCGGCGACGACTGCTGCGCAATGATCCTGGGCGACAACATCTTCTACGGCAACGGCTTCTCCAAGATTTTGAAGAATGCTGTCTCCAATGCCGAGAACAAGGGCCGCTGCACCGTCTTCGGCTACTATGTGCCGGACCCCGAGCGCTTCGGCATCGTGGAGTTCGACGCAAACGGCAAGGTGCTGAGCGTCGAGGAAAAGCCCCAGCATCCCAAGAGCAACTACGCCATCACCGGCCTGTATTTCTACAACAAAGAAGTCGTTAAGATGGCAAAGCAGGTCAAGCCCTCCGCCCGCGGTGAGCTGGAGATCACGACCCTGAACGATATGTACCTCAAGCAGGATGAGCTGGACGTCCAACTGCTGGGCCGCGGCTTTGCATGGCTGGACACCGGCACGATGGACAGCCTCGTGGAGGCAGCCGACTTTGTGCGGATGATCGAGAAGCGTCAGGGCATCAAGATCAGCGCCCCCGAGGAAATTGCATTCAAGTACGGCTGGATCGACCGCGATACCCTGCTGGAAAGCGCAGAGCGCTACGGCAAGAGCCCCTACGGCCAGCACCTCAAGAATGTGGCCGACGGCAAACTGAAGTATTAAGAGAGGCGGTATCCGCATGAAAATCATTGTTACCGGCTGCAGAGGCCAGCTTGGCACCGAGATCATCAAGCAGCTCCGGGAAGGCCGCAGTGAGCTTGGCCCCATCCCCGAGAAGCTGGTGAGCGCCACGGTCATTCCGGTGGACCTGCCGGAGCTGGACATCACCAACTACAAGATGGTGGATGACTTCATCCGCCGTCAGCGCCCGGACGTCATCATCAACTGCGCCGCTTTCACCAACGTGGACGGCTGCGAGGTGAACCATGACGCTGCCTTCAAGGCCAACGCCATTGGCCCCCGCAATCTGGCACAGGCCGCCACCAAGACCGGCGCACGTCTGGTACACGTCTCTACGGATTATGTCTTCTCCGGCCGCGAGAACGGCGGCATCCCGCAGGATGAGGCCACCATTCCCGGCCCCATCAGCGCCTACGGCTCCACCAAGCTCATGGGTGAGAAGTATGTGGAGCAGTTCTGCCACCGCCACTTCATCGTCCGCACGGCATGGCTCTACAGCTACTACGGCAAAAACTTCGTCAAGACCATCGTGAACGCCGGCAAGAAGTTCGGCAAGCTGGAAGTCGTCAACGACCAGTGCGGCAACCCGACCAATGCCGTCGATCTGGCCCACGAGATCCTGCAGCTCTGCGTGACCCACGAGTACGGCCTGTATCACTGCACCGGCGAGGGCATCTGCTCCTGGTATGATTTCGCATCGGAGATCATCCGCCTGTCCGGCGTGGACGCCACCGTGGCTCCCTGCACCAGCGAAGAGTACAAGGCAAAGCACCCGGACAGCGCCGACCGCCCCAAGTGGAGCGCTCTGGACAACCGGATGCTCCGCTGCACCGTCGGTAACGATGTGCGCGACTGGAAAGATGCGCTGGCCTGCTTCTTCGAGCACTGGGACGGCGACAACGGGATGAAAGCTTAATTTAAGAGGAAAATCTTATTATGAAAAAATATCTTATCACCGGCTGCGCCGGTTTTATCGGTTCCAACTTTGTGCATTATATGCTCAAGAAGTACCCCGAGATCCTGCTGGTCAACCTCGACAAGCTGACCTACGCCGGCAACCTCGAGAACCTGAAGGACGTTGAGGGCGACCCCCGCCACGTCTTTGTGCAGGGCGACATCTGCGACAAGGAGCTGGTCGAGAGCCTGTTTGCAAAGTACGATTTCGATTACGTCATCAACTTTGCCGCTGAGAGCCATGTTGACCGCTCCATCAAGAACCCTGAAATTTTTGTCCAGAGCAACGTGATGGGTACCGTCAACCTGCTGCAGCGCGCTAAGGAAGCCTGGTACGACGCCGAGGCCAAGACCTGGAAAGAGGGCAAGAAGTACCTGCAGGTGTCCACCGATGAGGTCTACGGCGCTCTGGGCGCTGAGGGCTTCTTCATGGAGACCACTCCGCTCTGCCCCCACAGCCCCTACTCTTCCTCCAAGGCCAGCGCTGATATGTTCGTCATGGCATTCCACGATACCTACGGTATGCCCATCAACATCACCCGCTGCTCCAACAACTACGGCCCCTACCAGTTCCCCGAGAAGCTCATCCCGCTGATGATCAACAACGTCAAGCACCACAAGCAGCTGCCCGTCTACGGTGACGGTATGCAGATCCGCGACTGGCTGTACGTTGAGGACCACTGCAAGGCCATTGATATGGTCTGCAACGGCGGCAAGGTGGGCGAGGTCTACAATGTCGGCGGCCACAACGAGCGCCCCAACATCTTCATCGTCAAGACCATCATCGAGCAGCTGCACGACCGCCTGAAGGACGACGGCATCAGCGAAGACCTCATCAAGCACGTTGCTGACCGTCTGGGCCACGACCGCCGCTATGGCATCGACCCCACCAAGATCAAGAACGACCTGGGCTGGTATCCCGAGACTCCCTTCGAGAAGGGCATCGTCCTGACCATTGACTGGTACCTCGACCACGAGGAGTGGATGGAGCACATCACCAGCGGCAACTATCAGAAATACTACGAGGAAATGTACAAGAATAAGTAACTTCTTGTAAATAGTCTGAAAGCGAAAAAGAGCAGGGCGTGCGGTCCTATGGCTGCACGCCCTGCTCTTTTTTGTCGGAGTTAAAGTTTGTCTTCTTTCATGTAGCGGATGAGCAGGGGCAGCTCATAGACCAGCATGGACAGCCAGCCGATGCCGTAGCTCACGGGCATGATCTGCAAATCGACCTTGAGCACCAGCACCAGCACAGCGGCGGCGGCCACGCGGAAGCCCATGTTGAGCATACTGCTGTTCAGGGTGATCTTCAAATCGCCGAGGCCGCGGAAGCCGCCCTGAATGCCGTTGGTCACGCCGGGCATCAGGTAGAAGAGGGAGGCGCACCGCAGGAACTTGACGCCCAGGTCGATGACGGCGGGGTCATCCACGAAGAGGGAGATGATGGGGCGGGCGAAGAGCAGGCAGACGGCCATCAGGCAGAAGCCGTAGATGAGCTCGATGCGCAGGCCGCAGAAAAAGCCCTGACGCACCCGCTCCTTTTTGCCGGCACCGTGGTTCTGGGCCATCAGGGTGGTCATGGCGTGGGCGATGTTCTGCTGGGGCATATAGGTGAAGTCGTCCACCCGGCTGGCGGCGGTGAAAGCGGCCATTGCGTTGATGCCCAGAGTGTTGACGATGGCCTGCACGGCGATCTTGCCCAGCTGCACGGTGGCCTGCTGCATGGCGCTGGTCCAGCCGTACTGGACGGTGCTGCGCAGCAGAGAGCTGTCAAAGACGAACCAGCGCCGCCCCAGCTGAAGGACGGGAACTTTGAACTGGATATAGACGACGCAGAGCACACAGCAGAGCGCCTCGCTGAGGACGGTGGAGAGGGCGCAGCCTTCGCTGCCCCAGCCCAGCACCTCGACAAAGAAGAGGTCGCCGCCGATGTTCAGCACCGAGCTTATCATCAGAAAGTATAGGGCGCTCTTGCTGTCGCCCAGCGCCCGCATGGTGGCGGCGAGGAAGTTGTAAAAGAAGGTGAAGATGAGGCCCGCAAAGACGATGCGGAGGTACTGCACCGCGATGGGCAGGATCTCTTCCGGCACCTGCATCAGCCGGAGCAGCGGCGTCGCCAGCAGGACGCAGAGGGCCGAAAAGACCAGCGAGAACACCGTGCCTGCGATGGCGGTGGTGGAGACCTGACGCTCCACGCGCTGGGTGTCTCCGGCGCCATAGGCCGTGCTGACGAGGATGCCGGCACCGAGGCAGAGACCGTTGATGAAGAGGATGGCCAGCGTCATCAGCGGGTTGGAGGTGCCGACGGCGGCAAGGGCGTCTTCGCCGACAAATTTGCCCACGATGATGCTGTCGGCGGCGTTATAAGTGAGCTGGAACAGGTTGCCCAGCACCAGCGGGATGGTGAATTTGACCAGAAGGGGCGTGATGGCTCCGGTCGTCATGTCTTTTGTCATGGATCTCTTCTCTTTTTCTTTTTATAATATGTTCTGGCGTGCACTGAACACGGCCAGTGCCGAACGGCTTTTGCCGTTTGCGATAAGCCGGGCCGCTGCGTGGAGGGCGGCACCTGCGCTGGGGGAGGCCGGGATGGCATCGGTGCGCAGGACCCGCTGCGCCGCCCGGACGGCATCGGCAGTGGTGACGGCAGCGATGTTGTCCACTACATAGGAGTTGTAGTTGCCGGGAACGAGGCCGAAGCCGATGTCCGGGATGCCATGGGAGCCGGTGAGGCCGCTGCTCAGGGCCTGACTCTCGTAAGGCTCTACGGCTACGATGCGGACGTCATTCGTCCACGCCTTGACCGTTTCGCCCACGCCGGTGATGGTGCCGCCGCTGCCCACGCCGATGACGATGCTGTCCACGATGCTGGAACCCTCCCGCGCGATGGAGCGCACCAGTGCAGGCCCCGTCACCCGGCGGTGATAGGTGGGGTTGTCGTCGTTGCTGAGCCAGTCCATATGGTACCAGCCCTTTTCGGCGGCGGTGGCTTTTGCCAGCGCCCGTGCGCCTGCAAGGCCCGCCTGGGCCGGGGTATGGATGATCTGTGCTCCGAGGCGGAGCAGGCTCTCCTGCCGCATGGCGGGGGCGTCCTCCGGCATGACCAGCGTCACCGGATGGCCCGCCGTCAGCCCCGCCAGCGTCAGCGCTGTGGCAAAAGGCCCTGACACGGCCTCCACAATGGTCTGGCCGGGGGTCAGCGCCCCGCGCTCAAGGGCCAGCGCCAGCATCCCCTCAGCCAGCTCGTCCCGCGCCGTGCCGGTGGGGCCGTTGTAGTTCAGATAGGCGTACAGCCGCCCCCGCAGCCCGCAGGCCGCAAGATAGCCCCGCAGCTCGACGATGGGGCCGGGCAGCAGGGTCTGGTAGATGTTGGGGTAGATAGGCACGGGCGGTCTCCTTTCGCGTCCGGGGGAAAGCTTACGCCTATAACTTTAACGCAAAGGAGAGGAAGCGTCAAGCGGGGCTTGGGCAGAAAGGAGAAAAATCGGAAGAAAATTTGGCAAAATGACGCAAAAAGTCCTTGACAAGGGACACCCCGTCTGCTATACTCCGTATGTAAAGCAAAAAACCTTTACAAACGGCGGAGGTCAGAGCAGGACAGAACATGGCAAAAGACTTTGAAATGGGCTATCTGCTCGATTTTTACGGCGAAGTGCTCACGCCCAAACAGCGCGAGATGCTGCGCCAGTATTACAACGATGACCTCTCCCTCAGCGAGATCGGAGAAAACTTCGGCATCACCCGGCAGGGGGCGCGGGACGCCATCAAGCATGGCGAAACGGCCCTCAAGGAGCTGGAAGAAAAGGTCGGCTTCGCGGCCCGGTACCGCCGGGTGCAGCAGACACTGGAAGAGCTGGAGCAGCTGGTCATCGACGCCCGGTTTGAATGCACCGGCCCGAACGCACGGCTGACCACCACCGAGTATGCCGCCACTCTGAACAAGATGCTGGGGCTCATCCGCTCCATCGACGAAGTGAATGAGAGCTGAAAACTGATTTGGGAGGAGCACCGAACAATGGCATTTGAATCTTTGACCGACCGCCTTGCCGGTGTGTTCAAAAAGCTGCGCGGCCACGGCAAACTGAGCGAGGCGGACATCAAAGCCGCCATGCGCGAGGTCCGGATGGCCCTGCTGGAAGCCGACGTCAACTACAAGGTGGCGAAGGACTTCTGCGCAAAGGTCTCCGAGCGCGCCATGGGCCAGGAGGTCATGGAGAGCCTGACCCCTGCCCAGCAGGTCGTCAAGATCGTCAACGAGGAGCTGGTCGCCCTGATGGGCGGCGAGGAAGCCCCTCGTCTGGTCATCAAGAACAAGGGCCAGACCATCATCATGCTCTGCGGCCTGCAGGGCAACGGTAAGACGACCCACGCAGCAAAGCTTGCAAAATACTACATCAAGCAGGGCCGCCGCCCGATGCTGGTGGCCTGCGACATCTACCGTCCGGCCGCTATCGACCAGCTGCAGGTGGTGGGCAAGCAGGCTGGTGCGCCGGTCTTCACCCTGCCCGGCGAAAAGCCGCCTGCCATCGCCAAAAAGGCACTGGCCCACGCCAAGGACTACGGCAACGACATCATCATCCTCGATACTGCAGGCCGCCTGCAGATCGACGAAGTGCTGATGCAGGAGCTGGTCCAGATCAAAGAGGCTGTCCCTGTGGACGAGACTCTGCTGGTCGTGGACGCCATGGCCGGTCAGGATGCCGTGAACGTCGCCAAGACCTTCAACGAAACGGTCGGCATCGACGGCATCATCCTCACCAAGACCGACGGCGATACCCGCGGCGGCGCAGCCCTCTCGGTGCTGTCTGTCACCGGCAAGCCCATCAAGTTCCAGGGCACCGGCGAAAAGCTGGATGACCTCGAAGTCTTCCATCCCTCCCGCATGGCAAGCCGGATCCTCGGCATGGGCGATGTGCTGAGCCTCATCGAGCGCGCACAGGATGCCGCCGACGAGAAGCTGGCCGAAGAGACCGCCAAGCGGATGATGGAAAACAAGTTCGATATGAACGATATGCTGGCCCAGTTCGCTCAGATCCGCAAGATGGGCGGCGCGGGTGCCATGCTGAGCATGATGCCCGGCATGTCCGGCATCGACGCCAGCCAGATCGACGAGAAAGCCTTCGACCGCATCGAGGCCATGATCTACTCGATGACCAAGGCCGAGCGCGAAGACCCCTCCATCATCAACCCCAAGCGCAAGCGCCGCATCGCTGCGGGCAGCGGCACTCAGGTGTCTGATGTCAACAAGCTGCTCAAGCAGTTTGAGATGATGCAGAAGATGATGAAGCAGT
>ENA-UOJO01001516-UOJO01001516.1-human-gut-metagenome-genome-assembly--contig:-P57-NODE-1516-length-29087-cov-4.534031_pt1 | contig 29087 bp, 18 predicted proteins | sample MGYA00242351_ERZ723898 | MGnify/ENA metagenome assembly ERZ723898 | reverse complement strand
CAAGTATCGGGCCAATCTATTAAAACTATTGACAATTTATCAATTTATATAAAGGAAAAAGAAAAAAGAAGCTACAAAAGACTGTTTTTCAGTAAATTGATGTATATTTAAAAGCAGATTTCAATAAAAATGTACAATTCAAAGCATTATAACTACTTTATCTAAATTTATTAATACAATCAGGGGTATGCAAACAACACTATTCAAAGGCATCATTTGTTTTCTGCTATGCATTATGGGCATAAATGCTTATGCACAGAAAACTACATCGAACTACACAGTAAAAGGTATGCTCGTTGATTCGCTTCTAAACGAAAGTGAACCATACGCAACTATCCGAATTGTAGCCAAACAAACTCCGGATAAACCTGTAAAACTTGCTGTAACAGATGAAAACGGTAAATTCAATGAAAAACTGAAAACTGCCGGACAATATATCATCAGTTTTACTTCCGTAGGGAAGCTCACCGTTTCCAGAGAATTCGAAATCAGCAATACAAATAAGACCGTAGACTTGGGAACCATTTTTACGGCAGAAGCCAGTGAAATGCTGAAAGGCGTGGAAGTAGTAGCGCAAAAGCCGCTGGTAAAAGCTGAGATAGACAAAATTTCCTACAGCATAGAAGATGACCCGGACTCGCAGACCAACACCACACTGGAAATGCTGAAAAAAGTTCCGCTGGTAACCGTTGACGGGGAAGACAATATCCAGGTAAACGGCTCTAGCAATTTCAAGGTACACGTAAACGGCAAGCCCAATACCCTAATGAGCAACAATCCTAAGGAAGTATTGCGCAGCCTGCCTGCCAACTCTGTAAAATCAATCGAAGTCATCACCGAACCGGGTGCCAAATACGATGCAGAAGGAATCGGAGGTATCCTGAACATCATTACAACCGATACACGCATGCAAGGCTACAATGTTACCTTAGGAGCCAGAGCCAGCAATCATGGTATCGGCGGATACGGATATGGAACTGTACAGGTAGGAAAATTTACTGTAAGCGGAAACTACTCGTATAACTATAATACATCGCCCAGAAGTTATTTTGATTCCGGACGTGAGGATTTTACATCCGACGAGAACAAGTATCTCTCATCCGGAGGTTCTTCAAAAAGCAACGGCAACTTCCAATATGGCAATCTGGAAGGAAGCTACGAAATCGATACGCTGAATCTGATTACCTTCTCTGCCAACATGTTTGGAGGAAAATTCAAGACCAGCAGCGATTCGTATAACCGGATGCTTTCGGCTGCCGAAGAATTATCCTATAAATACGATACCCGCAACCGTAGCACCAACAATTTTGGCAATGTAGGTATTAACTTTGACTATCAGCACTCTTTTAAAAGAAAAGGTGAATATCTCACAGTATCATACAAGTACAATGATTCCCCCAACGGAAATGAATCATCTACCGAATACCTTAACATAGTAGATGTTCCGTTTACTTTGAACAATCAATACTTTGACAATGATGCTCATACTGCCGAACATACCGGTCAGATAGATTATGTAAATCCAATCAACGAAAAACATTACGTGGATGCAGGTATGAAATATATCTACCGACAGAACGCCAGTGACAGTAAATACTTCCTACTCCAAGAGGATGGCTCCATGCAGCAAGACAATACCCTATCAGATAAATTCGACCAGGGACAAAACATTCTGGCTGCATACGCCGATTATCAGCTTAAACTGAAGAAATTTGGTGTAAAAGCAGGAGTACGCTACGAGCACACCTTTATGGATGTAAACTACGATTTAAGACCGGAAAAGAATTTCAGTGCCGGATTCGACGATGTTGTTCCCACAGCCAACATTTCGTATATGATCAATTCTACTGCATCCCTACGTGCCAACTATAACATGCGTATCAACCGTCCGGGCATCTGGTATCTGAACCCGTTCCGCGATACCAGCAATCCGACTTCCGTGAGCTACGGTAATCCGGATCTGGAAACAGAAAAAGCACATATTGTAGGAATGACCTTCAGTTCATTCTCAGCCAAATTCAGTCTGAATGCCGGCTTGAACTATACATTCACAAACAATGGTATCGAGCGCTATTCGTTTATGAATGAAGGCATTCTGGAGAACACTTACCGCAATGCCGGAAAAAAAACAGATTACCCGCCTTTCTTTATGGATGAACTGGAACCCGGGCAATACCACCCGTATCTCCATTAATGCAGCCGGTTCCTACTCCGACTTCAAGAGTGATTTGCTGAATACACGTAATTGCGGATTCAACGGAAGCCTATACGGTAACATCCAGCAGACCATTCCTTGGGATTTGCGCCTCAGCATGTATGGAGGTGGAAGTACACCTTATATATCTTTGCAAGGTAAAGGTTCGTCATATTACTACTATGGTCTGAACTTGAGCCGCTCATTCCTGAAAGAAAAACGGCTGAATGTTTCTGTATATGCCAGCAACTTCTTTAATAAATATAATACCTACAGCAATGAAACCGTGACAGAAACGTTCCGTTCCTGGAGTAACAATAAAAGCTATTCATTGGGATATGGTGTAAGTATCAGCTGGCGTTTTGGTGAACTGAAAACGCAAGTCAAAAAAACTGCACGCAGCATCAACAACGACGATGTGAAAGCAGGTGGAAGCAATTCGGGCAGTCAAACGAATAGTGGAATGTAACATTAATCATACAAGTATAACGATGGAGATTATTTATTTAGTAATTGGCTTATGTGTAGGAATTGCTGCCGGATATTTGGCTGCTGCCAGAAAAGCGGGTGTACTACAAACTAAACTGGACATGCAGCAAAGTCATGCACAAGATTTGCTGACCGCAGAACAACAGCGCAATGCTGCACAACAGGAGCTTATCAAACAAGAATTACGCAGAACCCAGCAAAAGCAGGAAGAGACCTTGCGTCTTCTTGAAACTGCAAGACAGGAGTTGGCAGCACTTTCAGTCCAAAAGAAAACCTTGGAAGAAAAACTGGATAACCAGAAAGAAGAAGTAGCCAACCTGCACAAGCAGTTCAACCTGGAGTTTGAGAACATTGCAAACAAGATTTTCCAGCAAAAGACCGAGAGCTTCAACAAACTGAGTGCCGAGAGTCTGAGCAACATTCTGAAACCCTTCGGTGAGAACCTGAACGAATTCAAGCATCAGGTAAGCGAGGTCTACGACAAAGAGTCCAAGCAACGCTTCTCGCTGGAAGACCGCATCAAGGAACTGGTACAGCTGAACAAGCAGATCAGTGATGATGCCAATAACCTGACACGTGCCCTGAAGGGTGACTCCAAGATACAGGGCAACTGGGGAGAAATGATTCTGGAAACTATCCTCGAAAATTCCGGCCTGCGTGAAGGTGAAGAATATTTCCGACAGGAATTCCTAAAGGACGAAAACGGCGAGGTGCTGAAAAACGAACAGGGAGTACGTATGCAGCCGGACATTATCGTAGTCTATCCAGACAACCGACAGGTAATCATCGACTCCAAAGTATCGCTCACAGCATATGCCAACTACATGGCCTGCGAATCGAAAGCCGATCAGGAATATTATCTGAAAGCGCATTTGGCATCCGTAAAAGCACACATCGACGAACTGAGCCGCAAGGACTACTCGAAGTATAACCTGGCCTCACTGGATTTCGTCATGATGTTTGTCCCTAATGAACCTGCCTACGTGCTGGCCTTGCAGACAGATCCTAACTTATGGAACTATGCCTATCAGAAGAAAGTCGTGCTGATGAGTCCGACTAACCTGATTGCTGCCCTACGCCTGGCTCTGGATTTATGGAAGCGGGAGTATCAGGAAAAGAACCTGCAGGAGATTGTGAAACGCGGTACAGCCTTATACGAGCGCCTGGTAGGATTTACCGATACTTTCAGCAAGATAGGTGACGAACTGTCTGCTGCATCCAAGGCTTATGATACGGCACTGAACCAGTTGAGTAGCGGTCGGGGCAATGTGATCCGTCAGGCCGAAATGCTGAAAGAGCTGGGTATTACACCCAAAAAGCAGTTTGGTGGACGCTTACTGCAAGATGTGCAGAAAGAGGAATAACAGTACGTTTTTGCTTTATCTTTGCTATGATAAACGCATGGCATAAGCATGCAGCAAGTTGGTCTTTGCAAAGATGAATGTTTGTCTTTTTTGAGAGAAAACCGAAAGCCACAGATACTTTCATAAAAAAAGAGGATAAATCCTTTCATTCGGATTTATCCTCTTTTCAATATAAGCTATAATTGTTTCGATTATTTTACCATAGCAATCAGCTCTTCTGGAGTAACCAACGACTGCTCACCGGTAGCCATATTCTTCAGTGTCACCTTACCTTCGTTCATTTCATTCTCGCCGACGATGGCAACAAACGGAATGTTCTTGGCATTGGCATAACTCATCTGTTTCTTCATCTTGGCACTGTCTGGGAACAGTTCGGCACGGATACCTGCTTCACGAGCTTTGAACAGGATAGGAAGTGCATAAGCTGCTTCCTTGTCACCAAAGTTGACAAACAGCAACTGAGTGGCATTGACTGCTTCTTTAGGATACAAGTCCAACTGATTCAGTACATCGTAAATACGGTCAGCTCCAAAAGAAATACCTACACCCGACATACCGTCCATACCAAATACACCGGTCAGGTTGTCGTAACGTCCGCCACCACTGATGCTTCCAATCTGAACATCCAGCGCCTTGACTTCGAAAATAGCTCCGGTATAATAGTTCAGGCCACGAGCCAGTGTCAAGTCAAGCTCTACTTCCGATTTTACACCCAGTGCTTCTACTGTCTTCAGAATAAACTCGCTCTCCTCTACCCCTTTCAGGCCGGTTTCACTGGCAGCCAGCACATTTTTCAGCGTATCCAGCTTTTCCTGATTTGTACCACTCAGCAAAATAATCGGCTGCAGTTTGTCGATAGCCTCCTGCGAAATACCTTTCGAAGCCAATTCGGCATTCACATTGTCCAGACCAATCTTGTCGAGCTTATCAATAGCTACCGTAATATCTACAATCTTATCGGCTTCACCAATAATTTCGGCTATACCGGTCAGAATCTTACGGTTGTTAATCTTGATGGATACACGGATACCGAAACGGTGGAATACAGCATCAATCATCTGAACGAGCTCTACTTCGTTGAGCAGCGAATTGCTACCTACAACATCGGCATCACACTGATAGAACTCGCGGTAGCGTCCCTTCTGCGGACGGTCGGCACGCCATACAGGCTGTATCTGGAAGCGTTTGAAGGGGAAACTGATTTCATCGCGGTGCATTACCACATAACGGGCAAACGGCACGGTGAGGTCGTAGCGCAAACCTTTCTCGCAGAACTTACTTGCCAGCTTTGCAGCATTGCGACTCAGCAGTTCTTCGTCTGTAATGCCGGAAAAATAGTCACCGGAGTTCTGGATTTTAAAGAGCAGTTTGTCGCCTTCGTCGCCATACTTTCCCATCAAGGTTGAAAGGTTCTCCATTGAAGGAGTTTCAATCTGCTGGAAACCGTACAGATAAAACACTTCACGAATCGTGTTGAATATATAATTACGTTTCGCCATTTCTACAGGCGAAAAATCACGTGTTCCTTTGGGTATACTCGGTTTTGTTGCCATAGTTAAATATTACATTTTTTCCGGATACAAAAATACATTAATTATTTGATACAGAAAAAAGACAGGGTCTGATTTCTACATTACTCGCGACGGTTTGCATAAATCATGATATAATATACCAAAGTAGCCAAAGAGCTCAATGCTGCAACCACATAAGTATAGGCAGCCGACTTCAAAGCATCCTTTGCCTGATTATGGTTATAGGCATTGGTGATACCGGCACTGCTCAACCAAACCAGTGCTCTGCGGCTGGCGTCAATTTCTACCGGAAGCGTTACGAAGCTGAACAAGGTAGTCATGGCAAACAGGCAGATTCCGAACAAAAGCAGCTGAGGGAAAGAGTTCACCAGCAGGATACCTCCCAGCAAAACCCATGACATGATGCTGGATGAGAACTGCACTACCGGAACCAAAGCCGAACGTAAACGCAACGGTGCATAAGCTCTGGCGTGCTGTACGGCATGTCCGCACTCATGGGCGGCAACAGCAGCTGCTGCCACACTGCAACTGTTATATACTCCTTCACTCAAGTTTACTGTTTTATTGGCCGGATTGTAGTGGTCGGTCAGCATACCCGAAGTACTGGTCACGCGTACATCATATATTCCATTGTCCCTCAACATTTTTTCGGCTACTTCACGTCCGGTCATTCCGTTGGGCAAGCCCATCTTAGAATACTTTTCAAACTTGTTCTGCAAACTGGATTGCACGATATAACTGATAATGGCAATACCAATAAATAAAATCCAATACATATTATTTCTAGTTTATTAAGTTACAACAGATTACGAACAAAATGCTTGCCAAAGATAGCCAAATGAACAAAAAGCTCAAAGATGTCAGTCCGTTTTTAGGATTATTAAGTGATATAAACAAAAAAGCTGCGCTAAAGAAGAACCTCAGCGCAGCTTAAAATCATATAAAATTTGCTTTTTAGAACAATTTTGCAGGATATTCACCAGCGTCTACCAACGCCTGTATTTTATCAACTACTCCCTGACGGTCGGCAGCATATGTCACACCAAACCATTTTGAAGTAGTATCCAGTACTTTTACGGTAGCTGTACCTTCGTTGATAAGTTTGTTAACCATCAAAGGAATGAAGTATTCAGCTTTCAGGTTACCGATATTGGCATTCAGGAATTCTACGAAGTAATCTTCCGAGTATTTGAAATAATCAGGAGTAAAGCCCCACATATTCATAGATACCGGTGTGTTGTCGGCAATGGCAACCCATTTTCCTTCTTCATCCTTGTAAGAAACGGCACCGTCTACGCGCATAATTTCAGTACGTTCTACAACGGTAGTCAGGTGTCCCTGTTCGTTGGCCGAACATACACCACGAGCCACTGTACCACTTTCTGACAATGTATTACCTACGCGGAAACCTACCATACAGTAATCGTTTGTTGCGCCTTCAGGAAGTTCTGAAAGGTATTTACCAATCACAGCAAAGCTGTCACGGCCATAGAAGTCGTCAGCATTGATAACGGCAAACGGTTCTTTGATTACATCTTTTCCCATCAATACAGCATGGTTGGTACCCCATGGTTTCACACGGCCTTCCGGACAAGTAAATCCTGCAGGAAGATTATCGATAGACTGGAATACAACCTCTACCGGAATATGGTTTTCGTATTTGGATACAATCTTTTCGCGGAAATCCTTTTCGAAGTCTTTACGGATAACAAAGACGATTTTACCAAAACCGCCACGGATAGCATCGAAAATAGAATAATCCATAATAGTTTCGCCGTTAGGGCCCAGACCATCCAACTGTTTCAGTCCACCATAACGACTACCCATTCCGGCTGCCAATACAAATAATGTAGGTTTCATAAGTATTTTAATTAATGTTTATATGCCACAAAATTAAAAATAAATATCAGCATAGTAAACACTTCGGTGAACAAAAATATGATAATTGGGTTATTTTTCTTAAATTCGCATCAATCAGATGTCCGGATGTAATGAAACCCGGAAAATATTAAAAGAATAAGAAAGAATAACTTTATATGAAAAAATATATTAAGTGGAGCGGAATGGTTATTCTGTTCCCGTTTGTTGTCTTTATTATACTTTGTGTTCTTATTTATATCCCTCCGATTCAGAACTTCCTGGTTGCTCAGGCCACCAGCTATTCGTCGAAGGCTACCGGAATGAAAATCGAAATCGGAAGAATCTCGCTTTCGTTTCCTCTGGATTTAGTCGTACACAATGTTCAGGTTGCCGATTCAGCAGATAATCAGATTCTTTCCATCAAGGAGATTACAGCAGAAGTACAAATGCTCCCACTCTTGAAAAAAGAAGTGGAACTGGACGGACTGACTTTAAAAAAGGCATCAGTCAATACGGGTAAGCTGATAGAAGGTATGGAGCTGAATGGAGAGCTGGGCGAATTTCATATCGAATCGCACGGAGTAGCTTTCGACCCTGAAACGGCGATTATCAACCAGGCATTATTGAGAGACAGTCATCTTTCTATTCTGCTGGCTGACACGACGGCTTCGGACACGACAGCCAGCACTCCCCTATACTGGAAATTATTATTAAAGAAAATAGACTTCAGCAATGTATCTGTACAGATGCAAATGCCGCTGGACTCATTGTCCTTTTCTGCAAGCTTAGGCCATTTCCTGCTTCAGAACGGTACTGTTGACCTGCACAAAATGGCCTATCAGGCAGACCTGGTCAGATTAAAAAGCGGAAGTATCAGCTATGACTATGGAATGCCAGCAGACAGCATGGCAAGCGGACTTAACCCTTCGCATATCTGTTTAAACAATATCCAGACGCAAATGGATTCGCTGTATTTTTGCGGCAACAACTTCCATGCGGTCATCAATGAATTTACATTTAAGGAAGAAGGCTCCGGGATAGAATTTATTTCGGGAAAGGGAAGTATTGCATCCAATGAAAAGACATTGCACATTCCTGAATTTCACCTGCAAACGGCTGAATCTTTTATAGATATGGAGGCTGCTATGGACTGGGATGCTACCTCTGCTAACCCGGCCGGATTATTGACTGCCCAGCTTATTGCTGATTTCAGTAAAAGTGATGTAATGAAGCTGGCCGGAAAACTTCCCGAAGATTTTACCAAAAATTATCCGGGACAACCCTTAAGAATACGTGCCGGCATTGACGGCAACCTCAACAAACTGCAACTGACAACATTTACGGTAACTCTGCCCGAAACATTCCGGATTGAAATGGATGGAGAAATTAATCAGTTGGCAGACAGTATCAAACGCAATGGTGAAATCAGACTTAACACCTTAGCCGAGAACATGAGTTTCGTGAAGGCACTGACCGGTGGCAGCTTTGCGATACCTTATGGTACTTCTCTGAACGGTGTTGGGAAAATAAACGGTAATACCATTGATACAGAATTAACGCTGACCGAAAAACAAGGTACACTAAAACTAAACGGACACTATGACTGGATTAAGGAAGCGTATGCAGCAAGTATCCATGCAGACAATATCCAGTTACATAACTTCATGCCTAAGGATTCGCTGTTTCATCTGACAGCTTATTTACAAGCTGAAGGAAGGGGTACAGATGTATTTTCTCCTGCAACACAATTCGAGTTGGAAGGTGGACTGTCACATCTGCAATATGGCAATAAAATTCTTTCGGGAGTTGAATTGCACAGTAGCCTCAACCAATCGAATGCAACTGCCGACTTCAAGCTCAAAGATAATGCTCTGTCCATCACGGCAGCACTTGACGGTCTGCTGACGCCTAAAATGGTAACTGCCAACCTGAATCTGGACGTAAACTATTTAAACTGGCAAGAATTAAAATTGACCAACGTACCGTTAAGTTCATCGCATAAGCTGGAACTCCATGCGCAAAGTAACCTTGAAAAGAGCCATAAACTCAATTTAGCGCTGACTAATACACGGCTGGTCACTCCACAAAAGACCCGTACTACAAAGGACCTGTTTGTAGATTTCTCTACGACAAAGGATTCTACTTTCTGTTCGCTCAATGCAGGCGATATGCACCTTACTCTTACGGGAGAGAAAGGAATTGATCTGTTGAGCGAACAGCTGACCAAAGTAACCGATATGCTGGCAAGTCAATGGAAACAGAAACAAATGGATCTGGAGCTTGTAAAAAGCAAGCTTCCCAATATGGATTTGCAGTTAACGGTAGGAACAGACAACCCTATCAGCAATACCCTGTCAACACAAGGGATACGGATAAACAAACTCCAGGCACAGGTAAATACATCGCCCATTGACGGAATGAGCAGCAATGCCTGTATGACAGGATTTGCAACAGACAGCTTGTCTATTGATACAATATTCTTTAAATCCAGTCAGACCACAGACGGTATTATCTGGAAAAGCGGCATACAAAGCTCTGCCCAAAAGAATCAGGAGGGATTCAATATCCTGGTGGATGGAAATATCGGAAGCAAAGAATCCCAGATAACCATTGAATACCTGAACGACAAGAAGGAAAGAGGTGCATAGATCGGACTTATCGGGGCCTTGCAGGATAAAGGAATCAGCCTGCATATCCATCCTGATAACCCGATACTTGTTTACAGGCCTTTTCAGGTTAATCCGGATAACTATATCTACCTGAGTGATGAAGGACGTATTCATGCCAACCTGACGCTGCACGATGAAAATTATACGGGTGTCCGCTTTTACTCGGTAGCCGATTCTACCGTACAACAAGACCTGACGGTAGAATTACACCGGATAAGAATGTCTGAATTCAGACGTATCATCCCCTATATGCCTAATATACGAGGAGAAATTAATGCAGAAGCACACTACGTACAGGCCGATGAAGAAAATACACAAGTTTCTACGGAACTTAGTGTTGCAGAGCTGGAGTATGATGGCTTTCCGATGGGTGACTGGGAATTTAGCGGTGTATATCTGCCCAAAGGAAGCGATGAGCATCACATTGATGGCTTCCTGATACACAATGGCGATGAAATAGCGACACTGAACGGAAGCTATATAACCCAAAATGAAAAGGATGCAGAAGGGTTGTTACAGGCCAACATGGATTTGCATCACTTCCCGCTAAAGCTTGCCAATGCTTTCGTGCCCGACAATATGGTTACACTAAGTGGAGATATTGATGGCAACATGGCTGTCAAAGGTACTGCATCGAAACCTATTTTAAATGGAGAAATCATTTTGGACAGTGTCGGTCTGGCTTTGCCTATGGCATCCATGAATCTTCGCTTTGACAACAAACCGGTTAAAGTAGTAGACAGCCAGTTGGAATTTAATAAGTTCAATATTTTCACGAAAGGAAAAACGCCGTTCACAATTGATGGCAATATCAACTTTTCTGATTTTGAACAGATGACCATGAACCTGAACATGGCTGCCCATAATTTTGAATTATTCAATGCTCCTCGCAGCAAAGAGGCTTTGGTTTATGGAAAACTGTATGTTGACTTCAACTCAAGCTTGAGGGGACCTGTCAACGCATTGGTCATGCGTGGAAGTATGAACGTTTTAGGAAAAAGTAATTTCACTTATGTACTGAAAGATTCACCTCTTACCGTGAATGACCGTCTGGCCGAAACGGTTACGTTTGTGAATTTTGCAGATACAACCCTTTCCAGTACCAACACCGTACCTAAGGTTGAATTAGGAACGCTAGACATGCTGATGGTCATGCATATTGACCAGGCCGTCCAGTGCCGGGTAGACCTGAATGAGAGTCAGTCCAACTACATCCTCTTCGAGGGAGGTGGAGACTTGTCATTCCAGTATAATCAACAGGGAAACATGCTGCTCAACGGAAGATATACCCTTATCAGCGGTGAAATGAAATACGAAATGCCGATCATTCCTCTAAAGACATTCCACATCAAGGAGGGCAGTTACATGGAATGGACGGGGGATATCATGAACCCGAATTTAAATCTAAAGGCAACAGAACGTGTAAGAGCCGCAGTGGGTCAAAGTGGACAAAGTTCAAGAAATGTAAACTTCGACGTAGGAGTGAATATCACAAATCGTCTGGAAAACCTGGGATTCATCTTTACGCTTGAAGCTCCAGATGACGGGGAGGTTCAAAACCAGCTTGCCGGAATGTCTGTGGAAGAAAAAAACAAACTGGCCGTAACAATGCTGGTAACAGGCATGTACATGGCTGAAGGAAACTCTACGGGCAATTTTAACACCAACAATGCACTTAACAGCTTCCTGCAGGGACAAATTAATAACCTTACAAGCAGTTTTGACTTGAATGTGGGAATGGAAAGTACAAACCAGGAGGACGGAACCAACCGTACAGATTATAATTTCCAGTTTGCCAAACGATTCTGGAATAACCGTTTCAGGGTGGTTATCGGAGGAAGTATATCCACAGGAAACAATGTCAAGCAAGACGAAACATTCATCGACAATGTTTCTTTAGAGTATCGTCTGGATGACAGCGGAACCCGATATGTCAAATTGTTCCACAACAAAAACTATGAGAGTGTGCTGGAAGGAGAGATTATAGAAACGGGAGCTGGTATCGTACTGAGAAAAAAAGTAAGCCGACTGGGAGAGCTCTTTATCTTCAGAAAAAAGAGAAGAAATAATCAGGAAGCCATTATTGAAGATAAAAAGAAAACATTAGAAAAAGATGAAAGCAATAAAAATGAAAATTAACCATATAGCCATAATACTGTTGGGTATCTTGCTGGCAGGCTCCTTTACTGCCTGTTCAACAACCAAGCACTTGCCGGCAGAAGAGGTACTTTATACAGGAGTAAACCGGTTTGATGTCATCCATAAGGATACCACAGATGCAGGAGCTGCAACGCTTGAAGAAGTTATCGGTGCAGTATCCTATCCGCCCAACAATGCCTTATTCGGAAGCTCTACTGTAAGAATCCCCATTCCATTCGGACTTTGGGTGTACAACCGCTTTGAGCGTTATGAAAAAGGATTGGGAAAGTGGATTTTTAAAAAGCTGGCAGCAAAACCGGTGTACTTATCGACCGTAAATCCGGAAACCCGTGTAAAAGTTGCGACAAACTTACTGAAAGACTATGGCTTTTTCAACGGAAATGTGACTTATCAAGTAGACAGTACCAGGAATCCCCGGGCTGTCAAGCTTAGCTATCAAATCAATATGGGGAAACCTTACATCATAGATTCTGTGATGTATGAGGGATTTAGCGAACGGGGAGACAGTCTGATTAAAGCCAAGTACAAACAACGTGTTATTTTAAGAGGGGACTATTTCAGTGTAAACAAACTGGAAGAAGAGCGCCAGCGTCTGTATACACTCTTCCGCAATAACGGATATTACTATTACCGCCCGGAATATATCACATTCCTGGCCGATACAATTATGAATCCCGGACATGTGAACCTGAAGATTATCCCACGTCCGGACATGCCGGCCGAAGCAAGAAAAATATATAAAATAGGTACGACAACTGTTTTTATGGCCGACAATTATGGGAACCGGCCTACGGATACATTAAAACTGAAGAATTTCAATATCGCCTATACGGGAGACAAACCAGGCTTGAAACCTAATGTATTGCGAAAACGCTTTATGTTCCGAAAAGGACAGTTGTACTCGCAGTCCAGACAAAATTATTCTCAAGAGGCACTTGCCAGACTGGGTATCTTCCAGTTTACTGAGTTCAGATATATTCCTCGTGACAGTGTACATAACAGCGATACACTTGATGTTTATGTAAATACCATGTTTGACAAGCCTTATGATGCAGAGCTTGAATTTAACGTTACGACCAAAAGTACCAAGCAAACTGGTCCGGGAGCTATTTTCAATTTAAGCAAGAAAAACTTCATGCGCATGGGAGCCTCGTTGAACTGGCAAATAAAAGGCTCATACGAATGGCAGACAAACTCTACAGTAGACGGAGAAAGCTCAGTCATGAACTCATACGAACTGGGGACATCCTTATCACTTGACTTCCCACGCATCGTACTGCCTTGGGTAAAAAACAGAGTCAATCCGTTTTTACATCCATCTCAAACCAGTTTTAAAATCTATGTTGATCAGCTGAACCGTGCCAGGTATTTCAAAATGCTGTCTTTCGGTGGCAACATCTCGTATAGTTTTCAGTCATCACGAAGCATGAAGCATACGGTAACGCCATTACGACTGGAGTTCAACACCTTACAAAACAGGACTGCCAGATTTGACTCTATTGCGAATGCCAACCCGATGCTGTTTTACAGTTTGAATGACCAGTTCATTCCGGCTTTTACATATACATTTACCTACGACAATACATATAAGAAAAGAAAACGGAACAGCATCTGGTGGGAAAACTCCATCACATCGGCGGGTAATGTTACATCTATGATTTATGCTGTCTTCGGACAGGGATTCAAAGAAAAAAACAAGAAATTACTGGGAACACCTTTTGCACAATTTCTGAAATATACCACCGAAATAAGACATCTGTACAAAATAACCCAACGCCAGCATTTGGCATCCCGCTTCATGGCCGGTGTTATTTACGCATACGGAAACAAGACTATAGCTCCTTACAGCGAACAATTCTATGTAGGTGGAGCCAATAGTATACGTGCATTTACAGTCAGGTCTATAGGCCCCGGACGGTATCATCCTGCCGAAAACAACCAGTATGCTTATGTTGACCAGACAGGTGACATTAAACTAGAAGCCAATATAGAATATCGTTTCCCGATAATAGCTGATTTATACGGAGCTACATTTCTGGATGCAGGAAATGTATGGCTTATGCGAAAAGATGAAGCACGTCCGAATGCAGAATTTACATTGGACCACTTTTTTGACAGTATCGCATTAGGTACAGGATTAGGACTAAGATACGATTTATCTTTCCTGGTTATACGATTTGATATGGGAGTTGCTTTGCATGTGCCATACGAAACCGGTAAAAAAGGTTATTATAATATTCCTAAATTTAAGGATGGATTAGGTTTTCACTTTGCAATCGGATACCCATTCTAATCTTTTTTACTACTTTTGCATAATCAAACTATCATAAATCATGAAACGACTATTTTTTTTAATAACTCTCACTGCAGTCTTCTTTTCGGCCTGCAGTAATCAAAAAAAAGCAGAAAATATGGGAAACGAGACTAAAGTTCTTTTAGAAACAACACAAGGAAATATTGTTGTAAAGCTGTATGATGAAACTCCGAAACATCGTGACAACTTTATCAAACTAGTAAAAGAAGGTGTATACGACAGCACCCTTTTCCATCGTGTAATCAAAGATTTCATGATTCAGGCTGGTGACCCAGATAGCAAAACTGCTGACGACACTGCCAGCTTGGGAGCAGGTGATGTAGGTTATACCATACCGGCTGAAATCAATCCGCTTTTCTTCCATAAAAAAGGTGTTCTTGCAGCAGCACGCCAAGGTGATGAAGTAAATCCTGAACGTGCCTCTTCCGGATGTCAGTTCTACATTGTAACAGGTAGAAAATTTTCTGAATTCCAGATTTTAAGCATGGAAAACCAGATTAATGAAATGCGTCTACAGACAGTTTTTGATACATTGGCCCGCCAGCACATGAAAGAAATCTACAAAATGCGCAAGGCTGGCGACCAGGAAGGATTATTGGCTTTACAGGATACGCTGGAAGCACAGGCCAGAGCACAAGTTGAAAAGGAACCTGCCTTTAAATTTACAAAGGAACAGATTCAGGCATATACTACCGTAGGCGGTGCTCCTCACTTGGACGGCGCTTATACAGTCTTTGGAGAAGTGGTTGAAGGTATGGATGTAGTTGAAAACATTGAAAAAGCGAAAACAAACCGTGCCGACCGGCCATTGAACAACATCCGTATTCTTAAAGCTAGCATCAAAGAATAAAGATTGCATGATAAAAGTAAACAGACATACGCTAGCAAATGGTCTACGCATCATACATAGTCAGGATGAGTCAACCCAAATGGTTGCACTCAACCTGCTCTATGATGTGGGTGCACGCGACGAGCATCCTGAACATACAGGGTTTGCGCATCTTTTCGAACATCTGATGTTCGGAGGTTCTGTCAATATTGCAGACTATGATACTCCCGTTCAGAATGCCGGAGGAGAGAACAATGCGTGGACCAGTAACGATATGACCAACTATTACATCACACTCCCCTATCAGAATGTAGAAACCGGGTTCTGGTTGGAAAGCGACCGAATGCTCAGTCTGGACTTTAACCCTAAAAGTCTGGATGTACAGCGACAAGTAGTTATCGAAGAATTCAAGCAACGGAATCTTAATCAGCCCTACGGAGATGCCTCACATCTGATCCGGGAAATGGCTTATCAGACACATCCTTATCAATGGCCTACGATTGGTAAAGAAATCAGTCATATTGCAAATGCAACATTAGACGAGGTAAAAGAATTCTTCTATCGCTTTTATGCACCCAACAATGCAATTTTAGCTGTTACAGGACATATCAGTCTGGAGGAAACGATTCGCCTGGCCGAAAAATGGTTTGGACCTATTCCGGCGCGGAATGTTCCGAAACGAAACCTGCCCAAGGAAGTTCAGCAAACTGCAATCCGTAGAAAAACAGTCGAAAGAAAAGTACCAGTTGACGCTCTGTATATGGCTTTTCACATGTGCGACCGTCATCATGCCGACTACCCGGTATACGACATCATAACAGACATTCTTTCCAACGGCCGTTCTTCACGTTTCATCCAACATCTGGTGCAAGAAAACAAAATCTTTACAGGTATAGATGCATATATCACCGGCAGTATTGACGAAGGCTTGTTACATATTGCAGGAAAGCCTGCAGAAGGAATCAGTCTGGAGAAAGCAGAGAAAGCAATATGGGCAGAACTTGACGAACTGAAAAGAGTATCTGTGGACGAATTGGAATTGGAGAAAGTTAAAAACAGATATGAAAGCGAACAGATTTTCAATAATATAAACTATCTGAATGTAGCTACTAATTTGGCATACTTCGAACTCTTGGGTAAAGCAGAAGATATCAACGATGAAGTCAGAAAATATCGTTTGGTTACTGCCAGCCAATTACAGAAAGTAGCACAAAAGACATTTATACCCGAAAACTGTTCTATACTATATTATAAAGCAATTAAATGATTTCAAATAAGATTGCATCGCACTATAGCATTTTGCTCAAATTAGGCATTCCCATTGTAATAGGTCAAATAGGAGTAATTATACTGGGATTTGCAGATACCCTGATGATTGGTCACCACAGTACACAAGAACTGGCAGCTGCCAGTTTTGTTAACAACATGTTTGCCCTAGCCATTATCTTCAGTACTGGATTTTCGTATGGGCTTACTCCTGTTGTTGGAAGTCTCTTTGGTAAAGGGGAGAAATTCAAAGTTGGTGAGACATTTAAAAACAGCCAGGTTGCCAATACTGTGGTAACAATCATTGTAATGGCGGCCATGACTGCATTGTATATAAACCTGGATAAGTTGGGACAACCTGAAGAGTTGCTTCCGCTTATTCGTCCATACTATCTGGTATTACTGGCCTCTATTCCGTTTGTACTATGGTTCAATGGTTTTAAACAGTTTACCGACGGTATTACAGAAACCCGGATTTCGATGTGGATACTTCTTACGGGTAATATCCTGAATATTATCGGCAACTACATTTTAATTTATGGTAAACTGGGACTTCCAGAAATGGGACTTACGGGAGCCGGAATATCTACGCTGGCTTCGCGTATTATAATGGTCGTCATTTATATTGTCTTGTTTTTCGGAACAAAAAAATATCAGGAGTTCAAAACAGGTTTTCTGAAAGGTTATATCAATCGTAACGACTTCTGTCTACTTAATAAACTGGGATGGCCTATTGCAGGACAAATGGGTATGGAAACTGCATCATTTAGCTTGAGTGCTATCATGGTTGGCTGGCTGGGAGCAACCGGATTGGCCGCACATCAGATTATGATAGCTGTTTCACAAGTTTGTTTTATGATGTATTATGGAATGGGAGCAGCAGTTGCCATACGAATCAGTAACTTCTACGGGCAACAAGATACTTTCAATATCCGAAAAACAGCTCTAGCCGGATTCCATATCATACTTATTATGATTGTTTTATCTGCACTGCCCATTTTCTTACTCCGGAATGAAATTGGAGGTTGGTTTACTAACAGCGAAGAAGTCAGCCTGCTGGTAGCCCAACTGATAATTCCGTTGCTTATTTACCAATTTGGCGATGGACTGCAAATTAACTATGCCAATTCACTTAGAGGAATTGCAGATGTGCATCCTATGATGATTATTTCATTCATTGCTTACTTCCTGATTTCTTTGCCTGCAGGCTATCTGTTTGGATTTGTATTCAATTGGGGAGTAATTGGTGTATGGATGGCTTTCCCGTTTGGCTTGACCAGTGCAGGAATCATGTATTACTTAAGGTTCAGATACAAAACTCATAAACTATTCTAAATCCATCATGCGTCTATCAACCCCTGTAAAAGTTGCTTTTGGTTATTTGCTGTTAACCGTGTTGTTAATTGTTTCGGTAAACTATATCTACCGACAAATGAAACAGCTCACACAAAGAAATAACATTGAAGAGCTCCAAAATGAACGACGACACCTGACACATACCATTGTCAGTCAACTTTATGCAGCAGAGGTTGTTGCTCAGACATTGAGTGCAGGACAACTGGATAATTACTGGTCGTACCGTAAGGCTATGAAGGAAACCAAAAACTCCATAGACTCTCTTCGTAGCCTGTTAAACGACAGTATACAGCTCCTAAGACTTGATACCGTACAGATTCTTCTCACCAAAAAGGAAAGAAATACCCGGCAGCTATTAACCGCATTGCAAGATAATGAGCCCGACAAGCTTTACCGTCAGCAAGTAGAAGAACTTATTCAGCAGCAGGATTCCATTTTGGGACAACAGCATATCCACAAAAAAGTTGTTACCAAAAAGCATACTTCGTATACAGTCGAAAAAAAGAAAGGTTTTTTTAAACGCCTTGCAGCTGTGTTTTCTCCAGGAAAAGGAGATTCTACCGAAGTAAGAAACGTAATTCAGGAAGAGTATGTAGATACCCTGACAGAAGCTTACAACCTGGTAGATACCGTTGCGCATTTATTGCATGGCATACAAAACAAAGTTTATGAAACCCGCCAGCAACATACAGAGCAAATTAACAAACGAATATATCTGATTCAATTGGCTGGTACACAACTCAGTGTTAAAGTAAACCAGTTACTGGAAGATATAGAAGCGGAAGAGCAACAAGCAACACAGCTCAAAATACAAAAGGAACAAAGAGTCCGTAAGCACTCGGCTACTATCATTGCCGGGATTGCTGTCCTGTCGGTTGTTTTAGCACTCTTCTTCTTTACCCTCATCTGGCGGGATATCAGTAAAAGCAATCATTACCGGAAAGAACTGGAAAAAGCCAAACAGAAGGCCGAAGATTTGTTAGTTGCCCGAGAAAAGCTGATGCTAACTATCACGCATGACATCAAGGCCCCGGTAGGTTCAATCATCGGATACCTGGATTTATTGGAAAGACTGCTTACCGAGAAAAGAGCTTGCTTTTACCTGAGCAACATGAAAAACTCTGCACAGCATTTGCTCAGCCTGGTAACTTCCCTGTTGGATTTTCATCGGCTGGATGTACAGAAAATGGATATTCATAAGGTATCCTTCAATCCATACGAGCTAATGGAAAGTATATACAACTGTTTTCTTCCCATTGCCGAGAAAAAGCAACTTCTTCTGACAAAAAAGCTTGCATCTCCCCTAAATACCTCATTCATGGGAGACCCGTTTAGAATACGTCAGATAACTGAAAATCTGTTGAGCAATGCACTTAAATTCACTAAAGAAGGAAAAATAGAACTGTTTGCTGCATACGAAAACGCACAATTGCATTTCTATGTAAAGGATACAGGATGTGGCATTACTCCTGATGAACAAAAGAAAATATTCCAGGAATTTACGCGCCTGCGCAATGCTCAGGAACAGGAAGGCTTCGGACTTGGACTGGCTATCACCAAGAAATTAGTTACCTTATTGGGCGGAAACATTAAAGTAGAAAGCCGCATCCATGAAGGAAGCTGTTTCCATGTATTTATACCGCTGGGAGATCCAATACGGACCAATACTCCTAATGAAGAAAAGCTGATAGACTTGCCTAACGCACTCCGGTTATTACTAATAGATGATGACAGTATTCAACTGAATCTAACAAAATCCATGTTAGAAAACCTATACCATAATTCCAAGGAAAAGCCTGTAATAAAATGTTGTACCACGTCTGCCGAATTATTCAGCGAGTTGAAAACACATACCTATCATCTGATTCTGACAGATATTCAAATGCCTGAAATAAATGGTTTTGAACTTTTACAGAAAATTCGGACAGAGGTCAGATTGAAAAATCCTGCAGATATCATCCCTGTCATTGCTATAACAGCAAGAGGAGATATTAATGAAAATGATTTTAAGAAACAAGGATTTGCCGGATGTTTGCACAAACCATTCAGTTTGTACGAACTATACGAAGCTATTCATGAAGTTCTGAAAAACAGCAATTGCCAGTTGCCCGAAAGTAATGCTTCTGCATTTACCCAAGTAAAAGAAAGTAATACTTCATCAGAAACACATTGTTTCGATGACTTATTGGCTTTTTCTGCAGATGACGAATATGCAGCAAAAGATATTATTCAGACGTTTATTGCTGAAACAGAGAACAGTCTGAAGAAGATAGAATTGGCACTCAAAGAAAACGACATGCATACATTATGTAATGTAGCACACAAAATGCTGCCAACTTTCACCATGATAAAAGCCAACGAAATTTTGCCGGCTTTAAAATGGCTTGAGGCACAACGCAATGAATCCCAATTATCTCCACGTGCTATGGAAGAAGGAAAAAAGGTTGAAAAGTATACTCAATTTGTCATTGAATACACGCGAAAGCAATACTTTACGAAGTAATATTGGTCACACAATATAACAAAAAAAGAACTGCATCCACTCATACCGAGTAAATGCAGTTCTTTTTTTACTATACTGATTATGCACAAATCACAATGTGCATCAAATTTACCACACTACAATCTCATCAACAAAGATAAATCCTTTAGGATTCTTTGCCTTCAACTGAACATAACGGCCTTTCCAGTTTCCGGTAAAAGTATACTCTTCGAACAAAAGATCCGGATTATCCTGCTTAATTGTTGTAGACTTTTTACCGCAAGAAGTGAAGTTTTTTCCATCTTCTGAAACCAGAACTTCCACATATTCCGGCTGGTAAACACCTGGACCAATCAATTGCATCCAGCGAGAAGATACCTTATGAATATCTGTAACCTCACCCATATCGATTACACAGTCCAAGTTGTCCAGATAACCTTGCCAACGACCATCCAGATAAGTAAGTCCACCACGATATCCGTCAACCAACGCTTTCATACCACCGGCCATATAACCACTATACAGTTTACTGTTATAAGTAACCGGTTTGTTAATTGCACGATGATAATCCACTTTCTTCTCAGTAGCAGTACCCTGCATCTTTCCATCTTTAAAGATAGCAGCTTTAATGTGTGCTGAATCAGAAACCACAATACCTGCCGCAGCATCATAAACAGCAGAAGTTGCAACTGGTTCTGTACCGTCAGTTGTATAACGAATTTCTACCGGATATTTCTCTGCATCCAGATTTACACTTATCTGCTTCTTCAAAGTATCAACCTGCATAGTTACCTCAAGTTCATCAGAAAGTGGGAATGCATTGATACCACGTTTATGCAACAAGGCAACGTGCGCATTCATACGAGGCTTGAAGTCATTCCATTCACGAAGTTCCTGTGGAGTCCATCCTATCTCTGCTACAGCCAGTGCACGAGGGAACATCATGTACTCCAGATGCTCTTCATTAGGAATATATTCTGTCCAAGTATTTGCCTGAACTCCCAAGAAATGCTTCTCCTGTTCTGCAGTCAGAGAATCCTTAGGTATCGGATTATAGCTATATACTTTCTTAATAGGAGTATAACCACCGATAGCATACGGCTGTGTTTTAGGATCTGCCTGATAAAAGTCAAAATACATGTAATTACCCGGAGTCATAATGACATCATGTCCCATACGAGCCGACTTAAATCCAGCAGCTTCGCCTCGCCATGACATTACAGTAGCATCGGGAGCAAGTCCGCCTTCCAGAATCTCATCCCAGCCAATCAGTCTTCTGCCTTTGGAATTCAAGAACTCTTCAGCACGGTGAATTATATAACTCTGCAACTCATCGACATGCTTCATGCCTTCCTTGCGCATCAAAGCCTTACACTTCAGACAAGTTTTCCAGTTTTGCTTTCCAGCCTCATCACCACCGATATGAATATATTTTGAAGGGAATATCTCCATAACTTCTGTAAGTACATCCTCCATAAAAGTATATACAGCCGGATTACCTACACAAAAATCTCCGCCGGAATAAGGTTTGCCTGCACAACAGAGCTCCGGATAAGCAGCAAAAACTTCTTCTGAGTGTCCTGGGAACTCTATTTCAGGAATAACCACAATGTGCTTCTCGGCTGCATAAGCCACAACCTTTTTCATCTGCTCTTTGGTGTAATATCCACCATAAGCACCTTCTGTACCTTCGGGCACATACTTACGTTCTTTACCATCCCACCATTTTCTCCAGTCAGACTCAGTACGATATGCTGCCTGCGAAGTCAGTTTAGGATATTTGTCGATTTGCAAACGCCATCCTCCGGCATCTGTCAAATGCAAATGCAAACGATTCATCTTGTAAGATGACATCACATCGATCAACTTCAGCAACTCTGCTTCCGAGAAAATATGACGCGAAACATCCAGATGTAAACCACGGTAAGGAAAGCGAGGAGCGTCTTCTATCTTAACATAAGGAATACCATCGGGCGTCAATAACTGCAACAAAGTCTGCTGTCCGTAAAACAAACCTGCTTCCGTAGCAGCCTTAACCACAATACCTTTGCCATCAACTTGCAATGTATATCCCTCTTCACCCAGCGATGCCAAAGAAGCATCTGCCAGATATTGTATTCCGCTTTTGCCTTGCGGATTCATAACCAAAGCACTGTCAGCAGCATAGTAACCTGCAACCACTTCCATCTGAGCAGGTTTAGGAATCAAATTTACGGATGCAACGGGCTTGTCTGACGAACAGGCAGAAAACAAGAGTCCGCATAATGCAGCTATTCCCGCAAGCATCTTTCCTGTGTTTTTTTGAGGTAAAGACATAATAATAAATAATAATGTAATAAATGAAACATTTAACAATGCAAGTTACAATTATTTTTTCATACCCACAAATTTTAACTTATGATATTACTTTTTGAAAAACATAAGATAGTACATATAAATCACAATTTAGTCTAGTTTATAAATAAAATATTTCCTCTTACTTTGCCATATGAAAACCACAAACATGATTCTATGAAGTCCAAACTAATTCTTTTATCAAGTATCATTTGTTGTGCATGCAGCAACACACAAAATTCCATTGACCTGTCTGGAGAATGGATGATAACCACCGACAGTACAAACTGGACGGGAAAAACACTCACACTTCCAGGTTCTCTCACTTCAAATGGAATCGGAGATGAAATCAGTCTCTCTACACCTTGGACAGGAACGATAGTCGATTCATCTTACTTTAAAACGGATGAATATGCTGCATACAGACAAAACGGAAACATAAAAGTTCCATTTTGGTTACAGCCGACGCATTACTATAAAGGAGCTGCTTGGTACAGAAAAGAAGTCAACATCCCAAACGATTGGAAAGGAAAAGCTATCGAACTTTTTCTGGAACGCTGCCACTGGGAAAGCCAAGTTTGGATAGATGGTGAAAAAATAGGAATGAATAACTCACTGGGTACTCCACATTGCTACGACTTAACCCAAGTCCTTACTCCAGGTAAACATACACTGGAAATTCGTATCGACAATCGGATTAAGGATATAGACCCGGGAAGAGACTCACACAGTATAACAGACCACACACAAGGAAACTGGAACGGAATCATTGGTGATATTTGCCTTAATGTCCGTCCGCTTGTTCATGTAGAAAATACAGCTATTTACACAGATATTGCCAAGAAAAGCATACGTGTAGATGTTTCTGTTTTAAATAAGACAGAGAAAACAACTCAGGCTATTCTGAAACTGAGTGCCAATAATAAGGAAATTAGTAAAAATGTTTCTCTCAAACAAGGTAGTAATAATGTAGAAGCGACCTTGGAACTGGGAGAAGATGCACAGTTATGGGATGAATTTAATCCTTATCTGCATACCCTGCAAGTAAGTATTGAGGATACAGACAATAACACAATCGATACTACGACCGAGAAGTTTGGCCTCCGTGAAATCCGCTCACGCAACGGTATTCTGGAGATTAACGGTCGTCAGCTATTCTTACGCGGTATGCTGGACTGTGCAGCTTATCCCAAAACAGGCTTTCCTCCAACAGATGAGGAAAGTTGGAGAAAACTTTTCAACAACTGTAGGAAACATGGTTTGAATCATGTGCGATTCCATTCCTGGTGTCCGCCCGAAGCTGCTTTTAATGTAGCAGACGAAATGGGATTCTATCTTCAAGTTGAATGTTCTTCATGGGCCAACGCATCTACGACTATCGGTGATGGAAAAGGCATTGACCAATATATATTGGACGAAAGTGAAAGAATGGTTAAAGCCTATGGAAACCATCCGTCATTTTGTGCTATGCTATATGGAAATGAACCGGCCGGCGCAGGCAGCAATGCCTATCTGGAAAAGTTTGTCAGCACATGGAAAGCCAAAGACAACCGCCGTTTATACAGCACTGCAGCCGGATGGCCCATGCTGCCTGTAAACGATTATCAGAACGATCCGACTCCACGTATTCAAGGTTGGGGTATGGAACTGAAAAGTATTATTAATGCAGAAGCTCCACGTACTAATTACGACTGGTATAACTATACCAGTAAATATGAACAACCTTTCGTCAGTCACGAAATAGGACAATGGTGTGTATATCCTAATTTTAAGGAAATCAGCAAATACGATGGCGTCATGCGTGCACATAATTTTGAAATCTTCCAGGCATCCCTGAAAGCACACGGTATGGAACATCTGGCAGACAGTTTCTTGCTTGCTTCCGGAAAGCTACAAACATTATGCTACAAGGCAGATATCGAAGCCGCATTACGTACCAAAAACTTTGGAGGTTTTCAGCTGTTGGGATTATATGATTTTCCGGGACAAGGTACAGCCCTTGTAGGTGTACTGGATGCTTTCGGTGACGAAAAAGGATATGTAACCCCTGAAGAGTACAGCCGTTTCTGCAACCACACAGTTCCTTTGGCCAGATTGCCCAAGCTCATTTATACAAACGATGAAACGCTTAAAGCATCTGTAGAAATAGCACATTTTGGTGAAGGTCCTATGCACCAGTGTCAAACTGGATGGAAACTGACTTCTGGAACTCAAACACTGGCCGAGGGCAAATGGGCGCCAATTGATATAGCTATTGGCAACAACATTCCTATAGGAGAAATCGAAACTTCGCTTGCCAATATAAAAAATCCTGTGCAGGCAACATTGGAAGTTTATGTAAACGAATACAAAAACAATTGGAACATTTGGGTTTATCCGAAAGAAATGACAGCTGCTGCATTACAGCCTCAACCCAATTTGCTCATGACTGACAAACTGGATGCCACAGCAATAGCTGAGCTGGAAAAAGGAGGTAACGTTTTGCTTTCATTCAGAAAAGGCAGCGTATGTCCTGATATGGGAGGTGACATTAAAATTGGCTTCTCCAGCATATTCTGGAATACAGCATGGACTAGAGGACAGGCTCCCCATACATTGGGCATTCTATGCAATCCACAACACAATGCACTGCAAGAGTTCCCTACTGCCTACCACAGCGACTACCAGTGGTGGGATGCTATGAGCCACTCCAATGCCATAGAATTCAGTAAAATATCACCAGACATCAAACCGATTGTCAGATTAATAGACGACTGGTTCACCAACCGCCCTCTGGCACTGCTTTTCGAAGTAAAAGTAGGTAAGGGAAAACTTCTTATAAGCGGTATTGACTTTTGGAGCGATATGGATAAAAGACCCGAAGCAAGACAATTACTATATAGTATAAAACAATACATGTCCAGCGGACATTTTAAGCCGGATACTGAAACTACTACATCGGCAATTCAATCTATTACTGCAAAGCACAAACAGAATTAAATAACAAGTGCTTTTTTGAAAAGACCAAAGGCTGTAGGGTATGTTCACCTTACAGCCTTTGTTATTCATTAAACCTTTATTTTCTAAAAGCCATTCCACCATAAAACGGTCTCTCATGGAGAGCCAAAATGACTTACAGGTAAATAACATTTCATTAAATACCACAAAAATTCTATTTTGTTACCCTTGTTAGAAACAAGTGTGGCGAGTAATCCCTATATTTGCATTAAAATGCAACGATTATGACAACCAACTCCATTCTAATAGTCGAAGATGACCTTACATTTGCAACCATGCTGAAAACATGGCTCGGCAAAAAAGGATTTACTGTAGACACAGCAAGCAACAATGCACGTGCTCGGAAACTGATCGAAGCACAAACATATAACCTGATTCTATCAGATCTTCGTCTGCCAGACCAGGACGGTATATTCTTGCTCAACTGGATGAGAGATAAAAATATAGAAACTCCTCTTATCATCATGACCAGTTATGCCGATATCCAAAGTGTAGTACATGCGATAAAACAAGGAGCAAGCGACTACATATCCAAGCCTATTCAACCCGATGAATTACTGAAAAAGATAAAAGAAGCGCTCGCCGAACCGGCTACACAAGCCTCTAAAAATATTAAGAATAAGGAACAGGAAAAGAAGTCCGACTATTCTTCACAAAATTTTCTGGAAGGTGAAAGCGAAGCTGCCCGCCAGCTCTATAATTACGTAGGTCTGGTAGCTCCTACCCCTATGGCCGTACTCATCAACGGAGCAAGTGGTACCGGAAAAGAATATGTAGCACACCGGATACACCAGCTCAGCAAACGGGCCGACAAACCTTTCGTTGCAATCGACTGCGGCTCAATCCCCAAAGAACTTGCCGCATCCGAATTTTTCGGTCATATCAAAGGTTCATTTACCGGTGCTGTATCCGACAAGACAGGTGCTTTTGTAGAAGCTAACGGTGGAACATTGTTTCTTGACGAAATTGGCAACCTGAGCTATGAAGTACAAATTCAGTTGCTCCGCGCCCTGCAAGAAAAACGTATCCGTCCAGTTGGTTCAAATAAAGAGATTGAAGTTGATGTCCGATTAATCAGTGCTACCAACGAAAATCTGACCGAAGCCATCGCCAGAGGAGATTTCAGAGAAGATTTATATCACCGAATCAATGAATTCACCCTGCGTATGCCTGCCTTAAAAGAAAGACAAGAAGATATTCTGCTGTTTGCAAACTTCTTCCTGGACCAGGCAAACCGAGAACTGGAACGCGATTTAACAGGGTTCGATTTCTCGGCATGTAAAGCTCTACAAAACTATTCGTGGCCAGGAAATCTACGCCAACTTAAAAATGTAGTAAAGCGTGCAACACTGCTGGCACAGGGAGAATTCATTACTGCCCGAGAGCTTGGAGATGAAATTTGTACTCCTGAGAAACAAGAAACAATCTCACCACGCAATTTTGCCTTACACGACGAGAATGCAGAGAAGCAGCGCATACTTGATGCACTGTCGCAAACAGGAAATAACAAAAGCAAAGCTGCGTTATTACTTGGTATTGACAGAAAAACACTATACAACAAATTGAAACTCTACAATATTCCACAATAAAAGTGTGGAATATTTCCACACTTCCACAGATATTCTACACATACACAAGAGCTTAGAAACAGTTCAAAATACTAATTATCAATAAATTACGTATTTATATTCTTTTTGGCACACCTCTTGCAGTATTGTAAGTGTAGAAATCATAAAGCTAAAACAACAGAAGCAGTTTAGCGATTAAAGGTTTTACAGTAATCATGTTATAAGAAAGTCTATAAAGTAGTAATAATCACAATGCTCATTTAATAGAGCACTGTCTCCCTTAACGAAGGAAGTACAGAAGTAATGAAGATGCCTATGTGGAAAAGGGACGCTGTGAAAGCGTCCCTTTTTCATTATTCTACACCAAAGCCATTCCACAAGTTTCCGGCAGGCAATGGAGCTGTCAAATCTATCAATTCCTTGGATACAGGATGTATAAAGCGTATGCGGCGGGCATGCAGGCAGATACTGCCATCCGGATTAGAACGCTGCGCACCATACTTCAAGTCACCTTTTATAGGACATCCCATCTTTGCCAACTGGCAACGTATCTGATGATGCCGTCCCGTCTTCAAGTCAACCTCCAACAAATAATAATTTTGAGAATGACCTATCAAGCGATAATTAAGGATAGCTTTCTTGGAGTTTTTCACCTCCTTATCGTAAGCATACGATTTATTCTGCTTTTCATTTCTCACCAGAAAATGAACCAGTTCTCCCTCCTCTTGAGGCGGGCAGTTTTTTACAATAGCCCAATAGGTCTTTTTCACCTCACTCGTACGAAACATTTCATTCAAGCGAGTCAATGCCTTGCTGGTCTTTGCAAAAACCACAAGTCCGCTTACAGGACGGTCCAAGCGATGCGTAACTCCCAAAAAAACATTCCCGGGTTTGGCATATTTCTCCTTCAAATATGCCTTGACCGTTTCAGACAAAGGAACATCTCCTGTTTTATCGCCCTGCACTATCTCTGAAGCTGTTTTATTAACAACTATAATATGATTATCTTCGTAAACTACAGTCATCGGCCTCACAAATTAAACGCGGGTGAAGCAGACTAACAGAGCCATATCAACCCCTTCCTGTCTGCATCATCCGCGCTGAATAAAAAATACCTTTACGGCAATATTACATATTCATACCACCATCAATCTGAATAACCTGTCCAGAAATATAAGAAGACAAGTCAGAAGCCAGGAACAAAGCAGTATTTGCTACATCCTCAGGTGTACCTCCACGACGAAGTGGAATACGTTTATACCATTCAGCCTTCACATCATCAGACAGCTGAGCAGTCATTTCAGTAATAATGAATCCCGGAGCAATAGCATTAGCTCTGATTCCGCGAGAACCAAGTTCCTGAGCAATAGATTTAGCCAGACCAATCATACCAGCCTTAGAAGCTGAATAGTTGCACTGACCAGCATTACCGTGAACACCTACTACAGAAGCCATGTTAATGATGTTACCGCTTTTCTGACGCATCATAATCGGGGTACATGCGTGGATAAAGTTAAATGCAGACTTCAAGTTAACAGCAATAACAGCATCCCACTGAGCTTCGCCCATACGCATCATCAAGCCGTCTTTCGTAAAACCGGCATAATTCACCAAAATATCAATAGACCCAAACTCTTCTTTAAACAGCTCTACTACTTATGCAGTATATTCAA
>ENA-UOJO01001501-UOJO01001501.1-human-gut-metagenome-genome-assembly--contig:-P57-NODE-1501-length-29296-cov-53.161144_pt1 | contig 29296 bp, 40 predicted proteins | sample MGYA00242351_ERZ723898 | MGnify/ENA metagenome assembly ERZ723898 | reverse complement strand
TTCACCTCCAGAAGGGTACACTTTGACAAGCCTGCCCTTTTGGAGTACAATAACAGTTGGTTAGGTTGTCTTGTACCCTTGTGGGCAAGCCATTCTATAAACGCTCTCGGTGTTGGTAGCACCGGGGGCGTTTTTTTTAGCCATTCGCAAGTTGTTCAAACTTGGCGAGGTTCAGTTTGTAGACTTTTTCCTTGCCAGACCGCTGGACAAGGAGAAGTCCATACTGCTCGATCTCTTTCAGACGGATCATCAAGGTGGTGCGAGAAAGCTCGGTGCAGGCGATCAGTGTGCTGGTTGAGGTTCCTTCGTCTGAGAACAAACTCGCCTGAATCAGATAATACGAAAGCTCATACAGCGTTTTTGTATTAAGAATCGCACTCTGCTTCAAAAGGCTGCGATAACGCTCAAGATCATGTGCACGCTCAGACAATGCCGAATCCAACTTCACGATGGCTTCCTGCACAACTTCCAGGAACCAAAGAACAAACGGTGTGATATCTCCGTAATTGCGCGGATCATTGCAGAGTTTAAACGCATCATCATACTGCGTAAGGTTTTCTTTTACGGTGTAAGAAAGCCGGTATGCAATGAGCGGGTCAAGTTCCTGCGTCAGCAAAAAGCTGCTGATAAACCGTGACAGCCGGCCATTTCCGTTATAGAACGGGTGAATATAGCCAAACAGATAATGTGCTGCACCGGTCCGGATGAGTAAATCAATGGAATCGTCCTTGATGAAATCGAGCACCGTCTGCACTGCGGACTGGATTGCACTCTCTGGAACAATGCCCTGATGGATCTCTTTTTGCGCAGCATTGGTCACAGAAACCGCCTCTTTCCGGAAAATCACACCGTCCGGAGCATCATGCGGATTTTCCTCGACGACCTCCCGCAGCACAAGGTCATTGTAGATGTCACGCACATCCTGACAGGTATCCAGCTTGAGGGATGCGCAGTCCATGAGCATTGAGTACTTCATGACCAACCCATGAAACCGGCGATCCGATTTTTTCTCGCTCAGCTTTTCCAGAACCTCTGTGATTTCTTTCCGGGTGCTGTTGACACCTTCGATTTTATTGGTGAGCACAATTTCATCAATGAGGCACTTCATTGTAAACTGCCCGATCGCCACCGGCGGAAGTTTTGCGCGCAGTGCACGAATGTTTTTATCCGCCTTGTGAATGCGGATGATCATGTGCAGCATCTCCGTGCTCTGGCAGATAAAGGCCGGATGCTCCCCGATCATGAAGTCCAGATGAATGGTGTCCTGCTGCGAAAAGCGCTCCTGATAGATTGATTCATAATCCTGCGGTGCTTTGTAACGGAGCTTATAGAGCGACTCGTACTGCATTTTATCACCTCACATTCATTTTTACCCAAAAAACAATAAAAAAGCAGTCAAATCATAGTTTCATTAACGGATTTATACCATTTCCGTTAATGAAGGTCAAGTTTTTTCAAAATAAGTGTTGCATTCACCACAAAAAATCAATGAATCTCACACCAGCCCGCGGCAAAAGCCAACGGCCAGTCCTTCGATTTCAATATCTTCCAGATCCGGGCCGGTGTAGACCAAGGGCGGGCAGACGGACGGATTGTCCGCGATCAGCTGCACCACGCCATTCTGGTAGTAGCAGTGCTTGAGAGTAGCCTCCTCGCCGATGCGCACCGCGGCGATCTGGCCCTGCTCCACTTCCGGCTGGCTGCGGATGCACACCACGTCACCGTCGCAGATGGTGGGTGCCATGCTGTCTCCATGGCATTCCAGTGCAAAGTCTGCGTGCCACGCCGCCGGGACGCCAATGTAGCTCTTGACGTTCTGCTCTGCCGTAATCGGCGTACCGCACGCAATGCTTCCAATCAGGGGCACCTGCACCATCTCCGGCATCGGCTCAAACCCCTTCGGGATGGGACGAGGGGCGGGGGCAGGCTGGTCAATCACAATCGGGTCAGCTATCTTAATATCCGTGCGACCATACAGATAGTTCATATCCACATTAAACAGGTCAGCGATTGCCTCCATGGTCTCAAACCCCGGCTCTCGCTCCCCACGCTCATACATGTTTACACTGCTCTTGGATAGCTCTAACTCGTCCGCAAGCCGCTGCTGTGACCAGCCTTTTTCACGGCGCAGCGATTTCAGCCGCTCTGCAAAAGTTGCCATTTGGCCACCTCCCTATATTATTACAATCAAATAATAGCACATATCGTGCACAAGTTCAAGCACAAAAAGTGCACTATTGTTTTATGCACATTTTGTGCACTCTGCGAATAGACTTCCTCCTTCGTTTTGAGTACAATAAGTGCACAGAAAGGAGGTGACCACCACAGATGGACAGTAAGACAATCGGCCATAAGCTGCGTGCGCTGCGTGGTGAAATGGACGCAAAAACCGTTGCTGATGCGCTTGGAATCAGCACTTCGGCGCTTTTTATGTATGAGCGTGGCGAACGTATTCCCCGCGATCAGATCAAGAAGCGCATTGCCCAATACTTCGGCCAGAGTGTCGAAGAAATTTTTTTCGCAGAGTGAGCACATATTGTGTTCATTTCAAAGGAGGTGAAGAAGATGGAGAACCACAAAAAGCCCAGCTGGAAAGAACGGCTTTCCAACTGGACAACGGCAGAGTTGATGAGACTTGCACTTTTCTTCCAGTGCATCGCACTGGTTTTTCAAATTGCCGCACTCATCCTAACAATTGTAAGATTAGCGTTATGAGCGCAGCCAAAAAGGACGCACCGCCAAAAAACGCGGCCGCAAGGGAAACCTTATAGCTTTTGAGAGCGAGCTCTCTATTCTTCTTGGTTTCCTCGGCTTGCTCTTTTTGGTCAGCTTCCATCATCTCTAACATTTTGCGAATATCTTCCGCGGAACCAAGTTGGGCGTTTGCCAATTTTTCCTTGCGAGCAATCGAATTTTGTATCATTCGATTTTCTTGCTCTTGTTGTTCCGCAAACTGCCTCATGACATCATGAACCTGCCAGGCACTGTTAAGATTATCGTAAAGACCCATACAACACGCCTCCCTTCCTCTTAAGTATACAGCAGGAGGGAGCTACCCACAAGGAGGTCAAACCCACATGAACGACTTAACCACATTCTCAAACCCCGAGTTCGGGCAGGTGCGCACCGTGGAGATCAACGGCACGCCCTGGCTGGTCGGCAAGGACGTTGCCGTGGCGCTGGGGTACAAGAATCCCAGCAACGCTATTCTCAAGCACGTTGACGATGAGGACAAACGGCTTGAGGTTCTGCCGCAGGGGGCAGATACCCAAAACGGGGATGTGCCCTCCGGGAGCTCAACGGTAAACGAATCGTTCACCGTTTCCGGCTCCACTAAAACCGCCCTCATCAACGAATCCGGCCTGTACAGCCTGATTTTGAGCAGCAAGATGCCCAAGGCAAAGGCCTTTAAGCACTGGGTCACCAGCGAGGTGCTGCCCGCCATCCACAAGACCGGCGCTTATGAGAGCTTTCAGGCACAGCAGCACATTGAGCGGTTGGAAGCCACCAACACCCAGCTGAACGCCGCCATTCAGGCGGTGAGCAGCGCGAAAGCAGAGCTGGCCGACGTCATCAATCTGCGCAACGACTTCATCAAGCACCGCGACAACTACAAAGCCCGGTATATGCAGGCCAAGACCGATTACGGCAAGATCTGCGACAGCCTGCGGCAGGCGGAAAGCCTTGTGACCAAAGCGCAGTCCAATCTGGACAGCCGCATCGACCAGCTGAGCATCGTGGCCTTTGGCCTGCCCGGCTTCGACGAGATCATGAACGCCGTCATCGGCACATTGCCCGCCAAGAAGGAGGAATAACCATGGCACGCAATAAGAACAACACCCTGAACCCCACCGCCTACGGCCTGACCGTGCAGGAAGCAACGCGGCTGATCCGCATCCATGACCTGTGCAAGGGCATGGATGACGATGCCTTCGAGCAGATGGAGACCGCAGCCCGCAGCATCAACCTGGTCAACAGCTTGAAAAAGCTGGACGGGCGGCCCGTGGCGTGAAAGGAGCTTGACTATGGAAAAGACCCCGTTCCCCACCACGCTGGACGAGCTGGAGACCTACCCCCAGCAGACCCTGACCGCCGAGCAGGTGGCGCAGTTCCTGGGCTGCAGCGTGCAGTCCATCCGCAGCCAGGCACAGATCGATGCCGGAGCCCTGGGCTTCCCGGTGATCCTGTACGGCAGTACCATCCGCATCCCGCGGCTTGGCTTTATCTACTTCATGCGCTACGGCCGCACCAGCGTCCAGAAGCGCAGCTACAAGTAAGGAGAACATTATGACCACCACAATTATCCCCGCCCGTGAGCGGGCGCAGGCCCCCATCGGGTGCGCATACGTTGCACCGCTGTTCTGGAACAAATGGTTCCGCTGGGATGGGTGCCGGGCATCCGGCTGCTATCAGCTGGGCGGACGCACTCAAGACGAGCACCACACCGGCCTGCAGGTTTTCGCAGATGGCGAGTGGCACCCGGTCAAGGCATTTGCCTCTGATTGGTGCGAGCCGTGGGAGACCTGTGAGATCAAGGACCTTCTGGGAGAGGAGATTGGAGCATGAAGCTTAAACCTGTAGTCCTGCAGTGGGCCGCCGTCGCCTGCGGCGCGGTCGGCCTGCTGTACGCTCTCGGCATCGAGGGCGGCGCACAGGTCGGCCAGCCCATCACCGACAGCGAGTTCGTCACCGCAATGGTGCTGATTCTGGCAGCGATTGCGCTGGGCCGTCTGAGCTTCGCGCTTGAGGATGCCCAGGAGCGCCGGAGTCCTTACGGCAAAATCGACCGCCGGCACGCCCGCAACCCGGAATACCCGGAGGACCAGGAGCGCGGAGCATGAGCGCGCGTGAATATTATCACCATGTCATGTGGTACACCGTTTGGGATGCTAAGACAGGCGAGCTGGTGGCGGCGGGAACGTCTGCCATGTGTGCCGCCAAGCTGGGCTATAAAAATGCCGTGAGCTTTTCAGCTGCCGTCTGCCACTGGTTCAAGGATGGCAAGAAACACCTCAAGTACATCTACCAGCGGGAGTACATCCCCCGCAGCGAGGTTGACGGCCTGATTCCACCGGCACACCGTAAACGCAAAAAGGCCTGCCCGTGCGCCAACACGGACAAGCCCAAAGGGTGATGAGATTTCTCAGGTCACATCACCCCGAAGGATAACATACTTTGGAGGTTTTTACAAGCAAAATGCTTACCGAAAAACAAAAATCGCTGCTGGCGTACATCAAAAATGTGCCCGAATGGCAGTCGGCCCTCATCTATGACCAGCTGGCCGAACTGAACCGCACAGCCTCTGCACTCAGCGGCGCAGCGGAACGCATCGAGCACGGCTTTGCCAGCGGTGTTCTTCGCCCCGACCGATACCTTTTTAAGGACCCGGGCATTCAGAGAGATTTCAGGAGCGACACGCTCGATCGGGCCGTTAGCTCTCTCGGCACGGCGCTGGCCGCGCTGGAAATTCTTACCGTCTTATCAGACGCATACCAGGGCGACCGCCAGCACGCAGTGGAGTATACCCACGACATGCACTACAACGAGCTGGAAAAGCTCTGCATCAAACATGGCTATCAGGAGGACAACACATGAAAGGAATCCTTATTGAGCCGGGCAAGGCCCCGGTCGTCACCACCCTGCCGGACACGCTGCAGGGCGCTGAAGGATGGCTGGGCGGCCCTGCCGACCAGAAATATTTCTCCCGCACACCTGCCGTCCTGCTGCACAGCGCTGCAGGCCGCGAGCCGAACCGCATCTGGCGCGGCGAGGTGCTTTGCGGCACCATCCTGTGCTACGGCTGGCGAAACAACCGCTTCCGCGACTTGAACAAAGCCCTTCAGGTTGAGATGCTCGACCGCCTGAAGGACACGGAGGTGAGGGTATGATCATCAGCCAGAACAGCAACGATGTTTACTACGCCTATACCCGTGGGCGCTTCTGGCGCTGGGACGAATCTGTACACGTCTGGAGAGAAAGCCATCTGCTGGCCCAGAAGTTTGGCAAAGCCAAGACCGTTGAAAAGCGGCTGACCCCGGAAGCGTTTCTGACCAGCGACGAGTTCATTCCGATGGACGACTACGAGCTCCCCGAGCGGATGCTCGCCGCCCTCAGGGATGCCAAGCCCTGCAAGAACGCACCCATCGAACCGGTAGAGGAGGAACCTTCCTTGGATGTTCCTCCTCCCTGTATCTGCTCTACCTGCACCTGTGGCGGGTGCAAAGAAGAATGCTTCGGGAACTGCCGCAGCTGCGGCCAACCCGTGCAGGAGTGCAACAGCTACCAGACCGAGGGCGAAAAGCATTTGACCCCCGCTCACTCTGAGGATGTTGCCGAACCGTTCGGCAATATCCCCGCCGACTCCAGTTTCGACTTCTCGGCCCTGGGGGAATTGTCTGAACAGGCCGTAGCTGCCGATCAGCAGTTTGATTTGCACTACGGTGCAGCTCAGGACGAATACCTCATTTCCTGCATCTATGTTGCCAAGATGCACGCCCTGACGGCCAAAGCAGGTCGCTATGGCGGCGGCACATGGACAAAGTGGTACGAAAGTAAAGGCATGAGCAAATCCAGCGTCTGGAATATGCTGCAAACAGGTGAAGGTTTTAAAGGTTCAACCATTGAACAATTAACTTCGATTCCCGAACTTTCCCGCAAAGACCTGAACCTTATCGCCCGCTCTGGCTGTGCCGAACAACTCACCGCCGCTGCCGGAGACAGCCAGCGGGTGCAGGAGCTTTTAGCCCAGCTCAAGGCCAAAGAGTACAAACTGAACGAAACGCAGGCCAGATTGAAGAGCGCCTGCATTCAGGAGCAGGAGTCGCGGGACGCAATGAATACCGCCAATGCTCAGCTGGAAGCCGCAAATGCTGACATTAAAGGTCTGACAGAGCAGAACGATCAGCTCAGAAGTCGGTTGGACGCCGCCGAAGCCCGGGAGGAGGAAGCGTGGAGCCAACGCGAAAAGGCCGAAGCCCGTGCCAAAACCGCCGAGGACGCCCTGAAACACCAGCCCATCGTGGGCGTGACCGACCCGGAAGAAGTACAGCGGCAGGCAGACGCTCTTGCTGCCAAGGCAAAGGCACAGGCCACCAAACAGGTCGAGGACGCCCAGCGCCGGGTCTGTGAAGCCGAAGCAAAGTACCAGAAACTGCAGCAGGCTGCAGACGGGTTCCTTGCACCGGAACAGGCCTGTGCACAGCAGGCGAAGATCATCGCCGATTCCATGCGCAGCATGTATCTGGGCTGGTTTGGCCTTGCCAGCAACACCGGCACCCCTTTGGCCCGCATGGCTGCACCGATCTATCAGGTGTGCGATGAGATTCGTGAATCGCTGGAAGAAGATACCACCATCAATCCCACTGCTGCAGGCAGTGAGGAAGACGCAGAACGGGAGGCGTTGTTTGAATGAGATTTGATACAAAAGCATTGCTCAAGCTGATGAAGCAGAGCTGGCGGGGCGGCGGCGTGAAGATCCAGCGCACCGAATACCGTGGGCTGTGGGACACCTTTTTCATTACCGGCGCCGGCTGGGCGCTGCTGATCCCGAAGGAGCACTGCCCCGGCGAGATTGTGGGCCAGATCGTGACATGGCTGGCCGATATGCCCCGCATCGGGGATTCCAAGTGGGTGGTCAAGGGCTGCGACCCGCAGGACATCCCCGAAGGCGACCGCACCATCGACATCAGCCGCTATACGACCGGCGATTACAAGACCGGCATGTCCTGCCTGCCACTGTGCACCGCCACGGATGCCCTCATCCAGTACGGCAATGACAACCGGGCCGCAGCCTTCCCGCTGGATACCTTTGCCGTGGTCCAGAGCAGCGCGAACCTCGGCTTTCTGGACACGGCCGCCCACATTGCCTGCTGGAAGGATGAGGACACGCACGGATTGTTCTGGATCTGCGACAACGCAGGCAATGTCCCGCAGGACGTGCTGGACGCTGTGAAGCACTTCACCCCGCAGAAACACTAAGGAGGTATTTTTTATGGTTGAAATCACTCGTGCCACCCGCGAAAGGTCCAAGCTGCGCATTGCGCTGGCCGGCGTGTCCGGCGGCGGCAAAACGCTGGGTGCGCTGCTGCTGGCATCCGGCCTGACCGGCGGCGACTTTTCAAAGGTCTGCCTGATCGACACGGAACACAAGCGCGGCGAGCTGTATGCCAACCGCGCGGACCTCGGCATCGGTGAATTCTGGTACATCGAATTGAAAGCGCCCTACTCCCCGGAGCACTACAAAGAATGTGTGGATGCTGCCGTAAAGCAGGTGGGCCCGGACGGCGTGGTCATCGTGGACAGTCTTTCCCATGCATGGAGCAACGCGGGCGGCGTGCTGGAGATCAAGGCCGACATCGCCGCAAAGCCCGGCAAGAACAGTTACACCGCATGGGACGAAGCAGGCCGCATCCAGAACGATTTTATCAATTATCTGCTGTCAGTCAACTGCCACACCATCTGCACCCTGCGGGTCAAGCAGGACTATGTGCTCACCGAGAACGACCGCGGCAAGCAGGTTCCGGTGAAGGTCGGCCTTGCTCCGGTGCAGCGGGACGATGTGGAGTATGAATTTGACATCATGTTCACCATCGGACGGGACCACATTGCCACCACCAGCAAGGACGTCACCTTTTTGGACGGATTCGGGGCAGTTATCACGCCGGATCTGGGCAGGCAGCTGGCCGAGTGGGCCAACGACGGCAAAGAGCCGACCCGCTGTGAAGAATGCGGCCGACTGGTGTCGGCCACCAGCAAGATGACCATTGACCAGCTGGCCGATTACACCCGCAAGACCTACGGCAAATGCCTGTGTGCTGCCTGCGCCATCAAGGCAGAAAAGGCCCGCCGTGCCGCTGAGAAGGAAAAGGAGACTGCCCATGAGACCCAGTGACGCCCGCACCCGGCAGAAAAAGGACAAGCTGCAGCAGGCCCGCAATACCCGGGGCAAGGTCTGGCAGGACGACCTGCTGGACATCCTCTGCGGTATCCCGAAGGTCTGGTGCCGGGGCTGGCCCACCGACTGGGCCGGGCAGCCCTACGACATCGAGGCCACCATCGACGGCCGCAGCTGGGGCATCGAGTGCAAGCACATCGCCAAAGGCAACCTGCCGTTCTCGGCCTTCCGCCCCAACGAGGTGGAGAACCTCTCCCGCAAGGAAGATGCAGGCGGCATTGCCGTGGTGGCAGTGCGACGGGATGAGCCTGCCACAGACGTATACTTTCCGTGGTACTACATCCGCGACCGCATCGAGAGCGGCGAACGCGGCAGCGTGAAGCTGGACGGCCTGCCCACCGACATCCTGCGCGTGCTGGAGGTGGTGCACCCGTGATCTACACACTGGATGGAGAGCTCCACCTGCAGGACGTGCCGACGCCGCTGCTGCACCAGCTCATCCGGGAGCTGACCGTGCCGAACCCCAAGTACCAGAACGCCCTGCGTCTGGGCAGGCCCACCTACAACATCCCCGAGACCGTGATGCTGTACGAGATCCGGGGCAACGCCCTCACCCTGCCGCGCGGCATGGCCGAGGAAGTCTGGCGGGAAAAGCCGGCCGGGACCACCGCCCGGGACAAGACCCGCAAGGGTGAGCCGGTGGCGTTCGACACTGCCCGCTTCACCCTGCGGGACTACCAGCAGAAAGCCGTGAACGCGGCACTGTCCTGCCGGTGGCATCAGGGGGTGCTGGTCGCGCCCTGCGGGGCGGGCAAGACCGAGATCGGCATGGCCATCATCGCCCGGCTGGGCCGCTCCGCGCTCTGGATCACCCACACGCTGGATCTGGCGCAGCAGGCCAAGGAGCGGGCGCAGCTGCGTCTGGGGCTGGACGAGCGGGAGGTTTCTATCATCTCCGGTGCCCACAAGCGCTGTGGCACCAAGCTCACCATCGCCACCGTGCAGAGCCTGTACCGCATGGAGCTGGACGCGCTTGCCCGCACCGTGGGCGTGGTGATCGTGGACGAGTGCCACCATGTGGTCAACAACCCCCAGACCGCCAGCATGTTTGCCGCGGTGCTGCGCTGCCTGCCCGCCCGGTACCGCTTTGGCCTGACCGCCAGCGACACCCGCAGCGACGGCCTGAGCGAGACCATCTTTCAGGTGCTGGGGCCCCGGGTGGCGGTCATCCCGCCGCAGCAGCTGGAGCAGATCACCCTTACGCCCCGGGTCGAGACGGTGCCCACCGCCTTTGTCTATACGCCCCGCCCAAACGAAAGCCCCATCGACTACGTGCGCCTGATGCGCCACATGGCCACCGATGCCGACCGGATGCAGACCGTGGAAGGCGTCATCGACCGGGCCGTTGCCGAGGGCAGCAGCTGGCTGGTGCTGGCGGCGTCCCTCGCCATTCTGGAACGGCTGCACGAATATGCCCTCAGTCTGGGCCTTGCCGCCGAGTTCGTCTGCGGTGCCACCAAAAAGACCGAGCGCACCGCCGCCCTCGCCCGCATGAAGAACGGACAGGCCCGTATCCTGTTCGCCACTTACCAGCTGGCAAAGGAAGGTCTGGACATCCCGTGTCTTGACCGCCTTGTGCTGGCAACGCCCACCCGCAACAAGGTCATCGTGCAGCAGAGCATCGGCCGCATCCAGCGCCCCGCACCCGGCAAGACCGAGACCCTGGTCATTGACCTTGTGGACGAAAAGACCCCGCAGCTTCTGGTGCAGTACAAGCAGCGCCGGACGCTTTATAAGAAAATGAACATCACAGAAAAGGAGTAATTCTCATGAGTGAAATGAACTATGCATCCGCCCTCGCCGCTCTGGACGATGATTTTGCATCGGCCAGCGCCCAGACCAGCAGCGCCCTGCCGGTGGGCCGCTACAATGCCATCCTGAAAGAAGCGAAGATCGTTGCCCGCACGGGCGGCGGCATCGCCCTGAGCGTGTCCTTCATCGTCACCGAAGGCCCGCAGAAGGGCCGCTATGCCTTCGCCAGCTATGGCCTGCACAAGAACGGCCTGCCGTTCTTCAAGGGCTTTTTGCAGGTGATCCAGCTGCCGCTCACCAAGCTCAGCGAGCTGGAAAAGGCCCTGCCGCTGTTCCCGGGCCATATGTGCGTCATCGACGTGCGCCCCGACCGCAAGAACCCGCAGTACACCATGACCTATGTGGACCGCTACCTCGGCATGGGCAATGTGGCCGATTACCTCAAGCCCTCGGCACAGCCCGCTGCGCAGGATGATTTCACCCCGGTGAATGATGAGCCGGACGATTTCCCTTTTAACTAACAGGAGGCGCACATGCTCGAACAGTTCCCACAGGCTCTGAAAGAGAGCTGCCGCTGGGTCTGCTTCGACGCCGCCAAAACACCCATCAACCCCGCCACCGGAAAAAACGCAATGCCCAACGAGCCCGCCACATGGGGCACGCTGGCGGCGGCACAGGCAGCTGTGTCCCGCTTTGGCCTGCGCGGTGTCGGGGTGATTCTGGGCGATGGGCTGTGCGGCATCGACATCGACCATTGCCGGGACCCGGACACCGGCCAGCTGTCTGATATGGCCCGGGAGATCATCGACGGGATGCAGACCTACACCGAAGAAAGCCCCAGCGGCACCGGCGTGCACCTGCTGTTCACCGGAAAAAAGCCGGCCGGGCCCTGCCGCAAGAGCAGCATCGGGCTGGAAATGTACGACGGCGGGCGGTACTTCACCGTCACTGGCAAGGCCCTGAACAGCCTTGCCATCGAGGAGCGCACTGCCGAATGTGCCGCCGTGCACGCAAAATATCTGGCAAAGCAGGAAACTTCCGGAATGCCCGCGCCTTCTGTCGTGTGGCAGAAGGTAGACCGTTCCGACGAAGAACTGCTGCGCACCGCCTGTGCCGCCCGGGACGGTGAGCGCTTTGCCGCTCTGTATGCGGGCAGCTGGCAGGCCTATTACAACAGCCATTCCGAAGCCGACCTCAGTTTCTGCAACCTGCTGGCCTTTTGGTTCGGCGCTGACGTGGAGCGCATGGACCGCATCTTCCGTTCCTCCGGCCTCATGCGTCCCAAGTGGGACGAGCGGCGCGGGGCCAAGACCTACGGCCGCTGGACACTGGAACGGGCCGTCAGTGACTGCCAGGAGGTATACTCGCCCACATCCGCACAGGATGCCGTCCCCTTCGCCGATCAGGACGAAGCCCTCCGCGCCCTGAATGCGAAATACGGGGAGCAGACGCCTGCTGCGCCCGCGCCCGGCGTCAAGACCTACTCGCTGGACGACACCGGCAACGCCCGGCGCTTCCGTGACCTGTACGCTTCCCGGGTGCGGTACAACCCCACAGACAAATGCTGGATGGTGTGGGACGGTACGCGCTGGAAGCGGGACGACCTTGCCACGGTCAAGGGCTTTGCGGATGAGATGCTGGACCAGATGGACAAAGCCTGCTTCGGCATCCGGGATATCAACTCGGCCGGTGCCATGCGCCGCCATGTGCAGAAAAGCCGTTCCAGCCGCAGCAAGGAAGCGTTCCTCAAGGAAGCCCAGCACCTGCCCGGCATCCCCATGCTGCCCGAGCAGTTCGACAAAAACAAAGGCCTGCTGAACCTGCACAACGGCATCCTGAACCTTGCCCGCCGGGAACTGCTGCCCCATGACCGGGAGCGCTACATCACCCGCATGGCACCCGTGGACTATGACCCGCAGGCAAGCGCCCCGGTGTGGGAAGCCTTCATCCAGTCCATTACTGGCGGGGACACCCAGCTGGCCGAGTACCTGCAGGTGATGGTGGGCTACTGCCTGTGCGGCTCCACCCGGGAGCAGTGCATGTTTTTCCTGTACGGCGACGGCGCCAACGGCAAGAGCACCTTTCTGGAAACGCTGGCAAAGATGCTGGGCGACTACTGCATGAACGCGCAGGCCGATACCATCGCCAGCACCCGCAGCCGCTCCTCCGGCGCGGCCCGCAGCGACGTGGCCCGCCTGAAAGGTGCCCGCTTCGTCACGCTGGAGGAGGGCGACCAGGGCGCAACGCTGGACGAGGGTCTGGTCAAGCAGATGACCGGCGGCAGCATCATCACCGCCCGCTTTCAGTACGGCAAGGAGTTCGAGTTCCGGCCTGAGTTCAAGCTGGTGGAAGCCACGAACCACCTGCCGAAAATTCACGGCACCGACCTCGGCATCTGGCGCCGCATCCGTCTGGTGCCCTTCACCCAGAGCATCCCGGAAGCAAAGCAGGACATCCTGCTGCCCCAGAAACTGGAAGGCGAGCTGCCCGGCATCCTCAACTGGGCGCTGGACGGCCTGCAGAAATGGCTGGCCAACAGTCAGGGCGGCAAGCGGCACGGCCTGCCCGCCTGTGCGGCTGTGGACAACGCCGTGAATGCCTACAAGCAGGACCAGGACCGCATCGCCGCCTTCCTTGCCGACTGCACCGAGCCCGCCGAGGGCCAGACCGTGCAGGCAAGTGTGCTGTTCCGCACCTACCTGAACTGGTGCAGCGAGAACAACGAGAAGTGGCGCATGGCGAACAAGCAGTTCGGCATGGAAGTCAAGAAGCACTACGAGGTGCGCAAAGGCCGGTATTATTTTGAGTATGTCGGCCTGTGCCTTTCGGACGAAGGGCTGCGGTGCATCGCCCTGAATCGCGGCAGCGAACCTTCTGCCATGCCGTCGCGGTCCAGTCCGCTGTACGAACAGACCCGCCTGAAGAACTGACCGTGTGGTGGCTGTGGTGGCAGAGAGGGCTGTTCCCAGACTTTTCTATATATAATTTTTTGTTACATCTAGGGAGTTCTTGAAAAGAGCCATCTATCCACCACTCCCACCACAGAAAGGAGAACCCGATTTGACCTACGAAGAAAAGAAGGCCTGGCTCTGGCGGTACCGGACGGCGAAGCGGTTCGAGCTGCTCAAGCTGGACGAGCTTGCCACGCTGGAAGCCGAAGCCTTTCACACCACCCAGCGCTTTTCCCCCGTGCCGGGCGGCAGCGGTGACGGTCAGGCCCTGCCCCGCAGCGTGGAGCGCATCGACGAAGCACGCCGGGCCGCCGAAGCACAGTCTGCTGTATGCGACACCATCCGCGCCGAGATCATGAACGTGTTCAGCCAGCTGGACAACGAGGTGGATTTCATGATTTTGTTCCGGCGGTATATTCTGCTGGAAGGATGGGACAAGATTGCCGTGCATGTCCGTCTGGCAAAACGCTGGGCCTTTACCCGGCATCGTGCTGCCATTGAAAAGCTGGAGATCAAAGACAGCACTAAACCGCACCAAACAGCATCTACCCAACACCTTGAATCCGAAGTATAATTAGAATGCCGAAGCCCGCAGGAAAGGTTTACTCCCTTCAATCCTGCGGGCTTTGTGCTGCCCGGCTGACACAGAGGATCACCTACCGACCAACAGCCTGAATGTACCAGCCGGGTTTCTTGAACATTTCCGAGCCGTCCTGATGGGCGGCTTTTTTCATACCCCGGGCCTGCAAAGTACCCCCGGGGGCATTTTATACCCTGCCCCTTCTGGCAAATACCCCGCCCCTGAAAAGAGCCCCGTGGTGTACCGGAGAGGTTGCGGGGAGCATTCAACCTGCACCGATGTGTGCGGACTTTCTTTTTACAACCAGACCGTGAGGCAGGAGGTGCAGCATGGGCAATCCGCGCTATGCAAACGGTCAGCTGCGGCGCAAGCATCGCGCACGGCTGAAGGCGATCGGCGGCGAATGCGGCATTTGTCATGGTCGTTTCGGTCCGATTCATTATGATGAGCCTTCGGATGCGCAGCACCCGCTGTCCTTTGTGGTAGACGAGATCAAGCCTGTTTCCAAATGGAGACAGTTTGGCTACCCATCCGCCCGGGCCGCTGCCGAAGACTGGAACAATTTGCAGGCTGCACACTGGTTCTGCAATGCTCAGAAAGGCAATAAAACCGCCGAAAATAGCTCAAAACAGACCAAAATCGTGCAGGTTCCGCGCGTTTCGGACGGCAGCTGGTGAGGGTGGGGAGGGTCCCCCTCCCATGCCCTCGGCGACCCCCAGTGCCGTCAGCGCCGATTTACACACAGGGGAAATTTGAAAGGGGTGTTTCTGGCCCATGGCGACCATGAAAAGCATTACGGCCCGTGGCACCCGGCTGGAACAGCTGAAGCAATTGGCAAAGGTGCTGGCAAACGGCATTGACACCTGCGAGGACTGCCGGGCGCTGCCTCAGCTGACCAAGCAATACCGGGAGACCATCCGGGAAATTGAAGAAATCGAAGGAGCAGACAATGACACGGACGAGATCGGCGCGATCCTCGCACAGCGAGAAAATGATGGGAAGCCAGGAGCCGTCCGCACGTATCGCGCCGGAGTATAAGGCCACCGATGGACAGGATGCCGTGCGCATCCTGCGGGCAGGCGGCACGGTGCTGGACCCGTGGCAGAGCGACATTCTGGACGACTGGATGGGCCGCACGGTGTCCGGCAAGTGGACCGCGCCCACAGCAGGCGGCAGCGTTCCCCGCCAGAACGGCAAGAGCCTGCTGGTGCAGGGCCGCTCTGAAGCCGGGATGCTGCTGTTCAATGAGACGGTCATCTACACAGCCCATCTGCAGAAGACCGCCACCGAGACCTTTGAGGAAATGCGGGCGTTTTTTGAGAGCCCAAAGCTGCGCCGCCATGTGGCCGAGATCAAGACCGCGCTGGGCCGCGAACAGATCATCCTGAAAAGCGGTGCCCGCATCAAGTTTCTGGCCCGCACCCGCAACGGTGGACGCGGCCAGCATGGCGACCTGCTCATCTTCGACGAGGCGCAGGAGCTGGACGAGACGGCGCAGGGTTCTTTCCTGCCCGCCATCTCGGCCAGCCTGAACCCGCAGACCATCTACGTTGGCACGCCGCCCGGCCCAGATGCTGTGGGAACCGTATTCCGTGCGTTGCGCAGGCGGGCACTGGACGGCGAAGCAAAGCGCGCTGCATGGTTCGAGTTCTCGGTGCCGGAGATCGGCGACGTGAAAGACCCGGCACGCTGGGCCGCTGCAAACCCGGCTCTGGGGCGGCGCATCCAATACAGCACAATTGAGGGCGAAGCCGAACAGCTGGACCCGGACACCTTCGCCCGGGAGCGTCTGGGCTGGTGGAGCCCGGAGATCACCGAGCACCTGGACTACGCCATCGACCGCACCGCATGGGAAGCCTGTGCCAGCGACGATGAAAAACCTGAAGGTAAGACCGCCTACGGCATCAAGTTCGCTGCCGACGGCAGCGCGGTGTGTCTGTGCGGCGCGGTGATCCCGAAGGACGGCCCCGCGCGGGTGTCGCTGCTGGAGATGCGTCCTGCCGGGCAGGGCCTGGCATGGCTGGCCGACTGGCTGAACGACCGGTACGGCAAGGCCAGCTGCGTGGTCATCGACGGCCGCAACGGCGTGGACGTGCTGGTGGAGCGCATCAAAGAAGTGTGGCGTGCAAAAAATTCTGTCATCCGGCCCGCTGCAAAGGATGTGATCGCCGCGGTCAGCGGCTTTACCAACAGCATCAGCGAGGGCACCCTGACATGGTACAAGCCCCAGACGGTGCTGAACGAAAGTGCCGTCACCGCCATCAAGCGGCCCATTGCGGGCGGCTTCGGCTTTGGCGGTGACAACAGCCTGCCGGTGGAAGCCTGTGCACTGGCGCTCTGGGGCGCCAAGACCAGCCGCCGCGACCCCACCCGTAAAATGAAAATCGGTTAAGAGGAAAGCAATGCAAACTTTAAATTTTGGCTATGTGCAGGGCTTGACGCCGGAAGAACAGAACCAGCTGCGGGACCTTGCCGACGCCTACAACTACCACCAGGGCCGCAATGTTACCAAAGACAAGTATTACGAGGGCCACATTTCTCTGAACGACGTGAACCTCGGCATTGCGCTGCCGCAGGGTCTGCGCAATCTGGAAGTCGGGTGCAGCTGGGGCCAGAAAGCGGTGGACGTGCTGGCAGCACGCTCCATGTTCGATGGGTTTGTGGGCACCGGCGGCAGTCTGGACACGCTTGCCCGGCTGGTGAAAGATAACCGCCTTGTGGCCGAGTACGCCAAAGCCTGCCGGGACGAGCTGAAATACGGCTGCGTGTTCGCCACTCTGTCCGCAGATACAGGCATCGGCTGCCGTATTCGGTTTCACTCTCCAGCCACTGCCGCCGCTTTATGGAGCGGCGAAAAAGGCCGCATCGACTGTGGCATGGCCATTATCGACACCGTGAAGGATGAGCATTTCGAAGGCATCTGGCGTCCCACACTGGTGAACTTCTACACAGATACAGACCTGATCGTGCTGCGCGGCAACGGCAGCTTCTGGACAGCGGAACGTAAGCCGCACAAAATGGACAGGCCGCTGATGGAGCCAATGATCTGGAATGCCACCAATTCCAAGCCATTTGGCCGCAGCCGCCTCAAGCGCCCCATCCGGGCACTGATCGACGACTATGTGCGCACCGCTGCCAATGCAGCCATTGCGCTGGAGTTCGACACCACCCCGCAGAAGTATGTTCTCGGCGTGACGGATGAACAGTATGACGCCATCGTTTCCAACAAATTCAAGACCTACATGGGCGCTCTGATCGCTGCCACTTCCAACCCGGAGACCGGCGAAAACCCGGTGTTCGGCCAACTGGCGCAGGGCAGCCTGACGCCCCATGTGGAAAAGATGCGCATGACGGCCACCCAGTTTGCGGCGGCCACCGGCCTGACGATCACGGACGTGGGTGTAGTAAACGATGCCAACCCCACCAGCAGCGACGCCATCCTCGCCCAGAGCCAGACTTTGGTGCTGCTGGCCCAGCAGCTGAACACCGGAAACGGCGACGCGCTGCGCACCATTGCCTGCATGGCGCAGGCGGTAGCACGGAACTGCGGGCTTTCCGACCTGACCGAGAACGAGACCGGCATCATGGCACACTTCAAGAATCCGGCCATGCCCAGCGTGGCCGTGACGGCAGATGCTGCTATCAAGATCGCCTCTGCCCGGCAGGAGTTTGCCGGAACGGACACTTTTCTGGAGATGATCGGCTTCGATCAGGCGGACATCCGGCGCATCAAGGCACAGGAACAGCGCCAGCGCGGCCAGAAACTGCTGATGGAGATGGAAGATGCAGATCTCAGCGAAAACGTGGAATGAGTACATCACCCGGCTGTCCCGGCTGAACCAGAAAGCCGGGCAGCTCATGCGCACCTACATAGATGCCCACGGCACTGCCGACACGGACGACCTTGTGGCCTACGCCTACGGGCTTATCACGAAGTATGGCGAAGGCAGCGCAGAGCTGGCCTGCCAGATGTATGAGGCACTGGCCGAGGCGCAGGGCGTGCATGTGCCCGCCGCAGAGCCTGCCGAGACTGCCAGCTACAGCGAAGTGGCCCGCATGGTGAGCGCCACCAAGGATCAGAACCCGGCTAACCTGCCGAACGGCGTCAGCCGCCTTGTGAAGCGTGCCGGTGCGGACGCCACCCTGAAAAATGCCATCCGTGACGGTGCCGAGTGGGCGTGGGTGCCCCACGGCGACACCTGCCCGTTCTGCGTCACACTGGCGTCCAACGGCTGGCAGAGGGCCAGCAAGAAACTGCTGAAGGGCGGCCACGCGGAGCACATCCACGCCCATTGTGACTGTGAGTTTGCGGTGCGGTTCCGTTCCGACACCACCGTGGCCGGGTACGACCCGGACGAATACTACCGGCAGTACCGGGAAGCAGGCGGCGATATCAATGCCATGCGGCGCATTGATTATGCTGCCCGGAAGGATGCCATCAACGCCCAGAAGCGGGCGGCGTATCAATTGCGGCATAAAAACCGTGGGAAAAAAGTTTTTATCACGGATCAGGCGATTCAGAAAGTGCCGCTGGTTGCTCCAAACGGAGCAGATCACCAGACGGCTCTTTTTATACAAGAAACTCACCGGGAACTGCTGAAATTCGCTCAGACGCAGAACGACAGCAACGAAGTGGCCTGTCTTCTGGATCTGGCGACCGGTGAAAAACTGAATTTTGTAAAGGGCGACCAGACCTCAATTGACATCGAAAAAGACGCTGCATCGTATCATTGGCTCAGAAGCAAATCCCCAAGAAGCGTTATGCTTTGCCATAACCACCCCGGGCAAAGTTACTTTTCACTGCAAGATGTTGCAGTCTTTTTGAAAAACGATTCCATCGGCACAATGTCAATCGTTACCAATCAGGGTAAAGTCTGGACGATTTCCAAAACAGCCCGTTTTGATTATGATGCAGCTTTTGCCGAACTGTACAAATACCGCGGTGTATCGGAAAAGGAATGGGATGATGTTATTGACAACTTCTTGAAAAATGGCTATACTTACGGTATAGGAAGGAGTTGATGCCATATGTTAGACGGAGATAAGCTCTCTTGGGAAGAAGGCTGGGCTTATATTGAGAATGCATATGAGGAAGGCAAGAAACTCCGCGAAGAACGACAAAAGCAAGCCGAAACGACACAAAAATAATGCAACTTGAACCACGATGCACACGCACCGTGGTTTTCTTTTGCCCATTTTTAAGCACGATGCAGTTTTGCACCGTGCTTTTTTCATGCCTGTTTTGCCCGCATGAGGACGAAGCAAGCCCTGTGTTTCCGGCATAAATGCTGGGAACGATTCATCACGCCACGGCTGCGGTAAAGCCGGAACACCATTACACCACCGAAAGGAGTTTTATCCATGGCAGAAACTGTGAATCAGGAAACCACCCCTGCTGCCGGAGAGCAGCAGACCGAGCGCACCTTCACCCAGGCTGAGATGAATGCCATCATCTCCGACCGGCTGACCCGCGAACGCTCTAAATACGCCGACTACGACGATCTGAAAGCCAAGGCGGCTCAGTTTGACGCTGCCCAGGAGGCAGGCAAGACCGAGCTGCAGAAGGCCAATGAGAAGGCTGCAAAGCTGCAGCAGCAGCTGGACGCGCTGAACAGCGCCAATACCCTGCGGGAAGTCCGCGCCAAGGTGTCCGCTGCTACCGGCGTGCCCGCTGACCTGCTCAGCGGCGACACCGAGGAAGCCTGCACCGCACAGGCGCAGGCCATCCTCAAGTTTGCAAAGCCTGGCTACCCCAACGTCCGAGACGGCGGTGATCCGCATCACACCCCCACCGGCTCCACCCGTCAGCAGTTTGCGGACTGGTTCGAACAGGTGACCAAATAACCTTGTAAAGGAGAGATTTTTACAATGGCAGCAACCGATATCAACCGCACCACCACCATCACCCTGCCCGGCGAGGTGTCCAGCGAGATTCTTCAGAAGACCCAGGAAAGCTCCGCCGTCATGGCGCTGGCCCGCCAGATCAAGCTGCCGGGCCTGGGCGTGACCATTCCCATCATCACCGGTGACCCCGAGGCCGCCTGGGTGGCCGAGACCGAAAAGAAGCCGGTCAAGCGCGGCACGCTGGATACCAAGATGATGCAGCCCTACACGCTGGCTGTGATCGTGCCTTTTTCCAACCAGTTCCGCCGCGATGTCCCGGCCCTGTATGATGAACTGGTAAAGCGCCTGCCCCTGGCTCTGGCCCAGAAGTTCGATGCCACTGTGTTCGGCGGCGTTACCGCACCCGGCTCCAACTTCGACACCCTGAAAAGCTGCACCGCGCAGGAGATCGGCACCGACGCCTATGCCGGTCTGGTGGCCGCAGACGCCGACATTGCCGACCACAACGGCATCCTGAACGGCTGGGTGCTGTCCCCCAAGGGCAAGGCTCTGCTGCTGAATGCTGTGGACGGCAACAAGCGCCCGCTGTTCATCAACAGCGTGGCCGAGGGCGCAGTGCCCATGATCCTGGGCTCCAAGACCCTGCAGAGCAAGGGCGCTTATATCGCAGACGCCACCGCCGCAAAGAAGAACGTCGTCGGCTTTGCCGGTGACTGGACGCAGGCGATGTACGGCACCGTGGAGGGCGTGCAGATTGCCATCGCAGATCAGGCCACGCTGCAGGATGGTGAAAATACCATTAACCTGTTCCAGCAGAACATGTTTGCCGTGCGTGCTGAGATCGAGGTGGGTTTCCGCTGCGACACCACCGTATTCAACAAGCTGACCAAGGCGGCGGGCTGATGGTGGAGTTCATCAATCAGCTGACCGGCACGGTTATGTATGTGGCCGAGGAGCGCACGGCAGAGTATGCTGCCGCAGGCCATAAGCAGGTGGCGCGGGATCCTCCCGCAGCCGCTGCGGTGGAAAAGCCCAAGGCGGCCCGCAAGACCAAAGCAAAGTGAGGTATCTCCATGGCTTACGCTGAAGTAAAGGACGTTGAAGGCGGCTTCCGGGCACTGTCCAAAGATGAACAGACCCGGTGCGCCGCGCTGCTGGCCGAAGCTGCCGTCATCATTGATGCCTACAACCCGGATGCAGGGGCGGACGCCAAGAAGCTGGTCTCTTGCCGGATGGTGCGCCGTCAGCTGGGCGAAAGCGACAGTGAGGGCGGGGTCTCCTTCCCCATGGGCTCCACGCAGGGCACGGCTACGGCGCTGGGCTACAGCCAGAGCTGGACGATGAGCGGCGGATCTTCCGGTGAGCTGTATCTTTCCAAGCTGGAAAAGAAGCTGCTGGGCGTCGGGAGCCGTGTCGGGGCACACAGCCCGCTGGAGGACTTATGCTGAAAGGAATCGACATCGCCCTCTACACCAAAACCCAGACTGGTGAGGATCGCTTTCATGACCCGGTTTACGAGGAAACGCCAGTCACCGTGCACAATGTGCTGGTGGGCGAGCCCTCTGCCGAGGAGATCACCACCGAACTGCAGCTCACCGGGCGGCGGCTGGCCTATACGCTGGCCATCCCCAAGGGCGACACCCACGACTGGACGGATGCAAAGGTTGGGTTCTTCGGCCAGACTTTCCGCACCTGCGGCGGTGTCGTGCAGGGCATCGAGAGCATGATCCCACTGCGCTGGAACAAGAAGGTGCAGGTGGTGCGGTTTGAGTAAGGTCAAGATCGAGCTGAACAGCCCCGGCGTCCGCGCCCTGCTGCGCTCCCCGGAGATGCAGGCTGTGCTCAAAGACCGCGCCGACACCGTGAAAGACCGCTGCGGCGACGGGTATGAGGCCTATGTAGCCCAGACCCGCGCTGTGGCCGTGGTGGAGACCACCTCTGCAGCTGCCTACACCGACAACTCGGCCAACAACACGCTGCTGAAAGCCGTTTCTTCCAGCCGTTCCGGTGCGGTGGTGCATGAGCACAAGCGCCACCTGAAGGACGGCAGAGTGATCACCGTGAGGAGCTACCAGAGAAAGAAATGATCGAAGAAATCATCCTGAACTACCTGCGGAAAAATGCTTTTCCCTGTTACATGTCCATGCCGGAGAACCCCTCCGGCGATTTTTGTATTCTGGAAAAGACCGGCGACAGCCGGGACGAGGGCATCTACACGGCCACGCTGGCGGTGCAGTCCTACGGCCGCAGCGACTTTTCTGCCGCCCAGCTGAGCCATTTTGTGGTGCAGGCCATGCAGGCTGCCGACACGCTGCCCGAGGTCGTCTCCTGCAACCTTGTCACTGAGTACAATTTCCCGGATGCCACACGCAAACGGCCCCGCTATCAGGCCGTTTTTTCTGTTACACATTACTGACGAAAGGAAGCATTTCTATGGATGCAAAGAACGTAACTGCTGCAAAGCCCAAGGTCGGCGGCGCGGTCTGGCGTGCCCCGCTGGGCACCCCGCTGCCCACCGATGCAAAGTCTGAGCTGGACAAAGCCTTCCAGTCGCTGGGCTACATTTCCAGCGACGGCCTGACCAACTCGAACTCGCCCTCCAGCGAGAACACCACCGCCTGGGGCGGTGACACCGTGCTGACCCAGCAGACCGAAAAGCCTGACACCTTCGCTTACACCCTGCTGGAAGCGTTGAGCACGGCTGTGCTGAAGTCCGTGTACGGCGACGACAACGTCACCGGCACACTGGAGGCCGGCATCACGGTCAAAGCGAACTCCTCCGAGCAGAAGGACTGCTCCTGGGTCGTGGAGATGGTCATGAAGAACGGCGCGCTCAAGCGCATCGTCATCCCGGACGCCGCCGTCACCGCGGTGGGCGACATTACCTACTCCAACGGTGCGGTGGGCTACAACACCACCATCACCGCCGTACCGGACGATAAGGGCAACACCCACTACGAGTACATCATCGCGGCAGAAGCAGCTCAGTCTGCCAGCGGCAGCAAGGCCGTGACCCAGTCCGTCAAGAACACCGCAAGTAACAAGGAGGCACAGGCATGATCACTGCAAAAACGAACGATGGCTTTGAAATCGAGCTGGACGAGAATTTCCTGGACGACGCGGAAATGATCGAAGCTATGACCAGGCTGGGCAAGGACCCCTCGGCCTTTTTTGTCCTGCGCGACCGGATGCTGACGCCGGAGAACAAGGCGCGCCTGTACGACCACCTGCGCAATGAGAAGGGCATTGTCCCCATGAGTGCCCTCGACAAGGCGCTGAATGAGCTGCTCACCAGCTTCAAGGCCGGAAAAAACTCTGCATCCTCGCCGAACTGATCGCGTCGGACGAGGATGCCCTCATCTGCGATTTTGCGCAGTATTACCATGTGCTGAGCTGGCGCAGCCTGCCGCTGCGTCTGGCGGCCACCCTGGCCGCCGGTCTGCCGGAGGACAGCCGCAGCCTGATGCGGGTGCATGGCCGGACCGTGCCCTTTTCCACGGAGCTGCAGGCTTATGCTGCGGACCGCCTGACCCAGGTGGTCTGGTGGCTGCACAGCGATGCATCGAAGCCGCCCTCTGTGGTGGCCGACCTGATGGGCATTTCCGCCGGAGACGACGGCAATGTGCAGAGCTACGACAGCCCGGAAGCATTTGATGCCGCTCTTGCGGCCCTGAAAGGAGGTGGTTGACAATGTCGGAAGGCATTGAAATGGCGAAAGCCTATGTGCAGATCGTGCCCTCGGCGCAGGGCATCCGTGCTGCGCTGACCGACGTTTTCGGCGAGGAGACCGACGGCCTGGGCGAAAAGACCGGCCAGAGCATCGGTGCACAGCTGGTCGGCACGATCAAAAAGGTCGTGGCTGCGGCAGGCATCGGCAAGCTCATCTCGGAATCCCTCAACCTGGGCGGTGCACTGCAGCAGAGTATCGGCGGAATCGAAACACTGTTTGGCGCAGGCGGCCGCAGCATCGAAGAATACGCCCAGTCTGTGGGCAAGTCTGTGGACGAGGTCAAGGATGAATATGCATCCCTGATGCAGTCCCAGCAGATCGTGTTCGACAACGCCAAACAGGCCTACAAGACCGTGGGCCTGTCCGCCAACGATTACATGGAGCAGACCACCAGCTTTGCAGCCAGCCTGCTGTCCAGCGTAAGCCACGACACCAATGCTGCAGCCCAGCTGGCCAACATGGCCATGGTGGACATGGCTGATAATGCCAATAAGATGGGCACGGATATGCAGGATATCCAGAACGCCTATCAGGGCTTTGCAAAGCAGAACTATACCATGCTGGACAACCTGAAGCTGGGCTACGGCGGCACGCAGGCTGAAATGCAGCGCCTGCTGAAGGACGCAGAGAAGATCTCCGGCGTCAAGTACGACCTGGGCAACCTGGCCGACATGTACAGCGCCATCCACGTCATCCAACAGGAGATGGACATCACCGGCACCACAGCCAAGGAGGCGTCCACCACCCTGACCGGCAGCTTTGCTTCCATGAAAGCCGCGGCTGAAAACGTGCTGGCAGCGTGGTCCACCGGTGCGGACCTGACAGAGCCGCTGCAGGCGCTGGCCGACACGGCGCAGACCTTCCTGGAGGGTAACCTGCTGCCCATGATCGGCAATATGCTGCAGGGCATCCCGCAGCTGGTGTATACGCTGGTCCCGACGATCTTGCAGTCCGGCACCGATCTGCTCAACTCGCTGGCCGAGGGCTTTGCGCAGGGCATCCCGGATTTTCTGTCCAATGCCCTGCCGCAGCTGCTCTCTTTCACTGAGGAGCTGCGCGACAACGCGGGCGAATTTGTGAATGCGGGCCTGAACATGATCACCCAGCTTGTGAACGGCCTGATCGCGGGCCTACCGGACCTGATCGCCTATGTGCCCGATATCATCATCAACATCTGCGGCATCATCAACGACAACATGCCGAAGATCCTTGCGCAGGGCGTCTCGCTCATCGTGCAGCTGGTGGTTGGCATCGGCAAGGCGGTGCCCGACCTGCTGGCAAACTGGAAGAAGATTTTACAGGCGGTGCTCTCGGTCATTTCGGCCGTCAACTGGCTGAACATCGGCAAGAGCCTGCTCACCCACATCGCAAGTGGTGTCAAGAGCATGGGCTCCAGCCTGCTGGCGGCCTTCAAGGGTGGCTTTTCCAGCGCCCTGAAGTGGCTGTGGGAGCTGCCCGGAAAGTTGTTCCAGCTGGCAAAAACCGCGATCCAGAACTTCATCAACGGTCTGACCGGTGCCGGGTCGGTGGCCACTGCTGTCACGGCAGGCCTCGACCTGGCCGAGACCGCCAGCGGCGATGATTCCGGCCTGAATGACTGGATCGGCGCGAACTCCGACCTCGCCGACAGTGCCCAGGATATGGCGGATATCGCTATCCCGGCCTACACCAAATCCGGCGACGCGGCGGCCGCATCCAGCAAGAAGACCAAGACAGCCGCGCAGAAGGCAGCGTCGGCGGTCGAGTCCTACTCTGACACCGTGACCGAAATGCTGGGCAAGGTCACCCGCACCACCCAGACCACGAACGAACTCCTCTCCGACGGCACGCGTCAGCAGAAAAAAGTCATCACCGAGACCAGCCGCCAGATGGTGAATGGCCTCCTGAAGGACATCAAGACGGTGACGACCATCGGCGCGGACGGCAAGAAGACCATCCAGCAGACCATGGAGACCGTCCGCGAGACGGCCCTCTCGGTCACTTCGACCTTTGATGCTGTGGTGGACGGCATCCAGACCAACACCAAAACTGTCACCGAGACGCTCACCGACGGAACGACCCAGCAAAAGCAGGTCATCACCGAGACGCAGACCGAGGTGCTGAACGGGATGCTCGTGACGGTGGAGCGCGCCAGGACCATTGCCGCCGACGGCACCGGATCCGTTGCTGAGACCATCAAACGGGCCAGTGCTGACAGCTTTTCCGGCCTGACGAAGGGCTGGCAGGAAGAAGCCGAGAAGGGTGTGCTGGGCACCTTCGACACGCTGGTGACAGCGGTGAAGAAGCAGGACTGGCAGTCCGTCGGCAAGTGGGTGCTGTCCACCCTGTACAACGGCCTTGCACCGGAGACCAAGCAGCTCATCGACGACACCGGCAAGGCCCTCATCCGGCAGGTGAACGGCGTGCTGCAGCAGGGCGTCAGTCAGTTGGCAAACGGTGCCTGGAAACTGGGCGGCCAGATCTGCGACGGTCTGACCAGCGGCCTCGGAGAGGTCGTCAGCCGCTTCTCCGGCCTGGGCGGCACCTTGACTGATATCTTCTCCGGCCTGAAGGCTCCGCTCACCGCGGCAGCCACGGCCATCAGCAAGGGCCTGCAGGGCGGGCTGCTGGCCAGCTTCCCGTCCATCCTCGCATCGCTGGGCAGCCTGATCGGCTCCATCGGCTCTGCTTTTGTGGGCATGCTGCAGGCCATCGGCGCGGCGCTTTTCCCGACGGGCTTCGGTGCCCCGCAGGCGATTTTGATGATCGCAGCCGGTGCAGCTCTGGCGGCCACCATTGCGGCCATCGTGGCCAGTATCGGCGGCTCCTTTAAAAAGAGCGCCATCAGCACCGGCTCGTCCGGCACCGCAGGCAGCACCGTCACCGGCGCGTCCTCCTCGCTGTGGGACTACGAGAAGACCGCGCCGCTGCCCCAGCGCACCCAGCGGCCCAACATCGAAGTGAACCAGTATATCTACAGCAAAGCGCAGACGGCCGCCGACCTGATGCGTGAAGCGCAGTATGAGCAGGAAAGGGCGGTGCTGCAGGGTGTTTGATGCCGTTTTTACCACCAGTGACGGCCAGAGCTTCGCCTTTGGCTATGCTGCCGGTGTGCTCTGGAGCTGTGACCCGCTGGGCGACCTGCCCGTGGATCTGGAGACCAGCCAGGGCTACCAGCAGGTGGGCGCGACAGTGGAGAGCCGGAGCATTTCCGGCGTCACCCGCACCATCACCGGCCGCATCCTGCGCAACGCCGATTACTGCAAGCGTCAGCTGCGGGACATCTTTGCACCATCCGTCACCGGGCGGCTCACCGTGGCCGGGAAGTATTACTGCGACGCCGAGGTGCAGCGCTGCCCGGCCATCAGTGCTGCGCTGCGCTGGCCGACGTTCAGTTTTCAGCTGTACTGCCCGAACCCCTACTGGCACAGTGTAACCGAAACGCTGGCCGCGACCATTAAGGTGACGCCCGTGTTCCGGCTGCCTGCGTGCTACACCTCGCACCAGTACGGCATCCGGGAGCAGGCCAGCTACATCCGCATCCTCAACGATGGTCTGGACACCCAGAACTGGAAGCTCTCGCTGACCGCCCGCGGCGATGTGGTCAACCCCGGTGTCATCAACCCGGAAACGGGCGAATCTCTGCGCTTCGTCACGACCCTGCAGGACGGCGACGAGCTGCAGGTCTACCGGGAAAACGGCCAGCTTCGGGTGGAGCAGGTCATCGACGGCAAAAACTACGACGTCTTTGCCGTGCTGGACGAGAGCAGCGACCTCTGGACCGTATATCACGGGGCACAGGCATGGCAGCGTACAGCGGATTCCGGTGACAGCTGGCTGTTTCTGTCGCTGACCATGCACGCGGCATTCACTACGATCATCACGGAGGAAACCCATGGCTGATATTACATCCGCCCTGACAGTATCCGGGCACAAAAGCATCTGCGTTTACAATGCCCAGCTGCAGCCGCTGGGGCGCATCGAGAGCTGGGTGTCTCTGGTGTGGCCGGAGCGCTATAACGTCTACAGCAATGTGCAGGGGGCCCAGCTGGAGCTCCACGACACCACCGCCCTGCAGGCGCTTTGCCGCCCGGACCGGTATCTCTGGCTCATCGGCAGTGACCGGCTCATGCGCATCGTATCTGCCCAGAAGGCCGACCACAAACTGGTCATCTCCACAAAGGATGCCGCCTGCATCCTCGACGAGCGGATCAGCACGGGAACGCTGAGCAGCTTTGCCGTGGAGAACACGCTGCGTGGTCTGGTGTCCGGGGCCGCCGCATGGCCCTGCCTGGAGCTGGGCGACGCTGCAGGCCTGACTGACACCTACACTGGCGAGGTCAAGCCCGGCAGCCTGCTCTCCATCGCCGAGCAGGTATGTCAGGAGCTGGATATCGGCTTCCGGGTGCGGTTCGACCAGCCGCAGAAAAGGCTGCTGTTTGAGCTGTATCGGCCCAAACTGGACCCCAACGCCCGCTATGCGCCCCAGTACGGCAACCTGACCGACCTGACCTATACCGAGAGCATCACCGATTACAAAAACATCTGTACGGTCGTGGGCGCAGACGGCACCGTGACCGTGGGTGCTACCGGCAACACCGGCGCGGCCCGGCGGGAGATGCTGCTGGACGCCTCCATCAAGAAAAAAGAGGACAGCCAGTCCCAGGCGGATTACCTGGCAGCCCTGCGCACGCTGGGCGAGCAGGAGCTGGCAAAACACCAGCGGCTGGAAAACTTCCGCTTTACCCCCACCGGCCCCGTTACCGTGGGCAAAGTGGTGGCGGCCAGCCTGCCCGGCACGGATATCCAGGCGGCGGCCCGCATCACGGCGGTCACCCTACAGTCCCAGAAGGGTGAGAACTCGGTCAGTACCGAGATCGGCACCCCTATCCTCAGGAGGAAAAACACATGAGCATTATCACATACCCGCTGGACGGCGTGACCTACAGCGCCGAAGATGTGGCCACCTATCTGTGCACCCGCACGTCCGGCGTCTACGCCAAGGACAGCAACTTCGCCGCCAGCATCGCCGGCACCCGGCAGGTCACGATCGCGCCGGGTCTTGCCTGGATGAACTACGACGATTTCAAAGGCGTGTCCGTTTGCAGTCGGGAGAACACGGTGCTGACTGTACCCGATGCCGACAACACCCTCAACCGGGTGGACCGGGTAGTGCTGCAGTTCGACACGGCATCCAACCTCACCGCTATCCGGCTCAAGACCGGCACGCCTGCCGTGGCTGCCCAGCCGCCCGACATTCTGCAGAACCACAACCAGTATGAGCTGGGCCTGTGCACGATCTCTGTACCTGCAGGCTCCACCGCCATCACCGCCGCCGACGTCACCGACACCCGCGCGGACGAAGACGTCTGCGGCGTCATGCGGGACGGGGTCACTGGCATCCCGACGGAGCAGCTCATCGCCCAGTGGCGGGCGGCGCAGGCTGACCTTGAGACGCAGCTGCGTGCACAGCTGGCAGTCCTCAACGCGGAGATCAAGGAGGGCAG
>ENA-UOJO01001488-UOJO01001488.1-human-gut-metagenome-genome-assembly--contig:-P57-NODE-1488-length-29629-cov-62.477244_pt1 | contig 29629 bp, 29 predicted proteins | sample MGYA00242351_ERZ723898 | MGnify/ENA metagenome assembly ERZ723898 | reverse complement strand
CTATGCAGAGTTGGTCTAGCCCGCCAAACGGTAACAATCCAACGACGCTGCTCACATACAATTTTCTTTTTTGTAAGGCACGAACAAATTAAGCACTTGAAGAACAATTTATTTTATACTTAGTTACAATACCATATTCTTTGTGGAGTGTCAAGATGAAAACGGATTTCTTTTTCACTTTGTCAATTTTACTCAAAATTAGGTGATTTTCTACAGCAGATTGACAAGTAAGAATATTCCTTTTTTGCTTTATATGTGCAGTAGTTTTCAATCGAGATCATTGCGGAGAAAGCTGTGCTCCATCTCGTAACTCATCACCTTCACAAAAGACGGTCAAGAATTGCTGCCCTAGCAGTACATGGACTGCACTGTGGTGTAGACATCATACTTTGAGAACATAATCAGTCCTTCTTTGCGTACTTTGCACGCAATTCATTCACGACCTGTTGATAGCTGGCCTGACCGCTGCCAATGCGGTCAAGGTTGCTGCGCGTATCTTTGCTGATGGTCATACCTTCAATGGCAAAGGTGCCGTACACATTGCGGAGGTCGCTTTTGTGTTGGGCAGGAGTAGTGTACTTAATGCTCATGATCTGGCCTCCTTTGAACTCCCATGTGAGCCATCTCTCTCAAGGGCCTGTATATTACCTGCACTCGTTGAGGATGTCCAGCAGTTCTTCGCGGCTCAGCTTCTTGCAGCAGCCGCCGGTGAGCACGGTGGAATCGGCCACAGCCTTGAGGTCGGTGTCAGCCGGGATGCCGAAGTAGGTTTCCATGGCGTGGCTCAGGGTATCGAATGCGTCGGAAATAACCTGCTTGAACGGAACCGACAGGGAATAGGTCGGGTCGAGGAAGGCAAAGTCCGCCTGTGCCTGCGCCGACACCACCTTGCAGCAGTCGGACACGGAACCGCCGCCCACGGCAAGGATCAGGTCTACATGGTTTTCACGGGCCAGCTTTGCGCCCTCCTGCACACAGCCGCGTCGCTGCACAAAACAGCAGTGGAATTTTCTGGCAGGGCGTGGTACAATACACAAAGAAGGACCGTTCCAAGCGACAGGAGGGAAACAAAATGGAATTTACTCAGGTCATTGAAAAACGCTATTCCTGCAAGAACTTCGGGCAGCGCAAGGTGGAAGACGCGAAGCTCCGCGCGATCCTGGAGGCCGGGCGGCTGGCACCGACGGCGAAAAACTTTCAGGAGCAGCGCATTTATGTCGTCCAGTCGGCAGAGGGGCTGGCGAAGATCGACCAGGCTACGCCCTGCCGCTACAGCGCACCCACCTGCGTAGTGGCGGCGTTCGACCGCAACAACATGTTCACTTACCCCGGTGGCAAGCGCACCTCCGGCGTGGAGGATGCCACCATCGTGGCCACTCACATGATCCTGGCCGCCGCCAACGAGGGCGTGGATAGCTGCTGGGTCAACTTCTTCGACCCGGACCAGCTGGCAAAAGCCCTGGGCCTGCCGGAGAACGAGGAGATCTTGATGCTCCTGGACCTCGGCTACGCTGCCGAAGGCGTGAAGCCGCTGCCGAACCACGATTCGCGCAAGCCGCTGAGCGAGACCGTGGCTTACCTGTAACTGGCCGCCGATCCCCATAACAAACAAAAAACACCGCCGTGGGCGTTCTTCCTGCAAAAAGCAGGGGAGAAGCCGCGGCGGTGTTCTGTTTTATGCGGGTATTTGAGGGAGCGCTTACTCCGAGCGCAGGGCGATGACCGGGTTGCTCTTGGCCGCACTGCGGGCGGGGATCAGGCCGCCCAGGATGGTCAGCAGGGTGGCCAGCGCAATGAGGATCAGTGCCGCAGAGAGCGGCAGCGAGGCGGTCACATCGCTGGAACCGGAGATGGAGTGGATGAGCATGTTGCCCGGGATGAGCAGCAGCAGGCTCAGGCCCACGCCCATGACGCCGGAGCACAGGCCGATGATGAAGGTCTCGGCGTTGAACACCTCCGAGACGTTGCGCTTGGAAGCACCGATGGCACGCAGGATGCCGATCTCCTTGCGGCGCTCCAGCACGCTGATATAGGTGATGACGCCGATCATGATGGAGGACACCACCAGCGAGATGGCCACAAAGGCCACCAGCACATTGCTGACCATATCCACGATCTTGGTCACGGCGCTCATCAGGGTGCCCACCGTATCCGAGAACACGATCACCTTGTCGTCTTCGCCCTGGGCGCGCATGGCGTCGTTGTAGGCGTTCAGCTCGTCCACGATCTGGTTCTTGGACTCAAAGCTCTTGGGGTAGATCCAGATGGAGCCCGGCGTGGAGTAATCCACGTAGCCCAGCGAGGCCAGGACGCTGGTGCTGGTGGTGGAGGTGGACTGCAGGGTGTTTTTCACCAGGTTCACCAGCTCGTCGTTGGACATGTTGAGCTGGATGGCGCTCTGGAAGGTCTCTGCGTCGATCTGCAGGGCGTCTTCCATCTGGCTGCCCAGTGCGGCGATGTTCGTCTGGATGGCGGTCTGGATCTGCTGGCTGAACTGGCCGGCCAGCTGGCTCATCAGCTGTTGCATCACCGTGCTCATCTGGGTCTGGATGGCGGCGGTGAGCTTCGCCTGCAGCGCTTCGCCCAGCTTCTGGCCCAGCTGTTCGGAGTAACGTTCCAGATAGCTGGTCATCACGGTCTGCAGGTTCTGCTGCAGGGAAGCGGCAAACTGCTCCTGCAGGCCAGAGGTGTCCAGCAGATCGCCCATGGAGTCGGACAGGATCTGCTTGAACAGGTCGCTCTCCATATAGGAGGAGAAGCCGATCTTGTCCAGGTTCAGGATGCCGTTGCCGATGATATAGCGCTTGTAGCCGTTCATGATGTCTTTCATCAGCTGCTGCAGCGCATCCTGCGAGACGGACAGGTCCATGTCCTCGAACAGGCTGCTCAGGTCCATATCCTCCATGGTGGGCAGCTCCACATCGCTCATGTCGATGTCGCTCAGGTCCAGGTCCCCCAGGTCCAGCGAGAAATCCGCGGGGTCCAGCAGGCTGGAAAGATCGACCGAGCTGCCGTTCAGTGTAAAGGCACCGCTCAGGTCGAACTGCAGCTTGCTGGAGTCGAACTGGAAGGCGCTCTGCAGCGCGTCGGTGTCCACCGAGAACAGCGAGGTGATGTCGAAGCCGTCGGAATCTTCGTCGGCCTCAAAGGGCTCACCGGTCAGCACGTTCACATCCGGGTTTTCCAGCTGCTGCTTGACGATCTCGCTTTCCGCCGCGTGGTCCATCGTGTAGTAGGTCAGCGCGTGGGTGTAGGCCACACCGGTGGGCAGGATGGTGGAGGAGGCGTCAGCCTTGGGCTGCACCACGCCCACGATGGTCAAAGCCGGGCTCTCGGCGGCCAGCTGCTCCAGATAATCCTCGTCGTCGGCGTGGCTGCGCCAGAATCCGAGGTCTTCGTCGTAGGCATACAGGTCGGACGTGGTGATGATCTTATAGGAAAGGCCGAGGAAGTCTTCGTAGTTGTAGGTGCCGTAGTCCTCGGGCAGGTCGATGTTGTGGTTCTTGGTATATTCGCGGATGAAGTTGTCCAGCTCGGCGTCGTCCAGCAGGCCCAGCAGGTAGAGCGCGTAGTCCGAAACGCTGCCGTCGGCGTTCAGCACCAGCACGGCTTCGTCGTAGCGGTCCGGCCAGCGGCCTGCCTTCACGTCGTACTGGTCCTCGTAAAGGGAGGGCTCCTCGGCCATTTCGCAGAACACGTTCTGGTTGCTCATGGAGGAGACGATGCCGGCCGCCGTGGTGGTGTTGTTCAGGCTCGAGAGGGTGTTGTCCGGGAAGACCCGGCGCACGGTGCCATCCGCATTCTGGCGGTAGAGCTGGGGCGCAACGCCGTAGGCGTATTCCACTGAGGCCGCGTTCTCCTTTACGGAAGAAGCGTCACTTTCCAGATAGTCCCGCAGGGCGCTCAGGTCGTTGACGTTGGTGGTGTTCTCGGTCAGCTGCGAGAGCAGGCGGCGCACGGTGACCATGCCTTCCAGCGAGGAGTCGGAGCTGGCCGAAGTCTCGTCGCTGACGGCGGAAGCATAGCTTTCCGGGTCCAGCAGGGAGGCCAGGTCCACGCCGTTGGAGGTGATCTGGATGGGATATTCCGAAAGGGTGGAGCGCTCCATATCGCTGATATAGTTGCTGACGCCGTTGGAGAGCGAAAGGATCAGCGCGATGCCGATGATGCCGATGGAGCCTGCAAAAGCGGTGAGCAGGGTGCGGGCCTTTTTGGTGAGCAGGTTGTTGAAGCTCAGCGAGAGGGCCGTGAGGGGGGACATGGACGCATGGCCCAGGTTTTTGTGCACCGGCGGCGTCAGTGCGGCGGTGTCCGGCGTAAAGGGGTCGGAGTCCGCGCGGATGACGCCGTCCTTCAGCCGGACGATGCGGGTGGCGTACTGCTCGGCCAGCTCGGGGTTGTGGGTGACCATGACCACCAGCCGGTCCCGGGCCACGTCCTTCAGCAGTTCCATCACCTGGATGCTGGTCTCGCTGTCCAGCGCACCGGTGGGCTCGTCCGCCAGCAGGATGTCGGGGTTGTTCACCAGGGCGCGGGCGATGGCCACGCGCTGCATCTGGCCGCCGGACATCTCGCTGGGGTGCTTGTGCAGCTGGCTGCCCAGGCCCACATCCTCCAGCGCTTTGGCCGCCCGGCGGCGGCGCTCGGCCTTGGAGATGCCGGAGATGGTCAGGGCCAGCTCCACATTGGCCAGCACCGTCTGGTGCGGGATGAGGTTGTAGCTCTGGAACACAAAGCCGATGGTGTGGTTGCGGTAGGAGTCCCAGTCGCGGTCGGTGTACTTCCGGGTGGAGACGCCGTTGATGACAAGGTCGCCGCTGTCGTAGCGGTCCAGGCCGCCGATGATGTTCAGCAGCGTCGTCTTGCCGGAGCCGCTCGGGCCGAGGATGGCGACAAATTCGTTGTCGCGCAGGTTCAGGCTGACATCGTCCAGCGCTTTCTGGACAAGGTCGCCCGTGCGGTATTCTTTTCGGATGTGGTTGAGTTGAAGCATGTGCCGTGCCTTTCCGGCTGCTTTTCCGCAAAAGCGCCGTTCGTTGTACCTATTATAAAACAGACTTTTCTCGCAGTTTGACAATAAACCATTTTATTCTATCAGAAGAATGTGAAGAAACTATGTATAATACACTGAGAAAATTTGCACCTGCGATGATTTTGGGCAGAAAACAGACTTTTCCCGGTAAAAAAGCGGGAAAGAATTCCCAGACGGTTGAATTTGCGCCGGATTCGTGCTATTTTAAAAGAGGTGATGCGTGCCGGGGCTGAAACGGCACGCCGAGGCCAAAAATGTGTCGGAAAAACGACACAAATAAAACACGATAAAACGTATGATCGCGCGCTGATTCGTCGCAGAAAACGGAAAAACGACACAAAAACAGCGCAAAAATGAAAATGACGTTTTTAGACACTTTTTAAGGATTGTACGGTTCCCGCTTTGCTCTTTAAAATAGAAAAAGAAAAAACAAGGGGCGCCGAAAAGCGTCGGAAAGCCTTGTAGCAAGGAGGAACTCATATGGAACGTACATTTTCACCCATGATTCGTCAGTTTTCTGCGATCGACGGTCTGCAAAAGGCGTATACGCTGGTATATTCACTGGATGCCGAAGATGAAAACGGCTGTCGGCTGACACTTTGCCGCACCGGCAGCGGGCCGCGCATGGAGAGCCTGTATCTGGCTGCCGCGCCGGAATCCTGCTACCGCATCCTGCAATATCTGTGTGAAAATGGCGTGCAGCCGGAGATCTGGCAGGATGTGATGGAGGAACTGACCACGGCAGATCGGCTTGAGCAGAAAGGCGGGGCGCTGCGTGGACAATGACCGCATGTTCAAACCACTGAAGATCGCCCTTGCAAGCTACGACCGCAAAGAGCTGCGTGTCCAGAAGCATTATCTGGAGGAGGAAGGGGCTCCCATCAGCTGCACCTGCTTTCTGAGCGGGGAACGCCTGTTCCGGTGCTTGTAGCAGGACCACTCGTTCGACGTGGCTATCCTGTGCAACGAGATGGAGGATATGACCGGGCTGGAGTTCATGGAGCACATCCGTGCGCTGGAGCAGCGGCCGGTGCTGCTGCTGTTCAACGAGGCCCGGCGCAACAACGAATCGGCCCTGTGCATGGAAACGGAGGAAGGGATCTTCTGCGTCGAGCAGGCAGACCTGAAAAGCCTGCTGCGGGAGCTGTACCGGATGCCGGGCCAGCAGGGCCAGAAACTGGAGCGCCAGTGCCACGCGCTTTACGACAGCTGGGGCCTGCAGCAGCCGGATGTGAACTGCGGCTACCTGACCTGCGCGGTGGGCGTGGTGTTCGGCAATTCGCAGAAGATGGCCATCCGCAAGGAGATTTTGCAGGCCGTGGGCCAGCAGTACAATGTCTCGGTCTCGGCGGTGGACAGCGGCATCCGGCGGATGATCGACCAGCTGGAAGCCGCCCCCAACGAAGCGTGGAGCACCTTCAAACAGGAAAACGGCTTTGCCGGGGATAAACTGACCACGGGGAAGCTGATCTACGCGGTCAAGAACCAGCTGCGGCGGCAGAAAGAGCCGTGACCGGCAGCCTGAGAGGAGCAACAGAATGGAGCAGATGCTGCAGAATGAACCCACCGAGCTGTCGGTCCAGGCCGTGCCGCAGAAGGCTGTGGAGCAGGCGTGCTTTCATGCGCTGACCCTCATCAGCCGCAACTGCGAATACCTGGACCAGCACCTTGCCCGCACCGGGGCCGACCAGGAGTCCCGGCAGGCGGTGACGGACATCAGCGCGGCAAGCGCCCAGCTGGACCGTACCGTGAACGAGGTGATGACTCTGCTGGAGTATCTTCGCGCAGAAGAACTGCCCCGTCTTTACCCCATGGACCTGTGCGATCTTCTGCAGCAGATCGCGGCACAGGCGGATATGGTCCAGGAGCAGCTCAAGGTGGAGCTGACGCTGGACTACGGCGGCTGGACCACCTGCCATGTGCTGGCCGAGCGCAGCGATGCCGAGCTGCTTTTGCTGCATCTGCTGTCCAATGCGCTGCGCGCCTGCAGCGAGGGCGGCAAAGTGCAGATCGTGCTGCGGCGCAGCGAGAGCTTCTGGCAGCTGACGCTGCTGGACAACGGCTGCGGCCTGCCGGACAGCGGGGAGGACGCCTGGCTGAGGAACCGGCAGTGCTTTTTGGGCGGGGCAAGGCTGGGCCTGCTGCTCTGCCGCGAGTGCTGCCGCCGCATGGGCTGGGGCCTGCGGGTGGAAAAAGCGCCGGAATGCGGCACGCAGGCAGTGGTGACCATCCCGCTCAGCAGCGACCGCAGCGTTGGGCAGACGGTGGAGCTGCACGCGGACAGCGGGTTCACGCAGATGCAAAAGCGGTATCAGCTGCGCACCATGCTGGTGAAGGAGCTGCGCACCATGCCGGAGCGCGGCGACCCCGACGATCTCTGACACATTATAAGAAGAAAAGCAGCAGGGCCGCTGTGCGGTGGGAACACCCCATCCGTGCAGCGGCCCTTTTTTGCGCGATGTGGCAAAGAAACTTTGCTGCGCGGAAAAACAGTGCCCCAAAAGCAGGCAAGTTCACAAAATGTTTAACTTTTCGAGCGGAAAATACTATTTTTTCCGTGTAAAATAAGACCAGCACATTGATTGTGCCGCAAAATTGGATTATAATACACCTGTATGCGAACGGACGAGATGATTCGCTAACAAACAATTTCTGGCAGAGAGTTTTTGCCGTTTACCGGGGGCCTGGCCTCCGGCATTTGTCCTTAGGAGGAAAAACAACGTGAGAGTAGGTCTTGACATCGGCAGCACTACCATCAAGTGTGTGGTGCTGGGCGAGCATGATGAACTGCTGTATTCTACATACGAACGACATTATAGTCATATTCTGGAAAAGGCGCAGGAGCTGCTGCGGCGCATTGATGCCGAGCAGCTGCATGGCAGCAAGGCGCTGCTCAGCATCTCCGGTTCTGCCGGTATGGGCTTGGCAGACAGCTGCGGCGTGCCCTTTGTGCAGGAGGTGTTCTCCACCCGCGTGGCGGTCAAGCGCTTTATGCCAAAGACGGACTGCGTCATTGAGCTGGGCGGCGAGGACGCCAAGATCCTGTTTCTGACCAACGGCACCGAGGTGCGCATGAACGGCAGCTGTGCCGGCGGCACCGGTGCCTTCATCGACCAGATGGCCACTCTGCTGAAGATGAGCGCCGACGAGATGAACAAGGCCGCTGAGAATGCCCAGCGCACCTACACCATCGCGTCCCGCTGCGGCGTGTTCGCAAAAAGTGACGTGCAGCCGCTGATCAACCAGGGTGCCCGCACCGAGGACATCGCTGCCAGCATCTACAAGGCCGTGGTCAACCAGACCATTGCAGGCCTGGCACAGGGCCGCCCCATCAAGGGCAACATCCTGTATCTGGGTGGTCCGCTCACCTTCAGCACCGTGCTGCGCAAGAGCTTTGACGAAGCTTTGAACGTCACCGGTACCTGCCCGGAAAACAGCCTGCTGTATGTGGCGCTGGGCGCTGCCCTCTATGCCGACAAGGCCTTCGTGCTGAGCGAAGTGGCCGACGCGCTGGACCAGTACGCCGCCACCGCCACCTATGCCAGTGAGCCGCCGCTGTTCGCCAGCAAGGAAGAATACGAGGCCTTCCACGCACGCCACATGTCCCACAGTGTGCCCCGCGTGCCCTTCAGCGCCCAGTGCGGCCCGGTACACATCGGCATCGACTCCGGTTCCACCACCGTCAAGCTGGTGGTCGTGGACGAAAAGAGCCAGATCCTCTACACCAACTACCAGCCGAACCTCGGCAACCCGCTGCCCCTCATCCGGGAGCAGCTGCTGAAAATTTATAAAGAACACCCGGGCCTGCAGGTGGCCAGCGTGACCACCACCGGCTACGGCGAAGAACTGGTGAAGAACGCCTTCCGCTGCGATTACGGTCTGGTGGAAACGGTTGCTCACTTTACCGCAGCCAAATATTTCATGCCGGATGTGGACTTCATCATCGACATCGGCGGCCAGGATATGAAGTGCTTCAAGATCGAGGATGGTGCCATCAGCAACATCTTCCTGAACGAAGCCTGCTCCTCCGGCTGCGGCAGCTTTTTGCAGACCTTTGCACAGGCACTGGGCTATGATGTGAAGGAATTCGCCAGCCTTGGCCTGTTCGCAGACCGCCCGGTGGACCTGGGCAGCCGCTGCACCGTGTTCATGAACAGCTCGGTGAAGCAGGCCCAGAAGGACGGTGCCAGCATCGAGAACATCTCCGCCGGCCTGTCCATCAGCGTGGTCAAGAACGCGCTGTACAAGGTCATCCGTGCGTCCAGCCCCGAAGAACTGGGCCGCAAGATCGTGGTGCAGGGCGGCACCTTCTACAACGAAGCCGTGCTGCGCGCTTTCGAGAAGGAGATGGGCGTGGAGGTCATCCGCCCGGACATCGCCGGTCTGATGGGCGCTTACGGTGCGGCCTTGTTCGGCCTGCGCCAGAGCCAGAAGGCCCACAGCACCACCTCGGCCATGATGAGCGAGGAAGAACTGGAAAAGTTCGAGCAGAAGGTGGTCAGCGTCAAGTGCGGCGGCTGCGGCAACCACTGCCAGCTCACCGTCAACACCTTTGCGGATGGCCGCAAGTACATCTCCGGCAACCGCTGCGATAAGCCCGTCACCGGCAAGAGCGCCGACGACAGCCTGAACCTGTACGCCTACAAGCAGCAGCTGCTGGCTGAGTATAAGCCGGTGGCCGGTAAGCGCGGCTCCATCGGCATCCCGCTGTGCCTGGGCTTCTACGAACTGCTGCCCTTCTGGTGGGCATTCTGGACGAAGCTGGGCTTTGCGGTGCACACCAGCCCGGTGTCCAGCCGCGGGCTGTATCTGGCCGGTCAGGCTACCATCCCCAGCGACACCGCCTGCTTCCCGGCCAAGTTGAGCCACGGCCACATCAAGGCCTTGAGCCAGATGGAGCTGGACGCCATCTTCTACCCCTGCCTGACCTACAATGTGGACGAGGGCCTGGGTGACAACCACTATAACTGCCCCGTGGTGGCCTATTACCCCGAGGTTCTGGCCGGCAACTGCCCGGAGCTGGAAGGCACCAAGTTCATCTATGACTATGTGGGCATCCACCGTCCGAAGGACTTTGTGCACAAGATGGCAAAGAACATCCTGCCCAAGTACTTCGGCGGCATCTCCGAGAAGGAAGTGCAGGCTGCAGCCGACGCGGCCTACGCCGAGTACGAAGCCCACATGGCAAAGATCCGCGTGAAGGGCAGCGCCATCATCGACGAGGCACGCCGTCAGGGCAAGCGCATCATCGTGCTGGCAGGCCGCCCGTACCATGTGGACCCGGAGGTCAACCACGGCATCGACCGCCTGATTACCCGCCACGGGGCCGCCGTCGTCACCGAGGACAGCATCTCCAACCGGGTGCAGAAGTTCCCCACCAGCGTGCTGAACCAGTGGACCTACCACAGCCGCCTGTATGCCGCCGCCAAATACTGCACCACCCAGAAGGATATGGACCTGGTGCAGCTGGTGTCCTTCGGCTGCGGCGTGGACGCCATTACCACCGACGAGACCCGCGAAATTCTGCAGGAGGGCAGCAAGCTCTACACCCAGCTCAAGATCGACGAGATCACCAACCTGGGTGCTGTGAACATCCGCCTGCGCAGCCTGTTCGCCGCTCTGGACGAGCGCGACGAGATGGCCGAAGAAAAGGCGGAAGGAAAAGAAAAAGCTTAAAATTCAGAAGCGCCTTTCTTGCCTCTCCCTTTGGGAGAGGTGGCACGGCGTGAGCCGTGACGGAGAGGGCGAAGATGCTGACCACGATGAACGGGTTCGCCCTCTCAGGCGCTTGCGCGCCAGCTCTCCCAGAGGGAGAGCCAAGATTCGCTCACGATAGACTACATAGGAGGAACCTATGGAATACAATTACCCCAAATTTACCCCGGAGATGAAGAAGACCCACACCATCCTCATCCCCAACATGGCCATTACCCAGTTCCGCCTGCTGGAGTACGCCCTGCGCTACGACGGCTACAAGTGCGAAATTCTGGGCAACTGCGGCAGTGCTGTGGCACAGCTGGGCCTGAAATATGTCCACAACGACACCTGCTATCCGGCCCTGCTGGTCATCGGCCAGTTCCTGGACGCACTGAACAGCGGCAAGTATGATCTCGACCACACTGCTCTGCTCATCACCCAGACCGGCGGCGGCTGCCGTGCGTCCAACTACATCCACCTGCTGCGCAAGGCACTGGTGAAGGCCGGTTACCCGCAAATTCCTGTCGCCAGCCTGAACTTCTCGGGCCTGGAAAAAGACAGCGGCTTCCAGATGACCCTGCCGCTGGCCCGCCGCGCGCTGGCCTGCATCTTCTACGGCGATATGCTGTGCGCTCTGCGCAATCAGGTGGCACCGTATGAAAATGAGAAGGGTGCCGCCGACAAGATGGTGGACCTGTGGGTCACCCGTCTGGGCCGTGTGCTGCTGGCAGGCAAGGGCTACACCTCCAAGGAGATGAAGCATACCTTCCCGCTCATCGCCGCTGATTTTGCCAACATCCCGGTCACCCGGGTGCCCAAGGTCAAGGTGGGCGTCGTGGGCGAAATTTACGTCAAGTACAGCCCGCTGGGCAACAACGACCTGCAGAAGTTCCTCGAAAGTCAGGACTGTGAGGTGAACTTCCCGGGGCTGATGGGCTTTGTGCAGTACTGTGCCTTCAACATGGGCGAGGACCACATCCTGTACGGCGGCAAGCTGGCCGTGAAGATCGGCATCGACCAGTTCCTGAACTGGCTGGACAGCATCGAGCGCGCCATGCTCAAGGCCGAAGCCGACGCCGGGTTCTATGCGCCCGGCCCCTTCAAGGAACTGGTGGAAAAGCCCAAGGGCATCATCTCTCTGGGTGCCAAGATGGGCGAGGGCTGGCTGCTGACGGCCGAGATGATCGAGCTGGTGCAGGGCGGCTACGGCAACATCGTGTGTGCCCAGCCCTTCGGCTGCCTGCCCAACCACATCGTGGGCAAGGGCATGGTGAACAAAATTCGTGCCCTGTACCCCAGCGCCAACATCACCCCCATCGACTATGACCCCAGCGCCACCAAAGTCAATCAGGAAAACCGCATCAAGCTGATGCTGGCTGTGGCCAAAGAGCGCCTGAACGCCCCCGTGGAGGCAAAGCCGCTGACCGCAGAGGAAATTGCGGGCGGTGCCCCGAAGGTGGGCGCAACGGTTTGATTTTTAGCAGTTACTAGATTATACAGAATAATGAATGCACAAAAGCCCGTCCGGGCCTAAACTCGGACGGGCTTTTATCATGCCGTATAACAGAAATTACTTGGAGTTCTTCATGTAGATGTGGTGGGGCAGACCGGCAATGTACAGCGGGGTCAGCTCGGCCTGGATCAGCGGGCGGGCATACTCGAGGAACTCCTCGGTCATCTGGGTGTGGTTTTCGTTCATCCAGCTCAGCGGCACCTTCTTTTCGAGGTTTGCGACCTCGCTGATGGGGTGCAGCTCGGTGGTGCACTGGTAGGGGCTGTTGGAGATGCGCTTCAGGGCCACCATCTGGCCGGTGACGCCCTCAAAGGCAGCCTTGGCGGCAGCACCGCCGACCTGATAGGCCTCGGTGATGTCGGTGCGGCTGGTCAGGTGGCCGGCGCAGCGCTGCAGGGTGGAAAGCTCGATGCAGCGGGTCTTGGTGTCCAGATTGCGGGCCACCACGTTGGCCAGGAAGCGGGCCGTACCGGTCAGGGCCTTGTGGCCGAAAGCGTCCACAGCGTGCACGTCATCGGCCAGCTCACAGACGTAGCGGCCATCCTCCAGCTTGACGCCTTCGGACACGGCGATGACGATGCTGGGCTTCTTCTCCTGCATCACGCGCACCTTCTCCACAAAGTGATCCACGTTGAAGGGCACTTCGGGCAGGCAGATCATGTCCACGCCCTCGCAGTCGTCGCTCTTGGCCAGAGCGGCGGCGGCGGTCAGCCAACCGGCGTTGCGGCCCATGATCTCCACCACGGTGACGTACTTGGTGCCGTACACGGTGGCGTCGCGGATGATTTCCTTCATCACCACGCCGATGTACTTGGCAGCAGAGCCGTAGCCGGGGGTGTGGTCGGTGACCATCAGGTCATTGTCGATGGTCTTGGGCACGCCCATGAAGCGGATGTCGCTCTGGATGCGCTCGCCGTACTCGGCCAGCTTGCCGATGGTGTCCATGGAATCGTTGCCGCCGATGTAGAAGAAATAGCCGATGTTCAGCTTTTCCAGAATGGCGAACAGCTTCTTGTAGACGGCCTCGTCGGTGTGCCAGTCGGGCAGCTTGTAGCGGCAGCTGCCCAGGAAGCTGGACGGCGTGCGCTTGAGCAGCTCGATGTCCAAATCGTCCGTCAGCACGGTGGAAAGGTCCACCACACGCTCCTCCAGCAGACCGGCGACGCCGTTGCACATGCCGTAGACGATGTCGGCACCGCGGCTCTTGCAGCTTTCAAAGACGCCCGCAAGGCTCGCATTGATGACGGAAGTAGGACCGCCAGACTGACCAACGATTGCATTTTTACCCATGATGATTTCTCCTTTTTTGTTTTTCTGTTTTGGCATTTATCAAATGTGCAGGTGCACAAAAACAGACGCGGGGAAGGGGACTTACAGGCGGATGTGGCGCGGGGTGCCGTTGACGTACACGGGGGTCACTTCGTCCAGGATCAGCGGGCGGGCGTACTCCTCAAAGGCCGCCGTCACCTGCATGCCGTCGGGGGTGATCCAGTCCAGCGGCACCTTTTTCTCAAGGTTTGCCACCTGCTGCACGTCCACCGACTTTGCGATGCACTGGTAGGGATAGCTGGAGATGCGCTCCAGCGCGATCATGCGGCCGGTCTCGCCTGCAAAGGCTGCGGCTGCGGCCGCACCGCCCACCGCGTAGGCCTCGTTCACGTCGGTGCGGCTGGCCAAGTGGCTTGCGCAGCGCTGCAGGGTGGAGAACTCGATGGCACGGCTCTTGCAGTTCAGCTTGTCGTGGATGAGCTCCGAGAGGTAGCGGCTGGTGCCGCTGAGCACGGCCTTGTGGCCGAAGGCGTCCAGCTGCCCGGCGGTGGACACCAGATCGCACAGATAGGTGCCGTCGGCGGTCTTGACGCCCTCGCTGGCTGCGATGATGACGTTGGGCTTCACCCGCTGCAGCTGGTCCACCTTCGTCAGGAATTTTTCCTCGTCGAAGGGCACTTCGGGCAGCAGGATCAGGTCCGGGCCCTCGCAGTCGTCGCCGCCGGCCAGGCAGGCCGCACCGGCAAGCCAGCCTGCGTGGCGGCCCATGATCTCGGCCACGGTCACGCTGCGGATGTCATACACGGAAGAATCGCGGATGACTTCCTTCAGGATGGTGGCGATGTACTTTGCTGCCGAGCCGTAACCGGGGGTGTGGTCGGTGAGGCAAAGGTCGTTGTCGATGGTCTTCGGCACGCCGATGAACCGCACGCTGCTGCCCACCTGTGTGCCGTAGCGGGAAAGTTTTGCGATGGTGTCCATGGAGTCGTTGCCGCCGATGTAGAACACCGCGCAGATATCGTACTTGTCAAACAGGGTGAACAGCTTGACGAAGGGCGTGGAATCCACGTCCGGGTCCGGCAGCTTGAAACGGCAGCTGCCCAGATAGCTGGACGGGGTGCGCTTGAGCAGCTCGATGCTCATGCGGTCGTCCAGCAGGACGTTCAGTTCCAGCAGTTCTTCCTTCAGCAGACCTTCGATGCCGTATTTCATGCCGTACACCTTGTCTGCACCCAGACTGCAGGCGGCTTTGTACACGCCTGCCAGGCTGGAGTTGATGACGGCGGTGGGGCCGCCGCTCTGACCAATGATGACGTTCTTGGCCATGAGTACCTCCTTTTACAAATTCCGTTCTTATCATTTGTACATCGCTGCACGTCTCCGGCCTCTGCGCCGCTGTGCGTAGGAGAGAGATCTTTGGGCCCTGCACTGCCCGCAGACCGGCGGCAAACAAACCGGACGTTGCAAGTGATACAAAAAAGTTTGCGGCATGTGCACACGCTTTTTGTAAAATGTGCAAAATTACCACATCCTTATTGTACCCGTTTTGCCTGTTGTATGCAAGACCCAATTGGTTGCGCAGGCAAAAAAATTATGATAAAATGAAAAGGCGCACGGCACCGGGCCTGTAAAACCCTGTTGCCGTGCGAGAAAAATGGAGAAAGCTGGAAATACCATGGGCATTTCACACGAATATCATTCCGCGCCGCGCCGGGCAAAGCACGGCAGTGTCAGCGGAAAGCTGCGGCTGCTGGGCGCGTTTATTGCCATTCTGCTGCTGGCCTACGCCATCACCGCCATTCTGGAACACGGTGCGGCGGGTGCCGACGAGACCCCGGCCACCAACGCCAGCGGCATTGCGGCCAACATTCTGGCACCGCTGCCCATGCAGGGCGAAGCGGCTTCCGACAGCGCCGCCACGGACGGCACTGCCGGTGCGCAGGCCGCCACGCTGGAGACCTTTGGCCCGGCAAAGCAGAGCGCCGGGGCCTATACCATCAAGGCCTATGACGCCAGCGTCATCCGCCAGCCCAGCTGCGGCCAGGTGGACCTGAATTACTTCTCGGATGCGGCCTTCCTGGGCGACAGCCTGACCGTGGGCTTCTCGGATTATCAGATCAACCTGGGCGGGGCGCTCATCTGCGGCTACACCGGTGTGGGCCCGGACGCCATCGTGAACCGCAGTGCAGTCAAGAGCCCCACCCGCGGGCAGGAGGTGGCGCTGGATGTGCTGGCCGCCGCCCAGCCGAAAAAGCTGTATATCCTGCTGGGCACCAACACCCTCACCACGCTGGGCGCATCGGATCGCTTCCTGGCTTACTATGGCCAGATGCTGGACATGCTGCGGGAAGCGCTGGGCGACGACTGCGTGATCTATGTGCAGTCCATCCCGCCGGTGCGCCCCTCGGCAGCTGCCAAAAAGCCGGGCCTTGCCAGCGATGTGCTGCGCGGCGTCAACGAGCAGCTGGCCCAGCTGGCCGCCAGCAAGGGCTGCGTCTACCTCGACCTGTGGGAAGCTCTCGCCGACGGCGAAGGCAACCTGAAAGAGATGCTTGCCGCACCGGATGGTGTGCACCTCTCGGCCGGCAACGGTTACGGCGCATGGGTGACCTACTTGCGCAACCACGCAAAGTACAGCGCTGATAACTCCTGGACCATGGGCAGTGCGTACAGCGCACAGTAAATAAAATAGGAGCAAAAGAACGGCGGGTGCATCGCAGTGATGCACCCGCCGTTTTCTGTGTAGTTTTTCATTATTGTGCGGTGGGAAGATGACCGTTCTTTTTGGGCGTGAAGACGAGCTTCAGGTCCATTCCCATGCCGTCGGCCAGACGCTTCAGCAGCTTCAGGGAAGGGTTGCGCGTGCCGTTTTCCAGCTTGCTGATGTCGGCCTGATCGATGCCGGTGCGCTCGGCAAGCTCCTTCTGGGTCAGGTTCTGCGCAATGCGTGCGTCGGCCATGGCGCGGATGATATCCATTTCAGGCTGATTTTCTTCCCATTCCTGACGGAAAGCATCGTCCTGCAGCTGTTCGTTCAGGTACATATCCAGTGTTTTCATCTCATTCACCAAACCTTTCCATAAAGTCTTTGCGGCAGAGCTTTGCCTTTTCAAGCTCATTGCGGGGCGTTTTCTGCGTCTTTTTGATAAAGCCGTTGGTCAGGATAATGCGCCCGCCATAGTAAAAGAAATAGAGCACACGGGAAATATCCGAGCCGACCTTGCCGCGCACCTCAAAGATGCCGTCTTCCAGATGCTTGCTGTAGGGCTCCCGCAGACGGTTGCCCTGCTCCTGCAGAACTTTCAAGGTCATGACAAGTTTTCCGCGCATTTTGACGTCCAGTGAATCCAGAAATTCTTCGGCAGGCCGCTCACCGGCTGCTGTTTCATAAAATTCAACGGTAAACTGATCTATTTTGATTCCTCAATTTTATTATATGGCATATCTGCCATATTGTCAAGGCTGAGTTGCAAGGAGAAACGATCTGTCGTCCTGCTGTTCCAGCTCCAGCAGATACTCCTTCATCTCCACGCCATAGGCGTAGCCGGTGAGCTTTCCATTGCTGCCCACCACACGGTGGCAGGGCTGGATGATGGCGATGGGGTTGCAGTGGCACGCCCCGCCCACGGCGCGGGCAGCCTTGGGTCGGCCGATGGCGGCGGCCAGCTGGCCGTAGGTGCGGGTCTGCCCGTAGGGGATCTTGTTCATCTCGGCCCAGACGGCCTGCTGGAAAGCCGTGCCCTTCGGGGCAAGGGGCAGGTCGAACTCCTTCCGGGCACCGGCAAAGTATTCGTTCAGCTGCTGCTCGGCCTCCTGCAGCAGGGGCGTCTCACGCACCTTGCGGGGCAAGGGCTCCAGCTCCGGCACGCCGTCCGGGCAGAGGGTCAGCCCGCAGATCGCATCGTTGTCCTCCTCCAGCCGGAAGGTGCCCAGAAGGCTGTTCACATACCAGACGTTCAAAAGTTTCCGCTTCCTTTCCTGTGGGTTTGTGCTATACTGGAATTATCTTAACACAAACACACGCACAGCGAAAGGGGCGGTTTTGTTTATGGTACAGGCACTGGAAGATATCCTTGCAAAAAGCAGCAGCATCGTGTTCTTTGGCGGGGCAGGCGTCTCCACCGAGAGCGGCATCCCGGACTTCCGCAGTGTGGACGGGCTTTACCACCAGAAGTACGCCTACCCCCCGGAAACGATCCTGAGCCACACCTTCTGGGAGGAACACCCGGAGGAGTTCTATCGCTTTTACCGCGATAAGCTCATCGTGAAGGGCGCAAAGCCCAACGCCGCCCACCTGCGGCTGGCAAAGCTGGAACGCGAAGGCAAACTGAAAGCCGTCGTCACCCAGAACATCGACGGGCTGCATCAGGCGGCAGGCAGCAAGACCGTGTACGAGCTGCACGGCAGCACCCTGCGCAACTACTGCACCCGCTGCGGCAAGTTTTATGATGTCGATTTTATCGCGAATTCTACCGGCGTGCCCCGCTGCACCGAGTGCGGCGGCATCGTGAAGCCCGACGTGGTGCTCTATGAGGAAGGGCTGGACGAGGAGGTGCTCTCCGGCGCGGTGAATGCCATCCGCCATGCGGACACCCTCATCATCGGCGGCACCAGCCTGGTGGTGTACCCGGCGGCGGGGCTCATCCGCTACTTCCGGGGCGACCATCTGGTGGTCATCAACATGCAGCCCACCGGTGCCGACGCCGAAGCCGACCTGTGCATCGCAAAGCCCATCGGCCAGGTGCTGAGCGAGGACGTGAAACTGGATCAATAAAACAAAGCGGTCGGCGCTGTTTCGCGCGCATTTTTGGTCCCCCTGCGGTATGCTGAGAGCATTCTGAAACGAATGGGGGAACCGAAATGATCCAGGTTTGTGAACCGCCGCGCACGCGGCAGGCAAGAAGACTCTCGGCAGAGGAGTTCTGCCAGCTGATCCGCAGCGAGGTGAGCTGCGTGTACCGGCCCCGCAGCGAAGTGCTGCGGATGCTCACGGTGGGCGAAGTGTGGGGCGTGTGCGGGGCACGCCGTGTGCCGGATGCGGCCTGCATTCTGCTGCCCATGGATGCTGATACCGCTGCCGCTGCAGCCCTGCGCAGTTTTGTAGGGGGGCGCAATGCGGCAGATGGGTATTTTCTGGCCCCGCCGGTGGGCCGCGCCGAAGCGTTCCCGGCCCTGCTGGAGGCTGCCGCCGCCCGGCAGAAAGCTCTGGCCCGGCATCGCCCGCGCTGGGCGGTGGCGGAGTGCACGGCCGAGGAGATGCTGCCGTTTTATTTGCAGCAGGGCTTTGCCCTGCGGGCCATCCGTCCGCTGGACAGCCTTGCACCCTGCTTCTGGCTGCAGGCGGACTGTCTGGGGCAAAACGTGCCGCCGGTGTGGGTGCCGATGACCGACCGGGTGCATCTGGCCATTCTGCTGGCAAAGGGCTATGCTGCGCTGGAAAGCCGCGAAAGCCCGCAGGGTACCGTGCTGGCGCTGTACCCGGTCTGACAGGAAAGTGAGAAAGTTGAAATGAAAGCAGTCGTTCTGGAAGATTACGCCATTCAGCCCGGTGACCTAGACTGGTCCGGCGTGGAAGCACTGGTGCCGGACATCACCTTTTATGGGCGCACCGCCCCGGAGCAGGTCGTGCCGCGCATCGGGGATGCGGAGATCGTGTTTTTGAACAAGTGCCGCATCGACGAAGCGGTGCTGGCCCGGTGCCCGAACCTGAAGTGGGTGGGCATCATCGCCACCGGTACCGATAACTTGGACCTCGAAGCCTGCCGCCGTCATGGTGTGGCTGTGGCCAACGTGCCGGGCTACTCTACTTATAGTGTGGCGCAGATGACCTTCAGCCTGCTGCTGGCCATCTGCCAGTGTGCCGACCGGTATGACCGCCTTGTGCAGGACGGCCGGTGGCGCACCGAGGACCCGGCCGCCTACGGCCTGCTGCCCCAGGTGGAGCTGCTGGGCAAGACCTTCGGCGTCTACGGCTACGGCAGCATTGGCCGCCAGACCGCCCGCATCGCCAAGGCCTTTGGCATGCAGGTGCTGGTGTGCACCCGCACGGTGCGGCCGGAGTACGAAGCCGACGGCGTGGAGTTCGTGGATTTTGACACCCTGCTGGCCCGCAGCGATGTGCTCAGCCTGCACTGCCCGGCTACCCCGGCGACCCGGGGGCTCATCAGCGCCGGGACGCTGGCCAAGGCAAAGCCCGGCATGATCTTGCTGAACACCGCCCGCGGCGCACTGGTGGACGAGCAGGCTGTGGCCGACGCACTGAAAAGCGGCCGCCTTGGCTTCTACGGCGCCGATGCCTTTGGCACCGAGCCGCTGCCGCAGGAAAGCCTGCTGCGCGGCCTGCCCAACGCCCTGCTGACGCCGCACATTGCATGGGCCACAAACGAAGCACTGCAGCGGCTGATGGACATTACTACCAACAATCTGCGCACCTGGCTGGATGGCAGGGGAGAGAATATCGTGAACGCATAAAAAACAACGGGAACGTCCATGCGGCGTTCCCGTTGTTTTTTAATCTAAGATTCCGCTCACTTTGATAGACTTTACCGCCTCAGCAATGCGCTCCGGCGGCAGGGTGAGGGCAAAGCGCACATAGCCTTCGCCCAGAGGGCCAAAGCTGGAACCCGGGGTGCACAGCACGCCGCTCTTTTCCACGAGGTCCAGGCAGAAGTCCATGCTCTTTGCGTACTTTTCCGGGATGGGTGCCCACACGAACATGCTGCCGTGGCTGTCCGGCACGTTCCAGCCGATGGAACGCAGACCGCCGCACAGGGCGTCGCGGCGCTGCTGGTACAGGCCGCACTGGGTCTTGACCATGTCCAGCGGGCCGGTCAGGGCGGCGATGGCGGCCTTCTGCACCGGCAGGAACATGCCGAAGTCGATCTGGCCGCGCAGCTTCTTGAAGGCGGCCACCACGTCCCGGCGGCCCACCAGGAAGCTGATGCGTGCGCCGGTGACGTTGAAGCTCTTGGACAGGCTGAAGAACTCCACGCCCACATCCATGGCACCGGGCGTGTTGAAGAAGCTGTTGCCCACGGCACCGTCAAAGATGATGTCGCTGTAGGCGTTGTCGTGGATGATGAGGATGTCGTACTTCTTGGCAAAGGCCACCAGCTCTGCATAGAGCTCCGGCGTGCCCACGCTGCCCACCGGGTTCGCGGGCAGCGAGACGATCATATACTTGGCCCTGCGGGCCACATCTTCGGGAATGTCCTTGACGTAAGGCAGGAAGCCGTGCTCCTTCGTCAGCGGGTAATACCAGGGCTTTGCGCCGCCCAGCAGGCTTCCCGCGATGAACACCGGGTAGCAGGGGGTGGGCAGCAGCACCGTGTCGCCCTCGTCGCACAGCACCATGCCGATGTGGCCGCAGCCCTCCTGGCTGCCCGCACAGCTGGCCACCTGATCCGGCGTGATCTCCACGCCGAAGCGGCGCTTGTAGTAGCCACACACGGCGTCCAGCATTTCGGGCGTATCGCGCAGGCTGTACTTCCAGTTCTGCGGGTCGGCGGCGGCGTCCATCATGGCCTTGCGGATGTGCTCGGCGGGCGCAAAATCCGGCGTGCCGACGCTGAGGTTATAAATGGTGCGGCCCTGGGCTTCCAGCGCCACCTTGCGTTCGTTCAGCGCGGCGAAGATTTCGTCGCCGAACAGGTCCAGTCGTTTGGAAAATTCCATGATACGATACCCCTCTTGAATCCCTCTTGTTTTTGACATGAATCATTTTTACAATAGGGCTATTTTAGCACGTTTTGCCAGCGGGTGCAATGAAAAGGGCCGATGGGGGAGAAAGTTTCAACTTTCTGCCGCTGCCGTTTGAATTTATTCATTGCAGAGGGGAGAGTGCTGCGCTTGCGGCGAAGTGTGCAGGACGCTCCGCTGGGCCAGAGGTAGGGAGGGGTGTTTCGACTCCCCCCTCCCTTCCTCTGGACTCCACCCACCCCACAACGAGAAAGGGGCTGCTCGCCCCTTTCAGACCCCAAAGGAGAAGTCGAAGCGGAAAAATGCTAGCCGCTTCGCTAAAAGCATTTTTCGCGCTCCTCCGATTTGAAAGCCCCTCAGCCGCTGCGGCGGCAGCTCCCCGCAGGGGAGCGGGTGCGCCCTCTCCGTCTGCTCCCGTTGGTCGCATCCACCTCTCCCAGAGGGAGAGGCAAGAAGCACTCCCAGTATGCCCTTGGTGCCCTTTCAAAAAAGAGGCAAGAAGCGTGCCCACCACGGTCTTGGCTCTCCCCTTGGGAGAGCTGGCAAACCCGAAGGGTTTGACTGAGAGGGCGAAAGGCTCCCCCTTCGGGAAAGACTCCCCCGGCCGGGGGAGGTGGCACGAAGTGCCAGAAGGGGAACAGCTGGCGTTGCAAAGCGCCTGAGAGGGGTTGCGCCCCGGAGTGCTGCCCGTTCTCTCCGCTGGCGCGAATGCTCCCGCAGGGAGCCAGCGCCAGCGGATGCCGTTTGCCGTTACGGCCCCTCCCGTGAAAAAGCAAAGAGGAAAATCCCGCAGGATTTTCCTCTTTGCAAATTAAAAATAATTTTTCCGCTGATTATGGCCAGAGTGCAAGCGGAGGCCAGTTTAAATTGTTAATCGATCGTTGTCTTGGTACGACCCACGCCCAGCACGGCGGTGCTGATCTTCTTCCAGCTGTTGCAGCCGCACACGCCGTCTACGCTAAGGCTGGTGCGCCGCTGGTAGCCCCGCAGGGCTTCCTCGGTGCGGGCACCGAACACGCCGTCGATGCGGCTGCCGGTCTGGTAGCCCAGCGTGGAGAGTGCGTCCTGCAGGATCATCACATAGCAGCCCCGGCTGCCCCGGCGCAGGGTGGGGTAGCCCGAGGTGGTGCCGCTGCAGGCGGGCGTGCCGTAGCGGCGGTCCATGTGCACCCAGGTGGGGGTCTGGCTCAGCGGCTCCACATAGCCCCAGGCCCCGGTGTTCCGGGCTGCGTTGTAGATGGCCGTGCGCTCGGACTGGGAAAGCGACTGCCCCACGTCGAACGAAACGCCCGCGTAGTGCTGGCTGCGGGTGCCGTGGCCGCCCTCCCAGATGCGGCGGAAGGCATACCCCACCGGGATGCCCTTGCCGTACTTGCGGCGGGTCAGGTTCCACGCTTCCATGGCCGCAATGGTGGTCCACAGGGTGGGGCTGGCAGATTTGCCCCGGAACTCCCGCACCCGCAGGGTGGTGCCGGTGCTGTAGGGCATGGGGTCGTTCTCGTTCAGGTTCGCGTAGGTGTATACCTTGTTCTCGTAGGCGTCGTAGATCAAAAGCCGTGCCATCGCTCATTCCTCCTCGTTGCAGTGTTCGCAGCTCTGGGCCTGCAGGGCGGCCCAGGTCTCGCGGTCCACGGTGCCGGTCACCAGCAGGCCCGCCTGCTGCTGGACAGCCCGCACGGCAGCGGCGTCTGCCGCGCCAAAGCGGTTATTGTCGGCCACATAGTCCTCGTCGCAGGAAAGCTGCGCCCGGCGGTTGAGCCAGCGTTCCACCTGCCCAACCTCCTGCCCGGCGCTGCCCTCGGCGATGGCGCGCCCCGGGTAAGCGGTGCTGGGTGGGGTGTCTCTATCGGGGTTCGGGGCGTGGGCGGCCAGCTGCAGGCTCAGCGCTTCCACCGCCGTCCAGGTCTCGGCGTCCGCAATGCCGGTCTCCGGCAGGCTCAGCAGCTCTTGTGCGCTGCGGGTGGCGGCGGCAGTCTCGTCGGTGTACTGGTCGGAGAGGGGCGGACTCACCACACTGGTAAAGTAGTAGGCGATGCGCTGCAAAAGCAGGCTGTAGTAGAGCACGGCGCTGCCGGAAGACCCTACTGTGAGCGGGGTGCCGGGGTAGGGCAGGCGCTTCAGGGTGACCACCGGCCCGGATGCCCGCAGGGTGGATGCCTTGTCGTACAGGCTGTTCCATGTGGTGCGTCCCACGATGCCATCTACAGTCAGCCCCGCAAAGCGCTGGTAGGCCCGTACGGCGGCTTCGGTGGAAGCACCGAACTGCCCGTCGATGGCAATGGCCGGGATGCTGCTCTCGTAGGCGCTCATGAGGTAGAGGTAGAACTGCAGCTCCCGCACCGCCGTGCCGGAAGACCCATTGCGCAGCACGCCGGGGTACTCGCCGGGGCGCAGGGAGGACGAAAGCAGCTTGTTGGCAATGTCGTTGTAGACCTCATATAGCTTGTTCCAGGTCGTGCGGCCGACAACGCCGTCGCTGGTCAGGCCGAAGTAGGTCTGGAACCGGCGCACCGCTGCCGCCGTGGCACTGCCGAATCTGCCGTCCACGGTCACATTGGAAAGGCTCGGGTACACCGTGCGGGCGATCTTGAGCCAGAACTGCACCAGCCGCACGTTCTGCCCGCTTGCGCCTTCCCGCAGGGCTGTGCCGGGGTAGGCGTTGGGGGTGCCGTTGTCGGACTGGATGCTACGGAACTGGTCGTACACCTCCGTCCAGGTGGCACGGCCCACCACGCCGTCCACGGTCAGGCCATATTTGCGCTGGAAGGCCCGCACCGCATTGGCCGTTCCGGTGCCGTAAACGCCGTCCACGGTTAACGATGGGATGGAAGACTCATACTGTGCCAGCGTATTCAGCCAGAACTGCAGCTGTTCCACAGCGCTGCCGGTAGAGCCGGTGCGCAGCACGGTGCCGCCCCATGTGCCGTCCGAGAGAGTGCCGCTGGACACCTCGCCCTCGCTGGTCAGCTCCGCAAGGTCCTTGACCGAGACGTAGATATAGCTGATCTTGTACCAGGTCTGCCGCCCCACCACGCCGTCGGCGGTCAGATTGAACTGCTTCTGGAACGCCTTGACCGTGGCGGTCATTTTGGCCCCGAACACGCCGTCCACAGTCAGTTTGCCAAGGAAGGGGTAGTCCTTGGTGATGCGGTTCAGCTGCCGCTGCAGGGTGAACACCGCCGTGCCGCTGTCTCCCTGCCGGAGGGGCGAACCGGGGTAGCTCTGGGGGATGGACTGGATGTTGCTGGTACGCACGATCTCGATATCGCTGCCGTAGTAGTAGCGCAGGATCTGTAAAGCGCTGCGCCCGTTGTTGGCCAGCGTCACCGTGCCCCACTGCTTGAGCCCCGGGCAGGTGACCGACTTGCCGTCGCAGTACTCGGAATAATAGGGGTTCACCGTGCCGCTTTTGCGCAGATAGGTGTTGAAGATGTCGTCCGTGATGCGCACCATCACCTCAAACACCGTGCGTCCGTGGACGTAGTACTGGTCGTAGCTGGTGGAGTTGGTGATGTTGAAGGTGTAGCCCTTGCTGGGGTACCATTCGGTGTAGATGCGGTTCAGCGCCAGCGAGATCTGGCAGTGGATGTTGGCCCGCAGGGCCTGCTCCGGCCAGGTGGGGTATACCTCGCTGGAGGCGACATTGGCGATATAATCCCGGAAGGACACGGTCACGTTGCGGGCTGAGGCGGCCGGTTTGCCCAGATGCACCGTGATGTTTTTGGGGATGATCACCTTGTCCAGCACCCGGGGCGTGCAGTTTTCCACCGGCTGTGCACCGCTGCCGCCGCTGCCCGCAAACAAAGGGTGCGGCGGGATGACGATGGGCGCGTCCGGGATGTCTTTGCCTTCCTCCGTGACCGGAATCATCGCAGGCTGTGCCAGCGTTATCTGCCCGGCAAAGATCTGGATGCCCTCAATGCGCACGGTGCGGTAGCCGGATTTTGCGGCGGTCAGGCTGACAACGGCGTAAGGGCGGATGGTGTTGTCCTCGTCCAGCGAGAGGGTGCAGGCGGGGGCTTCAACGGGGATATCGGCGGCGCTGCCGGTCGCATCGGTGATGCAGTGCAGGGTAAAGCCGTCCCCCTGCACCGCAACGGTCACCCCCTCCACGGGGGCAGACTGGCGTGCCGCAAAGGTCTGGATGCGGAGAGTTCCGGTGTTTTTCATGGAGATACGCTCCTTTGCTGGTAAAAGTATGCTTCTGCCCCAGCGTATTCCGTCCGGTGCCCGGGCGTGCATGGCAATGCCCGCAGCAAACAAAAAAAGCCGCCCGAAGGCGGCAGGGGAGAATAGCTTATTTGGCGCTGTCCTTGGCAAGGGCGGCGTCAATATTTTTTTGCAGGGCGGCAAGGTTTTCTTCCTTGTCGATGCCGCCCAGCAGGGGCTGGCCCACAACGTTGCCGTCCCGGTCAAAGACGTAGGTGGTGGGGAAGGCCATGATGTTCAGTGCGAACTTGCCGGCGTCGCTGCCGGAGGCAAAGTAGATATTGCGGTAGCTTGCGCCCGTTGCAGCCAGCAGCTTTTTGGCGGCATCAATGCCCTGCTGGTTGCCGTCCAGCGTCTCGGTGTTGATGCCGACAACCTCGCCGCCCTGTGCCTTGACCTTCTCGTTCAGGGCGTTCAGGTCGTCCAGTTCCTCCACGCAGGGCTTGCAGCCGTTGAACCAGAAGTTCACCACCGTAAAGGCGTTGCCCGCAAACAGGCTGTTGTCCACCGGGTTGCCCTCTAAATCGCTGCCCTCAAACTGGGGGAAGGCAGTGCCCTGTGCGGCAGCACCGGAAGCGGCATCCTCTGCGGGGGCAAGGGCAGCGATCTGATTTTCGATATCCCGAATCTTTTCTGCATCGGCGGTCAGGGTCTTGTACTCCTCATCCGAGAACTGGTCTTTTGCCTTTTCCACGGCACTCAGCAGAAAATCGCCGTAGTTCGTGCTGAGGGTGGTCTCAGTCACGTTCTTGTCCATGGAAGTGAACACCTTCTCCCACAGGGCATCGTTTGCGGAAAGGATCTCGTTTTCCTCGGCCAGCAGCTGCTCCTCGGTCTTGCTTTCCGCTGCCGCAGAGGAAGCGGAAGAAGAGGATGCAGAAGATGCAGAGGATGCGCCCTGCCCGCAGGCGGCAAGGCTGAAAGCCAGCACAAGGCTGAGCGAAAGTGCGGTTACACGGTTGAATTTCATGGTTTTACTCCTTTGTTGTTTCGGTGTTGGACTTGTCTCCCAGCCCGAATTTGTACTGGATGGCATCTGTGGGGCAGGCTTTCATGCACATCCCGCAGCGGATACATTCGGCGTGGTTGGGGGTCTTGGTAATGTCTACGTCCATCTTGCAAGCCTTTGCACAGGCTCCGCAGGAGACGCATTTGTGGGTGTCTACGCGCATCTGGAACAGCGAGACCTTGTTCAGCAGCGCATAGAACGCGCCCAGCGGGCACAGCCACTTGCAGAAGGGGCGGTAGAACACCACGCTGCCCACAATGACTGCCAGCAGAATGCAGGCTTTCCATGTGAACAGCTTGCCCAGCGCGGCGCGGATGCCCGCATTGGTCAGGGAGAGGGGAATGGCACCCTCCAGCACGCCCTGCGGGCAGAGATACTTGCAGAAGAAGGGGTCGCCCATGCCCAGCTCATTGACCGCCAGCAAAGGCAGCAGCACCACCATGACCAGCAGCACCGCATACTTTAAATAGCGCAGCGGCTTCAGCTTTTTGGTGGAGAGCTTGGGGGATGGGATCTTGTGCAAAAGCTCCTGAAACCACCCGAATGGGCAGAGGAAACCGCAGATGAACCGCCCCAGCAGCACCCCAAAGAGGATGAGGATGCCGGTAATGTAGTAGGAAAAGCGGAACTTGGAAGAGCCCACCACCGCCTGGAATGCTCCCACCGGACAGGCACCGGCCGCGCCCGGGCAGGAATAGCAGTTCAGCCCCGGCACGCAGACGTATTTTCCGCCGCCCTGATACAGCGCTCCTTTTGCAAAATTGGGCAGGTGGAGATTGGTCAGCAGGGTAGCCCCGGCTTGTATAAAGCCCCGGAAGCGGGCAAGGGGAGAAAGCTTTTTCTTTTTCTTATCCAATGCCCACACACTCCATACACAGCCGGATGGCTTTTGAAAATACGGTGTCGGCCTCGCCCCGCCATAAGCCGAACAGCAGCATCAGAACCCCGGCGGCCAGCAAAAGCAGCTGCGCCTGTTTTTTTGTCATGAACATCATAGCCTCCTGTTGTTTGATGGCATCAGTATACACCATGCGGGATAAAATCTCTGCTAAGAAAATCTTAACACGAATCTTAACACCGTCTGCTATAATCTGTTATAATGAAGAAAAAAACGCAATTTTTATGGGAAAGGTGGAAAACAAAGATGCGCCTTTTGGTGGTAGAGGACGAGCACTCCCTGCGGGAGGATATTGCCCGAAAGCTGCGGCTGTCCGGGTACGAGGTGGATGCCTGTGCAGACGGCGAGGCCGCGCTGGAGGCACTGGCAGCAGAGCGGTACGACCTTGTACTGCTGGACCTCAACCTGCCCAAGGTGGACGGAATGCAGGTGCTGCGCACCCTGCGCCGGCACGACCTTGAGACCTGTGTGCTGATTTTATCAGCGCGCAGTGAAATCGCAGATAAAGTGGAGGGGCTGGATGCCGGGGCGAACGATTATCTTTCCAAGCCCTTCCACCTTGCAGAGCTGGAGGCCCGGGTGCGCAGCCTGACCCGGCGCAAATTCATCCAGCAGGATGTCTGCCTGTGCTGCGGGCGGCTCAGCTTCAACACCCGCAGCCGCGTTGCCACGGTGGATAGTCAGACCCTTGCCCTGACGCGGAAGGAGAGCGGCGTACTGGAATATCTGCTGCTGCATCAGGGACGCCCGGTCAGTCAGGAAGAGCTGATTGAGCACGTCTGGGATGGCAGCGTGGACAGCTTCAGCAACTCCATCCGGGTACATATCTCTGCCCTGCGCAAAAAGCTGCGGGCGGCGCTGGGCTACGACCCCATCCGCAACCGCATCGGGGAAGGCTACGAGATCGGAGGCGAGGTACAATGAAACATTTGTCCCTGCAATGGCGCATCACCCTGCTGACCGCGCTGCTCATCGCCTGCGCCTGCGTGTGCATGAACCTGCTTTTATACCGCACCGGCGTTACCGGCATGGATGCCCTCAACGGCTTTATGATGCAGTACCAGCCCGGCAGTGCGGATCCGTTGACCATCGAGATCCCGCAGGAGGAAATGTCCAGTCTGCTGGCGCATTTTTCGCAGGAAGTCTACGATGCAAAGGTGGTCTTTGGCCGCAAGGGCTGGTGCATCACCGTCGTGGTCACCATCGTCAGCGCTGCCATTGCTTATTTTGTCAGCGGCAGAGCGCTGAAACCGTTACAGCAGCTTGCGCAGCAGGCGCAGCAGGTCGATCAGGACAGCATCGCCACCACCCGTCTGGACGAAAACACTGTGCAGGAATTCGGGCAGTTGAGCCGGTCGGTGAACCGGATGCTGGATGGTCTGGCGCAGTCCTTTGAGTTGCAGCGGCAGTTTGCGGGCAATGCCGCCCACGAGCTGCGCACCCCGCTGGCTATTTTGCAGACGAAGCTGGAACTGTTTGCAGAGGAGCACCCGGCCATGGACGCCGAAACTGCCGGGCTGATCCGCTCTCTGCGGGAGCAGCTGGACCGCCTGACCGCTCTTGTGCGCACTTTATTAGAGATGAGCAATCTGCAATCAGTCTCCCGCACCGACCAGATCGCCCTTGCGCCGCTGGTGGAGGAGATCCTGACCGACCTGACCCCCCTTGCCCAGAAAAACAATATCTCTTTGCAGCAGGACTGCGAGGAACTTGGCATGGTGGGCAGCGATGCGCTGATCTACCGGCTGGTGTTCAATCTGGTGGAAAACGGCATCAAGTATAACCGCCCCGGCGGTGCGGTGCGCGTCACCCTGCAACAGGAAAAGCAGACCGCTGTACTGCGCGTTGCAGATACCGGCCCGGGTATCCCCGCAGACTGCCGGGAGAGCATCTTCCAGCCCTTTTTCCGGGTGGATAAGTCCCGCAGCCGGGAGATGGGCGGCGTGGGGCTTGGCCTTGCCCTTGTGCGGGAGATCGCCGTGCTGCACGGCGGCAGTGTGACTGTGGAGAGCAGCAGCGAAAACGGCACCACCTTTGTCGTCACCCTGCCGCTGGCGCCGCGGTGATGAAGCTCGGCAGACTGGGGCTTTATTTTTGGCACACGGGGGAGTATACTGGAAGCAGCAGGCCCCGGAAAATAAGAAGGACAAAGGAGATACTGAAAATGCAGGCAACCATTCACAACGAATTTCTGACCCTGACCGTGGACACCCACGGTGCAGAGGCTGTCAGCCTGAAGAACGCCGCAGGCGAAGAGCTGCTGTGGCAGGCCGACCCGGCGGTGTGGAAGCGCCACGCCCCCAT
>ENA-UOJO01001486-UOJO01001486.1-human-gut-metagenome-genome-assembly--contig:-P57-NODE-1486-length-29634-cov-8.411914_pt1 | contig 29634 bp, 20 predicted proteins | sample MGYA00242351_ERZ723898 | MGnify/ENA metagenome assembly ERZ723898 | reverse complement strand
GAGATTTCTTACGATGAAGCAGACGCCGCGCGAAGCGCCTCTAATGCGTCTGCACATTAATCGTAAGAAGGACCCGCCGCAAGGTGGGAGATTTCTTACGATGAAGCAGACGCCGCGCGAAGCGCCTCTAATGCGTCTGCACTATAATATCGTAAGGAGAATATAATATATGAGATGCCCATTTTGCTCAGCAGATGATACCAAGGTCATTGATTCCAGACCAGCGGAGGATGGAAGTGCCATCAGAAGAAGAAGACAGTGTGATGCGTGTGGCAAGAGATTTACCACATATGAGAAGGTTGAGACCATACCACTCATAGTCATCAAGAAGGATAAGAACAGAGAGACATATGACCGTTCAAAGATAGAGTCAGGAGTCATAAAGTCATGTCACAAGAGACCGGTGTCGGCGGAGGCTGTCACAAAGTGTATAGATGATATAGAGAACACCATCTTTAATATGGAAGTCAGGGAGATAGAGAGCACGACCATAGGTGAGATAGTCATGGACAAGATAAAGGACCTCGATCAGGTAGCATATGTAAGATTTGCATCGGTGTACAGAGAATTCAAGGATGTGAATACATTTATGGATGAGCTCGGCAAACTGCTCACAAACAATTCGGAGAAGCGATGACAGAAACATACAACACTATAATCAGCGAGGGACAGGACGAGATAGTCGAGAAGAAGTCGAGATTTATCGGATATGCAGTACCTGTCTCCACAGAAGAAGAGGCATATGCTTTTGTTGAAAGGATAAAGAAGCAGCACTATGATGCGAGACACAACTGCTTTGCATTTGCCATAGGAAGCGAGAATACGCTTCTCAGGTTTTCGGACGACGGTGAACCACAGGGGACGGCGGGAAAGCCTATACTTGAGGTGATAACCGGAAATCAGGTGGTGAATATATGCATAGTTGTGACAAGATATTTCGGAGGCACGCTGCTCGGAACAGGTGGCCTGGTGAGGGCGTACACAGAAGCGGCGAAGCTTGCACTGGCAGATGCCGGTATTCATACGATGCAGCTCATGAAGCTGGTGAGTATCACTACGAATTATAATGATTCTGGGAAAGTACAATATCTTCTGAGCAACAGCCAGGCAGTTATAGACGGAACAGATTACACTATGGATGTGTGTTTCAAGATCGCGATTCCGGCTGACGAGTATGGCCGTTTAGAAAAGCAGATAACTGAGTCTACATCTGCGAGAGCTGTGCTAGAAGTAACGGGAGAAGAGTACAGATGATGACAAACGGCATGGCAATTGTGAATACCTTATATCGCCTGAGTATCATACCGGTCAGCATGGAAGATGCGAGACTAATGACAGATACTACAGCTATGTGCACCGTTATGTACAAAATGCTGGCATAACTCATATATATGATCAAAGATATAAAACTCATGATAGCAGCGGGAATTATTCCAGCTGCTATATTTTTTGTGCAAAAGGACAGTTTTCTATATCCGGGCAGGCTCGAATATACACCGTTGTCTAAATCTTTAAGATAGTTCTGGGTACCCAGCAGTGCGCAGATAAATATAGTCATGTAGATCAGCAGTTCGGCAGGAAAGTTGTTTGGAACGATCTTGTCAGGGGATGTATATTTGCCTGAAAGACCTCCGCTTATGGAGAAAATGTCATCGTTTTCTATATATCCGTTAAAGCGCTCCCTGATAAATTTGCCTGCACGGTCTTCTATATCAATGCTGGTTGTATCGAATATATATCGATTTCCCAGCATGTTTATGGACATATCAGCGGCATATGCGTAGAGAAGTGCCGCGTAGACTGATTCACATGTAACGTTTTCAAATGAACTTCCAGCAGAGGTGTAGACATCTACTTTGACATTTGTGTCCATATGGATCATAGCCTGGCTGAAATCTACGGGAAAACTGTATCCTGCGTCAAGCTTACCGGATGCCACATCATCTTTCATATCAGGCAGAGACTCATATGGCTGAAATGTAAATCCGGTTGCGGTGTTGTACAGATAGCCGGTGAAAGAGTCAGTATATTCGTCCGGCGTCTCGATAAATATACCTGAGACGATCTCGGTGGACTGCTTTTTTTCAGGCAATACGTGGACAAGTATAAGAGCCATAGGTATCAGCATCAAAACAGCTATCATGGCTGGTCTGCAAAGCATTCTCTTTATCAGTATGTTGATCTGCACAAGGTTTTTCATATATCCTCCTTATGAAAAGTATTGACACATAAAATGGACAAGTCTGTTAAATGGAGATAGCTGGCAAAACTCTTTAGCAAAGTTTGGAAGCATGGCCTCCGGCACAAAAAATCCGCTGAGGTATGCAAGTATCATGGCTGTCACGGTGAGAAAAAGAACGCATCCGTTTGTTCCGGCAGGTACAAAACATGCGATGATTATTAACAGTGTGACAAGGGCTGATACGGCAAGTCCGAACAACGATCCGGTAGCAGTCATGTGGATCTGAAGCTGATCTGTGAAAATAGATACGGCAGACAAGGCGGTGTATACAGTCATATAAAGCAGATACTCCCAGGTAAATACGGATAAAAAGCTGCTGAAAGTCCTGCTGGCAGCTCCTATACCGTATGAACGCAGTCGGGTTTTGTATGAATTCGGTATATCAATTATGAATGGGATAAATACGGAACCACTCAGCATCATCATGAGAACAACAGCGGCACATGTGTAGAAGGTGGTTGTACTGACTGCCCGTACTGCATTTATCTCATTTACAGCAAATGTAGAAGCCCTGTTTAATACCTGGCTTAGGAACATAGCGTTGATATCATTGCTGAGCTGCTCCTGCATCTTTGCTGGAAGCTCCATATCTCTGCCTATTGCCTGGACAGAATATATTGCAGCCTGTGATATTCCGAGCATTGATGATGTGGAACGGAAAAGATCGTTCAACACAAATGTGTTGATAGAGTGCATGTCGGAGTAGTATACCTCCACAGGCGTGTTTGTGCCATCCATGATGTCGCTTATTATATTGTCGGGAACATATATCACTGCAAACAACTTTTTATCTTCAAGCATCGATAAAGCTGTGCCTTTGTCGGATATTTCAGTGAACACGCATGATGTGCGGTAACTGTCCATGTCCTCTATGGTTGAGTAAGCCATGCGCGCCATTTTTGAGTCGGCGCTCATAACAATGCCGATGTTAAGTGGAGTCTGATCATCATCGGAATAGAGTATATCATCGGCCTTTATGGCAAGACCAAGAAGCACAGACATGATGACAAATGCAGCAATTATCATGTATATTCCGTAACCGGTTATTCTCTTGAAATCAGTTTTTATGAGTCTGAAAAACATAGTACTCCTTTGATAAAGCTGACGATGGTTCAGTACAAAAGTTTCAAATAAGTATCAGAGGCAAATCCGTCAGGATCTGTTTTCTTGTCCAGGGCAAGGCGGATGTGACCTCCTTTTAAAGTGTATATCTGGTCACAGATATCCAGAGCCGATGTCTCGTGTGTTGCGATGATAACACTTCCTCCGCATGCAGTGTATGACTGCAGATATCTCAGAATACCGTTTTTGCAGAGAAGGTCAAGGGATGCCAGTGGTTCATCGAGAAGCAGAAGATCAGGATCTGACATCATAGTGATGGCTAGACTCAGACGCTTCTTCATTCCGCCGGATAACTTGGACACCCGCTTGTCAAGAAATGTATCAACACCGAGACTGCGGCATATGCTCATGTTGTGTTCATTCAGTACGGATCGCTTGCTTCCCGGATTCCACAATCTGATATTGTCAAGGGCACTAAGCTCGGGAAGAAGTGGATTGTCCTGTGGTAGAAGGGCTGTGGAGGCAGGAGTGTCAAATCCAAAGCTCCCGGAGTCCGGTTTTATGCTGCCGGCGAGAATTCCGAGCAAGGTTGATTTGCCAGAACCATTGATTCCAAGAAGAGCAATGCACTGTCCTGGTTCCACAGTCAGAGATATATCGGTGAGGACCTTGTTTTTTCCGTAGCTTTTATTTATCGAGGAAACATAAAACATTTTAGTATTCCTCCTCAATGACGTGAAAATCAAGATAATCGAAATCTATATCCTCAACGAAATTGTCGGCTGTGAATCTTGTTCTGGCATTCTGTATGAACTCATCCTTGTTCTTTTTCAGCCAGATAGGCTTAGCCAGATCAAACTCATAACACATATCCTCAAGTGCTTTGTATACCTTGTGGGTGCGCGTCATTTCGTAATCATTTATGCATATGACAGTATCCTTTAAGAGACGGTTGTCCTTTATAAGCTTTCCCCATACTCTAAACATATGTTGTCCTCCTGTAATTTTTATTACCTGATTAGTATATATCATTTGTGCACAGAATTAAAACATTAAAGACACAAATATGACACATTTAATGCGTATAGTATCAACTGTAAGAAAGAGATAGGGAAATAAATCCCACGAAGAGAAAAATTATAGAAAGCATTAGTCAAGAATCAAACATGTGAAAGGATGATAGATATGGAACAGGACAACAGAAATCAGATAAACGGCGAAAATATTTCAAATGCTTCAGCCGGTGGCACACAGCCGGAACAGAATACTCAGAGCAGTCAGAACATGCATCCAGAGCAAACTGGTCAGGGAACGCAGCAGGATAGCCTGTATCATTATAGTTATATGAACAATAAGGGTGATGCAAGATTTGACAGACCTGCAGGAGAGGCTTCACAGCAGAGAATGGGTGCACAGACACAGAATATGCGTGGAACAGCAAATGTACAGGGTGGTACACAGAATACAGCGTATTCGGGATTTCAGAGAAATGTAAATGGTATGGAGGCTTGGTATGACAGCCAGAGAATGAATGCCGGATATCAGAATCCAGAAAATAATATGGGTGGATATGGACAGGGAAGTCAGTCGGTGCCTCACAAGACTGAGACTTCACACAAGCATGAGAAACAGCCTAAGCCAAAGAAGAACAGCAGAAAGAAGAGCGGGGTTGGCAAGAAGGCAGCCGGAGTCGTAGCGGCAGCAGTTGTTTTCGGACTGGTTGCCGGAGTTGTATTCCAGGGTGTCAGATATGGCTCAGATAAGATGCTGAACAAGAACAGTGCGACTACTGAAGCGAGCGCAGATGCAACTACCGAGAACAATGCACCGCAGCTCAAGCAGGCGTCATCGGATGCCACAAACACAGTTTATGATGTGGCAACAGTTGCCCAGAAGGTCATGCCGTCTATAGTATCTATCACAGGTACATATGTGACAACATATGACTATTGGTTCAACTCATATCAGCAGGAGTCAACAGGAGCTGGTTCAGGAATCATTATAGGAAAGGATGACCAGTATCTGTATCTTGCAACAAACTATCACGTAGTACAGAATGCCAAGTCATTGTCTGTAACATTTGTCAATGACAAGAGTGCAGATGCAACGGTAAAGGGATACGTAGAGAACAATGATATAGCAGTTGTAACAGTTAAGCTTGCAGATATATCTGATGACACTTTGAAAGAGATAAAGGAGATTCAGGTAGGTTCATCGGATGACCTCTCAGTAGGTGATCCTTGCGTGGCTATAGGAAATGCACTTGGATATGGACAGTCAGTGACAGTTGGATATATAAGCGCACTCAACAGAGAGATCAGCGCATCGGATGAGACAGTAAAGGTTCTTCAGACAGATGCGGCCATCAACCCTGGTAACAGTGGCGGTGCTCTTGTAAATATGCAGGGAGAACTTATCGGTATAAATACAGCAAAGTATTCAGATACAAGCGTTGAAGGCATGGGATATGCACTTCCTATCTCAGACATACAGGACATCATCAATGACCTTATAGCAGGCAAGAAAGTGGCAAGTGACGGAACAGCATCAGGTCAGGCTTACCTTGGAATTTCAGCACAGACAATAACAAGCCAGTACTCACAGCTGCTAAATATGCCAGAGGGCGTTTATATATCATCAGTAGAGCAGGGATCAGCAGCAGAGGAGTGCGGACTTCAGTCAGGTGATATCATTTGCAGCCTTGACGGTGAGGACATAGCAGATATGGATACATTCCATGACAGGATAGTTGCTTGTAAGCCGGGCGATAAGGTAACCATCGTATACTACAGAAATAACAATGGTAACTATGAAAAGCAGACAACCACAGCGACACTGCAGGAGAAACAGTAAGATAAAATTCAGTGGTGATTTAGCACGGTGCTAACAGAACTGAAAGCCTATAGATTGAGATAACGGCATCTGTAAGTGAAATTACAGGTGCCGTTTTAGTTATGTGGCAGCGCGGCGAAGTATGCGCTTGCAAATTTAGTTAAAATGGTGCATTATATGACAGGATAACTGCGCCAACATAAAAAGATACTGGTGGGCATTAAATATCACCCGAATGTGGGTGGAATGTGACATTAAAAGAAAGGTTTACATAAAAATGTACAAGATACTTTGTAAAGACGGAAGAGCAAAGAGAGCTGAATTTCAGACCGTACACGGAACAGTGCAGACACCTCTGTTTATGAACGTGGGTACAGCTGCGGCCATAAAGGGTGCGGTGGCAACCACCGACCTAAAGGATATTGGCTGCCAGATAGAGCTTTCAAATACATATCATCTTCATGTGAGACCTGGAGACAAGATAGTAAAGCAGATGGGAGGTCTGCACAAGTTTATGTACTGGGATAGACCGATACTTACCGATTCAGGCGGATTTCAGGTCTTCTCACTGGCTGGACTCAGGAAGATAAAGGAAGAAGGAGTTACATTTAACTCACATGTCGATGGACGAAAGATATTTATGGGACCGGAGGAGAGTATGCAGATACAGTCCAATCTGGCATCTACTATAGCGATGGCATTTGATGAGTGTGCCCCTGCACTAGCGGACAGACAGTATGTGGAGAATTCGGTTGCGAGAACTGCCAGATGGCTTGTAAGATGCAAGAATGAGATGGAGAGACTTAACAGCCTTCCAGATACCATAAACAAGAATCAGCTCTTATTTGGAATCAATCAGGGGGCGATATATGATGATATCAGAATTGATCATGCAAAGAGGATAAGCGAGCTTGACCTTCCGGGATATGCGATTGGCGGGCTTGCCGTTGGAGAGTCTGCGGAGCAGATGTATCATATACTCGATGTCACTGTGCCACATCTTCCGGAGGACAGACCGACATACCTCATGGGCGTTGGAACTCCTGCAAATATTCTTGAGGCAGTGGACAGAGGAGTGGATTTCTTTGATTGTGTATATCCATCAAGAAATGGCCGACATGCCCATGTATACACTAAGCATGGAAAACTTAATCTCAAGAATGCAAGATTTGAGACAGATGACAGACCGATAGAGGAAGGATGTGGCTGTACGGCATGCCAGCATTACAGCAGAGCGTATATAAGACATCTCTTAAAAGCAAATGAAATGTTGGGGATGAGATTTTGTGTCTTGCATAATTTGTATTTTTATAATAATATGATGAAAGAAATCAGAGAGGCTATTGAAGAAGGAAGATATCAGTCATATAAGAAATCGATGCTTGAGAGCCTTGCTGGTGGAGAACAGTAGGTAGAATATATGTTAGGATATATAGTGATTATGTGTTAAGCATATATCTGACTGCAAATAATTAAGAAGGAGACTAGAGAATGAACTCACTTTCAACTATTTTGTCAAATGCATCTTCAGGTGCATCAGGTGCCAGTGGCGGTGCTAATATTATGATCATAATTGTTTATGTTGTTGTATTTGGTGCTATCATTTATTTTTTTATGATAAGACCACAGAAGAAGCAGCAGGCAAAGACACAGGATATGCAGAAACGTATTGAACCGGGTGATAATATCATGACAACAAGCGGATTTTATGGAACAGTACTTGACGTTGTTGATGATACAACTATCATAGTTGAGTTTGGAAACAATAAGAACTGCCGTATTCCAATGCACAAGAGTGCAGTTGCTGAACTTGAGAAGCAGGGCAGTGCAGTTGAGTCAGAGGATGACAAGAGCAAGAAATAATTTTTGTTTTTAATATCTGATGATATTATCGATGATTCGATCAATGATTCAATCATGGATAGCATAAAACATAAAAAGGTAAGAGGATCTGGTCAATGTTTGATCAGGTCCTCTTACCTTTTTATGTTTTAGTGCAGAGCTACTTTTGACAGTAGTTCTTAATGTCGTGGAATACCGCTTCTGTGATCCTGAGTCCGCCCCTGCCGCTGCCGACAGATATGTCAGGCTTTGCTGCGCCGTGAAAGTCGGAACCACCGGATATTAGGAGTCCGTGGGCTCTGGCGATTTCCCTGAGTTTGCCGGATTCATAGGAGTTGTTGGAGGAGTGATAGACTTCAAGACCTGCAAGACCGCAGGTTTTAAGTTCTTCGAGCATTTCTTCTATCTGCTTGTATCCGAATCCGTACAGGAGCGGATGCGCGACAAATGCAGCTTTTCCGTATGTGTTTATAAGTTCTATGGCCTCATCGGCTGGAATATCCGGGGTAGGTATGTAGTACTTAGATTTTTTGCCGAGATATTTTTTAAACGCTTGATTCATGTCACGGCATATGCCGTCTGCTATCAGAATCCTTGCAAAATGTGCTCTGGTTACGACAGTGTCAAGGTTGCCATGCTGAAGTCTCTCCATTGTCATGTCTATGCCATCTGCGCGGAAACGAGCGCACATTGCCTCATTTCTGTCATAGCGTGCCTGCTTGATAGCTGCCAGGCGGGATATGAGCTCCGGATCGGTGTAGTCCATGTAAAAACCCAGTATATGGATCTCTACGCCGTGGTAAATTGCGGACATCTCTATTCCCGGAACAACTGTTATATGACGATCGCCACTGGATGAAAATGCAGATCCATTTTCCTTGGTGTTGGGGACTACCTCAGATGGCAGTGAGGCGTTGTGGTGCTTAGCATAGGAGATGGCTTCGGAAACTCCGTCAATGGTATCGTGATCGGTGATAGCTATTGCTGCAAGCCCCTTATCTATTGCAAGCTGGCAGACCTCTGACGGTGAGCAGGAGCCATCTGATGCTGTAGTGTGAAGATGCATATCTATAAATCTCATGGTTGACCTCCCTGATATTGCTGTGAGCGTAATGGCTACAGACAAATTGTCATTTATAATACAAGTCCATATCACAGCGCATCACGTATTTTATTACAGGGTTATTTTATAATATTGGGGATGTGATGTTCAAGGTCATATAGAAGATTTGAAAAGTATTTGAAAAGTTATCAAAAAAATTATCAATAAGAATGTGTGTACTTGATAAAGTACATGTAAATGCGACAAATTTTTTCAATAAGCTATGGACTTCAAGGGTGTTTTGTGAGAAAATACCACTGATGGTTTGAATTAGAGAATTCGAAACCGCTTTTAAGAATTCATATTTTGAAAGGAGTTTCACAATGATTTACACTAAGGAAGTTGAAAACATGTGCCCTGTAGCAAAGGGTGCAAAGCATGAGCCAGCTCCTATTCCAGAAGAAGGAAAGTGGGTTTACTCAAAGGAAATCAAAGATATCTCTGGTTTTACACATGGTGTAGGCTGGTGTGCACCACAGCAGGGTGCCTGCAAGCTTTCACTTAACGTAAAAGAGGGTGTTATCGAGGAGGCTCTTGTTGAGACTATTGGATGTTCAGGTATGACACATTCAGCAGCTATGGCAGCTGAGATCCTTCAGGGTAAGACAATCCTTGAGGCTCTCAACACTGACCTTGTGTGCGATGCTATCAATACAGCGATGAGAGAGTTATTCCTTCAGATCGTATACGGACGTACACAGAGTGCATTCTCAGATGATGGACTTGCAGTTGGTGCCGGACTTGAGGATCTTGGAAAGGGTCTTCGTTCACAGGTTGGTACAATGTACGCAACAAAGGCTAAGGGTGTTCGTTACCTTGAGATGGCAGAGGGTTATGTAACAGGAATCGCACTTGATGCAGATGACGAAGTTATCGGATACCAGTTCGTTTCTCTTGGAAAGATGACTGACTTTATCAAGAAGGGTGATGACCCTAACACAGCTTGGGAGAAGGCTTCAGGTTCATATGGACGTGTTAAGCCAGAGCAGGGCGCTGTTAAGATCATCGATCCACGTAAAGAGTAGTCGGAAAAAGAGGAAAGGAGAACGAGACAATGGCATTATTTGAATCATATGAAAGAAGAATAGACCAGATAAACGCTGTACTTAACAGCTATGGAATCAGCTCAATCGAAGAAGCTGAGAAGATCACAAAGGACGCTGGACTTGACGTTTACAATCAGGTAAAGGGTATTCAGCCAATTTGTTTTGAGAATGCTTGCTGGGCATACACAGTAGGTGCAGCAATCGCTATCAAGAAGGGATGCAGAAAGGCAGCAGACGCAGCAGCAGCTATCGGCGAGGGTCTTCAGGCATTCTGTATACCAGGTTCTGTTGCAGATCATCGTAAGGTTGGTCTTGGACATGGTAACCTTGGTAAGATGTTACTTGAGGAGGAGACAGAGTGCTTCTGTTTCTTAGCAGGTCATGAGTCATTTGCAGCAGCTGAGGGTGCTATCGGTATCGCTGAGAAGGCTAACAAGGTTCGTAAAAAACCTCTTAGAGTTATCCTTAACGGTCTTGGTAAGGACGCAGCTCAGATCATCTCAAGAATCAATGGATTTACATATGTTGAGACAAAGTATGACTACAAGAAGGCTGAGCTCAATGTAGTATACGAGAAGGCATATTCAGATGGTATCCGTGCAACAGTTAAGTGCTACGGCGCTGATGATGTTCAGGAAGGTGTTGCTATTATGCACAAGGAGAATGTTGGTGTATCTATCACAGGTAACTCAACAAACCCTACACGTTTCCAGCATCCAGTTGCAGGTACATACAAGAAGGAGTGTATCGAGCAGGGTAAGAAGTACTTCTCAGTAGCATCAGGCGGTGGTACAGGACGTACACTTCACCCAGATAACATGGCAGCAGGTCCTGCTTCATACGGTATGACAGATACTCTTGGACGTATGCACAGTGATGCACAGTTCGCTGGTTCATCATCAGTTCCTGCACACGTAGAGATGATGGGACTTATCGGAATGGGTAACAACCCTATGGTTGGTGCTACAGTTGCAGTTGCTGTTTCTGTTGAGGAAGCTGCTAACGCTGGTAAGTTCTAAATAAAAACCTAGTATTTAAACGGTTTAGAGGGCTTTTAGAGAGATCTAAAGGCTCTCTATTTTTTGTTGATTTTTCTAGTCTACACGTTCATACTATGCAAATGTCTGCGAGAAGTCTACAAAGTTTTTTAATGTAGACTTCAGATATACGTAGACTTCCTTGACTGTAATAACATAATCTGCATCAATATATCCATATACATCAGAAGTGAATACAATATCACTTTCAAGAGTGTCTGATAGCTCTATATTGAATGATTCATTTTCCTGTAGAGCATAAGACGTATTCGCTGTAAACGTCAAATAACCCTTTTAATGCACCTACATAAAGTGTAGATGGTCACAAGTACGTAAATATATTTTAAGAGTGCATTAGTATTTAATTGCATGAAGAAAGTCAAATAATATGCTATCCTTGAACATATATATTATAAACTTGACACACTTTTAAATGAACGCAAAAAAACAAAGACACAACTGTGCAAAGATACTGGGATAAGTACAAATGTTGTGTTTAAAATCAGCAAAAATGAAATATTCAAAACGAATACATTAAACCGTATCTGCATGTCCAACCAAGCGAAATTAAAGAATATGTAATCCATTTGAAATAAACAAGGAGGTCATTTATTTTTGACAAGCGTCTAAAATATTGTATAATATACTTAACAAGACAGCCGAGCGATAGATACGTCCTATCCGTCCGGCAAAAACCATTTTAAGATGAAACACCTCATAGCTTAGCCGGCTGAGGTGTTTTTTCTTACTTTCGATTATTCAGAATAGTTACAATAAGTATTGCAATGGTAAGTAAAACCATAAATTCCTCATATGTACTCATAAGGCACCACTCCCTTCCAAGACTCGAACGGATATGGTGTAACACCCCTCGGCTGCCTAGTTAAATACGTTATTCTATTTTATTACAGAAGTAATTTTACTATATGTATATATACATTTTGGAGATTCCCATATAACGTAAAACACCCCGCATTAATGCGAGGTTGGATTTAAAAAGAATTACAAATTGTATGTATAAAATTGTAATTGCAGTATAAGTTATATCAAAATTATAGTCAATGTGATGTAAGAACAGAATAATATTTTATAACCACATACCACCTTCCGGAATACATTAAACTATATCATGGACAAGGAGGTGAATACGCATGGACAGATTCGCAGTATATCTTGTAGTTGTTGCGGTTCTTTGCACTTTGATATCGGTCATAACGGAATTTACGAAAGAGGTAGGAGTGCTGAAGAAGATCCCTACCTCTTTTCAGGTTCTGATCACCAGTGTCATTGTGTGTGAGGTGGGGCTTTTTGTTGGACTATCATTCTATCACATAGCATTTGTGTGGTATTATCCTGTGGCTGCGTTTTTCGGGGCATTTGTCATTGCGATTATATGTACCCGGGGATGGGACTACCTGATATCGATATTTAAGCGGTTTTACAAGGGCGGAGATAAGGAAAAGTGGCATGAATAAAGGTGACATGGCTACAACAAATGTAATGCAGTACAAAGATGTATAGATTAGGAATAATGATCATGAGTTTGTCTCTTGATTCAATGTCTGGAATATTATATACAGACAAAAGAATTCAGGAGACAATTTTATGGCTTCTAATAAGGTTCCATTAAAGGGATACATGGATGGTATAGATATATCAGCATGGCAGGATACTATAGATATAACCAAGGTGCCTTGTGACTTTGTGATAGTGAAAGCGACGGAGGGCACGGACTACAAGAACAGATTTTTTGCAAAGCACTGTGACCAGGCGATGAAAGCGGGAAAACTTCTGGGGGCATTCCACTATGCAAATGGTGGCGATCCCCACAGTGAGGCTGAGTATTTCCTTGCATACAGTAAGAAATATGTGGGCAAAGCCATACTCGTGCTCGACTGGGAGGGACAGAACAATCCACAGTTTGGCAGAAGTGACAGAGCGTGGTGCAAGGAGTGGTGCGATTATGTGTACAGAAAAACCAGGGTAAAACCGCTGATATATATTCAGAAGAGTGCCATGGATAATGTGAAAAATCTTGGCTACAGGCTGTGGGTCGCTCAGTATCCTGATTATGAGCAGACTGGATATCAGGAGCATCCGTGGAATGAAGGGCAGTATGATTGTTCTATCAGGCAGTACACTTCTGTGGGCCGGCTTCCGGGGTATGAGGGAAATCTGGACCTGAACAAGTCTTATATAGACAAAACGACATGGAGAAAATGTGCTGCGATAAAGACTGACACTGATAAGGGAAAATCGAAAGGGAAAGTCTCTGACAGCAATAGCGGGAAAAGTAATGATAAGAATAACAAGAATAATAAGAATAGAAAAAAGAAAAGCATAGATGTGATCGCGAAGGAAGTCATAGCGGGCAGATGGGGGAACGGCGAGAATCGAAAAAAGAGATTAAAAACGGCGGGATATGATTACGATAAAGTTCAGGAGAAGGTGAACGCTATAGTGAAAGCTTCGCAGAAGAAATCAATTGACGAGATAGCCAGAGAGGTGATAGCCGGAGATTGGGGAAATGGCGAGGATCGAAAAAACAGGTTGAAGAAATCGGGCTATGAATATGATAAGGTGCAGAAGAGAGTAAATGAACTTCTGGGGAAATAACATAAAAATGAAATTTGCATGAAGTATTGTCCATATATGTTGACGGGAAGTGGCATATAATATAGGATAGTGTAAACGAAAAAGATAATAAATACATGAAAGGAAAAGGTGATGGATATGCCATATTTTGGTTTTTATTTCGATCCGACATATATATTGGTACTCATAGGCGTGGCGGTGTGTTTTATAGCATCTGCACAGGTCAAGACGACATACAAGAAGTATGAGCACGTGATATCGAGGTCTGGATATACAGCGGATCAGGTAGCTTATATGATACTCAGAAATGCAGGGATAACTGATGTGTCGATACATCATATACCGGGAGATCTCACGGACAACTACAATCCGCGGGAACACACCCTCAACCTTTCTGATAAGGTGTACGGTTCTAGATCGATAGCGGCCATAGGAGTTGCGGCACATGAGTGTGGCCATGCGATACAGCATGCAAGACATTATGTACCACTGACCGTCAGATCCGCGATTATACCAGCGGCGAATATTGGTTCATCATTTGCCTGGCCTCTGGTTCTGATCGGACTTATCATACCGAGACTGAATTTCTGTATGACAATTGGAATCCTGTTATTCTCGCTGGTGGTGATACTGCAGTTAGTGACACTTCCGGTTGAGTTCAACGCATCAAGGAGAGCAATTCAGATAATAAGAGATAGTGGTTATCTTGCGCCGGATGAGCTGAAGGGCGCAAAGAGTGTACTCAAGGCGGCAGCTATGACGTATGTGGCAGCTATGGTATCAGTATCACTTCAGTTGTTACGACTTGTAATACTTCGAAATAGCAGAGATGATAACTAAATAATATCAAAATAACAGCCCTGTGCGGGACAGATATATTCTTTGTATATCGCCTGCATAGGGCTGTTTTTAATTGGCACAAGGTGATATACTTATTTTATGTGTGCGCCGTGAGCGTAGGTGTGCAAATACATATATATTGTAGAGTGATATTGTGGGAGATATGCCAGATGGTACAGATAGGAAGCAGAATACTGGAATATAGAAAGAAAATGAACATGAGCCAAGAGGAATTTGCCAATAAGATAGGCGTCAGCAGACAGGCAGTGTCCAAGTGGGAACTTGACAAAGCATATCCTGACCTTGACAAACTGGTGGATATATGCGGAATGTTCGGCCTGAGTCTGGATGAACTTGTAAATGGTGTGGAACAGGATGAGGAACCTGTGATGGAAGCAGAGCAGAGAGTGGAGATTCCCAATGATCCGGTAAATGTGTCAGATGTGGGTGACAACCAGACTGTAACTGACAATATAGAATCTGAGATCAGTGACAAGGAAGGCAGTGACAAGGAAAGCAGTGACAAGGAAAGCAGTGACAGCAAGAAGCATACAGTAAGAATTGGCAGTCATGGTGGGCTGCGTGTGGTTATGTATGCAGCTGCGGCTCTGGCAGTGTTCTGTATTGTGGTAAGCTTTGTCATTATACTTCAGAATGCATGGAAGCACAGTGATGAAGTCTTGATGCATGTGGACAAGGTTCATGCACAGTACACATTGGCTGATGTGTCATATCTGAATGACGATCTTGACGACAAACACAGGCTGATGTGGATAGATGCAAAGGGAATCAGAGCTGGGGACACACTGCCCGGATATATAGATGACGATGGCGAACTGGCAAATGTGGATCATGACATAAGTACATTTGTGATACCGTGCGTTTTGGCACTTATATTTCTGGCAATGTTTATTTCTCTGAGAATAGAGCTGACAAAGGAACATCAGAGGGATATAGAGAGAGCAATTAGTGATATACAGGAGAAGGTATAGTGGATAGCAGGAGAAAATATATACGGATCTCATGTGTGATCGCAGGAATCGTGCTGGTCGTCATCACAGCACTGTGGTTCATGGGTGTGATAACCTGGGGACATGGTGCGGGAGATGTTACAAGGTATGTAGAAACAGATGAGAGTGAAGAGTATGTAGTATACGATGGGATAAAGTTTTCCTGTGGTCAGTATGAGTTGGTTATGGTTACAGAAAACGGTGTATTTCTGGATACTGATACAGGCCATCGGATACAGGTGTTGCATCAGGAAAAGACTTTGGATGATTTCTGGGACACGAAAGATGAGAGGATGGATGCCGGCAGATCAGCCGGGTTTGAGGTTGACTCAGATCCTGAAAAGTATAATTCCGCGGACAGAGATTACATAAAATATGCGCTCAGGCAGCAGTCTGATGATGAGACAACAGACTACAGTGAGTATATGCAGATATTCCTTACACCTGATTATAAAGGTGACAGATTGTTTATCTGTATAAATTACAATAAAGATATGGATGATATGACAGAGGCGGAACGAAAAGCGATGTATGATAAGTCATCTGCGTGGATACAGGAGCTGATGAATGCTGGTGAGTCGACTGATGAGCCGGATGACGATACGGGCAAGATCATTTATTCTGCAAATGCGCTGAAGAACAAGGAAAATTATGCAGACAGTGACACCCTCACCAGTGCATGCCGTACTGTTCAGTATGGACTTCCGTATGGGTATTTGAGAAAGGATGATTCAGATCCGGACTCAGCATATTATGAGTCGGATTCTGGAAAAACATATTTATACATAGCTATAAAAGATTATTCAGCGTTGCTTACGGATGATGAATCGTTGAAAGAGTATGTCGATTCCTATGCGAAGAATGACCACGCCATGCCTCAGGACTGTGGAAGCAAGGAGATGGATGGAAGGGTATTTTATTATTACAGCTATTTTACACAGAACTGGTGTGATGATGGAAGTGTGATCGTTGAATATAACTTCAAAGCGTACTGCGATATTGGAGAAGGGCAGATATATACCATATCAGCTCATTCATATACCAATTCTGACGTGATGGATACGGACACATATCTGGAATGTATGAAATTAGATATAAAATTGAATATAAAATAGAAATATGCATAAAAAAGTCTTGTGAATTTGGTGATAGTATTTGCAACTTTGCTGTGATAGAATGGTTAAAGTGGCAAAAACTAACATATTCACAGGACTTTTTGTGTTATAGTGCACAAAATATAGCGTGCAGATGTATCACGAAGGGTCACAAAAGTTTTATCAGGGAGGGTAATTGATGAGAAAAAGAAAGCTAAGAGGAGGTATAGCTGTACTTTCGCTGGCGACGGCTCTGTGTCTGGCACAGGGGGTGGCGGTCTATGCGGAGGGGACTGATGATGGCAGTACGCTTGTCATGGCAGATCCATCAAAGGGTATAGAGTACAGGTATTACGAAGGCTCGACCACACGTGTAGAAGGAATCAATCTGAATGGTAATTCTGTCATAATCAGGCAATCACCGAATTCTACGAGTTCGGAGCCGAGACTCAATGTCTACAATGATAAGGATCGGGATGGAGTTCTGGATGAAGGTGAGGAAGCATTTGAGATCGATGGCAGCACAGATATACTTCCATATCAGGTATATGGCGTTTATGGAGAAAAGACTAAGACTCCGATCTCCATCACCGTTGACGGGGCATCCCTTGGGAATGTATGGGGTGTCTACAAAGGAGCCATGGAATATGAGAACACAGATTCTAATCCGGCAGTTTCAATAACCGTGAATAAGGGATCAAATGTTTCTGCGGCGACATGTTTGTATTCATCAGAGGCTGTAGGATCCATGAAGATCAACATATCTGGAGATTGCAATGTTTCCCAGCTGCAAGGTGCATTGCAGAGCAAGGTGGATGGGGATATTGACATTGATATAACCGACAATGCATTTGCTGGAACAGTGTACGGTATTCAGGTAGGATATGCCTCAGGAAGCGTGGACGTGTATACGGACAATACGGTTGACGTCGGTTATCTGTACGGAGTGTATGCATCTACCATCGATGGCAGCCTCACAGTGAACAGTATGCTCAAGGCTGACAAGGGCAGTGGATATGTGTATGCTGCGACAAATGGTACATACTCAGGCAAAGATTATGCGGTGAAGGGCAATGTTGTCCTGACGGCAAAGAACGCCAAGCTTGGATATGTGTATGCGGTGACCAATGGCGCTCATACGCTGGGTGGTGTTACTGTGGATATAAGTAATACAACACTCAATGCGATGTATGGTGTGAGCAACAGTGCCAGTGCAGCCGGTGATGTGAGTATCAGATTAAACGGCATAGAGTGCAGTGACAGTTATTCAAATATGTACGGGGCATATAGTGCAAATATTGCAGGAAAACTTAAATTTGAAGTAAAGAATGCAAAAGGACAAGGCATTTCTGTCTATGGAACCTCAAATTCAGATATATTGGGTGATGTAGATATAGATATAGATGGACAGGGCGCTGAATTTGCTTCAGTATACGGACTCAACAGTGGAACCGTGAAGGGCATGGTAAATATCGATATAGAGAATATCAATGTATCAAGTTCTATGTATGGTATTTACTCAGCCAAGCTTGAACAGTCGTCACCGGAGGGAGCCGATGCCTATGCGAATGTGATAACGCTTAAGAACATTGTCAGCAGTTCATATTACACATATGGCGTGTACTACGTTTCGACTATGGGTTCGACACACATGATCCTGGATAATATAAAGTCAGGTAATTATCTGTATGGATTGGATTTTTCAGGTGCAATAACAGGAAAACTCAAGATGGATATATCCAACTGCAGTGCAGAAAATGTATATATTCTGAGGGGAAATGGCAGTTCACCGACGGTTGTTGGGGATTTTGATCTTACCTTGACAGACAGTGCTTTCAAGAACAGTCTGTACGTGCTGAATACAGCTACATTTGCAGAAAATGCATCTGTTGACATCAGGAATGTCATCAGCAACTTGTGTACAGTGGCATATTCAGGTACATGTGCTAAGAATCTGGATGTCAATATGCAGTATGCAAATGACAAGGCAATTGTCGATGCGGCTGGCAATCCGGTGGTAGACTCATATACCAATGCAGGAAAGGGTGAGTTTAATCTCCTGAGCAGCTATTCGGTTATCGGTGATCTGACTGCGGATCTGTCTAATATCCATTATGCATCGTGCGGTCTTGCAGGTGGCAGCTACAGTGGAGAAGTGAGTGGCATAAATACAACGGTAACTCTGAAGGACAGCAGCTTTGAAAGTACGTATAACGGCAGTACGGTATATCTTCTGAATGAGTATGGCAATGGCTCAAACGATGATTCAGCCATGCAGCTTTCTGCTGACATCAAGATAGAGAATACAGACTTTACAGGTATGAAGAATGCAAGCTTTCAGGTAAATGCGAATCAGAACAGAAAAGTAAGGGTAGCATTTGACGAGACGTGTATTCTCCCTGATGGATATTACATATGTCCTGCATACAATGGTTATGGAGATTCAATTGTCACATATGGAGGAGATGTATACTATGGCGGAGATAAAGTAGTTATAGATAAAGATGTAAATGCTGACAACATCTACTTTGGTAATTATGCCAGCGGAAAATCGACATCTGCTGTATATGCTGTCATTAACAAGGGAGTGACAGTAAGTGCTCAGGAAGGGATATATTTCACCGCGGGTGCAAATATCCTTAACTCGGGAAAATTCTCTGGAACATTTAAGAGAACAGATGATTCATCATACGGTTCTGTATATATGAAAGAGGGCATAGTGGCAGACGAAACGCTGTATGAAAATGCCCATGTATACTACCCGGTTACTCTGGTATGTGATGACAAGGCTGTGACAGTGAGCAATCCTGGCTACACCTGTTATCTTGACAAGGATACTATGTATGCATATGTAGATTCAGTCTTGACGCTGACACCGGTTATCAAGAGAGGATATACACTTGAAAAGGTAGTGTTTAGGGGAAGTGATGAGACTCAGGATAATGAGCTGACAGAGACATCAGGCAAGTATACATTTGCCATGCCGAAAAAACCATGTATAGTGACAGTCTCAACAAAGGGTAAGCAGATAAAGGCATCAAAGACAGTGTCAGATCCTTCAGCTGTGCTCGGTCAGAAATACACAGCAGAAAAACCTCTGTATGATATGTCGGATGTTGTGATCCTGAATGATGGCAAAGAGGGCAAAGTAACCTATGAGATGGACAAGGATTATATACTTCCGGAGGGGCTTGTGCTTGATGGCGGTCTTATAATTGGAACACCGACATCGGCATATGAGGATGGAAAGAAAGCAGTAATCCACATAACAGGAAAGAATGGAACAAAGACACAGATCACGCTGAATGTTGTTGTTTCGAAAGAGCAGAAGATACAGGAAAATACAGACGGACGTATAACAGTCGATGAAGAGAATAAACAGATAAGTCTGAATGGAACATCAGTTGTATTGCAGGCTGCAGAGAACAGTGCGGAAGCTTCGGCGGATGAAACAGGGGCTGAAAGTCCTGTGATCACAGAGATCTATATCGATTCTAACAAGGATGGACAGGCTGACAACAAGACACCATTAGTCAGCGGAGACCTGTCAGAATACACTGTGGTTGGAGTTGATGACAGCGAATTTAAGCGCAGCGTAAAGATAACTATGCTGGGAGGAAGCGTACAGAAGATATATGGTGCGGTTGACTCAGAACTGAGCTGCAGCGGAAGAGATGCGGTTGCGGTAGTTATCAAAGGCGGTAATGTGGGTGAGGTATATGCGATTGTAAATACCCAGGTAGATGGTACGATTTCTTATGAGAACTGCACAGGTGCAGTAATCACAGGTGGTTTGGTAAGTGGAAGTACATCAACATATACAGGAGCGCTTCTCAGAACAGCAAAAGACAATGTCATGATATACAAGAAGTATACAGTTACAGAGAAGCTTGCTGCAAATGACTTTGATTTGGACAATGGATCTGAAGTATCAGTGGAGGCTCCGCTTGAACTCACAGGATATCTGAGGATGTATGAAAAATCTAAGCTTACAGCAACGGCTGCGATTACCGCCGGCGGTCTTTCATTCTCGAGAAATTCGTCTGCTCAGTTTGATGGGGATGTCAAGATAAATACTCTGTATATGACGAGTTACAATAATGTACTTATTATTGGGGCAGAGTCGGAGTTTGAGACAGATGAAGTCAAGATATCAGACAGCTGGGCAAAAGTATATCAGAAAGGAACATTCAAGTGCCCTTCAGACAAGTTCTCAAATGAGGGAACATGGGTAAAGGCAGGAGAATTTGCAGAAGGTGTAGATGCAGGCGAGTGGGCCGGAATCTACTACAATGTTGAACGCGGTACTACGAATATGAAGGGAACTTCGGTTTCCATTCCAACTCAGAGCAGGGTAGTGGAATACGAGGGACTGATATATGCAAGAAACAATTCTTTAGTCACGGCAAAGTATACAGATGTACCTGGATACACAGTATATGTATCGATAAATGGCGGAGATCCAATGAAGGGAGATTCGGGATCGGCGCTGGTCGCAACAGCAAATACAGTTATGAGCGCAACTGCTGATTACGTGGCAGATCAGATCGCAGTGACAAAGAAATATGCTGATCCTGTGATAGTAGCAGATACAAGCTATACAGCCGAGGAGCCTGTATATGATCTCTCGGCACTTGATGTGACAGGAGACACCACTTCGGCATACGGTACAGATATGCAGTACAGAGTAAAGAGCGGATCAAAGCTTCCGGAGGGACTTGTGCTTGCCGATGGCAAGATCACAGGCAAGACATCCGAAACAGGTGAGACAGATGTGACATTTGTTGTGACAGGAAGAAATGGAACATCCGTTGATGTAAACGTGAAGTTTACAGTAAAGGCTGCAGGCACGGAAGTGTCAGATATCAACAAAGTGGTAACTGACGCATCAGTAAGTAAGATAAATCTTGCTGGATGTTCAGTTGTGATAATAGCTGATCCGTCAAATGCATCAAAGTCTTCCATATACATGGATGCAGACCATGACGGAATAGCAGACAACAACAGAGCACTTAAGATAGGTGGTGAGACAAGTTACGACCTGTCGAAGTGCAAGATATATGGTTATACAGATGGAGACAATGCATATACTGGAGATATATCAATAGTTCTCAGAAGCGGTACGGTAGGTTCTCTGTATGGTGTAGGTTCAAATGAGTCCGGAGCTGCAAATGTAACTGTTGAGGGTGATGTTACTGTAAAGGTGCTGGGAGGCACTGTAAGAACAGAAATATATGGCGCATACAATGCACATGCAGCTGCGGTGAATTTCATTGCAGAAGGCGGAAAGATATATAAGAAGGCTTATGGCGCATATAATTCAGATGTTCAGACGATGAATTTTGCATTCACAAAGACAGCTATGATGTATGCAGACGACAATTATTCAAACACAGGTAAGGAAGAATTGTATGTCATAAGCGGAGGAAGTGTATCTGGGGATGTAAATGCAGAGGTAGGCGTGTTGAGTACAAGAGAGGCATTTGCCTATAGTTCAAAGATGTATAGAAGCACGTACGCTTTCTTCTACGGAGTTCACAAGACTTCTGTGTCAGGAGATGTAAATTACACTCTGAATGGTGAATGGTATGCAGGAAGAATAAATACATTTGTAAACAGTTCCAATGTGGCTGGAGATCTGAATGCTGAGCTGAAGTCAGGTTATATAGGCTGTGGTAATTCGAATGATAGTTCAAAAGCATTCGTATACGGCAATACGAACAATAAGATACGCAATATAAATGTAAGATCGGCTACAGAAGATGCTGTGAGCGGTAAGATCGTTCTTGCTGCAAGCGGAGAGGTAAATGATATTTATTTCAATGATGTCAGTGGCAATACCACTGCGAGTGTTACAGGCCTTTCAGAGAATTTCCAGGTGACACATAAGGGCTCACTCTTCTTAAAGATCAAAGATAAACTTGTTCTCGGAGGTACATACACTGTTGATGAGAACATTGAGACCGATATCCTCAATGTAACTTCTGGTTCAAAGATCAAAGTTGCTGAGGGTGCATCAATTAAGCATACAGCAAATGCTGTCATCGAAGGAGATGTTGAGAATAACGGAACATGGACCTCAGAGGGCAATGTCTATGTAGAGGGAACATTTGTCAACAATGGAATCTGGAATACAAAGAAGTATATGTACGTTGGTGACAGCAGCGCATCAAGTATCAGCGGTAAAGTTGACAACTATGGAACCGTCACAACGGTTTCTGACAGGTCATACAGTACAAGGATCAATGCTTCTTCAATGTTCATCAACCGTGAAGCTGCTACATTTACATTCGGAAATATGGTCAACAGTGGAACCATAGTAAATTATGGTTCTCTGGAAGAGACATATTATAACAACTTCTCGGATGTTGGAAAGGTACTCACAACAACGATTCCGAATCTTAAGTATGTGCTGAAAAACTACAGCAGTGTGTACTATAAAGTTGATGCAGAGTGTCCGGCATACTGCTTCAAGGGTGAGGATGCAAAGATAAGCATTGCAGCAACCAATGCTAACTATCAGAAGACGTCCGGCATTGACGGTGATGCAAATGTATACATAGCTGGAAATATGGATTTCTATGTGACAGTTGACGGCGAACCGATAGACGGAATGAAGATAGATTCTGTGGTATATGGTTCAGCACAGAATGAGGCAACGTCAAGTAACAATGTCAAGTGGCGCGGAACAGTGGCATATGAGCCGACACATGCTGTGATCAATATGGCAAAGCAGGAAGCAACCAATATAACTCTTGCGAAGGCTGAGGACAAGGTTACAGCACAGGTTGGAGTGACAACTAGCAAGTTTGATCCACTCTATGACCTCACAAAGATCGAGGTTCAGAATGATGAAGATGTTGAAAACGGCTATGTCGCATACTCACTTGCTAAGGGGCAGACCCTTCCTGATGGACTTGCGATGTCAGGCGGCAAGATATACGGTACTCCGGTTAAGGCTTCTGCTGAGGCTCAGACAGTGAAGATCATTGTGAGAGGACAGAACCAGACCACAGCTGAATTCACGCTTACCATAGAGAAGATAGAGAAGGGTATCCCGACACTTGCTGCATCAAAGGCCGGAACCGCATATGCAGGCAAAACACTTGCGGATGTAGCACTTCCAAAGTCACCATTTGGTGTATATAGCTGGGCAGACAGCACACAGTTGGTTGGCAAGGCTGGATCCGAAGACAATTACGATGCATACTTTGTACCGAAAGATACAGTCAACTATGACTGGAGCAAGCTTGATACTGCTTCAGGAACGTATGAGCAGTTAGAGGACGGCAGTGTCAGAATATCAGTGAAGCTTGCGGTATATGTGAGAAAGCAGGATCCTGTATACACTGTACCTGAGGGAGTGACAGCTATATATGGAGAAACTGTAGGAAAGGCTGTTATTCCAGAAGCAGAAGGCGGAATGTTCATCTGGGAAAATGCTGACGAGTCAGTCGGTGATGTTGGAACAAAGAAGTTCCTTGCAACATTTGTGCCATCTGATGAGGATGTATATGAGAGAGCAGAGCATATAGAGATCACAGTTGAGGTAAAACCGGCTGAGGCTAAGTTCATACAGGCTATAGACAAGCTCACAGCAAAAGAAAATGATACTCTGGCTGATATAGTACTTCCGGAGGCAGAAAATGGAATCTACACATGGTACACAGACAGAACAACAAAGGCTGAAGATGGCGGAACATACAAGCTGTGCTTTAAGCCTGCTGATATAACTAACTATGACTGGTCAGGAGTAGAGGGCTGGAACAGAGCTTACAGAGGTGTGGTATTCCAAGTTAAGGTTGAGATCATCAAAGAGCATGTACATGATTATGGCGATGCATACAAGAGCAATGCTACATATCACTGGAAGGAATGCAGCTGCAAGGATATCCAGAATAAGGCAAAGCATACATTTGACTCAGAAAGCATAAAGACAAGTCCTACTGATACAACAGATGGAAGCAAGGTATATAAGTGTAAGGTCTGCGGATATGTGAAGACCGTGACGATCCCGGCACTTGGCAGGGATATCACTGATCCAAAATACAAGATAAAGGTATCCGGACTTGATTCTCAGAAATATACTGGAAGAACAATTACCCTAAAGAATCTGAAAGTTACATCGGGCAGAACGGTTCTAAGAAAGGGTACTGATTACACGGTAGCATATTCGAACAATAAAAAACATGGAACTGCAAAGGTTACAATAAATGGTATCGGAAAATACAGAGGAACTATCACAAAATCATTCCAGATCAAGATAGAAAAGAATTCTGTATTTGCAGTAAAGCAGCCAGGAACTAACATAGTATACAAGTACAAGATCACAAATGCTGATCTGAAGGGCAAGGGAACTGTAGGACTTATAGGCACAACAGTTGCCAAGACCAATGGAAAGTTCAAGACACTTACGATTAGTGATACTGTAACTATAGACGGAGTGAAATTTAAAGTTACAGCTATAGGCAGCAAAGCATTTAAGGACTACAAGAGTATTGTCAAGGTTGCTGGAGGTGCAAATGTTGTCTCTGTAGGAACATATGCATTCAGTGGATGTACAGCACTCAAGACTATTCCGGCATTCAAGAATGTTACAGCTATAGGCGGTTATGCATTCTATAAATGTAAGTCGCTCACAGCAATGCCGGTAAATAATAAGCTTAAAACCATAGGCAAGGCTGCTTTCTATGGCTGCACATCACTTAAGACACTGACTGTTGGCGGAAAGGTGACAACCATAGGAGAGAGTGCATTCGGCGGATGCAGCAAGATGACAGCAGTCTCAATTGGCGCAAATGTTAAGACTATAGGTGCATCAGCATTCAGCGGCTGCAAGAGCCTTGCCACTGTCAAAGTTGGTTCGGCAAAACTCAAGACTGTATCAAAGAATGCATTCAAGGGCACAAAGTCAAAGATAACATTCAAGATACCAAAGAAATACTATAAGTCATATATGGCTAAGATTAAGGCAAAGGGTGTGGCAGCGCCAAAGAATGCGATATATAAAAAGTATTAAAAAGTAGCATAAGTTACAAGAAATAGACATAGCAGTATTTATGGCAGGGCATGATCAGCTTTCGGGTTGGTTGTGCCCTGCTATTTGTAATTGTTACAAACTAAAAGGGTGATGACAGTACAGGATATATTTGTTATACTGAACATATGTTTGCAGTGCTGATGGAGATTTAATTGGGATTCTATTTAATTGGGATTTTAGAGAAGATTATAAGAAAGATAATATTAAAGATTTTATGATAGATAACAAGATGGGAGATAGTGGGATGGAAGATAACCGGATTCAAGATAACAGAATGGAAGATAAAGAGGATTATCTGAGCACACTCAACGAGAGGCAGCTCGATGCTGTTACAACCACAGAAGGATACGTGAGGATCATTGCAGGTGCGGGGACCGGGAAGACGAAGGCGCTTACTCATAGGTATGCATACCTTGTCAATGAGCTGGGAATATCAACTTCGAATATATTGTGTGTCACATTTACGAACAAGGCAGCCAGGGAGATGAGCAAGAGGATAAGACAGATGATAGGTGACAGTGATACTGGCTATATCTGTACATTTCATGGATTCTGTGTGAAGCTGCTGAGGGAAGACATACATGCGATCAACTTCCCACAGAACTTTGTGGTCATGGATGACGAAGATACAGAGGAGATACTCAAGACTGTGTATGAGAATGCACATATACAGTCGAGAACATATACATTTGACTCTGCGAGAGATCATATAACAGCCCTGAAAAGTCAGATGCTGCATATACCGTATCTTGCGGAGATAGGGAACGAAAAACTTCTTGCAGACTATGAGAAGGCAGAGAAGGTGGAGGATAAGGTATTCCTGGGATATCTGTATGAGCAGAAGAAGGTGTATGGGCTTGACTATGACGATCTCATAACGATTGCATTGTATATACTTCAGACAGATGAAACGAAGCGGATCAAATGGCAGGAGCGGATGATGTATGTCATGGTGGATGAATTTCAGGATGTGAGCAACAGTCAGTATGCGCTGGCAGAGATTCTCAGTGGATATCACAGGAATCTGTTCATAGTGGGAGATCCGGATCAGACCATATATACATGGCGCGGGGCACAGATAGAATACATACTTGAATTTGACGAGACACATGAGAATACCAGAACCATATTCCTTGATATGAATTACAGATCAACACCAGAGATACTTGCTGTGTCCAACTCGCTCATAGAGAAGAACAAGAAGAGGCTTCCGCACAGGCTTGAGGCGTATAAGGAGTCGGGCAGAAGACCTATATATATACATTCCAGGACGACCGGGGATGAGGCTCAGTGGATGACCTCGGAGATACAGAGACTGGTTTCAGAAGGTGCATCATACAACGAGATGGCGGTGCTGTACAGATCTCATTTTGTATCGAGAAATATAGAGGAGTCGTTCATCAAGGCAAAGATTCCGTATACACTGTACAGTGGAGTGGAGTTTTATAAAAGAAAAGAGATAAAGGATGTACTTGCATATCTCAGGATGATAGTCTATTCGGACGATCTGTCATTTCGCCGCGTGATCAATGAGCCAAAGCGCAACTTTGGCAAGAAACGAAGGGCTCTCGTAAAGGCATATGCGGAGAGTCACAGATGTTCACTGTATAACGGCCTCCTGGACATTCTGGAGGATAAAACGATCAAGTCAACTGGGGCTGCAGCATTTGTGGATACCATAGAGGCGTTCAAGAAGACCTATAAGGAAAAGAGTCTGTCAGATCTGGTGACGGAGGTACTGGATCAGACCGGGTATGAGGCGATGCTCAGACAGTCGGGTGAGCAGGAGCGTCTGGATAATCTGGCGGAATTCAAGCAGTCTGTAGATGAATACGAGAAGACGTCAGGTGAGGAGAATACTCTGGAGGAATATCTCCAGAGCATCGCGCTCTACACGAACAATGACCGTGAAAAAGACAAAGAGACAGTGTCCATGATGACAGTTCACACGGCAAAGGGATTGGAATTCCCTTATGTGTTCGTGTGCGGGATGAATGAGGGGATATTCCCAAGTAAGCACGTGGATACAGAGGAACGCCTAGAGGAAGAAAGACGAATGGCGTATGTGGCATTTACCAGAGCGGAGAAGGCTCTGTATATCAGCGATGCCGAGGGTTTGAACTATGATGAGTCTTTCCGGTATCCATCCAGATTCATCTTCAATATAGACCGTGACGTGATAGACTATGCACAAGATCTCCCCAAAAGACTGGTGGACGATGCTATGAGCTACATAGCGGCAAATGAATCAAGGATATGCCCTTCGGATACGGAATTTTCAGTGGGCGACCGTGTGATGCATAAAGTATTTGGAGAGGGCACTATAACAGCTATGCGGACAGATATAGGCTGCTATGTCATAAAGTTTGACAAGATGGCGACTGAGAGAAATCTGAAGATTGGGACGGCTCTTGAAAAGCTTGGATGATAGCGTAGGAAACACTAGTCAGTGAAAGCAGCGAACAATGATATATGAAACAGACAGGGACAGACTACCGGATTGGTGGCTGTCCTTTTTGTTTTACCCCGGTGTGAAAAAAATAGTACACTAAATGAGGTAGAATTGCATAAGAGAAAAGTTAGGATTGTGAAAAAATATGATACGGTGTCGGAAAGGAGCAAAAATGGTACATATAGTTGTAGATCTTGAGATGAACTGGTTGGACTTCAAATATGAAAATGAGAGAAAGATAAGCACCAATGAGGTGATAGAGATCGGGGCCGTTACCATGAATGAAAAATTCGAGGAAATAGGCGTATTTAAGATGTATGTAAAACCGCAGTTCAACGAAAAGGTGGTAAAAAAGGTTGAGAAGCTCACGGGAATAACCATGGATAAGATTCAGGATAGTCCTGTGTTTGCAGACGCATTTGACGCTTTCATAAAGTGGTGCATCAGTTTCGGAGAAGAAGTGGTCATGTATGGCTGGAGCGATTCTGATGAACTTCAGCTTCGCAGAGAAATGAAGCTGAAGAACATACCGTGGAATGAAGATGTAGACAAGGTGTTCGGACAGTGGCATGACTTCCAGAAGGAATTCAGCGATCTGGTTGGCATTGGAAGGATCATTACTTTATCCCAGGCGGTGGATTATGCAGGTATAGACTTCGCAGGTCAGAAGCATGACGCTTGCTGTGATGCCAGAAACACCGCATATCTTCTGGCACTCACAAAGGACGAGAAAAGATTTGCCAAGACCATGAAGAGTGTGCTGGAGGCATTCAATCATGAAGAACTGACCTCGAGCATAGGGAGTTTGATAGACTTCTCAGCGTGGAATGGAGTTGGGGCTTGAGATGAACTATAGGGGGCTGCCGGAAGGCGGCCTTCTTGTGGGAGAATGGGGATAGATGGGAGAGAATGACAGAGTGAGTTGGTGGTAATAATCATGGTTAAGGGATGGTAAATGTTGTCGATTTCGAGGGGGTGCTGGAATGAGTGGTCGAAAATCGGGAGTGAATGGTAGGACAGGGATGGGGGAATGGTGTATAATAATATAAAAGTAAAAGCTTGTATATAATACAAGCTTTTATACATTGAGATAGTTCCAAAATGTAACAATTAATAGATTGCATATAAAATGTGTCAAATTTACATTCCACAATGTAGTTGGATTATATATTAAATAAACGTGGATATCAATGACAAATATGAGTAGTTGAATTAGGTATTTATGAATAAAGGATAATAAAACTAATCCATTGACACATTTTATATGTAATAAGCATTGACAGACGATAGTATTTATGTTAAAAATAAATCATAGGAGAGGAGGTGAATTATATAAATGTTTCAATTAAAAATTCTATTTAAATTGGAGAACAATCATTTGCCAAAGGAAATGGATCGGCTTATGCTCAGTTTCTTCAAGGCGGCAACAGAACGATATTC
>ENA-UOJO01001477-UOJO01001477.1-human-gut-metagenome-genome-assembly--contig:-P57-NODE-1477-length-29753-cov-9.080342_pt1 | contig 29753 bp, 29 predicted proteins | sample MGYA00242351_ERZ723898 | MGnify/ENA metagenome assembly ERZ723898 | reverse complement strand
GTCATTGGCGAAGGTGTTTTTGCCGTCGGCCCAATAAGAGTCTTTGCCGTAGTATTGCGACATGACGGTTTTGAGGTTGGTTTGGCTGTAGCCAGCTTGATCGGGGCTGTTGATGGTGATTGTGCCGTCGGAGAAGTTGATGGTCGTTGTGGCCTGATTGTGAATGCCGCCAAGGTCGGCCACGAGGACGCCGTCGATGAAGATCCAGACGTCGTCGTCACCCGCAAACTGGAAGGTCATCGGCTCAGACCCGCCGTTGGTGGTCATGCCGCCGTAGCGCTGGATGAAGCGCGTGGTCATGGTCATCCCGAAATAGTGGTGGATGGCGTCGCTGTCCGAGCTGATGGAGGCCTGTGTCAGGGCGTTATTGCTGCCGAGTGCGAAGACGGTCTTCGGGTCGGTGAAGGGGAAGAACTGGCCCTTGATACCCGAGCTTCCGCTGCGTGTGACAGCCCAGTTGTTGTAGAGCGTGAAGGCATTCGTCTCTTCATTGAAGCAGGCATAGTTCGCGCTTTCATATTTCTTCTCGTCGACATTGTTTTGGTTGGCATTGTAGTAGTAATAGCCGTCTTTGCCAACGCGCAGGAGACCCGCAACATCCCAGAAGGTCTTCTTGTAGGATGTTCTGCTGCCATCAGTACCATCCTCGTCCGATTTATCGAACAAATAGGCCAGTGAGGTGTCCCAGGACGGATTGCTGCCAACGGTTTCACTGGCGGTCGGGCCGTAGACCTTGCCCGTGTTCAGAACGGGATAGCCGCCGGAAAGCCGCTTCTGAACGATGCCGGATTTCGGCGATGAGGAGCCAGTCCACTGGTTGATGTTGTCGGCACCGACTTGCGTTGGGCCGGTGCTGATGAATTTTAAGTAGTGATCCTTGTTGATGCCAAAATCCTTGACATTGGCATATTCTGTATGCGTATCAGTGGACGTCCGCTTTTCGACCCAGTAGTCAAAGAGATTGAGCTGGACGCCTGCGGGCGTGACAGCATCCTGAACGACAGCGTTTTCCAGCGCGGTTTCTAACGGGGTTTTCTGCGTGCCGTCAGCGGGCGCGGCCAGAGCGGCCGGGATCAGCGAGACAAAGATGGCCAGTGCGCAGAGCAGGCTGAGCGCGCGGACCGGATAATGATGCTTCACAAAATTACCTCCCCGGATGTCCCGATGGTCCGCCGGAACATCGATCTTGATTTTACTTATATTTTACATCTGCGAGGTGAAAAATGCAAGGAAATATGCCTTTTCTGACAAAGTGCTAAAAAATCTCGGGGGGTACTTGAAATTTGTATATAATAACGAAATTCGTGACGCAAATATCTGAAAATCTTGTTGCATTTTTGCAGAAATTGCAAAATAAATGGATGTGCATGGAAGCAAAGGAAACGTTTGAGCACTCAAACCGGGGCGAAGAAGAATTTGCATTTTGCATGTCGAATTTGCAAGATTCCTGTCATGTTGATTATGTAGGGGCTGTCTGCGCCTTGCGCAGACTGGGGGAGAAACCCCGCCGCAGCGGAAAGCCTCCCTTGTGTAAAGGGAGGTGGCACGGCGAAGCCGTGACGGAGGGATTGTCACCTTCCGATTTTCATCACGCTAAAATAGGCGACGTAGGGGCGACCATTGGTCGCCCGAAGGCTCTCCTTATGAAAGGGGAGCTGTCTCGGCGAAGCCGTGACTGAGAGGTTTGAACATAACGACATGGACAACCTCTCCGTCATTTGCTCGTGATGCTCGCAAATGCCACCTCCCCTTGTCAGGGGAGCCTTTATCTGCCGCAGCGTGCCACAAAAACAGAGGCCCCTCATTCGAGGAGCCTCTTTGCAAACCATATTTACTTGGCCTTGCCGAGGTAGGCGGCCTTGACTTCTTCATTTTCGGCCAGCTCGCGGCCCGTGCCGGACATGGTGATCGTGCCGGTCTGCATGACGTAGGCCTGATCGGCGATCTTGAGGGCCATGTTGGCGTTCTGCTCGATGAGCAGGACGGTGATGCCCTGTGCGTTGATCTCGCGGATGATGTCGAAGATGCCGCGCACGACGATCGGCGCGAGGCCGAGCGACGGCTCGTCCATCATGACAAGCTGCGGCTTCGCCATCAGCGCGCGGCCCACGGCCAGCATCTGCTGTTCGCCGCCGGAGAGCGTGCCGGCCATCTGCCATTCGCGCTCCTTCAGGCGGGGGAACAGGGCGTAGACACGGTCGAGATCGTCGCGGATGCTCTCCTTGCGCAGATATGCGCCGATGCGGAGATTTTCCTCGACGGTCAGGTTCGGGAACACGCGCCGCCCCTCGGGCACGAGCGTGACGCCGCGGGAGACGATCTGGTCGGTCGATTTGCCGAGCAGCGGCTCGCCGTTGAAGAGAATGGAGCCGGACTTCGGCTTGACAAGGCCCGCAATGGTTTTCAGTGTGGTGGATTTGCCCGCGCCGTTCGAGCCGATAAGCGTGACGATCTTGCCCTGCTCGACGGTCAGGTCGATGCCCTTGACGGCCTCGATGCCGCCGTAGGAGACGACGAGGCCTTTGATCTCCAGAATATTACTCATCGTCGTCCACCCCCAAATATGCGTCGATGACGCGCTGATCGTTCTGAATTTCGGACGGGACGCCCGCCGCGATCTGTTTGCCGAAGTCGATGACGTAGATGCGGTCGGAGATGTCCATGACAAGGTCCATGTGGTGCTCGATGAGGAATACGGTCAGGCCGAAGTTCTCGCGCGTTTCGCGGATGAACGCGGTCAGCTCGTCCGTTTCCTGCGGGTTCATGCCGGCGGCCGGCTCGTCGAGCAGGAGCAGCTTCGGCTCCGTGGCGAGCGCGCGGGCGATCTCGAGGCGGCGCTGCTTGCCATAGGGCAGGGAAGTCGCCATTTCCTCCTTGAGGTCGGCGAGGCCGACGATCTCGAGCAGCTCGAGCGCGCGGGCGCGCTGGGCGCGCTCCTCCTTCGCGTTCAGACGGAACGTGGCGGAGAAGACGTTGGACGTGCGGCGGACGTGCATCGCGGTGAGCACGTTTTCAAAGACCGTCATGGACTTGAACAGGCGGATGTTCTGGAACGTGCGGGCGATGCCGCGCTTGGTGATGGCGTCGGGCGTGCTGACGATATGCTGGTGGTAGCGGTCGGCGTTTTCGCCCGCGTAGAGCTTTTTCATCTTGCCGCGCGGGAAACTTTCGACGATTGGCTCGCCGTAGAACTCGACCTTGCCGTTCGTCGGCTCGTAGACGCCGGTGATGCAGTTGAAGGCCGTGGTCTTGCCCGCGCCGTTCGGGCCGATGAGCGCGACGATCTCGTGCTCGTAGATGTCCATGGAGAGGTTGTTCACGGCGACGACACCGCCGAACTGCATGGTGACGTTTTCTACATGAAGGACGTTCTGTTCCATGTTATTTGCCCTCCTTTCGCGGCTTGCGCCGGAGCAGGTCGGTCAGCTCACGATCGCCCATGATGCCCTTGCGGAAGAACAGGACGACGAGCATGATGATCACCGATACAATAGCCATACGGAAGCCGTTCTTGAACAGGCCGGGCGCCTGAATCCCGAGGAATTCGCCGGAATCAAGTCCGCGCAGCAGCCATTCGACGCTGGCAATGTAGAGGAAGCTCGTGATGACGGAGCCGGTGATCGAGCCGATGCCGCCGATGACGACGATGAGCAGGATCTCATAGGTCATCGTGCTCTTGAACGAGAGGGCCTGCACTGCGCCCATGTACATGGCGAGCATGCCGCCGCCGACGCCCGCGAAGAACGACGAGATGACAAAGGCGAGGCGCTTGTGGTGCGCGAGGTTGATGCCCATGGCCTCGGCGGCGACCTCATCGTCGCGGATGGCCTTGAAGGCGCGGCCGTAGGTCGAGTTGACCATCAGCAAGATGATGCCGATGAAAATGGCAATCAGAATGAGATAGGCCCAGGCATGGCCAAAGTCCGGATAGCCCTTGAGCAGGTTGGAGCCGTTGGTGATCGGGCCGAGGGCGTTCCACTGGAAGAACGCGCGGAGGATCTCGGCGAAGCCGAGCGTCGCGATGGCGAGGTAGTCGGACTTCAGCCGGAGCACCGGCAGACCAATGAGGTACGCCATCAGCGCGGCGATCAGGCCGCCGATGAGCAGGGCGATGAGAATGCCGACGACGGTGCCCGCGCCCTCGCCGAAGAGATTCGCGAACGTCTCCGGCAGGGAGAACTGGATGAGGCCGCCCTCAAACTGCTGGTACACGCCCGCGCGCTTGGCGACCGGGATGCAGAGCACGGCATAGGCATACGCGCCGAGGAGCATGAAGCCCGCCTGACCGAGGGAGAACAGGCCCGTGAAGCCGTTGAGCAGGTTCATCGAGACGGCGACGAGGGAATAGACCGCGGCCTTCTTGATGACCTTGATGACGATGTGATAGCTGGGGAGGATGGAGTCGAGGTAGATGCACGCGCCGAGCAGAATGAGCAGGATGACGGCGACGATGAGCGATTCGCGATGCAGTTTTTTCGTCATGACGTACACCTCCTTACACTTTATCGGTGACTTTTTCACCGAACAGGCCCGTGGGCTTGACGCAGAGGATCACGATCAGCAGCGCGAACGTGAATGCGTCGGAGAACGTGGAATAGCCGATGCCCTTGATCAGCTCTTCGCTCAGGCCGATGATGAACGCACCGACCACCGCGCCGGGGATCGAGCCGATGCCGCCGAAAACGGCGGCGACGAACGCCTTCAGGCCCGGCATACCGCCGGACGTGACCGCGACGTTCGGATAGTTCGTGAAGTACAGCATCGCGCCGACCGACGCCAGCGCCGAACCAACGACGAATGTGAACGAGATGACCGAGTTGATCTTGATGCCCATGAGCTGCGCCGTCTCAAAATCCTTGGACGCCGCGCGCATTGCCATGCCCATCTTTGTCTTCTTCGTCAGCCAGAGCAGGACGAAGACGAGCAGGATCGTCAGCACCGGAGTGACGAGCGTGACGCGCTTGGTGGATGCGCCGAAGACGCTGATCGTATCGGAGATCCAGGGGATGGGGTTCGTCACGGGCTTCGGCAGACCGCCGGTCAGGTAGAACGCAAGGTTCTGGATGAGGTAGCTCACGCCGATGGCCGAGATCATCAGCGACATGCGCGGCGCGCTGCGCAGCGGCTTATAGGCCGCGCGCTCGATCAGGAAGCCGAGCAGCGCCGTGCAGACCACGACGAGCGGCAGCGCGAGATACATCGGCAGCGAAGCCGTGAAATAAATCATCATCAGTCCTGCGACCATGAACACGTCGCCATGGGCGAAGTTGATCAGGCGCAGGATGCCGTAGACGAGCGTATAGCCGATGGCGATCAGCGCGTATTGACCACCGGCAGAGATGCCGTTAATGACATAGGGGAGTAAGCTCTGCATATAGGAGTCTCCTTTTTGCGCCGGATCTTTTCCGCTCGATGGGGAACAAGATCACGCCGCTGGATTTTGGTGTGGGATAACGGAGTATCCCCACAGCAGATCGCGCAGGATGTGCTGCGCGGATCCTCCGTTATAAACGGGGTGCGACCTGATAGGGCAAAATGCCCTATCAGGTCGGAAATGTAGTTTACGGTCTGCGCGGTTTGGGGCCGGTGCTTACTCGACGCCCTGAACCGTGACGAACTCCCATTCGCCCGTCTCGGTGTTGGCGGTCTTGATGTAGGCCGCATCGCGCTTGGCGTCGCCGATCTCGTCGAACTCGATCAGGCCGGACACGCCCTCGTAGGAGACGGACGGCAGCGCAGCCAGAACGTCGGCGGGTTCCGCAGAGCCGGCAGCCTTGATGGCCTCGAGCGCGGTGAAGTAGGCGTCATAGCCCATCGCGGTGACGGCAGAAACCATGTCGTTGCCGCCGTTGTTGGTCAGCGCATCGGGGTTGGCGTTCATCCATTCCTTGATGCCGGCGTCGAATTCGGGGTTGCCGCCCTCCTGATAGAAGGTCGTGATCTTGACGCTGACGTCCTTGCCCTTGGCGGACTCGACGACCATGTTGTTGTCCCACGTGTCGGAGCCGAGCAGCTCGCCCTCAAAGCCCTGCGAGGAAGCGGCCTCGATGATCAGCTGCGCATAGTTTGTGGAGACAGGGGCCATGATGACGCCCGCGTTCGCGGCCTGCGCGTTGTTGATGTAGGAGACAAAGTTCGCGGTGCCTTCCGGGAAGTCCTCGGAGACGACCGTGCCGCCGAGGGCCTCGAACGCCTGCTTGAAGTAGTAGACCAGACCCTGATCATAGTCGGAGCCGAGCATGGCCAGCGTGTAAGCGGTGGTCACGCCGGAGTTCCAGGCGTAGTTGGCAAGGACGGTGCCCTGGAACGGATCGAGGAAGCAGATGCGGAAGTAGACGTCGCAGTCTGCGGTGACCTGCGGGTTGGTGCAGGTGACGCCGATGGCGGGGACGCCGGCCTCGGCGAAGACCTCGCCGCCGGCCATGGAGACGCCGGAGCCGTAGGAGCCGAGGACGATGGAGACGTCACGGTTCATCAGTTCCGCAGCGGCGGACGGGCCGTTTTCGGCGGAGGTGCGGTTGTCAACGATCTCGAGCTTGACCTCATAGGTCTCGCCGCCGATCTCGACGGTGGGCTGTACGTAGTTGGCATACTGCATGCCGAGGATCTCCTGCTTGCCGCCGGCGCCGTTGTCGCCGGTCTGCGGCTCGAAGACGCCAATCTTGACGACCTTGTCGCCGGAAGAAGCGGCGGAGTCGCTCGAGGCGTCAGCCGAAGCATCGGAAGAAGCGGAAGCGTCGGACGAGCTGTCCGCCGGAGCGGCGGTGTCCGCCTTGGCGCTGTTATCGCCGCAGCCCGCGAGGACGCAGGCCAGCATCGCAATGCAAAGCAAAAGCGCAAGAATCTTTTTCATGTTCATTTCCTCCTTATCTGTCCACGCCACAAAGACAAGTGTGCGTGGAAAACTTATGTCTGACATTATAGCGTCGATGGAAGAAAAAAGCAAGCATTTTTTGCGCAGTTTGAAAGATTTTGTGAACTTGGCCGAAATTGTGTCGGAATCTGGGCGGAAAAATGTCTTCGCTGCGCTAAATGGAAAAAGCTGCAGTGGACTTTTGTTCGCGGCAGAGCGATTTTGCACCGCACAGTCGGCTGTGAATGTAGGGGCGGACGACTCTGTCCGCCCATTCCCGCCGCAGCGGAAAATAAAAAAACCGCTTCTCCTGCATGAAACAGAAGAAGCGGCTTAGGGTGTATCTGAAAACTGGGGGCATGTGAACAGTTTTCGGTTACACCCTACAATTACAGGTCGCAGTTGCCGACGGTGCGCGGGAAGGGGAGCACGTCGCGGATGTTCGAGATGCCGGTCAGGTACATGACGCAGCGCTCGAAGCCGAGGCCGAAGCCCGCGTGGCGCGTGGAGCCATATTTGCGCAGGTCGAGATAGAACTGATAGTCCTCGGGCTTGAGGCCCAGCTCGTTCATGCGGTTCAGCAGCGTATCATAGTTGTCCTCGCGCTGGCTGCCGCCGATGATCTCGCCGATACCGGGGACGAGGCAGTCCATGGCCGCGACGGTCTTGCCGTCGGGGTTGAGCTTCATATAGAAGGCCTTGATTTCCTTCGGATAGTCGGTGACGAAGACCGGGCGCTTGAAGATCTGCTCGGTGAGGTAGCGCTCGTGCTCGGTCTGAAGGTCGCAGCCCCAGAAGACCTTGTAGTCGAATTTGTCGTTATGCTCCTCGAGCATCTTGACGGCCTCGGTGTAGGTGACGTGACCGAAGTCGGAGGTCATAACATGGTGCAGCCGGTCGAGCAGGCCCTTGTCGACAAACTGGTTGAAGAAGGCCATCTCCTCGGGGCAGTGCTCGAGCGTGTAGGCGATGACGTATTTGATCATGTCCTCGGCGAGCTTCATGTCGTCGGACAGGTCGGCAAACGCGATCTCCGGTTCGATCATCCAGAATTCGGCGGCGTGGCGTGTGGTGTTGGAGTTCTCGGCGCGGAACGTCGGGCCGAACGTGTAGATATTCTTGAATGCCTGGGCGAACGTCTCGCCGTTGAGCTGGCCGGAGACGGTCAGGTTGGTCTCCTTCCCGAAGAAGTCTTTCGAGTAGTCGATCTTGCCGTCGTCGGTCAGCGGCGGGTTGGAAAGATCCAGCGTCGTGACCTGGAACATCTCGCCCGCGCCCTCGCAGTCGGAGCCGGTGATGAGCGGGGTGTGAACGTAGACAAAGTCACGCTCCTGGAAGAACTTGTGGATCGCGTAGGCGATGACGCTGCGCACGCGGAATACGGCCTGGAAGGTGTTCGTCCGCGGGCGGAGATGGCTGACGGTGCGGAGATATTCCATCGAATGGCGCTTCGGCTGGATCGGGAAATCCGGCGTCGACGGACCCTCGACGGCGATCTCGGCGGCCTGCACCTCAAAGGGCTGCTTGGCGTCGGGCGTGAGCACGAGCGTGCCGGTCACGATGACGGCCGCGCCGATGTTCAGCTTGGAGATCTCGGTGAAGTTCGGCAGCTCTGCGCCGTACACGATCTGTACCTGGGAGAAGAATGTGCCGTCGGAGAGATTGATGAAGCCGAAGTTCTTACTGGCGCGCAGATTGCGAACCCAGCCGCCGACCTTGACGGTCTGCCCGGCAAATTTTTCGGTTTCTTTGAAAAGGGAACGCACGGAGACGAGCTGTTCCATATTGTTTTCCTCGCTTTCGGAGTATATTTATTATTTATATAATGTAGGGACGGCGGAAGCTTAGAGCAGCAGGATGCCCGCGTCGCGGCAGGCGGTCTGCGTGGCCTCGTCCCAGAGGCTGGACTGCACCTCGCCGATGTGGCACGTGCCGATCATCAGCATACAGAGCCGGCTCTGGCCGATGCCGCCGCCCATGGTCAGCGGCAGCTCGCCGTTCAGCAGCATCTTATGGAACGGCAGCTCGCGCCGCTCTTCGCAGCCCGCGAGCTTCAGCTGGCGCGCCATCGACTCTTCGTCGACGCGGATGCCCATGGAGGAGATCTCAAAGGCACATTCCAGCACCGGGTTCCACATCAGAATGTCGCCGTTCAGCGCCCAGTCGTCATAGTCCGGCGCGCGGCCGTCGTGCTTCTGGCCCGATTTCAGCATTCCACCGATCTGCATGAGAAAGACGGTGGGGTGCTCGCGCAGGATGGCGTTTTCGCGCTCCTTCGGCGTCTTGTCGGGGTACATGTCCTCCAGATCCTGCGTCGTGATGAAGAAGACCTCGCGGTCGAGCTTCGTATGCAGGCTCGGGAACGCAATGCCGAGCGCGTCGTTCGTCTCGCAGACGGCGCCGACGATGTCGCGCACGGTGCGCTTGAGGTACGCCTCGTTGCGGTCCTCGCGGGAGATGACCTTCTCCCAGTCCCACTGGTCGACGTAAATAGAGTGGAGGTTGTCCACCTCTTCGTCGCGCCGGATGGCGTTCATATCGGTGAACAGGCCCTTCCCGACGTTGAACTCGTAGCGCTTGAGGGCCAGCCGCTTCCACTTGGCGAGCGAATGGACGACCTGCGCGTTGATGCCGACATCGGGAATGTCGAACGAGACGGGGCGCTCGACGCCGTTGAGGTTGTCATTGAGACCGGAATTTTCATCGACGAACAGCGGTGCGGACACACGGCGCAGATTGAGCGCATTGCCCAGATTCACCTGAAAATTGCTCTTGATGAACTCGATTGCCCGCTGCAGCTCATAGACGCTGAGCGGAGCATGATAATTTTGCGGAATGGTCAGCTTGCTCATATGACAAACCTCACTTTCTTTACATTCTCGGACAAAAGCCCTGAAATAATACGCTATATTATACGCGATTGGCCGGGATTATGCAAGCGGGAATGAAAAATTTTCCGCTCTTGGGAAAGCCGGGGCGGAGCGGGCATCGGGCGGGCAATGCCCGCCCCTACGGTCCCTACTGGAACCACGATAAAATACGTAGGGGCGACCATTGGTCGCCCGCAGGGCCGATGAAGGCATCGGCCCCTACAGGGTGCGGCAAAAAATCGATGGAAGCGGGCGGACAGAGCTGCCTGCCCCTACATTATAAAATCGAGCATGGGGCGGAAAATCGGCGGGGAGGCGTCAAGTTTCTGCTTGTGTTCTATGGGAAAAGCGGTTATAATATCCTGTATGCGCGGAGCGGTATGCCGCGTTCGCGTGATCCTTATCTGGAGGAATTTTGATGATGTCTGCAAACAGCAGTTCCATAGAACAATATCTCCGGCCCGGCAGGCGGGCGCATCTGGTCGGGATCGGCGGCGTGTCGATGCGGCCGCTCGGCCTTGTGCTGCGGAGCATGGGCATGGAGATCACCGGCTCGGATATGAACGCCTCCGTCGCGACGGAAGAGCTTCAGCGCAGCGGGATCACCGTCTACATCGGCCACCGCGAGGAGAATATTGAGGGCGCGGACTGCGTCATCCGCACGGCCGCCGCCCACAACGACAACCCGGAGATCGCCGCCGCGCGCGCCGCGGGCATCCCGATTTTCGAGCGGGCACAGGCGTGGGGCCATCTGATGCGGTCGTACAAAAATGCGATCTGCGTCGCAGGCACGCACGGCAAGACGACCACAACGTCGATGCTGACGCACATCTTCATGCAGGCGCAGCGCGATCCGACGGTCATGATCGGCGGGAGCCTCCCGCTGCTCGGCGCGGGACACCGCGTGGGCCGCGGCGACACAATCATTCTGGAGAGCTGCGAATACTGCAATTCGTTCCTGAACTTTTTCCCGACGGCGGCGGTCATTCTCGATGTCGACGCCGACCATCTCGACTTTTTCAAGGATCTGGCCGACGTGGAACATTCGTTCCGCGCGTTTGCCGCGCTTGTCCCGGCGGGCGGACTGATCGTGGCGAACGGTGACGACGCCAATACCGCCGACGCGCTGCGCGGCATGGACTATGTGCGCTTCGGCTTCGCGGAGACGAACGATGTCTGCGGCAGGAACTTCTCGGCGGATTTCCGCGAGTTTGACGTCTATTGCGGCGGAGCGCTTTACTGCCATCCGCACCTTGGCGTGCTCGGGCGGCACAACGCGATAAACGCGCTGGCCGCATGCGCGGTGGCGTGGAAGTTCGGCATTTCCGGCGCGGATGTGGAGGCGGCGCTCGCCGCGTTCCACGGTGCGGGCCGGCGGCTGGAGTTCAAGGGGACGTATCACGGCGCAGACGTCTATGACGATTATGCACACCATCCGAACGAGCTGCACGCCCTGCTGGAGACGGCGCGGACGATGGGCTATCAGCGCGTGATCTGCGCGTTCCAGCCGCATACCTATACGCGCACGAAGGCGCTGTTTGACGATTTTGTGCGCGAGCTGCGCACGGTCGACCTCGCGGTGCTGACTGACATCTATGCCGCGCGCGAGCAGAACAAGATCGGCGTTTCGTCGGCGGATCTGGCCGCACAGGTGCCGGGGAGCGTCTATTGCCCGAGCCTGCCGGAGCTGACGGACTATCTGGCGTCCGCGGCACGGCCCGGCGACCTGATCCTGACGGTCGGCGCGGGCGATGTCTATAAATCCGCCGAACGTCTGGTGGCAAGAAAAGACTGAAACAGAACAAAAACGAGGGCCGATGGGAACATCGGCCCTCGTTTTCAATTTTGCGTGATGCGATCGATTTCCTGCTGTACTTTGTAGGGGCCGATGCCCTCATCGGCCCCATAATGTTGTGTATCCGCAAGATGCCGCCTGACCGCTATCATCAAGATCGCGTGCGGCGCGGCGTCAGAAGAAGCCAGCTGCATTCCGCTTCCGCCGAGGCGGCGAAAGCTCCATATCCGCTGGCTCCTTCTTCCTTTCCAAACTGTGACCGCTGCGCTGGGTCACAGTTTGGGGTGATTTGGGGCGGGCAAACCAGACTGGGCAAATGAGCTGTTACATGATGGCGGCACGGGGTGGTCTCCCGGTTTTGAAAGTTCTCTTTCTTTTCTTCACCGGGCGCGGCGGTTCTTTTCTTTCTCTATAAAGAGAAAGAAAAGAATGGGGCGCAAAGCGGGCGGACAGGGTCGTCCGCCCCTACACAGTGATTTTGCCGCCTTGTAAATTTATGTGAAGTCGAGGCTGGTTTTGCCCTTCGTGATGGAATCGAAGAGCGACCACATCGCGTCCACGGTGCAGCTCTCGAAGCGGTGCTGCGCGGCGAGATCGTCGGTATAATCGTCCAGCAGCATCGGCCGGTAGAAATACCATTCGCCCTGCCGGAGGATAACGTTGACCGTGGGCTTCAGCTCGCAGTGCGTGATGCGGATGCCGTCCGCGTCCTTCTCGATCGTTACGTCCGCCATGCCGCCGAGCATATTGCGCGCCTGATCCTGATGCGAGAGGAAATTGCCGAGCGACCAGAAGACCGGTACGCTTCGCCCATCCTCGGATGTGACCGCGGAGAGCGGCTGGACGAGATGCGGATGCCCGCCGATGATGAGGTCAGCTCCGTGGTCGGCCAGAAACTGCGCCCACGTGGTCTGCATCTGATTCGGCTCGGTCTGGCCTTCCTCGCCCCAGTGGGCGAAGACGATGACAAAGTCGGCGGCTCCCTTTGCAGCGTCGAGATCGGCGGCGACCGCGTCAAAGGTCGAGAACTGGTCGACCATCCATTTCTGCTCCGGCGCGGAATAGTTCAGGCCGTAGGTGTAGTTCAGCATTGCGATTTTGATGTTGTTTTTCTCCACGACGCGAAGCGTATTTGCATCGTCCTCGCTGTCGTGGATGCCAAGGACGGTGACGTCCGGATAATTCTCACGCCAAAAAGAACACGTGTCGAGAATGCCGGTGTCCAGCTTGTCGTAACAGTGGTTCGTCGCGCAGGTGACGACGTCGAAGCCCGTCTCGGCCAGCGCGTCGCCGACCTCCGTCGGGCTGCCGAAGGCGGGATAGTTTGAGAGCATGGCGTGATCCTTGACGAAGATCGTCTCCTGATTGATGCAGGCGATGTCGTAGCTCTGGACGGTGGGCTGGATGTCCGCATAGAACGGCGTGAAATCATAGCCGCCGTCCTCCGTCTCCGCCGACCAGTAGACCGTGTTATGGATGAGGTTGTCGCCGAGGGCCATGAGCGTCACGGTATCCGGCTCCGCCGGGGCGGGAGGTTCTTCCTGCGCCGGGATCTGGGGAACAGACGGCTCTGCCGCGTTGTCCTGCTCCGCCGTCTGCTCCACAGCCGCCGGGGCGGCGGCTGTGGTCGGGCGGGTCCATTTCGCGTTTTCATAGCCGCGCCACACGGCAAGGCCGCCGAGCACGATGGCGGCGAGCAGCAGCACGATCAGGATCGCGCCCAGCGCGGCGGACGGTTTTTTCTGCGGACGGTCGGACATACGGCTGCCTCCTTTTTCAAGCTATCCCTATCATACGAGAAAAAGCGTCGGTTTTCAACACCTGAACGTGTTTTTCAGTATTTCAAAATTCCCGTTCGGGATGGACGAAATGCGTTCCGTATATCTTGACAGAGAATAACGTGCGCGTTATAATTCTTTTAGATAAAACGGATGCGTTTATCACGTTTCCGAATAAATGATGGAGGAATTCCAATGAAAAAGCGGATCGCATTGCTGCTGGTGCTTGTGATGACGCTGGCTCTGTTTACAGGCTGCGCCGCGAAGGACACCACCGAGCCGAAAACGACCACCGAACCGGAAGCTCTGGAAGAAACCGCCGAGCCGGTCGAGCTGATCGTGTTCGCTGCCGCGTCCATGACCGAGACGCTGAACCAGATCGCTGAGATGTACAAGGAAGCTGCGCCGAACGTGACGCTCGTCTACAACTTCGACTCCTCGGGCACGCTGAAGACCCAGATCGAAGAAGGCGCGGACTGCGACGTCTTCATCTCCGCCGCGCCGAAGCAGATGAACGCGCTCGACGCTTCCCGTGACGCCGACGGCGGCAATGCCGGCGGCCTCGACTTCGTGCTCCAGGGCACGCGCATCAACCTGCTCGAGAACAAGGTCTCCCTCGCCGTTCCGGAAGGCAATCCCAAGAACATCACCTCCTATGACGAGCTGGCTGCCGGTCTTCAGGCCGGCACGGTCTTCCTCGCCATGGGCAATGCGGATGTCCCCGTTGGCCAGTACACGCAGAAGATCTTCGCGTGCTACGGACTCGATGAGGAAGCGCTCGCCAACGCCGGCGTACTGACCTACGGCACGAACGTCAAGGAAGTCACCACGCAGGTGAGCGAGGCCGCCGTCGACTGCGGCATCATCTACGCGACTGACGCCTTCTCCGCCGGCCTGACCGTTGTGGATACCGCGACCGCCGAGATGTGCGGCCAGGTCATCTACCCGGCAGCCGTGCTGAACATCACGCGGCATGAGGCCGAGGCCAAGGCCTTCCTCGAATACCTGACCGGCCCCGAGGCCAGTGCCGTGTTTGAGGCTGTCGGCTTCTCGCCGATCAGCGAATAACAAAAAGTCGAATTTGGCGGGGGCGAATCGCACCCGCCGATTTGGTATTTTACATCTTACAAATTTTGCGCTATAATAAAAGAAATTTGGGCTAAGGTGTATTCTTCCAACTGGCGATGTGACCGGCAGCGAGGAATTTTCGCGCTGAGCAAGACATTTTTTCGCAGGAATACTGTCGTATTTCAAGGAAAAATGACGCGGCGCAGCGTGAAAAGGCCCGCCGTCTGGGCGCGTTGACAGTTTTTGGATACGCCCTCGGAGTCGCTATGGATCTGTACCCTCTGTGGAATTCTCTCCGTATCGCGGGAATCAGCACCGTCATCATCTTTTTCCTTGGCATGTTTGCCGCTTATTTCATTGCAAAGACGCCGCGGCTCGTAAAAGGCGTGCTCGACGTCATCCTCACGCTGCCGCTCGTCCTGCCGCCCACGGTCGTGGGCTATCTGCTGCTGCGCGTCCTCGGGCCGAAGCGGCCGATCGGCATGTGGTTCCTCGAGACGTTCGGACTCAAGCTGACGATGACCTGGTGGTCGGCCATTTTTGCGACTGCCGTCGTCATCTTTCCGCTCATGTACCGGACGGCGCGCGGCGCGTTTGAGGCATTCGACGAGACGCTGGCCTGGTCGGCCAAGTCCATCGGCCTCTCCAATCATTACATCTTCTGGCGCATCCGCCTGCCCGCCTGCCGGCAGGGCATCCTCGCGGGGACGGTATTGGCCTTTGCCCGCGCTCTCGGCGAATACGGTGCGACAAGCATGATCGCGGGCTATACGCCCGGCCGCACCGCCACGATCTCCACCACGGTCTATCAGCTCTGGCGGACAAACGACGACGCACAGGCCTTTTTATGGGTGCTGGTGAACCTCGCGATCTCGTTCGTCGTGCTGCTCGCGGTGAATATGCTGGAAAAGCGCGAGGGCCAGCACGCAAGAGGAGGACGCTGAGATGTCGGTATTTGTCGATCTGGAAAAGCGCCTCAAAGGCGACTTCCATCTGAAGGTCGCCTTCGAGGCGGAAAACGAAATTCTTGCGCTGCTCGGTGCGTCCGGCTGCGGTAAGAGCATGACGCTCAAGTGCATCGCGGGTATCGAGCGGCCCGACCGGGGCCGCATCGTCGTCGACGGCGTGACGCTCTTTGATTCCGAAAAGCACATCGATCTCACGCCGCAGCGGCGGCGGACGGGCCTGATGTTCCAGAATTACGCGCTGTTCCCGAACATGACAGTCGCGCAGAACATCCGCGCGGGCGCACAGCGCGAGCGGGACAAGGCCAGGCGCGAGGCGTTGGCCGAGCGGCTGATGGAGAGCTTCCAGCTCCAGCCGCTGGCGAAGCACTATCCCTCGCAGCTGTCCGGCGGACAGCAGCAGCGCGTCGCGCTGGCGCGCATCCTCGTGTCCGACCCGCAGATCCTGCTGCTGGACGAGCCGTTCTCCGCGCTCGACCAGCACCTACGCTTTCGACTCGAGCGGGAGCTGCACCAGACGCTGCGCGAATTCGGAAAGACGGCCATCTTTGTCTCACACGACCGGGACGAGGTCTATCGCCTCGCCGACCGGATTGTCGTGATGGAGCATGGGCGCGTCGAGACATCCGGCACGAAGAAGGACGTATTCCGCGATCCGCATACCCGCGCGGCGGCGGCGCTGACGGGCTGCAAGAACATTTCGCGTGTGGCGATGCTGCCGGACGGCAGCTTTGAGGCCGCAGATTGGGGCATCACGCTGCGCAAACCGGGCTTCTCCGGCGGCTGCGTTGGGATTCGGATGCACGATGTCCGACCCGGGCGCGGCGAAAATGAAGTCCGCTGCGACGTTGCGGAGGTCATTGAAAATCCGTTCTCCTTCACGGTGCTGCTCCGGCCAGCCGGACGCACGGATACCACGCCGGTCGGCTGGGAGATGGAGAAGGACGTGTGGCGCGCACAGCAGGCTGCGCAGCTCTGGGTGCATTTCCCGGCGGAGGGACTGCTGGCGCTCGAAGAAACGGAGGAACAGGCATGAAAAAGGTCAAGGTGCAGGACGCCGTCGGGCTGACGCTCTGCCACGATATCACCGCGATGCGCGACGGGTTCAAGGGCGCGGCATTCAAGCGCGGCCATGTGATCGAGGAGGGTGACGTGGAAAAGCTGCTCGACCTCGGCAAGCGTACCGTCTTTATCTGGGAGGAAAACGCGGGCGAAATTCACGAGGAGGACGCCGCGCGGCGCATGGCTGCGATGGCGCAGGTCGAGGGCTGCCATTATACCGAGCCGTCGGAGGGAAAAGTTCTGCTGATGGCGGACACGCGCGGCATGTTCCGCGTCGATACGGCGCTTCTGAACCAGGTCAATTCGATCGGAGACCTCACGATCTCCACGCTGCCGGATCATTTCCCCGTCGAGGCGGGCGACCGGCTGGCCTCGATGCGCATTGTTCCGCTCGTCACGCAGGAGGCGCAGATCCTCGAGGCCGAGCGTCTCTGTCAGGGCAGAAAGCTGCTCGATCTCCGGCCCTACCGGGCGCGCAGAGCGGGCGTCATCATCACCGGCTCCGAAATCTACACGGGCCGGATCAAAGATAAGTTTGAGCCGGTCGTGCGGGCGAAGCTCGCGCACTATCCGGGCGAGATCCTCGGCGTGACGATCTGCGACGATGATCTCAATATGATCGTCGACACCGCAAAGGGCTATCTGGCCCAAGGCGCGGATTTCCTGATCTTCACGGGCGGCATGTCCGTCGACCCGGACGACCTCACGCCCACCGCCATCCGGCGGCTCGGCGCGGAGATCATCACGCACGGCGTCCCGGCGCAGCCGGGCAACATGACGCTCGTGGCGTACCTCGGCGATGTGCCGATTCTCGGCGTCCCCGGCGCGGCCATCAGTATGCCGACGACGATCTTCGACGTGCTGCTCCCGCAGATCTACGAGGGCGACCGCCTGACGCATGAAGACCTCATCCGCCTTGGCGATGGAGGACTCTGCCGCCTCTGCAAGCCGTGCCATTTCCCAAATTGTACATTCGGAAGGTATTGAGATGACCGATTCCTTTGGCCGCGCGATCACCTATCTGCGCGTCTCCGTCACGGAGCTTTGCAACCTCCGTTGCCAGTATTGCATGCCCGCCGAGGGTGTCCGCAAGCGGAGCCATGCGGATATGCTGACAGAGGAGGAGCTGCTGCGCGCGGTGCGCATCGCCGCGCAGCTCGGCGTCACCAAGGTACGCGTCACCGGCGGCGAACCGCTCGTCAAGCGCAATATCCTCTCGATCTGCCGCGGCATCGCGTACATTCCCGGCGTGCAGGAGCTTTGCCTGACGACGAACGGCGTGCTGCTCCCGCCGCTGGCGGACGAGCTTCGCGCGGCGGGTGTGCGGCGCGTGAACCTGAGCCTCGATACGCTGGATGCGGAAAAATATGCCCGCATCACGCGCATCGGATGTCTGGACGATGCGCTGCGCGGACTGGATGCGGCCCTTTCTGCCGGGTTCGACCGCGTGAAGCTGAACGCCGTCCTCCTCGGCGGCTTCAACGACGATGAAATTCCGGCGCTTGCCGGACTTACAAGAGCATATCCCGTCGATGTCCGCTTCATCGAGTGGATGCCGATGGGGCAGCGCCCGCCGGGCGCGTATCCGCTGGACTGCGGCGTGGTGTTGAAGGCGCTGCCGGAGCTGACGGCCCTGCCGCCGGACGGCGGCGTGGCCGAGCGGTATATCCTGCCGGGCGCGCAAGGTTACGTCGGCTTGATCCGGCCCGTGAGCTGCCAGTTCTGCGCGGGCTGCAACCGCCTCCGCCTCACGGCGGACGGCAAGCTGAAGCCCTGCCTGCACAGCGGGCAGGAGATTTCCATTCGCGGCCTGGACGACGAGGCGATGCGTGCCCAATTTCTGCGCGCTATCCGGGAAAAACCGGCGCAGCACGCGCCGCTTGACCTCGCGCACCAGAGCGAGGCGGGCCGGAACATGAACGAGATCGGAGGCTGACATGATGGATTTCACACATTTTAACGATCAGGGCCGCGCGCGGATGGTGGACGTCGGGGAAAAGGACGTCACGCACCGCGAGGCCGTCGCTGCCGCGCGCGTACTGGTGAACCGGGAGACGTTTGACCTCATTCGTTCCGGCGGCGTGAAGAAGGGCGATGTGCTCACGGTTGCGCAGGTCGCGGGCATCATGGGCGCGAAGCGCACGCCGGAGCTGATCCCGATGTGCCATCCGGTGCAGATCTCCGGCGTCGACCTTCGTCTTACGCTGGATGAGACGCGCTGCTCCGTTGAGATCGCGGCCTCCGTCCGCTGCGACGGGCGGACGGGCGTCGAGATGGAGGCGCTCACTGCGGTCAGCGCCGCGGCGCTCACGGTCTACGACATGTGCAAGGCCGTCCAGCGCGACATGGTCATCACCGACGTCCGCCTGCTCTCCAAGACCGGCGGCGTCCACGGGACATTCCAAAGGGAGGAATCGATATGAAGTATACAGCCGCCGTCATCACCGTCAGCGACAAGTGCTCGCGCGGCGAACGGGTGGACACCAGCGGGCCGATGCTCTGCACGCTTCTGGCGCAGAACGAATGTGAGGTCGTGCAGCGGGCGCTCGTCCCCGATGAGAAAGAACAGATCCAGGCCGCGATCCGCCACGCTGCGGACGAGCTGCATGTGCAGCTCATCCTGACCACGGGCGGCACCGGCTTTTCCCCGCGCGACATCACGCCGGAGGCCACGGCGGAGCTGATCGAGCGCGCCACGCCCGGCCTGCCGGAGCTGATGCGGAGCGAGAGCTGCAAGATCACGCCGCGCGGCTGCCTCTCGCGCGGGATCGCGGGCATCCGCGGCAGCAGCCTGATCGTCAATCTGCCCGGCAGCGAAAAAGCCGCACGGGAAAATTTCGAGGCGATTTTGCCGGCGCTCGGCCACGGGCTGGAGATGCTGCGCTCCGCCGGTTCGGCGGACTGCGCGGCCAAGCCCGAAAAGCAGACCGCCCCGAGCCTTGACCTCTGGCTCCATGAGGCGAAGGCCAGCCACGAGGGCGCGGAATGTGGGATGTACCTGTTCCACAACGGTGTCGTCCGCGCGACGGCCAAGCGCACCGCGCGCCTTGGCGAGGATGCGCCGCCCGTGCGCGGCATGGTCTTTGACTACGATGAGGTGAAGGCTGCGGCTGCAATCGAGAACGCCCGCGCCATGCCCGGCATCCGCTATGTCCGCGTGTGGCTGAACCGGGGCAAACTTGCGGTCGGGGACGACATCATGCTCGTCCTCGTCGGCGGCGACATCCGCCCGCACGTGGTCGACGCGCTGCAAGCCCTCGTCGAAGAAATTAAAATGAACTGCGTCACCGAGACGGAGCAATATTGAGGAGGGACTCACATGAAAATCGGATTTATCGGCTTTGGCAGCATGGGCCGCGCGATTGCAGAGGGGCTGCTTGCCCGTAATGTCTGCACACCGGAGGATATTTACGCCTGTGCCGGCCATTTTGACAAATTGCAAGAAACCGCAGATAAGCTCGGCGTCCACGCGGAACGGGCGGCGGCGGACGTCGTTGCGAAGAGCGACTGGGTTGTCCCGGCGGTCGTCCCTGCGATTTTGGAGGACGTGCTCGGCCCGGTGCTGCCTGCGCTGCGGGACAAGATCGTCGTCTCCATCGTCAGCGGCTGGGATTTCGCCCGCTACGAAGCCTTCCTCGCGCCCGGCACGCACCACATCAGCACCATCCCGAACACCCCCATCGCCATCGGCGAGGGCGTTCTTGCGTGCGAGTCGACACACAATCTGACCGAGGCGGAGTATGCGCAGTTTGAGGAGACATTCGGCAAGATCGCCCTGATCGTCCCGGTCACGGCGGCGCAGTTTGGCCCGGCGGGCACGCTCGGCGGCTGCACGCCGGCGTTCACCGCGATGTATCTCGAGGCCCTCGGCGACGCGGGCGTCAAATACGGCCTGTCCCGCGCGGCGGCCTATCAGATGGCCGCGCAGGTGCTCATCGGCACCGGCATGCTCTATCTGGAGAGCGGCCTGCACCCCGGCGTACTGAAGGACGGCGTCTGCTCGCCCGGCGGCACGACGATCCGCGGCGTGGCGGAACTGGAAAAGCGGGCCTTCCGCGGGACAGTTATCTCCGCGGTCGACGCCATCGAAGGAAACTAAAAAAGGTCCCGGCTTCCTCTTGGGAGCCGGGATTTTTTGCGTATATCGATACAATGGGGGGCGGGCATTGTCCGCCCGCAAAGGCCCCCTCTTCATAGAGGGGGCCTTTGATCGCTGCGGAACTTATTCAAACCTTCTCTGCCGTTGCGAAAGCTCCAAAAACACCGTTGTCCCCGTGCCGGGGGTGGATTCGGCTCGCAGGCCGATGCCGAGATTCTCGCACACGCGGCGGCAGAGATAGAGTCCGAGTCCTGTCGCCTTGCGGTCGGTGCGGCCATTGAGTCCGGTGTAGCCCTTTTCAAAGATGCGCGGCAGATCCTCCGGCGCGATGCCGATGCCGGTGTCCGCGATGCAGAGCGTCTCATGTTCCAGAAAGATGCGGACGCTGCCCGCGCGGGTGTATTTCAGCGCGTTGGAGAGCAGCTGTTCCAGCACGAAGCCGAGCCATTTCTCGTCCGTCACCAGCGTATAGTCTGCCGGCTCATAGTCGAGCCGGATTTTGCGCCCGATGAACTCGGCGGAAAACCGCTTGACGCTTTGCCGGATGATGGGATCGAGCGCGCAGTCGCGGAAGACGTAATCGCTCTCCGCGCTCTCGAGCCGGAGATACGTCAGCGCCATCTCGACATACTGTTCGATGCGCGAAAGCTCACCCAGCAGCCGCCGCGCCTGCGGCGAATCCTCCTGCCGGAGCGTCAGCTCCATCGCGGCGATGGGCGTCTTGATCTGGTGCGCCCAGACGGTGTAATAATCGCTCGCCTCGCGCTCGCGCGCCGCGGCGGACGAGGCCAGCTGCCGCGCCTGCACTTGCAGGCTGCGGATGATCGCCTGATAATCGCCGTCCAGAATCCGTGATGTCTCCGGCAGCGGGCCGATCTGCTCCGTCGGGGCATTGGAGAGCGCAGAAAGCTCCGCATGCGTCCGCCGGATGCGGCCAAAGTCCCACAGAAAGAAGATCAGGCCCAGCACCGCCGTCAGCGCCGCCGGATACCAGACCGCCGCCAGCGGCAGCCCGTAGAGCGCGAACGAGACGGCAAACAGCGCGTAAAACAGCACTGCGCCCAGCAGCACCTTCCACCGCTGACGCAGATAGGCAAAAAACAGCTTCATATGTCCTCCACCAGATAGCCAACGCCGAATTTTGTCGTGATAAAGTCTGCGAGGCCCGCCGCGGCCAGCTTTTTGCGCAGCCGGTTGACGTTGACGGTCAGGGTGTTCTCGTCGACGAACGCCTCGCTCTCCCACAGCCGCTCCATCAGCCGCTCGCGGCTGACCACCTTGCCCTTCTGCTCCATCAGGCAGAGCAGGATGCGGTATTCGTTTTTCGAGAGTGCGATCTTCTCCGCGCCGAATTGCAGCGTCTGGTCGTCGGTGCAGAGCTGCGCGCCGCGGCAGGTCAGCGCGGGCGCGGCCTGGACGAAGTCATAGCTCCGGCGGAGCAGCGCCTGCATCTTCGCGACGAGCACGGCGCAGTCGAACGGCTTCGCGATGAAATCGTCCGCGCCCATGTTCATCGCCGTCACAATGTTGAGGTTGTCCGCCGCCGAGGAGAGGAACATGACCGGCACGTTGGAAATTTTCCGCAGCTCCGCACACCAGTGATAGCCGCTCTGGAACGGCAGCATCAGATCGAGCAGCACGAGCTGTGGATCAAATGCGCGGAATTCTCCGGTCACGTCGCGGAAATTCTCCACGGCCCGCACGGCAAAGCCCCAGTCGCCGAGCTGCGCGCACAGCGCGTCGGCGATCCCGCGGTCGTCCTCCACCAAAAGTACCCGGTACATCGGTTTCCCTCCTATGTTCAGATCTCTGCGCGTACCTCGCGCAGCGAACGGCCCGTCTCGCGCGCGATGCGGGCGAGATCGTCAAATTCCGCCTTCTCCCGCTTTACACCGAAGCCCTCGGCGGACTTCACACGCACGGGGCCGTGCGCTGTGTCCACGGTGTGTGCCGCGCGCGTGAGCGTATAGCGGTCGCAGCGGCTGGCGCGGACACCGAGCGTCGTCGTGTGGCGGAAGAGCGTTTCTAAGATCGCTTCGCGCGTCTCCTCGCGGCACATGCAGGTGAGGAGCACGGCGGGGCGGTTTTTCTTCATGCCGATCGGCGCCGTCCAGACGTCGAGCGCGCCCGCGTCAAACAGCCGCTCCATCGCAAAGCCCAGTTCCTCCGGCGTCATGTCGTCGAGATTGCAGCAGAGCTCCACGATCTGCTCCGGCTGCGCATCGCTGCGGCCCAGCATCGCGCGGACGCAGTTGGCCGCCTCAAAGTCTTTCGTACCCATGCCATAGCCGATCTTTTCGATGCAGAGCTGCGGCATCGGGCCGAACTTCGTCACGAAACGGCGCAGCAGCGCCGCGCCCGTCGGCGTGCAGAGTTCGCCGCGCACCGCGCCGCCGTAGCAGGGGATTCCCTCGAGGAGCAGCGCCGTCGCCGGGGCGGGCACGGGCAGAATGCCGTGCGCGCATTTCACCTGACCGGCGCCGACATGTACCGGCGAGGCATAAACTGCGTCCGGCGCAAGGCGGTGCATCAGCCAGCAGACGCCCACTACGTCGGCCAGCGCGTCGAGCGTACCGACCTCGTGGAAGTGAATCTGCTCGACCGGTGCGCCGTGGACGCGGCTCTCCGCATCCGCGATCGAGCGGTAGACGGCCCGCACATCTTCGCGCACGGCCTCCGGCACGGGCAGCTGCCCGATCCGGTGCTCGATCTCATGCAGACCGGTGTGGTGATGTTCGTGCCCATGTTCATGCTCGTGGTCATGGTGCTCGTGGCCTTCTTCCTCGCCATGGACAAAAACATGGACGTGCGTCCCCGTCACGCCGCACTTGACCGACGGCTCCGCCGTCACTTCAATGCCCGGCAGGCCCAGCGCATTCATGTCGCGCAGAAATGCGTCCCGGTCCGGCAGCAGCTCCAAAAGTGCCGCCATCAGCATATCGCCCGCCGCGCCCATCGCGCAGTCCAGATATAAAATATTCATCGCTGTCCTCCCATCCGGTCGATCATGTTGGCGAGATAGCCCGCGCCGAAGCCGTTGTCGATGTTCACGACGCTGACGCCGCTTGCGCAGGAATTGAGCATCGCGAGCAGCGCGGCCACGCCGCCGAAGCTCGCGCCGTAGCCAACGCTCGTCGGCACGGCGATCACCGGGCAGTCGACCAGTCCGCCGACCACGCTGGCCAGCGCGCCCTCCATCCCCGCCACGGCGACGACCGCCCGCGCGGCCATCAGCTCGTCCGCGTGGGCCAGCAGCCGGTGCAGGCCCGAAACGCCCACGTCGTAGAGCCGCACGACGCGGCTACCGTGGACCTCGGCGGTGACCGCCGCCTCCTCCGCGACCGGGATGTCCGATGTACCGCCCGTCGCGATGACGACCGCGCCGGGGCCAACCGGCTCCGGAATCTTGCCCACAATGCCGAGCTTCGCCTCCGCGCGGTAATCGAGCGGGACGGTCTGTTCGACTTCCGCCGCCGCCTCGGGTGACAGGCGCGTGATGAGGATCGGCTCGACGCCGCGCTCCCGCATCCGCGCAGCAATGCCCGCGATCTGCGCGGGTGTTTTCCCCGCGCCGTAGATGACCTCCGCCGCCCCCTGACGGACGGCGCGGTGCAGATCGACCTTTGCATAGCCGAGGTCTTCAAACGGGGCCTTTTTCAGCCGCAGCGCCGCCTCGTCCACCGAAAGTGCGCCGGAACGGACGGCCTCCAGCGTGGCCCGCAATTCCTCGTTCATCCCCGCACCTCCAGATCCAGCAGCACCGCCGGATAGATTTTTTTCAGTTCTGACAAAAGCTCTGTCCGCCGCTCCAGCGCCAGCGGCAGCTGCGCCTCCGGCAGCTGGATGCGCGCCGCGCCCGCAAAATAGCGCACGCGGAAGTCGCGGAAGCCGAGCGAGAAAAGCAGCGCCTCAGCGCGCTCCGTTTTTTGCAGCTTTTCCGCCGTGATGGTCTCGCCGGTGGGTACGCGCGTGGCGAGACAGGCATAGGCCGGCTTGTCCCACGTGAACAGGCCAGCTTCGCGCGAAAGTGCGCGGATGCGCACCTTCGTCAGCCCGCACTCACGTAGCGGTGAGCGCACCGAAAGCTCCCGCAGCGCGCGCATCCCCGGCCGGTCGCCCGCGTCGTCCGAGGCGTTCGTCCCGTCGAGCAGGAGCGTGTAGCCGTCGGCCAGCGCCCGCGCGGCGAGCGTGCCGAAGAGATTCCGCTTGCAGTGGTAGCAGCGGTCCGCCGGATTCGCCGCAACTGCGGGGTCAGAAAGCGCATCCAGCTCCAGCACGGTCAACTCCGCGCCGATCTCGCGGCAGAGGCGCTTCGCGTCCTCAAATTCAAATTCCGGCTGAAAGGACGTCTTGATGTAGTAGGGGCGCACGTCCGCGCCGCACTGCCGCGCGGCCCAGAGCAGGTAAGAGGAATCCACGCCGCCCGAAAAGCCGAGCGCCGCCTTGGGGTGTTCGTGAAAAAAGCCCTGTAGTTCCATAGGAATCTCCTGAAAAACATGAAAAGGTATACGACTCCTTCGGAAGCCGTATACCTTCTGGATATACATCTTGTGATTGCGGGGAACTGCGGGCTTCAGCCCGGGGCGGCGCTTCGTGCGCTCACGATGGCCTTATTTTAGCATATCGCCGGACAGTGCGTCAAGCGCTGCGGATGGTTTTTTCAAGCTCCGCGACCACCGAATCGACGAGCCGTCCGACGCTCAGATCGGCCACGCCCGCGATGAAGTTCGCGCAGTGGTTGACGGGGATGAGGATGCGCTTGGCCGCGCTCTGCCCGACGGCGACGGCCATCCGCGGCGTCACTTCGCCGAGCATTGCGTCCGCGATCACAATGCCGACCGGCCCGATGATCACGTCGGCCCTCCGGCAGCAGACCACGGCGGCGTTTTCGCCCGTCGCGCCTTCGTCTGCCCCGGCGCGGAGCATCGCGGTCGTCGCTGCGGCATTCGTGCCGACTGCTGTGATCGTCACGTCCGGAAAGCGCGTGCGCACCGCCGTGACGACCTGCTTTCCAATGCCGCCGCCCTGTGCGTCCATGACCAGAATGTTCATCATTGTCCTCCAAATCGTCCGTTTTTCTCAGTATACCATGGAAATCCGTAAATTGCTATGTCATATCTTTCCACGATTGTGGCTGTTTCTGTACCGCAGCGCATTGCCGAGCAGCGTCACGGACAGGAGTGTGGCCACCAGGAATATGCCGGGGATCACCACGGCCCACCAGCTCTTTGTCAGCAGCGCCTGCTGCGCCAGCGAGAGCATGCTACCCCACGAGATGACCTCCAGCGGCAGGCCGAGGCCGAGAAAGCTCAGCGTCGACTCGGCCAGGATCGCGCTCTGCACGTTCATGACCACCATGAAGAGGATCGCGGAGAGGAAATTCGGCGCGAGATGCTCCCAGAGGACGTGGAAAAATCCGCCGCCCATGCACCGCGCGGCCAGCACATATTCGCTCGTGCGCAGGCGGCGCACCTCGGTGCGGACGACCTTGGCGATCCCGGCCCAGCCGGTGACGCCGATGACGAGCGACAGCGTCCAGACCGAGGCCGTGCCGAGAATGGCTTGCAGCAGTACGATCAGCAGCAGATGCGGCACGCTGAGGAAAATTTCCATCCCGCGCATCAGAAGCGCGTCGAGCCGCGGCCCGGCGCAGCCGCTCAGCGTGCCGAGCAGGGCGGCGATGACCGTGGAGATAGCCGCGCCCAGAAAGCCGATCGTCAGCGACGCACGGCCGCCGTACCAGATCATCGAGAAGATGTCGCGGCCCATCGCGTCTGTGCCGAAGAGGAATTCCCGGCACGGGGCCACATTGCAGTTGGCAAGATCCATATAGGTCGGGTCGCGCGGGAGAAACAGTCCGCACGACAGACAGCCGAGGATGATGACCGCCAGCACGAGCATTGCGCCGAGCGGCAGACCGCGATACCATGGCTGTTTTTTGGCCGGCTGCGGCGCGGAAGGCCGCGCACCGACGAGGGTAAAATCATCCATGTGCTGCCTCCTCTCCGGCGAGACGCGGGTCAATGCGCGCGCTGATCGCCTGCGCGAGCAGATTGCACACGATGACGGCCGCGCCGGTCATCATGCAGAGCACCATCAGCAGGTTATAGTCCTGATAGCGGGCGCTCTCATAGCTGAGCGTACCGAGTCCGGGATAGGAAAACACGGTCTCAACGATGTACGTCCCACCGAGGATGTGCGGCACGGAGATGGCCATGATCGAAAGATACGAGGGCAGGACGTTGCGCAGCGCGTGCCGCAGAAGCACGGCCCGCTTCGGCAGGCCCTTGCCCTTGGCCAGCAGGATATAGTCCGCGCGCAGCTCTTCAATGAGCCGGCTGCGCACCAGATAGGCATAGTACCAGAGGTGGCCCAGCACGACGACCGTCACCGGAAGGATGAGATGGACGGCCCGGTCGGCAAAATTGCCGTCGCCGCCGACGCTGTAGGCCCCGGAGCTTGGCAGCCAGCGCAGTTCCACCGCGAAGAGCAGGATCAGCACGAGCGACAGCCAGAATTCCGGCACGCAGCTCATGACCGTGCCCACGCGGCAGAGAATGCGGTCGAGCAGCGAATCCTCATGCCGCGCGCAGAGCACACCGACCCCGAGCGACAGCACGAACAGCAGCACAAAGCCCACGCCGCCGAGGCGGAGCGTATAGGGCAGGCGCGTGCGGATGACCTCCAGCGCGTCCATCTTGTATTTGTAGGAGATGCCGAAATCGCCGTGGAGGGCGTTTTGCAGCCAGATGCCGTACTGCGTCAAAACGGGCCGGTCGAGGCCGAGCTTCGCCTCGGCCCAGGCACGCTCATCGACGCTCATTTTTTCCACGCGGTCGCCAAAGTAGGCGCGCAGCGGGTCGCCCGGTGCGTAGTGCGCGATCACAAAGACAAGCAGCGAGAGCAGGAACAGGCTGAGGGCAAGCGTCAGCACGGTGCGGAGCAGACCGCGCCAGAATGGGGTATGGTTCATTTCGCTGCGCCTCCTTCCAGCACGAAATGGCCCGGCGCGGCCTCGACGAGCCGCCCGTCCGGATGGAAGTCTGCTTCGTCGAACGGGACGAGCTTCCGCGCCCGCTCGCGGATCGGGTCGGGCAGGGGAATGGCGGAGAGCAGCGCGCGGGTGTAGCCGTGCAGCGGGTGCCGGAATAATTCTTCCGCCGGGGCACACTCGACGAGCTTGCCCCGGTACATCACGCCCACGCGGTCGCAGAGGTAGCGCACCATGGCAAGGTCGTGCGCGATGAATAAGAACGTGAAGCCGTGCTCGGCCTGCAAGTGCCGGAAGAGGTTGATGATCTGGGCCTGAATGGACACGTCAAGCGACGAAACGGGTTCGTCGGCCACGAGCAGCTCCGGCTCCATAGAAAGCGCGCGGGCAATGGCCACGCGCTGCCGCTGCCCGCCGGACAGCTCCGCCGGATACTGGTCGAGATAGACCGGGTCGAGGCCGACGTATTTCATCTGGAACGCGGCCTCTTCGCGGTAATTTGCGCGCGGCGTGGCGCGGCGGGCGATGCGCAGCGGCTCTGTGATCGCCTCGCAGACGGAGCGCCGGGGATCGAGGCTGGACGTCGAGTCCTGGAAGATCATCTGCCGCGCGGTCTGCAGATAGGCGCGGTGCGCGCGGAACTGCGCGCGGTCGGTCACGTCGATGCCGTGGAAGAAAATATGCCCGGCGTCCGGCCGGTAGAGATTCATGATGCAGCGCGCGGCGGTCGACTTGCCGGAGCCGGACTCGCCGACGAGGCCAAAAATCTCGCCGCGCCGCACGGAAAACGACAGATCGTCCACCGCGCGGACGGTCAGTCCGCGCACGGGGGAAAAGCTGTGCGTCAGGTGCTCCACGGAGAGCAGGATCTCATCCTTCATGCCGGAGCCCTCCCAGCGGCGGCGCGACCTTCGGCGCGCGCGGATCGAGCAGCCAGGTGGCTGCGAAGTGGGTATCGGTGATGCGGAACATCGGCGGCGCCTCGCGATAGTCGATGGCGAGGGCATATTCGTTCCGTTCGGCAAAGGCGTCGCCTGCGGGCGGGTCGATCAGCGTGGGCGGCATCCCCGGAATGGTATAGAGCGGCTCGCCGTGCCGCGCCAGCGCCGGCAGCGCCCGCAGCAGCGCCCATGTGTAGGGGTGGCGCGGGTCGTAGTAGACCTCCTCTGCCGTCCCGATCTCGACGATCCGCCCCGCATACATCACGGCCACGCGGTCTGCCGCACGGGCCACGACGCCGAGGTCGTGCGAGACGAGCACCGTCGCCGTGCCGAGCTTTTGCTGCACGTCGCGCAGCAGGTCTAAGATCTGGGCCTGCACGGTCACGTCGAGCGCGGTCGTCGGCTCATCGGCAAAGAGAATTTGCGGATTCCCGGCCAGCGCGATGGCGAGGACGGCCCGCTGCCGCATGCCGCCGGAAAACTGGTGCGGATAGGCGTGCATCCGCTCCGCGGCCCGGTCGATCCCGACAAGGGCCATCAGCTCCTCCACGCGCGCCGAGACGGCCTCGCGCGGGGCTTTGCGGTCGTGGACGCGGACAGCCTCGGCGATCTGCGCGCCGATGGTCATGCTGGGGTTCAGCGCGGTGAGCGGATCCTGGAACACCATGGAAAAGAGACGCCCACGCAGCTTTTGCATCTCGCGCTCGCGGTAGGGCGCGATGTCCACGCCGTTCACGAGAATCTCGCCGGAGACCGCCGCCGAATCCGGCAGCAGCCGCATGACCGCGCGGCAGAGCGCGCTCTTGCCGCAGCCGCTCTCGCCCACGATGGCCAGCACCTCGCCGGGCCGCAGCGAAAAGCTGACGTCCCGCACGGCTTGTACGTCGCCGCGCGGCGAGCGGTAGGTCACGGACAGGTTTTTCACTTCCAACAGTTCCGCCATAGCGTTCCTCACAGACGGCAAACGCAGGGAGCGTCTCCGCTCCCTGTGTCCGCCGGTTTCTATTTGATGAATTGGGATATTTCTCAGTCGAGCGTCCAGGTCTCAACGTTCCAGAAGATGCCGACGCCGTGGTGGCCCATGACCGTCTCCGCGTCGATGCCGTGCAGACGGCTCGTCGCGACGTAGTTCGCGTCGATGTAGCAGATGAAGGCATAGGCCGGGTCATTCGCCAGCGCGACCTGGAATTCGTCGTAATACTGCTTGCGCACCGCCGGGTCGCTCGATTCGCGCGCTTTGGTGAGCGCCTCATCGACCTCAGCGTTCGAATAGCCGGAGTAGTTCGCGCCCTTGTCCGTGCCGAAGACCTTGTAGGTGTGGTCGTCGGCGT